>ERZ1046740.456-NODE-456-length-34228-cov-8.507477_pt1 | contig 34228 bp, 26 predicted proteins | sample MGYA00383093_ERZ1046740 | MGnify/ENA primary metagenome ERZ1046740 (study PRJEB29581, sample SAMEA5548363) | metagenome | biome: marine; feature: coastal; material: water | depth 25 m | study: Short-term variability in the microbial, nano- and picoplankton... | reverse complement strand
CCTATCCTGTGGTGCCTAAAGGTAAGGCACGTGTCCGCACCCAGATGTCAGCGGCTCTCAGTAAAGAGGATGTTGAGTTTGCACTACAGGCCTTTGGTCGTGTCAAGCGTCAGCTTAAACTCTAGGGGCCTTATCGAGGGTATAAAAAGCTATCTCTACTTGCGCTACTAGCTTATTGCTTGGGCATTTGATCAAAAGTGATTTAATTCTTTAGAAATCCCCTCGATCAGAAGAGCTTTTTCATAATTAAAGTTGACTCGGTCCTAGGATTTTGACATCATCGTGGGATTAGCGATGTACGCTAGTGGGATTGTAAGTGGGATTTTAGTGAGCCAAGATGGCTGCAAGTTGGACATGCGCAGATTAAGGCTCGTTGACAAGAGGCACTGAATTATCGTTAAAAGACTTCGAAGTCAAAATCGTTAAATGACTTTGAAGTTAAATTCCGATGATTTTTATTTCGCTTTCTTAAAAATAATAATTGGGAGATGATCATGAAACAGTTGAAACAGTTGAAACAGTTGAAACCATTGAGTCTGCAGTCATGCATACTGGCTGCCATGTTGGTTCCTAGCGGGTTGGGAGCAGTAGAGCTTGAAGAAATTATCGTTACAGCACAGAAGCGTGAACAAAACTTGCAGGACGTAGGGGTGTCGGTTACTGCGCTTGACCAGTCGGCCATCGAAAATGCGGGTATCCTTGACATTTCGCGACTCGAGTTTGTTACTCCAGGTGTGACCTACGGACATATCGGTACAGATTCGAAGATTGCTATTCGCGGTGCTAATTCTAACAACACCTACCGAGATAATTCTTCAATCGCGGGAGCATTTATCGACGGCGTGTACCAAACTCGTGCTGCTCAACAAAGGCTTGGTTACTTCGATGTGGAGCGAATGGAGATTTTGAAGGGTCCACAGGGCACTCTCTATGGGCGCAATACGTTTGCGGGCGCTGTAAACATGTATACGAAGCGAGCATCTACAGAAGCAGTTGACGTTGGTGTGGACGTAACGGCTTCGAGTTTTAACAAAATACGCAGCGAGATGTTCGTAAATGCACCCATCAGCGACACCTTCGCGCTTCGTCTGGCTGGTGTTACTGCCTCCAGTGACGGGCATATCAAAAATATCGGAATGGGTGGGAATATGGGCGCTATCGATCAGCAAGGCGCTCGACTATCGGCTTACTGGGCTCCAAGTGATGATGTGGAAGTGATTGCCCGATACACCACTCTAAGTGATGGTGGTACTTCAGAGGGAGTATTTGCTGCTGAGGGTCTATGTGTACCTGTAAATTCTTCAGGAGTTACGGACATGTTAGGGGCTGAAATCGATTGTACAAATCCGAAAGAAGGTTCTCTCGGCATTGATGCTGCTTTTGATAGACCTTTTGTGGTGAATTACGCTTGGGATTCTTTTCGCGATGTGACGTCAGATAATATGACGGTTGATGTCACCTGGGATCGAGATTCAGTAGCTATTAGATCGATAACTTCGTTTACCGATTTCGAGAGTGCCTACACTAAAGGTAGTATGAATGGCAGACCCGGCGCTCAGGGCTACTTTGACGAGTTAACAGAATCCTTTACACAGGAAATCCAAGTTACGTCAACTGACAACGAAACCTTGGAGTGGACACTAGGTGGCTATTATTCTGATGATTCGATTGTAGTGGGTACTGGAGATTTTGATACCTTTACATACGCTGATCATTCGATCGTGGGATATGACGATGCGGGCAATGAGATTAAAACGTATCATCCAACTGAGTTGATTGACGTTTATGGCGGTGGAGACTTTGACGACGAATCCAAATACCAGCATATTGATACGATTACCGAGGGTGTGTTTGGGCAAGCTGCATGGTCCATTAAGGACGATGTCCGGCTGATCGCTGGCATTCGTCATAACAAGGAAACAAAGCGTAGTGAAATTCATAAAGGCAATTCGGTCTTTGATAAGGAAGATGCGCCTTACGGCTACGGATTAGTTGGCCGCCCGCTAGACGTTTTTGTGTATCCCGCGGAACCTTCTTGTACGACTGAGGTTACCTATGAAAAGGTCACCTGGCGTGGGGGAGTTGAATGGGATATCGATGACGATAAAATGCTCTATGGGAATAGTTCAAATGGTTTCCTCTCTGGCGGCCTGAATAGTAACTGTTCGACCTTTGATCAGCAGGACTCGGAAGCTATCGAGATAGGGTTTAAAACCCGTTGGGCTGACAACAAAGTACAGGTCAATGGGGCAATCTACCGCAACGACTATACCAACTTGACGGCACAAGAACTGATCTTCGTTCCAGGGGAACAAGGCGCGAGCGGCAGTTGGTCAACGATCACGCTCAACGGTGGTGATATCGCCGTTACTGGCGCTGAGATCGAGCTCATTTGGATCGCGTCGGACGCATTGACGATTACTGCCAATGCTTCAGTCATGGATGCTGAGTTCGGTAAGTTCGGAGTGAAGAACCCGTTCCAGTTGTTCGACGGTGTCAAGGCAAAGTCGACCGTTGATGCTGATGGGAACCCGCTCAAGGGCTTTGTTCGTTTGGATGGAACGACGCCAGGGTGGTCACCCGATACCACAATGGGCCTAACTGCCGCATATGATCATGATATGGGTAGCTCCGGTGTGCTGACGACGTATCTTCAGTTTTACTATTCGGACAGTTACAACACGGACGATGTTTCTCTCTATTCCACGCAAGTCCAGGATGCCTATACCAAGACAGATTTGCGCTTGACTTGGACTTCGGCAGACGAGCATTTTTCGATATCTGGTTTTGTTGAGAATATCGAAGATGAGACCGTACTGTCGCGAACCAACACAGGCAGCGACGATCTGGTACAAGGTAGTTATGCCTTTCCTAGGAATGTCGGTATAAAATTCTCCTACAGATACTAGGCTAGAAGCCACCGTCCTCGTGATTACGTTATGCGAGGGCGATGGCCCTGTGCCTTCCTGATCTTGTGCAGTAGGAAAGCGGTACATCACAGCTTATTTCAAGGGTCTCATCCACTTGGCCAAAACAGCGAGTTTATATACGACATTGGACACCGAATATTAGAAAGTTTGAAATCAAGGAATGCTCCTTCTAGGCCTCAGTAACAACTCTATCCAAGCCCAGTGTTTATGTTGTCACTGAGTCGCGTTACAGCTGGCTAAAGTCTAAACTTGTCGACACCCTCTTTTATTCAAATGGAGTTTCATATGAAATTATGTAATGTCGTTCAAAAAAGAACAGGACGGGCGCTTTGGGGTTTATTGCGTTTTGCTCTTATGACCTTACTTTTTGTTGGATGCGCATTATTCCCGCCCAGCCAACTACAAAGCAATCGCGCAAAAAATATCATCCTATTTATCGGTGACGGCATGGGAGTTTCCACGGTAACTGCCGCGCGAATCTTTGATGGTCAGTCGCAGGGCATGAAGGGTGAAGAACATATCTTGCCGTTCGAGCGCTTCGAACAGCTGGCCTTGGTCAAGACCTATAATACTAACCAGCAAGTGGCTGACTCTGCTGGCACAGCAACAGCGATTTTTAGTGGTACAAAGACCAAGGCCGGCGTCATTGGCATCGGACCTGAGGCCAAGAAGCGCAATTGCGAGGACGCTCTAAATTACCCGTTGCAGTCAATCGGCGAAATCGCAAAGCGACGTGGCAAAAGCGTTGGCATCGTGACGACCACACGAATAACGCATGCTACACCGGCGAGTTTGTATGCACACGCTCCGGATCGCATGTATGAAAGCGACAAACACCTGCCACAGGATGATTGGGCGCTAGGTTGTCGTGATATTGCCTGGCAGCTATTGAACTCGCAGTCGAGTAGCGGGCTCGATATCGTTATGGGCGGTGGCCGTAGGGAATTCTATGGCGCCGACTTTGGCGGGTCACGGCGAACTAGTAACGAAGATCTCATCGCACCGTGGCTTGCAGGTGATCCATTACGGAACTTTATCGATGACGTCTCTGGACTTGACGGTATCCGTTCAGACGAGCAGATTCTTGGCCTTTTCTCTGAGTCGCACATGACATACGTCGCCCAACGTTCGGAGGATACTCCTGAACCGACCCTATCTCAAATGACATCGGCAGCTATCGACCGGCTAGCTGCGGGGCCAGATGGTTACTTTTTGTTGGTCGAGGCCGGCCGCATTGATCATGGCCATCACAGTGGTATTCCCGCATATGCAATGCTGGAAACGCAGGCTTTAGCTCGCGCTGTAGAAACCGCCCTCAAGAAGGTGGATCTGGATGATACGCTGGTAATGGTTACCGCCGACCACTCGCATGTTTTCACCATGGGCGGATATCCCACCCGAGGAAATCCGATCCTTGGTTTGGTGGTAGAGAACGATGGAACTGGCGAACCGAACGCCGCACCGGCCCGGGCTGAGGATGGTAGTACGTATCGAACGGTGCAGTATGCAAATGGTATTGGCGCAATAGCGAGTTTGCCGCGGCAAGATCCCTCTCTAGGAGTGCATTCACGTGCTCAAGCACTATTCGCCAGACGCGGCATAGGATTTGACGGGTCTGTCTCTAATAGTGAGACTCACGGTGGTGAGGACGTTGCACTCTATGCCAGTGGACCCGGTGCAGAAGGCGTAAGAGGCGTGATAGAACAGAATCTGATCTTTGACATTATGATGTCAGCCTACGGTTGGTCGTCTGCCAAGTAGGGTCCGGCCACCTGACCCAAATCTATGGGTCATGGCGATAATCTTTTACCAGATCACTGGATTGAGTATTACAGTCGCTATCATGAAGGTACTTAATCTGTGTTAATAGCGCCAAGTGTCGTTAACCTGTGACCTGTCTGTCGATGCTACAGACTCTAACCAAATACGAATATATGTCGCATGATTAATCAATTCACTGCTTGTTTGTAGTTTATATTTTTATTACTCGTTCACTTTAATGTTCTTGAGCTTTTAAGACGTTCTGGTGGCTGCACTCAAAATAGAATAAAAAATGAGTACCCCTCAAAATTTATTCAGCTAGAGCTTATTAATAATTATATAAGGGATAGTGGGATATATTTTGAAGACCCAAAGGTCCTTTATTGCTATAAAGGATTAGGTATTTAGAGAGCTCTGAATAATAGATTAAGATACATTAAATTAATTTAAACTATTGAAAAACATAAGCTTTAAGTTTTTTTCAGTGAGTTTTATCTATTTTTGAGCGAATGCAAAGATATTAGTGTCGTTATTTAAATCTTTTGTGGTCATTGACAAAAAATACCGCGAGTGGTAAATTTTAACTAGTGGGAAATTTGCAGTAAATTTCGATAATTGACAAAAATTAGATGGTTTGCGCTCTTGGTTAAAGACCAATCGTAATTGAGGCGACCCAACTAGCGATACCTTAAGTGATCTCGTGTAGTTTTTACGATTAGCTCGATGGATGAAACGGATAGCAGTTCTTAATATAGGTTGTGGGGCAGTGTCGGTTGCATCGTATCAGTGAGGATGTCGCGGTTTATTAGGCAGCGATAATATGCTATTGATCCCAATTTAAACTATTCAATCTGAATGGATCTTGTATACGCTATTTAGGAAAATAAGGGAGTATTGTTGATGACGCATGATGTAGAAATGCCCAGTTATGTGCTGGACCGAATTAGGGCTAAACGCGGCAAGTATGAGGTATTTGATAATTTTGAAGCTACTAAGACTGCCTTATTAGTGATTGACATGCAGAACTTTTATGTTGAAGAGGTGGACACAGCCATCGCTATTGTTCCAAATATAAACCGAATTGCCGACGCTGTCCGTCAGGCCGGAGGTACGGTTTACTGGGTGGTGATGACGGTTGCGGATAGTTTGGAATCCTCCAGCCTGTGGCCACTTTACCACGATTATTTTTTCACTCCTGAGAAGGGTAAAAAGCATAAAGACGGCCTCACTGCGGGCACTGAAAAGCATAAAATTTATCCAAAACTTGATGTTCGCTCGGAGGATGAAACGGCGCATAAGACTCGCTTTAGTCCGTTTATTCAGGGCTCTAGTGACCTACACTCAAGGCTTCAATCGGTAGGGATTGAAAACCTTATTATAACCGGCACCGCTACTAACATGTGTAGTGAGTCTGCGGCCAGGGACGCAATGATGCTTGATTACAAGGTTGTTATGGTTTCTGATGGAAATGCTGCCCGATTTGACGAGGATCATCTGGTGGGATTGACATCTTTTTATCAGAGCTTTGGAGATGTTCGCACTGCGGATGAGTCTATTGCTATGCTGACCAAATAGAGATTGTAAGCGGTTTATGAATGAATAAAATCGAAAAGCGATTGGTCAAAATGGGTGTTGTTCTTCCCCCTCCTCTGGTTTTACCCAGCAAAAATAGAACGAGTGCAGTACAGTCTGGCAACTTACTTTTTATCTCGGGCCATGGTGCCGCCCTTTTAGATGATTTGGAAGTTGTTAAGCGCGGTAAGGTCGGGCTTGAGGTTTCTGAAGAAGAGGCCTATAAAACTACCCGAGCTTGCGCAATAAAAATGCTGGCTACCGTGAAGCATCATATTGGTGATCTGGACCGTGTTACTCAGATAGTGCAAATCCATGGCATGATAAATGCCCACCCCGACTTTGAGAGGCATAACATGGTGCTAAATGGGGCGTCTGATTTTTTTTATGAAGTATTTGGCGAGGATGTTGGATGCCATGGTCGATTTTCTATGGGAGTTGGAGGTTTAGTGGCCTGCCAACCGGTTGAAATTGAGGGCATTTTTGAGATCGCCGCAGGATGATGTAATGGCTCGAGCTCGGCTCGGCTCGGGTAAGTGATTTTCCTTCGGCATTTGGAGGTACGTTTGCGGCATGTATCCCTGCGTGCAAAGTGTCATTTAGTCACGGGAAAGTGTGCGAAATTCAGAGGTTTCCTTTCTACCTCAGATATTAATCTCTGAAGGACTAACGATACAGATTTTTGATGCTGAACAATTGCCGTGTTCTGTATCTAGGTCAATTTTTAGCCTTGCATATGACCTTTCTTTTAATACTGCTCAAACTAGAACAGATCACTGAGCCTGTTCTTTCTTTTAAGTAAATTTCCTGATAGTTGGAATGACGATCATAACCATCCATTGGCAGTTTGGTAGTCAGGTGGCCGCCCTCCGAATTTCCATCATCAAACAGTCGCACTGGGAAACTGGTAGGCGAACGGAGTGATAGAGATCACGAATAGAATAGTCTGGCGGCAGGCGGCAGTTAAGAGGTAATCTTGACTTACTTCTTTTTTTTGCCGGTGCAGGGAGGCAATGGCTCTCTTTTGCATTGCCGCGCTCGTATCCTTCGTGCATAAAAGCATCAACAGTCACTAATTCTTCCATTTTCAGTGCGCCAATGATTCTAAGCCAACATCATGTCCCACTTAAAATAATAATATGAATTATAATATAAGTGGGATATATGGTAAGCTAGTAAAAAAAAGACCTACCACTGTATCTAGAGTTTCGTTCATGGAAAAGCTTATCAGCCTGTTTACTTCGCGCAGTTTTAGCCGCAGAGAGCGCGTAGTTTCGGGAATAGAGATGCGCGCGTGGGGATTATTAGCCGTTGGCGGGGGCGCCATTAACGGCGGTGTTATAGGGGTTATTATTCAAAATAAATTCACCCTCCAGTCCCATCCAGCATTGGCGTTAGTTGCGTTGGCTTTAGTGTCGGGTGCAATGCCAATTTCGAATTTGACCAGTACCATTTGGGTTAATGCCAGCTGGGGGAAAAAGAAAATCATTTTTCTCAAGAGGGTTCTGCTTGTCTTCGTGGCCTTGATTAGCGCCATGTTCTTTCTACCTACGGGCAATTTTGGTTTGCTTGGCATGGTATTGCTTACGGTTGGCTGCCATGTTTGTTCTGCCTGCCTTATAACCATACGCGCCCTGGCTTGGAGAGCTAATTACTCCCCCGAGAATCGAGCGAAAATAGCCGCTAGCAATCTCGCTTTACTGTCTGCCGTTATGGCAGTTTCCGGCTTCATTACTGGCTTTCTGGCCAATAGCGATAGCGAAGCGTATCGGTTGGTGTTTGCTGTGTCGGCCGGGTGTAGTCTAGCGGCCATTCACCTACTTTCACGATTGCATTTGCGCCACGAAGAGCAGATTATCCGCATGGAGCGGAGTTCACCATTGCGACGTATGTTATCGACACATGCTTGGAAAATCCTGAAGCAGGATCGTAGGTATCGTGACTATTTGTTGTGCATGTTTGCCCAGGGAAGTGGGAACTTAATGTACGTTCCATTGATTATTTTGGTCTTGAGTGAACAATTGGAACAAAGCCCTTTTGTACAGATCATACTCAGTTCCTCCGTGCATTTACTCTGCGTCACTCTATCAGTAAGGTTGTGGGCAAATGTTATTAGTTCTACCCATATCGTTAATTTTCGCGCGTACCATAGTTGGTTGATGGTGCTTAGTATGTTGCTACTAGCTATGGGTACGATAAATTTGGAAATGGATTTTGTCTGGATCGGCTCGATAATGTTCGGAATTGCACTAGCTGGGGGACGACTAGGCTGGCATCTAGGACATAACGACTTCTCCAGTAAGTATGACTCTTCCGATTATATGGCCTTGCACGTTACTTTGACGGGAGTTCGTGCACTGATAATGCCCATGGTGGGGGTTGCTTTTTATCAGCTTCTAGTAAACATCAATCCAAGCTATGGCCGATTTGTCTTATTACTCCCGCTGACTTTTATTACCATTGGTGCCGCCGGTTTTGTGTTCATGAACCTCAGAGCTCATGAATACGATTGATGTTAGATTAGTTAATAGAGTTTTCGCCATAGACCAAAAGATATGTGTTTGTAACTCACAGCTTTAGTCTGGCTATAAAAAGTTACTTGATTAAGTAATTATTGCACTTGTCCACAAAGTAAAATCTGAAATGTCTAATCTATTGATGTACACTTTTGTCAAGATTATAGTCGGTGGAGGTTCGTTACATTGGTCAAAAAAGTTGCAGATACAAAGCAGTTAGTAAAGGGGAAGCATCCTGTACTTGTCAATGAGATTGAGTTGTTTTGTGAAAGCGTAGGCATTGCAGAGTCAACCTTTGGGCGACTGGCGGTCAACGATGGAAAATTTGTTAACCGTATTCGGGGCGGTAGCAAGGTCGGTGAAAAAATGGTTGCTCGGGTCCAAGAATTCATGTCTAAGATTAGATCGGGTAACCTCATAATTGAGGGCCGCCATCGTCGCAGGGTTGGGGTAGCCAAAAAAGAAATGTTGGCGAAGATAAGTTCGCAGGAAACAACTGCGGGTCTTAGTCAGGCCGTGGAGTATAACGAACAGCGTCAGAGTCATTCGCTGTTTTATAATAGCTGTAACGAAAAATGGCAAATAGCCCAACGTGCCTTTGATGCCATGAATGACCTGTCAGTTTCTCCCCCAGCTTTGAGGGTGTTTGAAGCTAATCTCGGAGAAGGGACTACCTTGGCTAGGCTTTTGCGGGCCCTTCACCATAAGCATCCTACGGTACCATTTCTAATTGTTGCCAGAGAGCGTGGACTATCGGATTTGCGTAACAGCCTCGGAAAGATGGCCGACCGTTTGTTAGAGCATCCATTAACAGTAGTGGTAATTACCAACATGAATTTTGAAGAGGCGGCGACACTGACATCTGGATCAGTTCAAAGTGCTTTAGCAATGAATTGGAAAACTGTCAGATTGGACGGTAATACGGCATATGACTTCCAGACACAGATCAGTGGTCTCCAGCAGAATTTTTCAGAGGATTGGGCGGTCAAATCGCAAAATAACGGGCAGCCGAAACACGAAACCCCTAACGTATTGGTGTTATACAGAAAGGATCACGAGTTCTTACTCCATAATATTGTTCCCAAACCAGGTTCTTTCGATGCTCAGTATGACTTTATAATTGCTGCCCATTTGTACAGACATGATCGGCCTATATCATTCAAGATAGATAAGATTTTACTCCCGTTGGTTAAATGTTTAGCCCCCGGTGGTCGAGCTCTGGTTGTGCAATCTTATGGCAACGACCCAGCACATGAAATAGCGCATCAGTTCTGGAGTGAAGAAGAGCTTCCCACTGATGGGCGACAAAAATTGATTGCAGGGTTAAAACACGCAATCGGTGATGACACCCTGCAGTATAAGTTCACTGGTGCGACCGACAAGACATCACTGTTCCGATACGATATGCACACTCTTCCGATTGATATTAATGAGCAGACAGGCATATCTACATTATTGGCTGCCTGGAGTAATGCTGTTTTCGTTTCGCAGGTCCCTAGAGCCAAGGTTGATGCTTTGGTAAATTCCCGCGAGGATTACTTAAAGGCCAGCACTAATATAATAAACAAGCATGGTGGCCTATGGTTTATTAATGAGTCTTTTGTAATTAAGAGAGACGTTTAATCCTTTGCACGATTGTACCTAATACGTAACGATGTCTCAGAAAACAGGGTACTCCATAACCGACGCTGACGGGTACTGCTGCTGTTAGCAAGTTGAAAAAGTGTGTAATGAGACGATTCAATGCCTTTTTTGTTTAATTGATAATTGCCTCAATAAATCTTATGCCGCTGAAAATTCGATTGAATTCTTAACTATTTAAGCAGGTTGCAGCTAATGAATTGGGCTCTGTTCGATAGCTCGGGGTATTCCTGCTTGAGATTATCTGGGAATAGTGATTCCTCAGAATATGGTAAGTGTAGAGCAATAATAAAATCATTCTGGAAGGTTGGCTAATTGTGTAACTCAAGGAATGTGACCCTGTCAATAATGCTTTTCAATTTTTCTGTCGCGCTGCTATCTATTGATTGCAAGCCGGCCCCTCTTAGAGAGGTATTGCCGCACATTACGAAATTGGCTGGATCAATATTTGGTAACAGACCCATATCTATACCATCTTGAATATCGAAATAACGCCCAAAACTGCCTGCCACCATGACTTTTTTAAGCTGCTGCGGCTGGATTCCGGAATATTGACAGAGTGAGTGTATTGCTGCAAAAACAGCGGCCTTAGCTTTTATAAAGTCGCTGAGATCTTTATTACTAATAAAGATCTCGTCTGTTAACCACACTGCCATATGAGCTTGACCATCAGTAACTATTTCGCGGGTATGTTTAGAGTCGATGTCTAATTTGCCATTTCTACTAATTATCCCCGCACGCATTCCGGCGGCGACAAAGGAGATAACGCCAGATCCGCAAATCCCTCTAGGCTCCGCATTGTTAATTGTTGTAAATATCAGATCGTTACCTTTAGTTGTGACCCGATCAATGGCTCCTTCACCGCCAGCAATACCCCAAGCGATTCCTCCTCCCTCAAACGCAGCACTGGCGGATGTGGCTGTACAGATAAGACGACCTTTATGTTTTAGAGCCATCTCAGCATTGGTACCTAGGTCGACAAATAATGTGTCGTCAGGTTCTTTATCAAAATCTAGATAGTAAAGCCCGCTGACGATGTCCCCCCCTAAATGGGCACTTTGAGCGGGCATAAAAGCAGCCATTTCCCCCAGTACCTGTGTGCTTGCAGCCAAAATAGGTGGGGGGCTAAAATCAATACCATTGAACGGGAAAGCACCCATATTAAAGGGGTCATAACGCAACAGAATATGAATCATCGGGCTGTTACCCGAAATAGTGGTGGTAAGCACTTGATCACGGCGTACGCCCGCGTCGATTAACACCTGGGTACACAATGGTCTAATAGTATCTGCTAAGACTAACTTACGCATCTCTGCCAGGCTCTCCGCTGAATTACAAAACGAAATTCTGGCAGCGAGATCAGATGCATAGTTATATTGCGCATTTGCTTGGCCCAGCTTGGCTACAATCTTACCATTTAATGCATTGATCAGTGCACATGACACCGTAGTAGTACCCAAATCAATAGCAAAAGTATACCGGGGATCGGGTTGGTTAGATTCAATGCATACAATGACGTCATCCCAGATACCGATATATTGTTCTCCCGTTAGCGCTTCTCCATATTTCTTACCTAGTAAATTCCTGTCGTATCCTATGTTTTCCTCATCGAGGGCGTACCGTAGTCGCTCTATATCGCTTTTGCCTGGCAATATGGCTGATTCTGGAATGTTGGTTTTGATTAGGCGCCAACGCGGAGCACTAATCTGTAAGCTTTCGATATAAACGTCATCATCCAGTTTAAAGCTACTATCCTGCAAGCAGTGTGCATATACAACGACCTCATATACCCCTCCATCAAGTTGGGTTTGACATGAAAGGACATTATTACCATTAAGAGTTACACGACAGGTATGACAAGAGCCATTTCCACCACAGTTCATCTTTAGCGGTTGGCCCTGCTTACGAAGCAGATCGGACAGTAGAGCGGGCTTTGTGACCGAAACAGTTAACAAGATTCACCTCTCATAATGATGTATTTGAGGACATAGTTAACGTTGTTCGTTGCCTTAATTAGGTACATGATAGCTAGCGATGCTCGACCACTTAAATATAGTGTTCTACATCGCCTACTGGGCCAACGGTATAGCGCGGTAGAGGGCGGTTAGACCAGCGATCTTGTTCGGTTGATAGTATTTGAATGCGGTGAGTTAAATTGCGCCGCAAGGTACTATCTTCAATACAAACAGCTAGAGATTCTGGCGATTTAAAGGTGTGGCGTAATTGATCTGCACAGCAAAATACTATGGTTCCTCTGGGAAGGGCTTCGCGGTTACCGCTTATTTTTTCCATGATATTTGCAGGTTTCTGAAGTTCATGGATTGGTTGGGTACCAAACACCTCAGGGCTGGTGGCTGGGCCCATATAGTGGATAAGCTCAATGGTAGAAATATGTTTAAGTAAATTACTAAATCGCCAAGCACTTCTTGATATTAGCGCTTGGGCTGATCCGAGAGAATTACCGTTGGAGTTTATTATTATGCCGGTACTAAATAGCACTCCACCGCCTGCGGCCACTAACACGTAACAGGGTGTAGCTTCGAAAGGTTCATTAGTGAATTGTATTTCCACCTGGCTAGAAAGCTGATTGCTTGGCACCAAATGCGTGGTGTTGTCAGTATGAATGGCTACTCGATCAATAATAATGTCTGGAGTCGTTATGTTATTGCTCGGACCTGCAATATGCGGCCTGTATAGATAGAAAGACATATTTGTTACTCCTGTTTATTTTATGCATCGCTGCGCGTTAGCTTGCCGTTAGCTAGGTTGCCAAGCGATCATGTGAATTTCACCCATTTCACGTTTCATTTTCTTCCAAGTCTCCCCGCCATCTTGGCTGCGGAAGATTTGACCAAAAAGCGTGGCGGCAAAGATAATGCTAGGATCGGCAGGGTTGGTGCCTATGGACCAGATAGTAGTATTGACTGGTTCAGGTATAGGTGACTTTTTCCAGCTTTCACCATTATCATGACTAATTAACAGAATGCCTGTTTCCCCAGAGGGTCGGTCAGCTACTGAAGCGAAGATAACACCGCCGCCATCAGCACGCTCTTTAACTCCGCGAAAATAAGGCCACGGGGCTTCGGGAATAGGCGAATGATCCCAATTTTGGCCATTGTCGAAGCTCTTATGCAAGCCTGCTTCGGAGGAGCAGAGAATAGTGCGACCGTTATTACCATCAATAAATACTAAATCGTGAGTATCACAATCCAAGAGCCCATCGTTCAGCACTTCCCAGGTTTTACCGCGATCCTGCGAGCGAAAGATCCCATCTATTTCAATCGTTAGCCAAATGGTATTGTAGTCGAGAGGGTCAAAGTGAATCGATGTAACTCTAGGCGTATTTATAAACCAACACTCGGTACTTGCGTCTAGATTGCTTCGAGTCCAGCTAAAGCCGTTGTCCTCAGAAATAAAAATCTCTGCAGGGCGTGTGCCGCAAACAATAAAATTTGGATCGTCAGGGGCTTGCTCAATATGCAGAATTTGAAGGTTGTCCATGGGAGAAGGAATGTAATTGAATCGATTCGACTCTTTGGTCCAGCGATACAGCCCTTGATCAGTCCCCACTAATAGCTCGCCCGGGCGTTTGGGATGTGTGGTAATTGACCAGCATCTCGCCTCATTATACATTCCGCCAGTAGGGGTCAGCAGGCGATTCCAGCTTTCGCCTTCATCTTCACTAAACCAAACAGACCGCATAGTGGCGGCATAAGCAGTGTATTTCATTGGAGTACTCCAGTAGGGCTTGCCTGAGGCGGCTTATTTCCCTATTATTACTGATTAAATAACAATCGTCTAGTGGGATATGTGGTCCACAGGGTTATTATGTTAGATGATAATTATCCCATTATCTAAACTGGGTGCCAGTATCTCGAAAAACTTGCTACTTAGAAGTTAGGTAATTATCAAAGATATATCTAGCTAGTATTTGACTTTATCCGTCAAATTAAATTGAGGTTTAAAGGACAAAAATGCAGCTTTTATCAAACAAGCTAATAAATTAAACCGTAGCTGTGCAATCGAACGCAAGAAATACCGGTTTGATCTATGGCATACAATTAGCAGTCATAGGTACAGAAAAATATAATAAAAGTGCGATTAAAAGCACTTTAGCTAAAAGCTAACTAGGAGCAGCGTATGGCAGTTGTAACAGTGACCTTACTCGAAGGTCGTGATCAGGAAGTTAAAGAGCGGGTAATTAAGGGTATTACTGAAGTGCTTACTAATGAACTTGATCCGAACCCCCAGCATATTCGAGTGATATTGAATGAGGTTAGCCGCGGTAATTACGGTGTTGCTGGTAAAAGTATTTTGTAATGCTAAGCATGGTCGGTTTTCAATTAAATTTTAGCAAATTGGCGATAGATTTTTTTGGAGACGATATCTCGATGCTTTTAAAATCCGCATATGCTGAGAATCTATCTTTTACTAAACCAATAGCGTAGTTGCCTTTTTGGTAAGTGGTAAATTCTGGTGTTATATAGTTTAGGCCGGCTAGCGTACAGCCACTACCAAATCCCGTCAGGCTGCGCATAAAAATGAGTTGGCATATTTCCTGAACAATAGCGGTAATAACCAGAGCTTCCTCAGCCGTAGATAAGTAAATCTCAGCGAGGTGTTAGAGCAGACTGTTCGAGTGAGTAGTCCTCTTTAGGTCAAGCATCGAGAATTGGGTTGATTAGTGTGTAAACTTTTTTAAGGCGTTTTTGGCCGAGGCAAAAACGCCTAATTACTCCGCCGCGTCTATATGGAGCATTGAATCGCCTAGTGTTACGGCTCTATTAACCTGGGAAGATAGGCCATAAAGATGCGAGTATTTATCAAAAAGAGCCGAACCATCAGTGAAGACGGCTAAAAATAAGACCTTAGCTAGCACCCTGCTAGACATGATGGATCGACTAAGGATATAGATCGGTAGTCGATCCTTAAATCTCGTTATTAAATCACAGGGTACACTTGTCCCACTAAAAGCTATAAATTTAACAATATTTTATTAGTGGGATTTACATTGTTGTAAATGTAGATTAGAGTCCTCCTTCCCTCCCTCGAACATACTGAAGGATTGAGGTTTTAAGGTTAGAGCTTTTTAGTTCACATTAACCATAGCTTAGTGGCTACGTTTGGCATTCTGGACTATAACTGAGGATTAGTGAGTTCATGATATTAATCTATGAGAGAAGAATAAATGATTGATGTTAATCGAGTTAGGCAATCTGTACCTCCTGTTTTAACTGGGTTATTGAATGGTAATCCAGCAGACGACGTTAGTGGTGAGCGCATAGACGTTATTAATCCAGATAACGGTACTGTAGTAACGGAGTTGCTTGAATCGAATATGGAGCAGGTAAATCAAGCGGTAGCAGCCGCGCGCATTAGCTTTGACGGAGGTAGTTGGTCCAAAGCTTCGATTTCTTTTCGCCAGAAGGTTTTATTTAAAGCAGCTGACCTGATTCGCAAAGATGCAGAAGTCATCGCGGCACAGGACAGTTTGTGTACCGGGCTGCTGTATCATAAATCGACCCTCAGCCAAACGCATTTTGCCTCGGCTGATTGGTTCGAGTATTTTGCCAGCTTAGTTGGTGTTTCTGGGGAAGAGTTGTTCAGGCATGTGGCTGGTGCAAAAACGTTGGTAACGAGGGAACCTGTTGGTGTCGCAGCTCTCTTCACTCCTTGGAATATTCCGGTAATGGGCGCATCATTGAAGTTGGCAGCGGCCCTTGCTATGGGGAACAGTTGCGTACTAAAGCCCTCTGAACAAAGCCCCTTGGGGACATACAGGTTGGTGCAATTACTTTATCAAGCAGGTCTTCCTGAGGGAGTTGTTCAGCTGGTAAATGGTCGCGGTGCAGTTACAGGCGCAGCGCTTGCTTCGAATCCAGATGTCGATTTAATCTCATTTACTGGGGGTGAAGAGGCTGGCCGTATTATTGCGGGAAAGGCAGCCCAGCGATTTGCCAAAGTAACAATGGAGTTGGGGGGTAAGTCAGCCAATATTATATTTAACGATGCCGATTATGAGCGCGCACTCGATGGCGCTCTCGTATCAATTTTTGCCAATAATGGGCAGGCTTGCCTAGCAGGATCACGAATTCTTGTACAAAAACAAATAGCTGATCGCTTTATAGGTGATTTTACAGATCGCGCTAAAAATATCCGTATTGGTCGCCCATTTGATGAGGATGCCGAGCTGGGGCCGCTGTCTTCTGTAGCCAATATGCAGCGGGTACTTTCTTATGCGGATATTGTCCGTGATGAGGGAGGCGAAATTCTCGCGGGTGGTAATCGAGTTGATGGTTTTGACGATGGCTGTTATGTCGAGCCCACAGTTGCATTCGCCAAAGATAATAGGGCGCGAGTTTGTCAGGAAGAACTATTTGGTCCCTTTGTAACTTTTCTGACATTCGAAAAAGAGGAAGAGGCGATTGCTCTCGGTAATGACACACGTTTCGGTTTAGCTGGCTATGTTTGGACAGAGAATTTACAGCGAGCAATGCGTGTAGCGGACAGTGTACGAAGCGGTTACGTTTTGATTAATAGTGTTATGCAACGAGAAAAAAATGCGCCTTTTGGTGGCTTCGGCCACTCCGGTATCGACCGCGAGGGCGGGCAATCAAGTCTACGATTCTACAGTGAGGGCAAGGCAACCCTAATCGCATGTGCGGATACGGACATCCCAAAAATGGGGCTGACCTCGCAGGATAACGACCAATAGGATGATACTTGGATAGTTAATTTTGGGTAACAAATACAGGAATAACATATGCCTTTAATGATAGGAAAAACTGCCATTGTGACAGGAGCAGCGCAAGGTATTGGAGCGAGGCTAGCTCTTGGCATTGCTCTTGAAGGTGCCAAAGTTATTGTTGCCGATATTCTTGATGGTAATGAAATAGTGGAGAAAATCAGAGCGCAAGGGGGAGAAGCTGAATTTATTCGCAGTGACGTGACTGATGATGCATGTTGTGAGGCCATGGTAGATCTTGCTCACAGTGCATTTGGAGGCATAGATGTTCTGGTCAACAATGCGGCCCTCTTCGGAACTCTGCCATTGACCCCATTGGATGAGATTACATTACAGGATTGGGACCGAGTTTTACAGGTTAATACTCGTGGTGTTTGGCAGTGTGTAAAAGCCGTGACACCCAGCATGATAAGGCGCGGTGGCGGTTCTATTGTTAATGTCGCAACCAACCGAGTCTTTAAGGGATTCCCCAATTTACTGCACTACGATGCTTCAAAAGGGGCGGTGCTTTCTATGACTAAAGCTATGGCTGCCGAGTTGGGCGACAGTAATATCCGCGTGAATGCTGTCGCACCTGGTTTGACCATGAGTGAAAATGTATTGGCAAAAGAAGGCATTGGTGACCGTATTCATTCGGTTATTAATGGTCGTGCTCTTAAGCGAGAGCAGCGGCCCGAAGATTTAATCGGGCCAGTATTATTTTTAGCGAGCGAATTGAGCGCCTTTGTCAGTGGCCAATCACTAGTGGTTGATGGCGGCGGGATTATGCGGTAACTAGAACTAAATTAATAAATTATTTAATGGAAAATCAGATGAATCATAAGTTGCCATTGCAAAGCAAGGTCGGCTATTCCGTAGGAGCCTACGGCATGATGCTACCTTGGTTTATACAAAGTGTATTTGTATTTTATTTTTATACGGACGTGCTGGGTATTACTCCAGAGCAGGCCGGAACCATTTTTTTTATAGCTGTATTGTGGGATGCAATCACCGATCCGATTGTAGGGGTACTTGCGGACAGAACTCGAACCCGCTGGGGTAAATATAGGCCTTATTTACTATTTGCTAGTGTGCCTCTGGCTCTTTCTCTGATAGCGGTATTTTTGAAGCCGGACTGGCCTATTGAGGAGTTATTTATTCTTGCACTACTTAGTCATTTATTATTTAGACTTTGCTTTACACTAATTTATATTCCTTATACCTCGATGTTAGCAAAAATCTCGCCAGATACTACGGAACGAAGTTCTGTAGCGGCATATAAATCCGTGGCAGTCTCATTTGGGACGCTAACAGTTTCCCTGTTCACGCTAAAATTAGTGGATTTTTTTGGCGGTGGGGATGAGTCAAAAGGCTTTTTGTTAACGGCAGCATTGTTTGCTGTATTAATGGTTTGTTCGCTCTGGGTCTGCTTTTTTTCGACTACGGAGGTATCAGAAAGTGAAGAGAATTTTGATAAAGCGCGTTATGAAATTTTGGCGGCTGGTAAAAGTCTAATAAAAAATGGGCCATTTTTAATGGTGTTTTTTGGGGTGATTGCTTTCACGGGCTGTTACACAATTATGCTGAAGTCGATTGTATACTTCTTTAAGTATAACTTGGCGGATGCTGAAAGTGCTCGATGGGGCCTGTCGGCAGCATCACTTTCAGGCATCTTTGCAGTGCCCATATGGGTGGTGGTCACTAAGCGCACAAGTAAGCGTTTTGTATGGATAGCCGGATCTATTTTAGCTTCATCAGGTCTGCTTGTATTACACCTTAATCAAGAGATAACGATTATTTCGGCTGTAATAAATATCTTTGTTATTGCCTGTGGCATTTCCGCCTTCCTTATGACGTTTTACGCAATGATTGCTGACACCATAGATTATGGTGAGTGGAAATACGGAACCAGGATTGAAGCGTTCTCTTTTAGTGTGCTTTCTTTCGCCAATAAATCATCATTAGCGATTGGTGGTGGGAGCTTGGGCTTTATGATGGCTTCGGTAGGGTATACAGCCAATGCGGAGCAAAGTGCCGAAGCACTTATGGGGATTAAAACCATTCTTACTTTGGTTCCAGCTGCAGGATTTTTAGTGTCTGCCATTGTTATATACTTTTATCCCATCGATGCCAAATATCATCAGAAAATTCGAGAAGATATTTTGGCAAGAAAAAATACAGACAATAGTTAGACACAGTATTCAATAGCCCATCTTTGAGTCTTTGTGGCTTTAATTTTCGAGGAGAATAAATACATGCAATTAAATGATCAGGAGCAAGCTGTTCTTGACGGAAGTGAGGGTAGTGCTCGGGCCCATGCTATGTCTCTACTAGTGAAGTATGGTATTGCCTTGGGTGCTGAAAAGCTGGTTGATACCAATAGCGTATGCGGCGGTGTGGTGGGGTCATTACCTGGACGCAGGGATGTTCTTCCGCCGGACAAGCGAGATAATATGGATGCTGTCTACTCTCTGCTTAACCTAGACAGTGATGTGACAATGCAAATTCCACCCGTAAAAGCCAATACCTATAAATTAATTGAGGCGATGGATCCTGATCATTTTGAGGTGCAGGGCGTAGCGGAATCGACACAACGACTGGTGAAAGATAATGCTAAGTTCTGCGCTCGTATTGGCGTTCAGACCTGTAATACATGTGCGCCATATTTGGTTGGGAATGTACCAATTTTTGGCGAACATTGTGCATGGATGGAATCCTCGGCAGTTATTTACATAAACTCGGTGATAGGGGCTCGAAGTAATGTCGAAGGTGCGCACAGTGCAGCTGCTTCCTCTTTAGTTGGAAAGATTCCTTACTGGGGTTATCACGTTCCCGAGAACCGCTTGGGAAACTATTTAATAGAAGTTGATTGCTCTATCGAAACCAATCTTGATTGGGGGTTATTGGGTTATTGGGTTGGCGAAATGGTACATGAAAATGTTCCTGTCTTGAGAGGTATTAAAGGGATTCCAAATACTAATGACTTAAAACACTTCGGCGCAGCTGCTGCTAGTTCAGGTGGTGTTGAAATGTATCATTTAGCTGGAATTACCCCAGAGGCACCAACGCTTGACGCTGCCTTTGGTAGCCGCCGCCCTACAGAGACTATCCATTTTGGATTGGCGGAGCGACGTGCGGCCTATGATTATTTCAACACCGGAAAGGACCTCAATGTCGATTTTATTGTTTTGGGCTGTCCCCATTCGTCATTGGAGCAGATCAGACAAGTGGCAGCTTTACTTGAAGGTAAAAAACTTTCTCCGAATACTGCGTTATGGATGTTTACCCCGAATGCATTGAAGACTGTTGCCACAAAAATGGGTTATACAGAAATATTTGAGCAGGCGGGTGCCTTTATTATGAGTGATAGTTGCGCCGCGCTGAGTAAAGTCGCTCCGGCAGGTGCCAAAGTTGCCGCGACTAATTCCTGTAAACAGGCACATTATCTGCCCGCTACACTTGGTTTGGAGACATGGCTTGGTACCACTGAGCAATGTGTCCAGGCGGCTATTACAGGACGTTGGGAGGAAGGACTAAATTGAGTAAGATAATTCTGAAAGGACGATCTGTAGTAGCAGGCATTGCGGAAGGTGAAGCTATCGTGACGAAACAGACAATCTCCGGATTTGGGGGGATCGACTCAGCTACGGGTACGATTACTGAAGTGCGTCATGAATTGCGAGGCCAATCCTTTAAGGGAAAGATTCTTGTGTTCCCTGGAGCGAAAGGTTCTTCTGGTTGGGCTAGCCATTTCCAGACAACACGGCTAGCCGGGTCGGCACCGAAAGCGATGATATTTAATATTATGACTACCAAAATGGCACTTGGGGCTGTAGTAACTCGGGTGCCTGCGGTAACTGATTTGGAACAGAACCCATTAGAAGTGATTGAGACCGGCGATTGGGTCAAGGTCGACGGGGATAAAGGAATTGTCGAGGTGACAAAGTCAAATATCAATAAGCAATGATAAATTGCGTTTGAGGGATTCCTCGTTACAACATTATGTTTAGTAGTTAAACGTTTGCTTGCTACACGTCTGAGGCTAAGCACTAAATATGATTAGTTTGTTAAAACATAGATAGAGAGAAAAACATGACTGAAAAATATGACGCTATTATTGTTGGTGGTGGCCATAATGGACTTACTTGCGGCGCTTATTTAGCAAAGGCGGGTAAGCGAACTTTGATTTTAGAAAGTAAAGGTATAGTGGGTGGCGCGGCAGTGACTGAGGAGTTTAGTCCTGGCTACAGAGCGTCGACGTGGTCCTTTATTATGGGCCATTTACATCCGAAAGTAATTAAGGAACTTGATCTTTATAAGCATGGTTTAGAGTACTTCGAGGTGGATAACGTTATTAACCCCACTGACGATGACTGTATTGTTTTTTCGAAGGACCCAGTAAAAACTCAGCAACAGATTGCTCGTTTTTCTAAGAAGGATGCTGAAAATTATCCCAAATTCTTTGAGATGTTACAGTCAACTATTAAAATCTTGAGGCAGATGCAACTTGAAACACCGATAAATCCATTTCGTAAAGATATTAAAAGTTTGATTAATTCAGCAAGGTTTGCTTGGCGCTATCGAAATTCAGAAAAAGAGATATACAATTTGATCACTGCTCTATCCTTGAGTGCCCATGACTACGTAGATCGTTGGTTTGAGACAGATATTGTAAAAGCAAAGTTTATGTTTTGGGCAACAATAGGGGGTAATGTGGGTCCTTATTCACCTGGGACTGCTTTTTATCTTGTTACTCATTTAGTGGGTGAAATGGGTATGCGATTCGCCAAGGGTGGAATGGGAACTATCTCAAATGCTATTGCCTCATCAGGTGAATCCCATGGTATGAAAATTAGAACTAATGCTAAGGTAGAAAAAGTGCTGGTGCGGGATGGTCGAGCCTATGGTGTACAGTTACAGAGCGGTGAAGAAATTCATGCCAAAATGGTTGTCTCTAACGTCAGCGCCAAGCTGACATTTGGCCAACTGGTGAGTCGTGAGCATCTGCCGGAGGAGTTTATGGAGCATATTGATAACTTCAGAACTCGAGGCAAGAGCTTTAAACTTCTCTGTGCCGTAGATGAATTGCCGCAATATAAAAGCTTTTCTGCAGAAAAAACAGGTGTTGAATATCCGGCATATGCCCATATTTGCCCAACACCAGAGTTTCTTGAAAAGGCCTATGATGATGCTAAATACGGTTGGTACTCGTCTGAACCCTTCCTATCACCCAACGTCCCTAGTTATTACGATAATAGTCTAGCTCCAGAAGGAAAGCATGTTGTTATTATTCAAGGGGGCGTTACTCCCTATAGCTTGAAGGACGGTACCTGGGAACAGGAAAGACCAAATCTGATGAAAAATATTTACTCGGTTATGGATCGGTTTGCACCTAATTTTTCGAGTTCTGTTATCGATTACAAGTTATTACTACCAAAAGATATCGAAGATGATATCGGTATGCCGGGAGGTAATACGCAACATGGAGAGCTGACACTGGATCAGTTATTTGTATTCCGCCCTGTAATAGGTTACGCCGATTACCGGTCGCCTCTACAGGGATTATATCAGTGCGGTGCCTCGACCCATCCTGGTGGTGCTGTATCCGGAGTGAATGGCCATAATGCGGCGCGTGAAATACTGAAAGACTTCACTAGGTTTTAGATGAAATAAACTTTACTAGTGAAAAAATTGTCCTCTTAGAATATTAAATAAATATCCTGAGTTACAGTTTTATTGTGGTGAGTTATTTTTATTAGGGTGACATATTGCTGGGTGGCAAACCAACAATTTTTATAAGTTGACAAGACAAAGAGAGTGGTGACAGTAATATGACGTTGATCGCTAATTGGGTAATAAATATATGACGGAAAGAATTCAACAGGGTGGCCTCCAGGTTGCCCAAGCTTTATTTAATCTTATTGAAGACGAAATTATACCGGGGTCTGGCATCGACTCGACGTTATTTTGGGAGTCTTTCGAGGCTATTTTACAGGATTTTTCTCCACGAAATCGCGAGCTTCTTGTAAAGCGTGACCTTCTACAGACTAAGATTGATTGCTGGCATGAGGAACACATTGGTCAGGTTCATGATGCCAGCGCCTACAAGTCATTCTTACAAAAAATCGGTTATTTATTACCGGAAGGTGACGATTTTACTATTACAACTAGTAATGTTGACCTCGAAATTTCGACCAAAGCTGGACCGCAGCTTGTTGTGCCAGTAAAGAATGCACGTTTTTCTTTAAATGCAGCCAATGCGCGATGGGGAAGCCTCTATGATGCACTGTACGGTACCGATGTTATATCCGAAGAGGCAGGAGTAGAGCAGGGAGCGACTTATAATCCTATACGGGGAGCTAAGGTCATTGAATTTGCTCGTGATCAACTTGATCTTGTAGTCCCTCTTGTTGATGCAAGTCATAAAGATTCTGTTGGTTATTATCTAAACAATGGTCAGCTTGAGATTTTATTATGTGATGGATCTGTCACGACTTTGATAAGCCCTGAGAAATTCATTGGCTACCAGGGCTCAGCCGAACAGCCCAGTGCGATTCTAATAAAAAATAATGGCTTACATATAGAAATTCAAATTGATCGAGAATCTGAAATTGGTCAAACAGATAAGGCCGGCGTCAAAGATTTGCTACTCGAGGCAGCGGTCACAACGATCATGGATTGTGAAGACTCAGTAGCTGCTGTGGATGCGGAAGATAAAGTAGAAGTTTATCGAAACTGGCTGGGTTTAATGAACGGTACCTTGGAGGTAACGTTTGAAAAAGCTGGCGAATTAGTATCGCGCAGAATGAATAAAAATCGCAACTACTTCGATGGAAGCGGTTCTGTCTTTTCCTTACATGGTCGCAGCCTATTACTTATTCGTAATGTGGGACATTTGATGACAAATGATGCCATTCTCGATGCGAATGGTCGCCCAATTCCAGAAGGTATCATGGATGGAATGATAACATCGTTAATTGCGGTCCATGACCTAAGTGGAAATATTGATTGTGTCAATTCCCGCAGCGGTAGTGTTTATATTGTGAAACCCAAGATGCATGGACCAGAAGAAGTTGCTTTTACTTGCGAGCTATTTGGGCGGATCGAAGAGGCTCTGGGGCTGGCTCAGAACACCTTAAAATTAGGCATCATGGATGAGGAGCGGCGTACCACAATCAACCTGAAAGAATGCATTCGACAAGCCCGTGAACGTCTGGCATTTATAAATACTGGGTTTTTAGACCGAACGGGTGATGAGATCCACACTAGTATGGTGGCGGGACCGATGGTGCGTAAAAGTGATATGAAAAGCCTCTCCTGGCTAGGTGCTTACGAGGACTGGAATGTTGATATCGGTTTGAGCTGTGGTCTATCCGGTAAAGCTCAGATCGGAAAAGGCATGTGGGCCATGCCTGATGAAATGGCCAAGATGTTAGCAATAAAAATGGGCCATCCCCAATCCGGTGCAAATACTGCTTGGGTCCCATCCCCTAACGGGGCAATACTGCATGCTTTGCACTACCATCAAATTAATGTGGCTGAACGACAAAGACAGTTAATTCTCCGTGAGCGCGCTAGTTTGGACGACATTCTGGCCATTCCTTTATTAAAAAATCAGGCCAGCCTCAGTGCCGAGGATATACAGCAGGAGTTAAATAACAACGTACAAGGTATTCTTGGTTATGTAGTCCGCTGGATCGACCAGGGGGTAGGCTGCTCAAAAGTGCCCGATATAAATAATGTGGGATTGATGGAAGACCGAGCCACATTGCGTATTTCCAGTCAACATATTGCAAATTGGCTACTGCACGGTATGTGTAGTGAAGAACAGGTGATGAAAACGTTGATGCGGATGACTACGGTCGTTGATGCTCAAAACGCCAGTGATGTGGGTTATCAACCTATGGCCTCGGATCTTGACAACAGTATTGCCTTTAAGGCGGCATGCTCTTTGATTTTCGAAGGCAAGGACCAACCCTCAGGTTACACCGAGCCTCTTTTGCACGCCTATCGTCGTAAAGTTAAAGATAAATTAGACATGGCTATATGAAAAATGGCACTAAAGCAGATGTACTTAATTGCTAGTAGTTATTGATCGTTTTCTAGCCATATAAGGGTAACTTTTCAGCCTTTTTTCGATGTTTTATGCGCGCAGTCCTCTAGTGGGATACATCTAGCTTTCTAGTAGAGAGAGTTGAGTAAGAGCGTTATCATCGGGGTCACCTCTCTGACGTTGGGAATCAGGATGGTCAGGGTCGAGCCTAGGGCCAATCTTCCCGGCGGGCTATAGTGATGTAATAAGCGCTTCATGCTCGGTTTTATGTGCCGAACCCGGTATTAAGAATCACATCTATGAATTGGCTTAACATAAATCCTGTTCGAATAAATTGTACGCCAGCCACATGGGGGCTTGGCTTCCGGTTAGCATTATTGGGACATATGTAAGTGCCAAACATAAAGGCTATGAATCTTATTATCCCACTAGTCAATATTAAATAAATATAATATAATGTGGGATTAAGATAGAAATCCACAGCATAATTAACAGGACATTGACGATGATTCACAATTCACTTGAAGATAAGCTCCAACAGTTTGCTAATCCGGTTGAAATGCTCAGAAATGCGGAGGCTGGCCCTTACCAGTTTCCTGTAAAGTCTGAGTTCACTAACTGGCGTGACGAACAGGAGGCCTGGCGTCAGTCAGCCGTTTTTTTTGATCAGTCATATCATATGACTGATCATTATATTGAAGGCCCCGATGTAAAGAAATTGGTTGAAAGCTTGGCTATTAATTCTATGGCAAATTTTCGTAAGGACGTTGCTAAGCAGCTAGTGGTTTGTAACTCTAATGGTTATGTGATTGGCGATGCTATCATGTTCATCTTAGAAGACAATTTAATTAATATTGTTAACAAGCCGATTTGTGGTAACTGGGTTCAGTTTCATGCGGAAACCCACGGTTTTGATGTGCAAGTTAGTAAAGACGATCGTAGTCTTGATAATAGCCAGCCAAGAAGGGGTTATCGCTTCGAAGTTCAGGGCCCTAATGCTTGGTCGATACTTGAAAAACTTAACGGTGGGCCTATTCCTGAGATCAAGTTTTTTAATATGGGTGAGATAAATATTGCTGGCCGCAAGGTAAGAGTACTTCGTCATGGTATGGCTGGAGCGCCAGGTCTCGAATTATTTGGCCCCTATGAGGAGAAAGAAGAGATTAGAGCGGCGATTTTTGAGGCTGGAAAGGACTTTGGCTTGTTGGCTGCCGGATCAAAAACTTATTCGACAGTTGCCCATGAATCTGGATGGTTCCCATCGCCAATGCCGGCCATCTATACCGGGGAATCAATGAAAGCCTATCGCGAATGGCTACCTGCAGATGGATTCGAAGCCGGACTTTCTCTCGGTGGAAGTTTAGTATCAGAAAATATCACGGACTACTATGTCACGCCTTATGATCTTGGTTATGGGCACATGTTAAAATTCGATCATGACTTTGTTGGACGCGAAGCTCTAGAAGCAATGAAGGGCAAGCCTCATCGTAAAAAAGTTACGTTAAAATGGAACAAAGATGATGTCGTTAAGGTTTTTGCCAGTTTGTTTAATGACGGAGATCGCTTTAAGTATATGGATATGCCTGCTTCACATTACGCCACATTGCCTTATGATTTAGTCACTAAAGATGGCAAATCTGTCGGTATCTCCCACTATCCAGTCTACACCTCAAATGTAAGTGGATGGATATCATTGGCACTTCTAGATGAGTCCGTTGCAGCGTCGGGGACAGATGTTTCTATTCGTTGGGGCGAGCCTGATGGTGGTTCTATGAAACCTACGGTTGAGCGACATATTCAAACTGAAATTAGCGCTGTTGTAGAGCACTGCCCAATTTCAGTTACCGCCCGAGAAAACTATAAGAAGTAAATCTACCGTCGTCAGTTCATTGGTCTTATTGACTGGTGAACTGGCGATACCTAATCGGCCAGTGATGACTGTCATAGATATTGAAATGTCATATATGGAATGATCAAGTTAGTGATTACTCCATCATTTGTCATTTACAGATTTCGCTATCATTCTAACAGTCAAAATATAATGTTGGCCTACAAAAAAATGTAGCATTGAATGACTATTTAGAAGTTGTTATCCATATCTTTGGAACAGATGTTATAGAAAGTAAGAGGTATAAAATGTTAAGTGTTAGCAGGCTTGATATAGCCGACGCAGATACAATATTAGAGGGCGCAAAAAATAAAGCACTAGAAATTGGTGTTCCGATGTGTATAGCAATCACTGATGAAAGTGGAAACTTGATTGCATTTAACCGAATGAATGGTGGGAAAGTTACTTCAATTTCCATTGCTCAGGACAAAGCATATACCGCTGCAGCAGCCAAGAAAAATACACATGACTATGGCGTTATAGCGCAACCAGGCATGCCCGCATACGGGATTGATACGGAAGTAGGTGGGCGATTATCTATCGTTGGTGGTGGTATGCTAATTGAGATTGACGGTCAAGTGATTGGCGGGATCGGTGTATCATCTGGTACCCCTGCTCAAGATATGGAAGTCGCACAAGCCGGCATCAACTATTTTATGGGAATCAAATAGTTTGATCGTAGCGCGGGACTTACTGAATGACGGATTGAAAGTGAGTGTGTTTTTCATTCTAACTTTAAGTAAATAAATGGACAATTACCTTAAGCTGTATGAACCTTATAGATATTGTTCGATCGGTAATAAGTTTTGTATACGCTATCGATGAGTAGGCATAATTCTCTAACATCGACAACCAAAAACGTTGCACCTTGGCAATTTATAACTAGCACGTAGAGCCTACAATCGGTCGCTCAGGTTAAAGACGTTTTTTACCAAATACTGATGAGTTATCGATGACGGGATTTTTTTAATCCCGGCTGACGCACGCTAATGGAGAAAAGGGGCTATATTGAGCTACTAGGATCAGGTTAAGCTGATCCCAAGTGCGACCATGCTAATGCGGTCACCATATTAAAAGTCGTCAAGTGATCAGTTTCATTTATGATAGGGCGGAGTTGTTAATCAGTCGAGCAATGTTGGTAATTTCAAATAAGTATTATTTGGATCTGCTAACGTGGCCAGCTGCCGTGTTGCAACTGTTCAAAGTTGATCTCTGCTACAATATTGGAGGAATTTCAGGAATTCCACTTCGAATAACCGATTTGAGACTCTCTAGTGTCGCCAGCGTCATTGTAGGTTCTATGCCAAGATCTTTAAGTAACTCAGCAGAGCACTCCATCTCATGGAGGCGCCTATGGGCATGAGGCTGGGTGCCAGTCACCAGGCGGGTAATGAAGGCCTGATCTGCCTGAGCGATTTCCGTTGAGAGATTCTCCCATAACCATTCACTACAGCCAGCAGCTTTTCCGGCGCGCATTGATTCAATAATGACTGCGGCCAGACCTTTCATCATGACACTGCGCAGTAATTTTCGGGTAGCCGCATCTCCTGCGTTACCATCAAGGCGATGAACCGGCATTCCTAGAGAAGAAAAAATTTCTTCGAAGCGCAATGCACCAGTGCCTGCAACGGTTACTGGAGTGCGCAAGCCTTTCCCAGGAACCAAGGTCATCAGAGCAACGTCAACAAATTCAAAACCAAAACGAGCGGCTCTGTCTGCCATCGCTAACTTTGCTGATGCAGAACTAGTTGAGAAATCTGCGTAGAGCGCAGTGCTTGGTATATCAGTAATCGCCTGATCTAGGGCGCTGAGAGCATCATCACCTGCAGTCAGCGCTACCACGACATCGGCGTCAGCTACGGCTTCGCTCGGTGTTTGTACTCTATCGACGCCAGCGGGCGTCACTACATGTTTTGGATCGTACGCGCTAATATTGTTGCCAGCTTTTTGCATGTCAATAGCGATTAAAGACCCGGCTTCACCCAGACCAAATAGCGCAATTTTTTTACCTTTTAGGCTCGAATGTATGCTCATCTGCCACTGATTTGTTTGCTGGATACCAGCGTTCTCGTTACCGTACTTTCTCTGTCAAAGAACAGCTCCTTTACCACTTCCAGCATATGTAGGATAAAGGCAAAAAACAATAGTTTGATCCTTATTGGATAGTAGAGCAGAGCATGATTTCACAGGCCTGATGTGGTTGGTTATGAGATACCTAGACTAAGACCCTCGGCCACTGAGCGAATCTTGTCCAGAAACAATCCTGCTGCCGGAGAGGGGCGAATATGCGACAGCATGGTTATACCAATAGGCCGATAGGTGCTTTGCATATCAATGGCCAGGGCAGTCAGTGCACCCAGTTTTTTATCATAGTAAATTTGGTGCTCAGAGAGCAGGGCTACCCTATCACTTTCCAGTAATAGCCCGCGCACCATAGATGCAGAGCTTGTCTCAATGTAATGTGCTGGCACGCTAATTCCATGCTGGATGCAAAACTGGTCATACAATAATCTTGTTGGAGTGCCTGTGGGTGGCAGCACAGATTGCAACCCTTCCAGTATTTTCGGCGCGAGGATTTTTTTCTTGGCCAGTGGGTGATCGCTTCGAGCCAAAATCGCCAGTTTATCGTCAAACAGTCGTTCAGTTTTCAGGTGGGATGCAGCTTCCTTTGGCCTAATGGCGCCAATCAGCATATCAATTTCGCCACTGCGCAGACCGGATAGTAGAGAATTATAGGGACCCTCAATTGTAGAGATATCCAGCTGCGGTTGATCTTCTAGAAGTTGATTGATTGCACGGGGTGTCAGAATGGTTCTGGAGTAGGGCAAGGTACCAACAGTGACCTTGCCGCAGGTTACGCCATTTAAGCTGACAATATCGTCCACTGCGTGGCGAATCTGTGAAAACGCCATTTTGGTATGGCGCACAAGAATTTTACAATAGGGTGTCGGATTAACTCCAGAGGGATCCTTGCCAAAAAGTGCCAGGTCCAGAAGATTCTCCAGTTCACGAACTGAGTTATAGACTGCCGCACTGGTAATGCCGAGCATATGGGCAGCACCGTTGTAGTCACAGGTTTCATAAAGGGCGATAAGCGCTGCCAGTCGTTTATAGCTAATTTCCATAGAGAACAGCGGGTTATTATGAAAATCCCTCCTCGATTTTTTAAACTGGTAGTAAATGCTGGCAGCCGACTCGAACTCCGCCATTGCCATAGTGACGCGGTGACTCAGTGCCTCACCGTATACAGTGGTAGAAACGCCGGAAGTCGTACGGTCAAACAGCGGCACACCAAGCTGACTTTCAAGTTCGATAATCGCCTTGGATATTGCTGTTTGCGACCGATTCAGTTGCTCTCCAGCCCTTGTTACGCTGCGTAATTCAGCCACACATTTAGCCGCCTTAAGATATCTTAGGCTCAGTTCCGGAATTTTTAACTGGTCGACATTCATAATTCTTTAAGGGACTCCGGCAGGATAATAAATATACATGAGAAAAGTATATTAAATAATTTTTTTTATATTAAATCTTTCATCATTTGGTTGCTAAATAGCCATAAAAAAACTCTATAAAGGGGGTTAGTGCTATATAGATTAATCTAACTTAAATGAGAAAAAAAGTAGCATTTAACAATTCTCATAGATTTTCAAGACTTTATTGTTAGTCAGTTATGCAATCTGACGGTTATTCTCTGGAGAATAATTTATCAAAAATTAGTCATGACCAAGGACTCTGTATGCTGATCGCTCAGTCACGCTTTGAAACCCTAAAGGCTGTTGTTTATCTACAAAAATTCTACCATGACTCCGCACATAAGTTAGGTGTTGAATTCAATGATAGTCATAGCTATGTAGAGCGCCCCTTTGGCGGTGGCTGCTTGCAGTCATCCTCCAATGTACTGATCTTTACTGTAGACTCAGATTAGGCAGCCCTGATGCAGCGCGCTATTCCTTATATGCAACTCAGGGGCGGAAGTTCAAAAGGCCTGTATTTTTGTGCCAGTGATTTGCCCGCTGACCCGGTGTTGCGAAATAAAGTATTGATTGCGGCAATGGGCTCAGATAAGTCTCAAATAGATGGGCTGGGTGGCGCAGACCCATTGACCAGCAAGGTGGCAATTGTCGGGCTGTCTGATTCTCCAAATGCGGATATAGATTATCTTTTTGCTCAGGTTGTGGTCGGTGGCGATCGAATCGATACCACGCCTAACTGCGGTAATATTTTGGCTGGGGTTGCCCCCTTTGCTATTGAGGCTGGCCTGATCGAGCCTACTGGAGATAGCACGACTGTGCGCATCAATATGCTTAATAGCGGCAGCCAGTGTGAACTGGTGGTGCGTACGCCCAATGGTAAGGTTGAGTATCAGGGTGATGCGTGTATTGATGGTGTGCCCGGCAGCGCCGCACCCATTGCCTGTAACTATCTTAATATTGCCGGATCGGCATGCGGCGGTTTGCTGCCCACAGGCAGCCGTATCGATATTGTCGATGGCATAGAGATAAGCTGCATTGATAATGGTATGCCAGTAGTGGTGCTGCGCGCTGAGGATATGGGGATAAGTGGCTATGAGTCGCCTGCCGAGTTAAATGCCAATGAAGCCTTAAAGAGCAAGCTCCAATCTATACGCCTGCAGATAGGCCCAAAAATGAATCTGGGTGATGTGGAGGGTGCGGCAGTCCCCAAGATGTGCATGATTTCCCCGCCCCTCAAAGACGGTATCTGTCATACGCGCACCTTTATTCCCTATAAATGTCATTCCGCGATTGGGGTGTTGGGCGCGGTGTCGGCCGCAACCGCTGCGATTATTCCCGGTACTGTCGCAGAGGGAATTGCCACTGTGCCAGCTGGTGCCAGCAAGACTCTCTCAGTAGAGCATCCTTCCGGTGAGTTTTCGATCAACCTGCATGTTGATGAACAGACTGATCCGCCTCAAGTTTTAAAGGCTGGATTACTGCGCACCGCCCGTCTTTTAAGTCGCGGTGAACTCTATGTGCCGGAACATATTTTTATCACTGAATAAATGAGAAAACCAGCCCGATTAAGGTTGATAAAGGAGCAGAGCAGATGAAAACCGTAGCAGTGCGCAATATTGCGCGCGCAGACCAAACAATAGTTGAAGGCCTGGGTGAGATGGGTGTGGCCACAGTTCACGAATCTCAGGGTCGCATTGGCTTATTAAAGCCTTATATGAGGCCCATCTATGCTGGTGCCCGTGTTGCAGGGTCTGCGGTGACTGTTTTGGCGCAGCCCGGTGATAACTGGATGCTGCATGTGGCGATCGAGCTTTGTCAGGCGGGTGATGTGCTGGTGGTTGCCTGTACCACCGACAATACCGATGGCATGTTTGGGGATCTATTGGCGACATCGGCTCAGGCACGCGGTGTAAAAGGGCTGATTATTGATGCTGGGGTAAGGGACATCAGGGACCTTAAAGAAATGAATTTCCCGGTATGGTCGCGAGCTGTTAATGCCAAAGGCACAGTGAAAAATACTCTGGGTTGCGTGAATGTGCCCGTTGTTTGCGCCGGTCAGCTAATTAATCCAGGCGATATTGTCGTTGCCGACGACGATGGCGTTGCCCTGGTGTCGCGAAAAGATGCAGAGGTAGTTTTAGAAGAATCTCGTCAGCGTGAAGCCCGAGAAGTTGCCAAGCGCGAGCAATTGGCAAGCGGTGTACTGGGATTGGATATCTACAATATGCGACCCAGATTAGAAGAGAGTGGTTTGGTGTATCTGGACTCTATGGACGACTAAACGGTTGAGCAAATAAACAAAGGAGTAAGATAATGATTATTGATTGTCATGGCCACTATACAACCGCACCTGATCCACATCAGGACTACCGGACGGCACAGATGGCAAGGTTGCAAGACCCGTCACTGCCAGAACCCCAGAGCGCCATTATCAGCGATGACCAGATACGCGAAAGCATTGAGCTAAACCAGTTAAAACTACTGAGAGAGCGTGGGGCGGATATGACTATATTCTCGCCACGGGCCTCAACCATGGCCCATCATGTGGGTGATGAGCAGGTTTCCCAGACTTGGACGGCGGCCTGTAATAACTTGATTGCGCGGGTGGTTGAATTATTTCCTGAGCAGTTTATTGGCGTGTGCCAGTTACCCCAGTCTCCAGGTGTGCCGATTGAAAATTCTATTGCAGAGTTGGAGCGGTGCGTTTCAGAGTTGGGTTTTGTAGGTTGTAATCTTAATCCGGATCCATCGGGCGGTCACTGGAACGCGCCACCACTCACGGACCGTCATTGGTATCCGTTTTTTGAGAAAATGGTGGAGCTCGATGTACCAGCGATGATTCATGTTTCTGGTTCATGTAATCCCAATTTTCATGCAACTGGTGCCCATTATATCAATGCCGACACCACCGCCTTTATGCAGTTTTTGCAGGGTGATCTGTTCGCCGATTTTCCGGATCTGCGTTTTATTATTCCCCATGGCGGTGGCGCGGTACCCTATCACTGGGGGCGTTATCGCGGTCTGGCCGATATGCTTAAGAAACCACTGCTTACTGAGCATGTGATGAAAAATGTATTCTTTGACACCTGTGTTTATCATCAGCCTGGGATTGACCTTTTATTTGAAGTGATTGATATCGACAATATCCTGTTTGGTTCAGAAATGGTTGGTGCGGTGCGTGGCATTGATCCGCAAACGGGCCAGTATTTTGATGATACCAAGCGTTATATTGATGCCCTTGATATCCCTGCCGAGGACAAGCATAAGGTGTTTGAATTAAATGCCCGGCGGCTGTACCCACGGTTGGATGCATCCCTGAAAGCGCGCGGCGAATAGAGGCTGATAAAGCAATGAGCAAGTTTCAAAAAGATACAAACTGGTTGGATTTTCACCCCAACCCATCCAAACCGGCCTTACACCGCCCCCCTCCTTAAATCTTGCCCGCAAGGGGCTTTAAATAACCATAAAGTGTTGATTTTAAAAAGCCTACAAAATACATAGAATTGAAGTAACTGCCCGAACAAACAAGCAAATACTTGTAATATATTTGCATTCGAAGTGCAGCCAGCCTCGTCGCGTATAATTTGGATTGGACTCAACATGATGAATAAGCATTTTTCTATAATCGACTGTAATATAAGCTATTTTTGACGAATCATGGGCTCATAAC
>ERZ1046740.454-NODE-454-length-34267-cov-5.667339_pt1 | contig 34267 bp, 38 predicted proteins | sample MGYA00383093_ERZ1046740 | MGnify/ENA primary metagenome ERZ1046740 (study PRJEB29581, sample SAMEA5548363) | metagenome | biome: marine; feature: coastal; material: water | depth 25 m | study: Short-term variability in the microbial, nano- and picoplankton... | reverse complement strand
TAAAGGTGTTCTAGCATCATCAATTAGTACACTATCTACCTCATCAACAATTGCGTAATTATGTGGGCGTTGAACTAGGTCGTTTGGCGAATGAGCCATATTATCACGTAAATAATCAAAGCCAAATTCATTGTTTGTTCCATATGTAATATCAGAGTTATAGGCTTTTCTTCTAGCATCAGAATTTGGTTCGTGATTGTCTACACAATCAACACTTAAACCATGAAATTCAAAAATAGGGCCCATCCAGGCAGCATCACGTTTAGCTAAGTAATCGTTAACTGTAACTACATGAACACCTTTTCCTGAAAGAGCATTCAGGTATACAGGTAGCGTAGAAACCAATGTTTTACCTTCCCCAGTCATCATTTCAGCGATATTACCTTGATGCAAAACTGATCCACCTATTAATTGCACATCGTAATGTATCATATCCCAGGTAACTTCTTTTCCTTGCGCATCCCAGGTATTTGCCCATATTGCATTTTCATTATCTAGAGTAATATTGTCTCTTGAGCCAGAAAGTTCTCTATCAAAAGGAGTTGCAGAAACTGTAATACTTTTGTTTTCAGTAAAACGTTTTGCAGTTTCTTTAATTAAAGCAAATGCTTCGGGCATTATATCCTTTAGGACTTTTTCTGACGCTTCATAAGCTTCATCTTCTAATTTGTCAATTTGTGTATAAATTTCTTCTTTTCTGTCAACATTTGTTTCGGTGTTATGTGCTTCTTCTTTGAGTTGAGAAATTTCTAAATTAATGTTTTGTGTAGCTTCAAAAATTTGTTTTTTAAAGAAAATTGTTTTTTCACGTAGTGCATCATTAGTAAGTTCACTTATTTCTTTTTCAAACTCAGAGACTTTTGTTACAATAGGCTGTAATAATTTTAAATCTTTTTTTGTTTTGTCTCCAACGAATAATTTAAGAACTGAATTTAATATACTCATTTTTAATGTGTTGATATTTTTATTTCTCCCAATAGTTGAAAGAAAATTGTTATTGTTTTTATAATAGCGAATTTAAACTTTTTTAGGTTTAAAAAGGTTTAAAATAAGCTTAAAATTATGGAATAAAGCAAAAAAAAAGTCTCCAAGGAGACTTTTTCGATTAATAATTTTTAATATTCATCTTCGTTCCAAAGATAATCTTCTTCGGAAGGATAGTCTGGCCAAATTTCCAAAATTGTTTCGTAATTTTCATCTTCATCTTCAATTTCTTGAAGGTTTTCAACAACCTCCAGAGGTGCACCTGTTCTAATTGCGTAATCAATTAATTCATCTTTTGTTGCTGGCCATGGTGCATCTGCTAAATATGATGCTAACTCTAAAGTCCAATACATAACTCTTTTTTTTTTGTATTAAATTTTCTGCAAAAATAAATTTTTTACTCAAAAAGTCAAGTATTTTCTTGCTTTTTTTCAATAAAAAAAGAACTTTTTGCTAATTCTAAGGAATCCATTTGATTTCCGTAGCCTTATTTTCAAAGGTCAATTTTCGTGCCAGGACAAAAAGATAGTCAGAAAGTCGGTTTAAATAAATAATAATTTGTTCATTAATTTCAGTATTTTCACTTAATAAGGTTACTATTCTTTCAGCTCTGCGGCAAACGCACCTTGCAATATGACAAAATGACGCGGTTGTATGACCGCCAGGAAGCACAAAATGTTTCATAATGGGAAGGGTTTCATTCATTGCATCAATTTCATTTTCTAAATGGATAACGGAGTTTTTATTTAATTTTTCAATACGTAACCTTTCTTTTCCGTTTTTTAGTAGTTTTTTTTCAGCTGGAGTTGCAAGCATAGCACCAATAGTAAAAAGCTCTGATTGTATGGTTATCAGATTATTTGCTATGGTTTTGTCAATTTTTTGGTCGCGCACCAGTCCAATGTAAGAGTTTAACTCATCTATCGTTCCATATGCTTCAATTCTTATATGATGTTTTGGAACTCTTGTTCCTCCAAAAAGTGAAGTTTTTCCTTTGTCTCCGGTTTTTGTGTAAATTTTCATCTGTATATTTTTATATTTTTAAAGTATTAGATGTTATTATTCCATAGTTCAAATGTATTAATTAAACTCTAATAGTAAAATGTTGCTTAGTTTGTTCTTTTCTAAAAAAAACAAAACCTAAATGATAGGTGTTAATGGTTACGGTAACTTTTGGATGATTTTTAATTATTTCCCAAGTTTCTAACATTTCTTTTGACCTATATATATCATCAAAAATAAAAATGGACTCATTTGTTATTTTTTGAATACAAATATTAAAATATTCGAGAGTAGCTGTTTTTTGATGATTGCCATCAAAATAAATTAAATTTGTAGGATGATTTTTTAGAGTTAATGGAAGTGTTTTTTTAAACGTACCAACTATAACCTCAATATTATTTAATTGAAATTTAGAGAATAATTCTTTCGCAATAGCGCTAATTTGTTTGCACCTCTCTAATGTTGTAATAGTTGCATTTTTATTTGAAATAGCCATTGTTGAAGTTCCTAATCCATCCGATGTACCTATTTCTAAAATATTAGATAAGTTAAAATATTGAATGAATCTGATTAAGAGTAAGGCTTTTTTTGTTGAAATTCCTGCAGCTTTTGTTATGTCACATGCTTTTCTTTTTTTTGATTTAAAAACTTTAGAGCCTTTTCCAAAATCAGTTACTAGAATGGTTTTTTTATTTGAAATCAACCATTTTTTAATTTTGATAAAGAAGGCCTTTTTTGAAGAATTCGTTTTTTTATAAAAGCATTCTGTAACCAGAATATAAATAAAAGGTGAGTGCACACCGTGTTGGTTATTAGATTTTAATAAGAAAATTAGATACGATTTTAGTTTAAACCACATGAAAACTTAATTTAATGCGAAATTAACAGAAAAATTATTTTAATAAACTATTTAAAATTATATTTCTGTTACCAACAATAATTTTATTTGAAAAATATTTATTTAGGTGCTTTGTTGTTAATCTTTTTTTTGTCTTACGTTACCAACAAATAACTGACTAACTTTTTAGGTAAACCTTAATATATATTTGTCGTAAGAAGAAGAAAAATCATTTTCAGAAAAAAAATACAAAAAAAACGAAAAAAAATATAGTTTCTAAAGATGGGTTTTAAATTTTCTTTCCTTCAATAAAAACTTCGTCAATTTGTGGGTTTCCAAATGAATAAGGAATAAAACCATAACTAGGAATTTCTTTTGTTATTATAAAATTAGCTTTTTTTCCTTTGCAAATACTTCCAAGTATATTTTCTAGCCCCATTGCATAAGCCCCATTAATAGTTGCTGCGTTTATGGCTTCTTCAGGTGTCATTTTCATTTTAATGCAAGCTGTAGAAATTACAAAATTCATATTACCTGATGGTGTTGAACCCGGATTATAATCAGTTGCTAAAGCTAAAGGAAGTCCTGCGTCAATAATTTTTCTAGCTGGAGTATATGGAATGCTCAGATAAAAGGAACATGAGGGCAAGGCAACAGGCATAGTTCTACTTCCTTTAAGGCTCTCAATATCTTCATCTCTCATTAATTCCAAATGATCTACAGACAATGCTTTATATTCTACTCCTAATTCTACTCCATCAATTGCAGTGAATTGATTGACGTGAATTTTTGGAACTAATCCGTATTTTTTACCAGCTTCTAACAATTTTTTGGTGTCTTCGACTGAAAAATAACCTGTTTCACAAAATACATCAATAAATTCAGCTAAATTTTCTTTTGTAACTTCGGGCAACATGTTATTAACAACATGGTTTATGAAGGCTTCTTTATTGTTTATATATTCTGAAGGTAATGCATGTGCCCCTAAAAAGGTTGCTTTAATGGTAACTGGAAAATTTTCATTTAGTTTTTTAATAACCCTCAACATTTTTAGTTCGGCCTCTAAATTTAATCCATAACCAGATTTAATTTCAACAGCTCCCGTTCCTAATTTCATAATTTCAACAATACGTTTTGCCGACTGATTGTAAAGTTCTTCTTCGCTGGTGTTTTGCAATTTTTTTGCTGAATTCAAAATACCTCCACCATTTTTTGCAATTTCTTCATATGTTAATCCGTTAATTCTATCAATAAATTCTTGTTCTCTGTTTCCGGCAAAAACTATATGAGTATGGCTATCGCACCATGTTGGTAAAATCATTTTTCCACAGACGTCAATTGTGCTGTCAGTAACTAAATTTTTAAGATTTTTCATTTCTCCAAAATTTTGAATAACATCATCTTCTATTAATAAAAAGGCATTTTTTAGTGTTGGTAATGATTTCATTTCATTTCCTGAAATCATTTTTTTAGGTGTATTCTCAACTTGAATTAATTCTTTAATATTTATAAATAAAGTTCTCATTTCAGGAGATATTTTGTTTAATCAAATATATCAATAATTTATAAAATTGCTGACCTTATTAAGTTATAGTTAAATTGTAATTTTTATTGTAAAAATTAAGACTGATTAGTGTGGTTTTAAACCGTGTTTAAAGTATATTTGCAAAAAATTTAATTCAATGAATAAAGCTATATATATTGCCACTAGTGAACCTAATAGTGGTAAGTCTGTTGTGGTATTAGGGTTAATGAGAATGTTGTTAGGAAAAACCGCAAAAGTAGGTTATTTCAGACCTATAATTGACGATGTAAAAAAAGGAAAACATGATAATCATATTAAAACTATGATTTCTCAATTTGACCTTGATTTAAAAGCAAAAGATGCATTTGCATTTACAAGAACTGAATTTATAAATAAAAGAACCAACGGAAAAGAAGGTGAAATTATTGATACTATTATTGAAAAATATAAGGTTTTAGAGGAACAAAACGATTTTATGTTGGTTGAAGGAACTGATTTTTCTGGTGAAGGTTCAGCAATTGAATTAGATGCGAATGTTTTAATTGCAAAAAATTTAGGAATACCAGCAATTATTGTTTCAAGTGGTGTTGGAAAAACAATGGAGGAATTTATTGGAAATTTACATGTGGCCTATGATTCATTTAAAGAGAAAGAAGTTGAAGTATTAGCTGTAATAGCCAATAAAGTTCTAGAAGAAAATAGAGAGTTAGTAATTGAAGGTATACAAAAAGAACTCCCAAATGATGTTTTTGTAAGTGTAATTCCGTTAATTTCTTCTTTAAATAATCCTTCAATCAAAGAAATTTCAGCAGCAATAGACGCCAAGGTATTATTTGGGAAAGATTATTTAAATAATCAATGTGCTAGTTTTACTGTAGGAGCAATGCAGTTAAGAAATTATTTAACTCATTTAGAAGAAAATACATTAGTTATTACCCCAGGTGATAGAGCCGATATAATTTTAGGAGCACTTCAAGCAAATATTTCATCCAATTATCCTGCAATTTCTGGAATAATTTTAACAGGAGGGTTACAACCAGAAGAACCAATTATAAAACTAATTGACGGTTTAGGTCAAATTGTACCTATTTTGAAAGTTGATAGTGGAACATTTCATGTAGCTAATAAAGTTGGAGCTGTTCGTTCTCATATATATGCCAAAAACAAAGAGAAAATTGCAACTGCTATAAAAACATTTGATGATTATGTTGATGTTGATAGGTTAAATGAGAAGTTAATAACCTTTGAAAATAATGGAATTACTCCTAAAATGTTTCAATATAATTTATTGAAACGTGCTAAAACCGCTCGTAAACATATTGTTTTGCCAGAAGGAAATGATGATAGAATAATTACAGCAGCAGCAAGACTAGTTGAACAAGATATTGTTGATATTACACTTTTAGGTGATAGAAAAAATATTGAAGATAAAACAGTTAAGTTAGGATTAAAGTTAGATTTTGATACATTAAATATTATTAATCCAATTAGTTCTGAATACTATAAAGATTTTTCAAAAACATTGTATGAACTTAGAAAGCATAAAGGTTTAACAATAACAATGGCGGAAGATTTAATGGCAGATGTTTCTTATTTTGGAACAATGATGGTATATAAAGGTCTGGCTGATGGAATGGTTTCAGGAGCTGCTCATACAACACAGCATACTATTAGACCAGCTTTACAGTTTATAAAAACCAAACCAAATGTATCGGTAGTATCTTCAATTTTCTTTATGTGTTTGGAAGATAGAGTTTCTGTATTTGGCGATTGTGCCATTAATCCAAATCCAACTGCTGAGCAATTAGCAGAAATTGCTATTTCTTCTGCCGATTCAAGTGTTAATTTTGGTATGGATCCAAAAGTAGCTATGCTATCCTATTCTTCCGGATCATCAGGAAAAGGAGCGGATGTTGATATTGTAAGAGCTGCAACCGATATTGTTAAAGAAAAAAGACCAGATTTAAAAGTGGAGGGACCAATTCAATACGATGCTGCAGTTGATTCTAGAGTTGGTAAGAGTAAATTACCGGATTCTGAGGTAGCAGGACAAGCAAACGTGTTAATTTTTCCTGATTTAAATACCGGAAACAACACTTATAAGGCAGTTCAACGTGAAACTGGGGCCTTGGCAATTGGACCAATGTTGCAAGGTTTAAATAAGCCTGTAAATGATTTAAGTAGAGGTTGTACAATTGATGATATATTTAACACTGTAATTTTAACTGCAATTCAAGCACAAGGATTGTAAAAAGAAATTTTTTAACAAATTTTTACTACTAAAAAAAGAAAATACACCAATGAAAATATTAGTTATAAATTCAGGCAGTTCATCAATTAAATATCAGTTATTTAACATGCCTACACAAGAAGTTATTTGTTCAGGAATTGTTGAACGTATTGGATTAAAAAATCCAAAAATAAAATATAATTCAAACGATCATAAAATTAAGAGAGTTTGTAGAATAGCTGATCATAAAGAAGGGTTGGAAAAGGTTGTTAATTTTTTATTAGATGAAGAGGTTGGTGTTATTAAATCAACTGATGAAATTGAAGCCGTTGGACACAGAGTTGTTCATGGGGGGAGTACTTTTTCAAACACAGTGATTATTGATGATAAAGTGAAAAGTAAAATTAAAGAATTATTTTCATTAGCTCCTCAGCATAACCCAGCAAATTATGAGGGGATAATTGTTGCGGAAAATATTTTTCCAAATGCTAAACAAATAGCAGTGTTTGATACTGCATTTCATCAAACAATGCCTATTGAAGCATATAAATATGCAATTCCAAACAAGTTTTTAGAAGAAGATAATATCAGGCGATATGGTTTTCACGGAACAAGTCATAAGTATGTGTCTGAGCAGGCAATAAATTATTTAGGAGCAGAAAATAGTAAAAACATAATTACGTTACATCTTGGAGGTGGTTGTAGTGTGACAGCTATTAAAGATGGAAAAAGCGTTAACACTTCGTTAGGATTTGGACCTGTTTCTGGTTTAATTATGGGAAGTAGAAGTGGAGATGTAGATCAGTCAATTATTTTTCATTTGGTGAGTAATTTAGGTTATTCTTTAGAAGAAGTAAATAATATGCTTCAAAAAGAAAGTGGAATGGTTGGTTTAACTGACGGACTTTCTGATTATCGAGATATTGAATCAGAAGCTGAAAAAGGAGATGAAAAATGCCAGTTGGCTTTAGATATGAGTGCTTATAGAATTAAACAATATTTAGGTAGCTATATGGCTATTTTGAATGGAGTTGATGCAATTGTGTTTACAGCAGGAGTTGGTGAAAACTCAATACCTCTAAGAAAAATGATTTGTGAGGATATGAGTTTCTTCGGAATTGAAATTGACGAGGCTAAAAATGATATTAAAGCTCGTGAATTAACTGAAATTCAATCTGATAATTCAAAAGTTAAAATTCTTATTATTCCAACTGATGAAGAGGTTGAAATTGCAAAACAATCATATGATTTGATTGGTTAGAAAGCATTGAATATATTTGCTAAAAAGGGAATAAAATTTAGGTTTTGTTTCCCTTTTTTATGAGTATTTATTCAAAATTAACCCGAGCCATTATAGGGTAATGATCTGAGTATTTTACATCATAAGTTTTAAAATTATTAACTGCAATATCTTTATCTGTTAAAATAAAGTCTATACGAAGTGGAAATGCAAAATCATATGTTTTTCCAAATCCTTTTCCAGCTTCTTCAAAGGCATCGTTTTTGTGCTCTTTTAGTTCATGATATACCCATGAATAAGCGGTATTGTTAAAATCGCCGCAAACAATTGATTTATAGTTGTTTTTGGCCATATGAAGTTTAATTAGTTCTACTTGATTTGCTTGAGTTTTAAAAGCTTTTTCAACTCTAACTCTTAGCTTTTCACCATTTTTTTGACTAATTTCTTCTTCTTTAGGGTTTATACCCATTGATTGTAAATGAATATTATAGACTCTAATAGTATCATTGTTTTTTACAATATCAGCAAATATTGCGTTGTTGTTTGTGTTTGAAAAGTTTAAAGAGCCAGAATTAATAATTTTATACTTCGAAAATATTGCATGTCCAAGATGACTTTTTTTTCTTGCTTTTATATGTTTGTAAGGATACGTAAAACCTATTTTTTTTGAAGGAGGGTATTCCTGAATACATAAAATATCTGGTTGTTTTTTATTTATAAAGTCATATATTTTTTGATCAATATTTTCATCTTTTATCCATTTGAAAACATTAAACTTACGTACATTATAGCTCATTATTTTAACATCATCATTTAATAATATTTTTTTTTCATTAAAATTATAAAATGAATTAAAGTATTGATATCCAATGAGTAATACTGTTAAGGAAAGTAAAAATTGTTTTTTTAATTTCAACAACCAATAAACTACAAAAAACAAATTTATTATAATTAAAAATGGAATTGATAAACTAACAATACCAATTATTGAAATTGTATTTGGTGATATATAATAACTTAGGTAGGAGGTAAGTAATATGGTGGCTAATAATGAATTAACCAGAAATAAAAATTTATCTATCAGGGATAATCTTTTCATATCATTTTTTTCCAGCTCTAAATAAAAAATCTTTTTCTTCTTGAGTTAAACTGTTGTACCCAGATTTACTTATTTTATCTAAAATATCGTCAATTTTGCGTTGTTTTGTTTTTGTAACTTTATTTGCAGATCTTCTTTTAGATTTATGCACAGTTTTTAGGTTAGATTTCTTTTTTGCATTAAACAAGTTAGCGAAATAATCAACTATGTTTTCAAACCATTTGCCAATATCATTTCCTGCACTTAATTGTTTTGTGTACAAATAACCAAATGCAGCACCACTTAAATGAGCTATTGCACCACCATTGTCATTATTTGTTAGTTGAAGAATACTTAGCGAAACCCAAATGGCAGCTAATACCCATAATTCTATACTTCCTATAAAGCGTAACCTAAGCGCATATCGTGGTGTTTTTGTTGCAATAGCAACAAAAATAGTTGTTACGGCCGCTGAAGCACCTCCAAGTGGATTTCCACTTTTTTCAAACAAATAATAGTTTAATAGAAAGAAAATACCTCCAACAAATATTCCTAAAAAGTAAAAATTTAAAAATTGTTTTTTGGTATGAAAATCTAAAAAAAGATTTCCAATATAGTAAAGCACTAAAACATTAGAAAGTACATGAAAAAATCGTTGGTGAATAAATGCGTAAGTTAAGAGTGTCCAAGGCTTAGAAATGAATTCGGCCAAATTGGTAGGTAATGCGAACCAATTAAGCATAAAGTTACTGAATAAAGCTGTTATTAAAAATAATAGAATATTTATGTAAATTAATTTTTCTACAATATTAGCCTTAAAATATGCTTCCTTTATGTCGTTCAAAAAATTCATTTTAATTCCAACGTTTAAATTGATGCTGTTTCCAATACCAGGCAATTATAAAGCCTATCAAAGCACCTCCAACGTGAGCGAAATGTGCTACATTACCTACTGAATATTTTGTAATACCGAAGAATAAATCACCCAAAATTATAAAAGGAATGAAGTATTTAGCTGAAATAGGTACGGGGAAGAATATCAATGCCAGCTTTGCATTAGGGAAAGCCATTCCAAATGCAACTAAAATACCATAAACTGCCCCTGAAGCACCTACTGCCGGTGTGTGATAGGTATAATAAAATTCTGAAAGTTTTTCTTTAGAAATAGAATTAAACAAAATGTCACTTGATTTTCCTGTATCTAAAATAGCTTGAATGTCTGAAGGAGTTAGTCCAATATTTATCAGTTGTTCATAAACGGAATTAAATTGATAATAGTTTACCAAAGTATAAATAATTCCTGCACCTAAACCAGCTGATAAATAGAAAAACAAAAATTTGTTTCTGCCCCACATTTGTTCAAGTGGTGCGCCAAAAGCATACAAACCATACATATTGAATAAAATATGCATGAATGTATTTTGACTGTGCATAAACATATGCGTTAAAAACTGCCAAAACCCAAAATGTTCATTTTCAGGGAAGTGCAAGGCGAAGAAACCTTGTAAATCAAAATCTAATAATTGCGGAGCAATGTACAGAATAATATTAATTATTATTAAATGTTTTACTGCTTCTGTTATTCTTCCCATAATTAATATAACAATTTACATGTTAAATTTTTTGTCAATTTCATCTAAATTTATTGTGATAAATGTTTTTTTACCAAACGGCGATAAATCGGGTTGTTTGCATATAAATAGTTTATTAACAATTTCTTCTTGCTCTTTTGCATCCAATTTTGTGCCAGTTTTGATAGCCAGACTTTTTGCCAAACTTTTTGCCATTATGTCAAGTTGACTGAAACTTGTTTCCGGAATATCATTTTTAATATCATCTAATAATTGTTCAATTATTATGGTTGTTTGACTTTCGGTTATATTTACTGGTATTCCTTTTACCACTATATTTTCTTTAGAAATGTTGTCAAATAAAAATCCAACACTTTCCAAATCTTCTTTTATTTCTATAATTAAATCTATGTCTGCTTTTCCAAAACTTATTTCTAAAGGAAACAATAGTTGTTGACTTAGTGCTTCTTTAACGGTTATATTTTCTAAAAACTCTTCATATAAAATACGTTGATGCGCTAAATGCTGATGCATGTAAACAATACCTGACTTAATGCTACTAACAATATATTTTTTATGAATTTGATATGTTTTATTTACATAACTTTCTTCGGAAAATAATTGTTTTGAAACCTGTTCCGATTCAATTTCAACTGTATTTACATCAATACCAGAATACAAACCTTCCGAACTTGAAGTTTCTCTCTTAAAAGGATTAAAGTCAGGGTCAACCGAAACTTTAGGTGAGCTAAGAGCAGATTTATGTTTATAATTGTATGGTGTATCTAGATTAGCATCGCGATTAAAATCTAAAACAGGAGCAACATTGTATTGACCTAAACTATGTTTTACGGTTGATCTTAAAATAGCATAAAGCGTTTTTTCATCATCAAATTTAATTTCAGTTTTTGTAGGATGTATATTAATGTCAATACTAGTTGTTGGAACATTTAAATACAAAAAATATGTTGGATGATATCCGTTTAATATCAATCCTTCAAACGCACTTGAAACAGCGTGATTTAGATAGGCGTTTTTAATATACCTATCATTTACAAAAAAGAATTGTTCTCCTCTTTTTTTCTTCGCAAATTCAGGTTTCGCTACAAAACCAGATATTTTAACAACATCGGTATTTTCATTGATTGGGACTAGCTTTTCATTTGTTTTTTTACCTAATATAGCAACAATTCGCTGTCGTAAATTCCCATTTGGTAAATTATAAATTTCATTTTCGTTATGGTGAAATATAAATGATATTGATGGGTGGGCTAAAGCGACTCTTTGAAATTCATTAACAATATGTCGGGTTTCAACACTGTTGGATTTTAAAAAATTTCTACGAGCTGGAATATTATAAAAAAGGTTTTTTACCGCAACTGAAGTTCCCGTAGAAGCAGAAATATTTTCTTGCGAAACAACTGCACTTCCTTCAATTTTAATAAGTGTACCCAATTCAGATTCTTCAAGCTTTGTTTTTAAATCTACATGAGCAATTGCAGCTATAGAAGCCAATGCTTCACCTCTAAATCCTTTCGTTTGTAAATTGAATAAATCTTCAGCTTTTTGAATTTTTGAAGTAGCGTGTCGTTCAAAACAAAGTCGAGCATCGGTTATACTCATTCCTTTTCCATTGTCGATTACTTGAACCAGCGTTTTTCCAGCTTCTTTTACTATTAATTTAATATTTGAAGCTCCTGCATCAATAGCATTTTCTAACAATTCTTTTACAACCGATGAAGGGCGTTGAACAACTTCACCAGCTGCAATCTGGTTTGCAACATGATCGGGTAATAACTGAATAATATCCGGCATTAGAAAAAGGAATGTAAATCAAAAAGATAGGCTGCAATACCTGTTAAAATAGCTATAATAATAGCCAGCCTCAAATTAGTAGCTCTGTCAGTTGCACTTTGTTTGTTTTTAACCCATTCGTTTTTTAAATTATTTTTTGAAAGGCTAATCCGCGGAGCATCCGTACCTGAATTAGAATTTGTTCCGTGGTATTTTTCTTCTAAGGTTTCAATACGTTCTTTACGCTCGTCATAATACCGAGGTTTATAGTTAAAAACATAGTGAGCTCTGGGCTTAAATAATTTACCAAACATAAAAGTTAAATTAATCAGTATGAATCAAAAATACTGAATTAAAAAGTTGTTGTCAAGTTTTAAAATAAGATATGTGTTAAAACTCTCTTAATGCAGCCATTTTTATTGCAGCAATAGCACATTCAATACCTTTATTACCTAATTTACCTCCTGAACGATCGATTGATTGTTGCATGGTATTATCGGTTAAAACACAGTAAATTACTGGAGTATTATATTTAATGTTAATGTCTTTTATACCTTGAGTAACACCATCGCACACAAAATCAAAATGTTTAGTTTCGCCTTGAATTACACTTCCAATTGCCATAACAGCATCTAAATTTTGAGTTTCAACCATTCGTTTACACCCATAAATAAGTTCAAAACTTCCAGGAACATCCCAGCGAATAATGTTTTCTTTTAAAACACCATTTTCTAAAAAAGCTTGCATGGCTCCTTTGCACAAATTTTCTGTAATTTCAGGATTCCATTCAGAAACGACAATCCCAAATCGAAATTTCTTCGCATTTGGGATTGTTGCTTTGTCGTAATATGATAAGTTAGTTGTAGCCATTACAACTTTTTATTTTGAAGCAAATATTGCTTTATTTATATAAACGTCAATGTTTTTAGCTTCTGTTGAATTAGGATACTCTTTTTTAATTTTAGTAAAAACATCAACTGCAGTTGAATATTTTTCAATTTCCATTGCCGTGTTCCCTGCTTTAAATAAAAATAAAGGTGTTGAAAAATTATTGTCTCTTAAGTTAGCAGCTTTTAAATAATATGCGAGCGCATCTTTAGGTTGATTAATATCAGCAAAAGCATCACCAATTGCACCTTTAGCAGCAGGAGCTAATAATTCATCGTCAGAGGTGAATTTCTCTAAATGAGCAATAGCTTCTTTGTAATTTTTCATTCTTAAATAAGATAAACCTGCATAATAATTAGCTAAGTTCCCTGCATCGGTACCACTATATTTTTCAGCAATATCAACAAAACCATATTTTCCATCGGCTCCGTTTAAGCCTAAAATTAATAAGGAGTCAACAGCCACAGAGCTATTTATAGCATCTTCAAAATAAGTTTTAGGGAAAGCCAATTCATTTGCAGCTTCTTTCTCATTAGGAGCTTTCACATATTTATTATATGCTAAATAACCTAAAATACCTGCTACTACAAGTGCTAAAACAACAAAAATTGCTTTTTGGTTTTTAATAACCCATTGTTCCGATCTTGATGCTGTTTCATCTAAAGTGTTAAAAACTTCAGCAGTTGTAGATTGTTCTTCAACTTTTTGTTGTTGACTTTTCTTTATCTTACTTCCAGACTTTTTATATGTTGCCATTTATTGTGAAATTTGTAGGCGCAAAAATAGAATATTTATATGAAAAGTAAAAATGCAATTGCGTCTAAATTTTCATTTATTTTCAATAATTTTAAACTTTTAAATAATATAAATGCATTTACAAAAAATAATACTGGTAAATTTCAAGAATTTTGAGTCGCAAACATTTGAGTTTGAAGAGAAAATAAATTGTTTTGTTGGGAATAATGGTGTAGGGAAAACCAATGTTTTAGATGCTATTTATTATTTGTCTTTTACAAAAAGTTACTTTAATCCTGTTGCAACTCAAAATATAAAGCACAATGAGGAGTTTTTTATGATTGAAGGAGAGTATCAGTTTCAGGAAAAAGTAGAAACTGTTGTTTGTAGTTTAAAGAGAGGGAGTAAAAAAGTGCTAAAAAGAAATGGAAAAGTTTACGATAAATTTTCTGACCATATAGGATATCTGCCTTTGGTAATAATTTCACCAGCAGATAGAGATTTGATTGTTGAGGGTAGTGATATTCGCAGAAAATTTATGGACAGTGTTATTTCGCAAAGTGATAAAAGTTATTTGCAAACCATTATAAATTACAATAAAGTATTAGCTCAAAGAAATTCTTTATTGAAATATTTTGCAGCTAATAGAACATTTGATGCTGTTAATTTAAATGTCTATAATGAACAATTGAAAATATATGGAACGCTGATTTTTGAAAAAAGAAATAATTTTTTGGAAGAATTCATTCCAATTTTTAAAGCGAGATATAAAGCAATTTCTGGAAATAATGAAGAAGTAAATTTAACATATAAATCTCAATTGATTGGCGGAGATTTACTAAGTTTGTTTGAACAAAATGTTGAACGTGACAGGGTATTGCAATATACAAGTGTTGGAATACATAAAGATGATTTAGTATTTGAAATTGATGATTTTCCTATCAAAAAATTTGGATCACAAGGGCAACAGAAGTCGTACTTAATAGCATTAAAATTAGCACAATTCGATTTTATTAAAGAACAGTCGCACGTAAAACCAATACTGTTATTAGACGATATTTTTGATAAGCTTGATGATGATCGTGTTGCACAAATTGTTAATTTGGTGAATAAAGATGAATTTGGACAGTTGTTTATTAGCGATACACATAAGGACCGAACTGAAGAGGTTGTAAAAAAAACAAATCAATCATATAAAATATTTACATTGTAATGGCAAAACGATCTAATGAATTTCATTCAATTGAAGAATTAATGAAAAATGTAATTGAAGAAAATAAGTTAAAGAAAGGTTTAACACAATTATCGTTAGAAGAGGCGTGGGCTAAATTAATGGGAAATGGTGTTGTTTCGTATACTCAAAGTGTTGAGCTTTCTGGAAAAACATTGGTTGTAAAACTAAATTCTTCGGTATTAAGAGAAGAGTTAAGTTATGGTAAAGAAAAAATCATGAATTTATTAAATGAGGAGCTTGGCGAGCCGTTAATTTCTAGAGTTCTTTTAACATAAAAAAACACCAAATCTGATTTAATTCAGAATGGTGTTTCTTGGTTGTTCTTTTGAATCTAAAATTTCTCTCTTCCCGAGAAATGAAAATTACCTTCAATTACGGCGTTTTCATCACTATCCGATCCATGAACTGCATTTTCACTTTTTGAAGAAGCAAACAATTTTCTGATAGTTCCGTCAGCGGCTTCAGCCGGATCAGTAGCGCCAATTAAAGCTCTAAAATCAGCAACGGCATTTTCTTTTTGTAAAATAGCTACAACAATTGGTCCTCTAGTTATAAACTCAACCAATTCCTGGAAAAAATGTTTATCCTTATGAATGGCATAAAAATCGCGAGCATCGGCTCTAGAAATTTGTGTCATTTTTAAAGCAACTATTTTAAATCCGGCAGCAGTTATTTTTTCAATAATTGGTCCAATAAAACCTTTTTCAACTGCATCAGGTTTTATCATTGTAAATGTTCTGTTTGAAATCATTTTTTTATTTCGTTTTTATAGGTACGCAAATATAATTTTTTTTTGATAAAATGGACTTTTCTATTAAGCTTTTTGGTTTTTAAATTAGTAATACTATTGTTTTAGTATAATTTTTAAAGTGTTATATAAATTTTAAAAGGAAGTATTTATGAAATTAAATAGATATTGATGTGTTGTTTAGGTATTAGGAAATATACGATGCTAAATTTAATAAAATTGTAGATATATTGTATATTCGCAGCGTATGAACAAAAGTGATATAAATGAAATTCAACAACTGTTTTCCACAAAACAGAATATAGTTGTTGTTCCCCATAGAAACCCTGACGGAGATGCTATGGGAGCAAGTCTAGCAATGTACCATTACTTAGCAAACAAAGGACATAATGTTACTGTGGTTTCACCGAATGATTATCCAGATTTTTTGAAATGGTTACCTGGTTCAAAAAACGTATTTAAATTTGATAGTCAAAACAGGCAGGCAAAAGATGTAATTGATAAAGCTTCATTCGTTTTTTTATTAGATTTTAATGCATTGCATAGAGTAGGTAATGATATGTGTAATACATTGGAGGAATTTATTGGTACATTTATTATGATTGATCATCATCAGGAACCTGATTCAATTGCAAAATACTTGTATTCTGACACTTCAATATGTTCAACTTGTCAAATGGTATATCAATTCATTGAAAAAATGGATGATTTAGATTGTATTACTCCTGAAATCGCAACTAGTTTGTATGTTGGGATAATGACAGATACGGGGTCATTTAGATTTGCTTTAACAACAAGTAAAACTCATAGAATTATTGCCGATTTAATTGATAAAGGAGCTGAAAATGCGAGAATTCATAATAATGTTTATGATACTAATTCTTATGGAAGAATACAATTACTTGGAAGAGCACTTAGTAATTTGGTTGTAATTGATAATTTAAAAACAGCATATATTACACTAAGTCAAAATGAATTGAACGAATTTAATTACCAGAAGGGTGATACTGAAGGGGTTGTTAATTATGCGTTATCACTGGCAGGAGTTATTTTTGCAGCTATCTTTATTGAAGATGTTGAGCAACAAATTGTTAAAATATCACTTAGATCAAAAGGTAAGTTTTCAGTAAATAAATTTGCTAGAGCACATTTTGATGGAGGTGGTCATGATAATGCAGCTGGGGGTAAAAGTAAAATTTCATTAGACGCAACAGTATCCAAATTTTTGAGTATTTTGCCAGACTATAAAAAGGCCTTATTATATTCATATGAAGAATAGTTATTTATTCATTTTTCTGCTAATTACAAGCTTTTCATGTATGGATCCTGTTCCACGAAAACCAGTTTCCAGAAAAACATCTTCATCTTATTTAAAGGAATCTGTAAAATATAATAAGAAAGTGATTGCGGATGAAGAAGAAATATTGAAAAAGATAATTCTAAAAGATTCATTGAATAAGTATATAGCTTCTTCAAAGGGATTTTGGTACAAGTATCAAAATAAAAGCAAGTTGAATTATTACCCTAAATTTGGAGATAAATTATTGTTTAATTACGAGGTTTATACAATTAATAATGAATTAATTTACAGCTTCAATGAAATAGGGAATCAAACATACTTAGTTGACCAGCAGGAGCTTGTTGAAGGTCTTAGAAATGGTTTAAAACTTATGAAAGAAGGGGATGAAATTTCATTCTTATTTCCATCACATAAAATGTATGGATATTTAGGCGATAAAAATAAAATAAGGGTTAATCAACCCGTAAAAATAAAAGTTCAATTAATTAAAATTATAAAGAAAAATGAAAGTAATTAAGTTTTTATTAGTGAGTACAATTGTAGTATCAATGGTATCTTGCAATAATTCAAGAGTGACAAAAAAATCGTTAGCATCTGAAGTAGATTCTGTAAGTTATGCTTTAGGACTTGATATGGGTAATAAAGTAAGAGCAAATTTTGAAGAGATAGATAAAGATTTGTTTATTCAGGCTTTCGAAAATGGCTTAGATTCAGCAAATTTTTTAGTAGAAGGAAAAGATATAGGTGCTGTTATAAATAAGTATTTTAAAAGAAAACAAAAGGAAAAGCAAGAAAATCAACAAGCAGAAGCTCTTAAAAAAGCAGAAGTTGAATTTTCAGATGTAAAAGTTAAAAGTATTAACTTTTTAGATGATAATAAGTCAAAAAAAGGTGTTAAAACAACGGAAAGTGGATTACAATACATTTTACTAAAAGAAGGAAAGGGTGAAAATCCTGCGTTAACTTCTAATGTAAAAGTTCATTATCACGGAACATTAATTGACGGAACTGTTTTTGATAGTTCAGTTGATAAAGGAAAACCTGCAACCTTTGGAGTAAATAGAGTAATTAAGGGGTGGACTGAAGGTTTGCAATTAATGAATGTTGGGTCAAAATATAGATTCTTTATCCCTCAAGAATTAGCTTATGGTGCGTTCCCAAGAAAAGAAGGGAAAATTAAACCATTTGATGCCTTAATTTTTGAGGTTGAATTATTGGAAATTGTTAAAAAATAAATAAATGAAATTCAATGTTTTTGTAATAGCAGCTTTGTTTTTACTTGTTGTTTCTTGTAAACCAGTAAAATACACTCACTTAGGCGATGGTTTATATGCAAATTTGGAGACTAATAAGGGAGATATTTTATTAAAACTAGAATTCGATAAAACTCCTGTAACTGTTGCTAATTTTGTGTCATTAGCAAATGGAACTAATAATTTTGTTGCCGATTCTTTAAAAGGAAAACCATTTTACGATGGGATTACTTTTCATAGAGTTATTGCTGATTTTATGATTCAAGGCGGCGATCCAACAGGTACAGGCTCAGGAAGTCCAGGGTATAAATTTAAGGATGAATTTCCTAAAGATAGTGTTGGAAACCTTTTGTTAAAACACGATAAAGCAGGAATTTTATCAATGGCAAATTCAGGGCCAATAACCAACGGAAGTCAGTTTTTTATAACACATAAGGAAACCTCATGGTTAGATGGAAAGCATACGGTATTTGGAAATGTTATTGAAGGTCAATCGGTTGTTGATTCAATAGTTTTTAATGACACTATTAAACATGTTGAAATCATAAAAATTGGAAGAAATGCAAAAAAGTTTAAAGCAGCAAAAGAGTTTATAAACTATTTTGAAAATGAAAAAGCGGAAAAGTCAGCTAAAGAAGATAGGTTGAAATCTGTTATTAGTAAAACCAAAGCTACTTTTGCTAAATATTTACCAAAAGTTGTTGAATTACCTTCTGGATTAAAATATGTGATAACTCATGCATCAAATGGAAGTTTTCCTAAAAAAGGCGTTAAAGTAAAAATGAATTATGCAGGTTACTTTGCTGATGGTAGGCTATTTGATACAAGTTATAAAGATTTAGCGAAGGAGTATGAAGTTTATGACGGACGAAAAGATGACAGAGGAGGTTATTCACCTTTTACAACCGTTTATGGCCCTGATGCAAGATTAATTCCTGGATTTAAAGAAGGGATGCAAAAAATGAGAATAGGGGAGAAAGCATTATTATTTATTCCTTCACATTTAGGTTATGGATCACAAGGTGCAGGTGGAGGTGCAATTCCACCAAATACAGATTTAGTTTTTGAATTGGAATTGGTTGAATTAGCTAAAACCAAAAAATAGACGTTGAGGAATGTTTGAATTTATCATAGATAAAGATATTGAATTACTTATTTTCCTAAATAATTTGGGAAGCACACAATGGGATGGATTTTGGCTATTTTTAACAAATAAGCTGAGTTCCATCCCATTATATTTGTTGCTACTCTATTTGTTTTTTAAACAATTTGGCTTAAAAAAGACATTAATAATGTTGTTATTTGTAGTAATATTAATTTCAATTTCAGATCAAACAAGTAATTTATTCAAAAATGGTTTTAAAAGGTTAAGACCTTGTCATGATGAAACTATTAATGGACTTATTCGTATGGTAAAGAATTCGTGCCCAGGTAAATATTCATATTTTTCAGCACATGCAGCCAACACAATGGCTATTGCTGTATTTTTCGGTTCACTGCTAAAATCTTTTTATAAAATAATTCCTTATGTTTTATTGTTTTGGGCTTTGGCAGTAGCTTACAGTAGAGTTTATATTGGTGTACACTTTCCTTTGGATATACTTACAGGAATTTTATTCGGTATAGTTTACGGATTTATTTTTTACGGTTTATTTAAGTTCTTTTTTAAAAAAGAAATGAATTAGCTATATTACTGATAATGATTCAAATAAAAAATATAAGTCTTACCCTTTTAATTTTGTGTATTTTTTCTGCAACCAATGCGCAACAAATAGACACTATTAAAACAAATAAACTATTTAAAAAAGCCATACTTCCCATTTCTTTGATTAGTGCGGGAGTATTAATAAATAAGAGTACATTCGAAAAAACTTTTCAAACAAATATTAGAAATAAAGTGGGCAATACATATGATAATAAAATTGATGATTTTATTTTATTTGCACCAATTGTTGAAATGTATGCCGCTGATTTAATTGGAGTTAAAAGTAAAAACCATTGGTTTAATCAATCAAAATATTTATTTATTTCAAATGTAATTTCAAGTACATTAACAAACCGGCTTAAAGTTATAACTAAAAAAACAAGACCTAATGGTGATGAAAGATCTTTTCCTTCTGGTCATACCACCATTGCTTTTACTAATGCAGCTGTTTTGCATCAAGAGTTTAAAGAATCTTCGCCCATTTTAGCATATAGCGGATATGCTTTTGCAACGGCAACAGCGGGTTTTAGAGTAGTTAATAACAAGCATTGGGTTTCCGATGCTCTAGTAGGAGCAGGTATAGGAATTTTAGTAACCGAATTGGTCTATCATTTTGAACCTTTAAAAAATTTCAATCCGTTTAAAAAGAATAAAAATATATCTTTATTGCCTCAGTTTTCTGGAGATTCTTACGCAGTATATTTTTCGTATAATTTTTAAATGAATTAAATAGATTCTATTAAGTATAAATATTTTTATTGGCAGAGTTTGAAATATTTAAAAGAAAACAACTCCAAAAGTACTTCATACATTGAATGCAAAAACTGGACGGTTAAGATTATCTATTGTTCAGATTTTTTAAATAGGTAAATTCCTTTATCATTATTTACTTCTATTTCTTTTAAACTAATGATAGATTTAGGATCTATTTTATTAATTTTTTTGTGAGGTATTATTACTAAAAATGATTTTTGTTGTAGTAATTTATTTTTTAATTCATCATTATTATTGATTGCTTCAATTTTTCCTTTTGAATAAAATTGTCCTGAATAACTTTTCTTTTGCCAATGATATATAGGTAAATTTTTATCAGAATGATTCTCAATTAAATATTTATCAGTTTTAAAGTAGAATTCTTTTTTGCCACTTATAGTTAAACCAATATGAAAGATTAATATAATAATTGGAAATAATAACGAAGCTCTAATAATATTTTTTGAATGTTTAATGTCATTCCACCAATAGGTTGCTAATAAGGCAATAGGAACCATTACGGGCATTATATATGGATGAATTAAACTTTTAGAAACGGAGAAAAACAAAGGAGTCCAAAGTAACCATAACAATAAATAGGTAGCCCAATTATCTTTTAGTATACTTCTTCTTTTTTTCCAAAATTTTCCAATTACAACTTGAATCCAAGGAAGCGCAAATAAAAATAAGAAGATCCAAATCATTCCTAATGGCTGTGATTTTGGAAAACCATATTTATCACCTTTCCAATCCGAACTTAAAAATCGTTTAAAATGTTCACCAACTATAAAATAATTTATAAACCCTTCAGATTTAATTTCTGCAATATAATACCAAGGAATAGCTATTAATGAAGTAAGGAGGATACCTAAAATCCATGGAAATGATTTCCACAATAGTTTGAATTTGTTAGATATAATTAACCAAAAAAATATGGGAGGTCCTGTTAAAATAATAATAATAGGTCCTTTTGCTAATAACCCTAAACCAATTCCAACAAAAAATAAATATTTCCAAATAGTTTTACTATTTTCTTTAATTCCTTCCCAAAATGAGAGCATTACCAATGTGACACAAAAAGCTAAAGAGGTGTCAGTTGAAACAACTCCGGCGTGAATTAAAAATTCAGGAATGGTTAAAAGAATTACTCCTGGAATGAAAAAGTTCAATCCTTTTCTTTTGGCATATTTTCCTACTAAAAACACCATTAATGTGCTTAGTATTAAATATGGAAATCGAGCTGCAAATTCATTTACGCCAAATACTTCAAAACTTATTGCTGAAAACCAGGTAGAAAGTGGCGGTTTTGCCCAAAACGGAATACCATAGTCTATTTGAGGAGTTATCCAATTGTTCGTTTCAGCCATTATTCTGGCTATTTCAGCATATCTCGCTTCGGTTTTATCCATTAGCGGGATAAGTGCATTTAATACCCCTCTAAAAATTAATAAAATAAATACAATTAAAGAAAATGGTGATGATGTTTTTGAGAAGAGTTTCATTTTATGTATAATTCTTTTTTATTTGATATAAATCAAACCACAGTTTAAAAAAGTAAGTCATTTTAACTTTTGAGTCATCAAAATCTATCCATTCTTTTAGAGGTACTTCTTTACAAATTTTAGGCATTTTGGAATGACCGTAAAGTTTTATAATTCTATGAAAAAGTTCGACATCAAATAGCCATTTAGAAATAAATTTCTCTCTAAATATTTTTTTTGAAAGTTCACTTGAAAATATTTTACATCCACATTGTGTGTCATAGACACCTAACTTCAATTGTTTAGAAATAAAAGTAGCAATTACTCTTCCTATTAGAAAGCGATATTTTTTTCTTTTAATGTGTGAATCGAGTTTCATTATTCTAGATCCAAAAGCAAAAACTGTTTTACCTTCAACAAGTTTACTAATCTCATGACATTCTTCGAGTGAAGTTGCTAAATCAGCATCTAAATAAGCAATTTTCTTAAACTTGAAGTTATCTGAACATTGTTCGAAGCCAAATCGAACAGCCTCAGCTTTTCCAACATTATTAGGAGTTGAAATCACTTCACAATTTTTTGGAAAATTTGATTTGATCGAATTTAATACTTCAAAAGTATTATCAATTGATCCATCATTGACAAAGTATAGTAGAATATCATTATTTATGTTTAAAAAATCGGATATTCTTTTTTTGTTCAATCTCGCTTCCTCATTGTAACATGGAATAACAATGCACAACTCAAATTGCTTAGTCATTATTGGGCTTTTTATTTAAGTTGTATAAAAAATGTATCATTTGTTGCCTAATTAACAGCTTCAGCAAATATATAAATAAAAGGGAAAGTAAATTTGTAATTTATTATTTTCTTGAGAGGTTTAGTAATTTTTTAGCTGCCTTAAAAGGGGTGGTTTTTAAATTTTTAATGTCTTCAGAATACGACTTCAAAGCTTTTTTAATTGCTGGCTGATTGTAAAAATTATTCTTTAATTGTTGATTAATGGTTTCTAAAAGCCAATAATTGTTTTGTTCATTTCTTCTTTTTTCAAAATAACTATTTTCTTTTGTTAAATTAAAATAGTCTTCAATAATAAAATATATATCTTCAATCCCTTCATTATAAAAGGCGCTACAGGTTGTTACTTTTGGTTGCCATGCACTTTCTTTGACAGGATATAAGTGTAAGGCTCGGTCAAATTCAGCTTTTGCTAATTTAGCTCGTTTAATATTGTCTTTATCAGCTTTATTAATGACAATGGCATCTGCCATTTCAATAATGCCACGCTTTATTCCTTGTAATTCGTCACCTGCACCAGCCAATTTCAATAATAAAAAGAAATCAACCATGCTATGAACAACGGTTTCACTTTGACCAACACCAACCGTTTCAATAAAAATAGTATCGAAACCAGCTGCTTCACATAGAATTATAGATTCTCTTGTTTTTTGAGCTACACCACCTAAAGATTCTCCGCTTGGAGAAGGACGAATGTAGGCGTTTTTATCTTTTACTAATTCCTGCATTCGTGTTTTATCACCTAAAATACTTCCTTTGTGTACAGAACTACTAGGGTCAATGGCTAAAACAGCTACTTTTTTACCCTTTTTAGTGAAAAATTTCCCGAAAACTTCAATAAAAGTACTTTTTCCAACACCAGGAACGCCTGTAATACCAATTCTTATCGATTTATTAGCAAAAGGTAAGCACTGCTCTAAAATGGCATTTGCTTTTTCCTGATGTTTTGGGTTGGTGCTCTCAATTAAAGTAATTGCTCTACTCAAAAAAGAAATATTTCCTTCCAATATATTTTTAACAAATTCTTCTATCGACGGTTGCTTTCCTTTTTTTTGTTTAAATTTTTGAATAGAAGTATCATTAGTAGTAGACGGTTGTTTAATTCCATCAACTTTTTGTAGGGCAGATTCTAATGATTTTTTTTTATTCATTTTAAGCTTTATAGAATATAGCGTAAATTTAAAATATTTATTTTGATAAAAATACAACACTTAAAATATTGTTTTGTATTTAAAATAAATGCAACAAATTGAAAGGGAAAATAGTTTACCTACATACTGTAATTACTTCTTTTTTAATACTTGAAAAACCTATTGAAGTATAATTTTTCCATTAGTTAATTGTTATTATCTTTACAACTTCAAATACAAGTAGCAATTAATGGAATTATACAAATCAAATACGCTTAAAATATACAATTCTTTAACTAAGAAAAAAGAAGAATTTAAACCAGTTGTTGAAGGGAAAGTTGGAATGTATGTTTGTGGACCAACGGTCTACAGCAATGTGCATTTAGGAAACGTTAGAACGTTTATGTCGTTTGATATGGTGTTTCGTTATTTGAAACATTTAGGTTATAAAGTTCGTTATGTTCGTAATATTACCGACGCTGGTCATTTAGAAAATGATGCAGATGCAGGTGAAGATAGAATTGCTAAAAAAGCACGTTTAGAACAGATTGAACCTATGGAAGTTGTACAACGTTATACCGTTGATTTTCATGAAACTCTTCAAAAAATAAATAATTTGCCACCAAGTATTGAGCCAACAGCAACAGGGCATATTGTGGAACAAATAGAAATAATAAAAGATATTTTAGCTAAAGGTTTAGCTTATGAAGTAAATGGTTCTGTATATTTTGATGTGTTAAAATACAATGAAACAGAGCATTACGGAATTCTTTCAGGAAGAAATATTGAAGATTCTATTCATAATACACGAACGTTAGATGGGCAAAGTGAAAAGAAGAATCCACAGGATTTTGCGCTTTGGAAAAAAGCCGATGAACGTCATATTATGCGCTGGCCTTCTCCATGGAGTAATGGTTTTCCAGGTTGGCACCTTGAGTGTTCGGCTATGAGTACAAAATATTTAGGTGAAACTTTTGATATTCACGGAGGTGGAATGGATTTAAAATTCCCACATCACGAATGTGAAATAGCGCAGTCAAAAACTAATAATGGTGTAAATCCGGTAAATTATTGGATGCATGCCAACATGTTAATTTTGAATGGACAAAAAATGGCAAAATCTACTGGGAATTACATTTTGCCTAACCAAATTTTCTCTGGAGAGAATACCATTTTAAGTAAGGCATTTTCACCAAGTGCAACTCGTTTTTTTATGCTTCAAGCTAATTACAGAAGTATTTTAGATTTTACAAGTTCAGGATTAGAAGCTTCAGAAAAAGGTTATATAAAGCTAATGGAAGCAATTAGTTCTGTTGATAAAATTGAAGTTTTTAAAGAATCCTCAATTGATATTCAGGCATGGAAACAGAAATGTTATGATGCCATGAACGATGATTTTAATACGCCTGTTTTAATTGCCAATTTATTTGATGCTGTAAAGTTTGTAAATCTATTAAATGAAAAGAAAGCAACAATTTCTACCAAAGATTTAGAGGAGTTTAAAATAACTTTAAATGCTTTTATATTTGATGTTTTAGGATTAAAAAATGAGCTTCAGCAAGATAGTTCCGATAAATTGAACGGTGTTATTGAAATGCTTATTACTATGCGAAAAGATGCTCGTGACAATAAAGATTGGGCTTTGTCTGATAAAATTAGAGATGAATTAGCAGTGATGGGAATTCAATTAAAAGATGGAAAAGATGGTACAACTTTTTCAGTAAATTAATTGAAGCGTATTACTCAAATATTAGCATTACCTTTTATATGGTTGGTTCGGTTTTATCAAGTCGCGATATCACCATACACACCTTCAAGTTGCAGATATTCACCAACTTGTTCAAGTTATACCTTGGAAGCTTTGCAAAAACAAGGTTTTTTTAAAGGAGGTTGGTTGGCAATAAAACGAATTGGAAGTTGTCATCCTTGGGGTGGAAGTGGTTATGATCCTGTTCCAGAAAAAAGAGAAGAAGAGAAGAAGGGAAAACAGGAAGATAATGATTGATAAGCCTATAATTAGACTTGAAACAGCAAAGAATTTATAAATAACAAAATATTAAAAAAATATACAATGTTTGCATTACAAATAGATTGGAATCCAGCACCAGAATTATTTAAAATTGGCTCTTTTGCCATACGTTATTACAGCTTAATGTTTGTAATTGCGTTTGTACTAGGATTGCAAATAATGAAAAGAGTTTATTTAAAAGATAAAATTTCATTAGAAAAATTAGATTCATTATTTATATACGTTGTGGTATCTACATTAATTGGGGCACGTTTAGGTCATTTTTTGTTTTATGACCCTCAGTTTTTAATTGAAAAACCTTTGGAAGTAATTTTACCTTTTCAATTTTCTCCAACATTTAAATTCACTGGTTTTGCTGGTTTAGCAAGTCACGGAGCTGTTATAGGAATTATTACAGCATTGTATTTATACAGTAAAAAAATATTAAAAAAACCAGTATTTTATATTTTAGATAGAATGACAATGCCTGTTGCAATTGGAGGAGCTTTTGTACGTTTAGGAAATTTAATGAATTCTGAAATTATTGGGAAACCCACTAATTCGGAATATGGATTTATTTTTAGACGATTGGGAGAAGATTTTCCGCGTCATCCGGCACAATTATATGAAGCAATATGTTATGCTGCTATATTTGTTGTTGTTTGGTTTGCTTATTGGAAAACAACTAAAAAGAAGAAACCTGGTTATATTTTCGGACTATTCTTTGCTTTATTATGGACGGTTCGTTTTGTTATTGAATTTTTTAAAGAAGCGCAGGTTGAAGGTAGAGAAGACTGGATTATGGGATTAAATACCGGACAAGTATTGAGTATTCCATTAATTATTGTTGGTTTGTATTTTATGTTTAGACCTTCAAAAAAGTAAAAATTAATTCAAATAAAATAAAAAAGCACATTGTTAACAATGTGCTTTTTTATTGGTTATGTTTTTTTTGCTAGAACTCGCTAGTAAAATGAAGTTTTACCGATGGGTATTTACTTTGTGTCATTTGTATAGTAAATGCAGAATCAGCTAAAAACACTAATTGTCCTTGCTTGTCTTTTGCTAAAAAGCGCTGTTTTACACGTTTAAACTCTTTAAATTCTTCATTTTTATCATCTTCTGGTTCAACCCAGCAAGCTTTATGTACAGGTAGGTTTTCATAACTACACTTTGCCCCATATTCGTGTTCTAGGCGGTGCTGAATTACTTCATATTGTAAAGCTCCAACAGTTCCAATAATTCTTCTTCCGTTTAAATCTAAAGTAAATAGCTGTGCTACACCTTCATCCATTAGCTGGTCTAAACCTTTATACAATTGTTTTGCTTTTAATGGGTCGGCATTGTTTACATAACGGAAATGTTCAGGTGAGAAGCTAGGAATTCCTTTAAAATTCAGGTTTTCACCTTCTGTTAAAGTGTCTCCAATTTTAAAATTACCAGAGTCTTGAATACCAACAATATCTCCTGGGAACGATTCGTCTACAATTTCTTTCTTTTCAGCAAAAAAGGCATTTGGACTTGAAAATTTCATTTTTTTATTTAAACGAACGTGTAAATAGGGTGCATTACGTTTAAAAGTACCTGAAACTATTTTTATAAATGCCAATCTATTTCGATGATTAGGATCCATATTTGCATGGATTTTAAACACAAAACCAGTTAATTTTTCCTCTTTTGAATCAATTAGACGTTCTTCGGAGTTTTTAGGCTGTGGCGAAGGAGCAATTTCAATAAAACAGTCTAATAATTCTTTTACTCCAAAATTATTTAAAGCCGAACCAAAAAATACAGGTTGTAATTCACCTTTTAAATACTCATTTTTATTGAAAGAAGGATACACTTCCTCGACTAATTCTAATTCTTCTCTAAGTGTTTCTGCAGCAGTCCCACCAATTATTTCATCCAATTCCGGAACTGAAATATCAGTAAATTCAACACCTTCAGAAACAGTTTGTTTATTTTCATCAGAGTAAACATTTAGTTTTTTTCCATAAATATTGTAAATACCTTTAAAATCGTAACCCATTCCAATAGGGAAACTTAATGGAGTAACCCGTAAACCAAGTTTTTGTTCAACTTCATCTAACAAATCAAAAGCATCTTTACCTTCACGGTCTAATTTATTGATAAAAACAATCATTGGAATGTTTCTCATTCTACAAACTTCCACCAATTTCTCTGTTTGTTCCTCAACACCTTTTGCAACATCAATTACAACAATTACACTATCAACAGCGGTTAAAGTTCTAAAAGTGTCTTCAGCAAAGTCCTTGTGGCCTGGAGTATCTAAAATGTTAATTTTTTTATCTTTATAAATGAAAGCTAGTACAGAAGTTGCTACAGAAATTCCTCTTTGGCGCTCAATTTCCATAAAATCGGAAGTTGCACCTTTTTTAATTTTATTACTTTTTACAGCTCCTGCTTCTTGAATTGCACCACCAAAAAGTAATAATTTTTCAGTTAATGTTGTTTTACCGGCATCAGGATGCGATATAATTCCAAAGGTTCTTCTGCGTTGTATTTCTTCTAAAAAACTCATCAATCAAATTTTGAGGTGCAAATATAGACTTTATAGTTCTAAAGTTGAAAAGTTTGAAAGTCGAAAATATGGTAAGTTCTAAATCGTAGTAATTTTAACATTTTAAATGTAAATAATTACAATTTCATTTTTGTAAATTTGTAGCAATTCAAAATAAAAAATGAAAGAGGAACAAGTTATTTTAGTAAACGAAAACGATGAGCAAATTGGTTTAATGCCAAAAATGGAAGCGCACGAAAAAGCACTATTGCATAGAGCATTTTCTGTTTTTATTTTTAATGATAAGAATGAATTGATGTTACAGCAGCGTGCAGCAGATAAATATCATTCCCCTTTGTTATGGGCAAATACATGTTGTAGTCACCAACGTAATGGAGAAAGTAATATTGCTGCGGGTAAAAGACGTTTGCAAGAAGAAATGGGATTTGTTTGTGAGCTAGAGGAAAAAACATCTTTTATTTATAAAGCACCTTTTGATAATGGGTTAACTGAGCATGAGTTGGATCATGTAATGGTTGGTTATTATAATGAAGATCCGATAATTAATAGGGAAGAGGTTGAAAGTTTTAAATGGATGTTCATTGAAGACGTAAAAGAAGATATTGCAAAGAATCCTAAAATTTATACAGAATGGTTTAAAATTATTTTTGAAAAATTCTATGAATTTATAAAGCAATAATTATGAAAGTAACGGTTAACCGAAAGGCACATTTTAACGCTGCTCATAGACTGTATAATGCAGACTGGACTGATGCTAGAAATGCAACGGTATTTGGGAAATGTGCAAATCCTAACTATCATGGACATAATTATGAGTTGATTGTTGGTGTAAAAGGTGAAATTCACCATGAAACAGGTTTTGTAATGGATATGAAAATTCTGAAAGAATTATTAAAAACAGAAATAGTTGAAAAGTTTGATCATAAAAACTTAAACGAGGAAGTTGAAGAATTTAAAATTTTAAACCCAACTGCTGAAAATATTGCTGTAATAATTTGGGATATTTTACGCTCCAAAATAGATAAAAATTTGGAGATTATAATCACTTTATATGAAACACCACGAAATTTTGTGGTGTATTCAGGAGATTAAACAAAAAAGGTTGCCAATTGGCAACCTTTTTTGTTTAGTGTTTAGTTTTACAGGTTTTAATTCCAAAAAGAGAATATAAAGGGCAAAAGCTAATAAAACTTGTTATTAAAAATATAATAGCAAAAATCATTAAAACTATACCTAAATACCCTTTTAAAATATCTTGATAGTAAAGAACTCCAATTGCAATAGCAATAATAAAACGAATCAATTTATCTGCATTTCCCATATTTTTTTTCATAGTTGAAATATTTTTAGGTGTTGGGCAGATATAAAGTTACTCTTTTTTTTGTTTATTCAATTCATCTTGTAATTGTCTGCGCACTTTTTGTTCACGCTCAAGGGCAACTTTTCGATGATTTTCAAACTCTTCTTCGGTCTCTTTTAGTCTATTTTTTACGTCTTTTGTAATACTATTACTTTGCTTGAACCTGCCAATAAAAATTACTAGGAAAACAATTAGAACCCCAATAATTGAGAACATAATAGTTTTAAAAAGTGCTTTTTTAATTTGAATTCCAAAAAATGAAATACTTTGAATTTCAGAGTTAATATCTGTAATTTTTTGTTCAGAATTGTCAAGTGTTAATTGCAAACTATCAATACTAATTTTTTGAGAATTGATAGTTTTATAATTATTAATAATTTCTTTTTTTGAAGCACTTAAAGAATCAGCTACATTTCTTTTTAATTTAAGTATCCAATTTGACTGAACTACTTTATATTGTTGGTATCTGTTTGATTTCTTGTACAAGTAATCAAATTGATTATTTACCGAGCCGGTATCTATAAATTTTTTGTTTATTTGTCCATTTGCTGATAATGTGAACAGTACTACAACAACAATTTTTAAACAATTTTTATGCATAAAGAATGGTTTTTAAAATGTTAGTGAAATTTAGTTGTTTTTGGTGTAATATGCATCTAATTCAACTAAATATTTTTCTTTTTCTGATTTTGGTAAAAATGAATAGTTAAATGAATTTTTTGCTAAGTTGTAAATATCAAATTTTGAAAGATTTAAGGCCTTTTGAATTTCTATAAAATTTGTATTAACATCACCTCCAAAATACGCTGGATCATCAGAGTTTATAGTAACTTTTAAGCCTAATTCCATCATTTTTTTTAAAGGATGATTTTTTAAATTGTTGACTACTTGTAATGAGATGTTCGACAATGGACAAACTGTTAGTGTTAAATCTCGTTTTTTTATTTCATTAATTAAATCTTCATCTTGTAAACTATTATTTCCATGATCAACTCGTTTAATATTCAAAATATTAAGGGCTTCCCAAATATAGTTTGCATTTCCCTCTTCACCGGCATGTGCTACTGGAATATAGCCTTCTTTTATTGAAGCTTCAAATACATTTTTAAATTTTGATGGCGGATTTCCTTTTTCAGAAGAATCTAAACCTACAGCTGTAATTTTATTTTTAAATGGTAGCGATTGTTGCAATGTTTTAAATGCGTCTTCTTCGCTTAAATGTCTCAAGTAACTCATAATCAATAAAGATGAAACGCCTAATTTTTCTTTAGCATCATCACAAGCTTTTGAAATTCCATTGATAATAGTTTCAAAAGAAATGCCACGGTGTGTATGTGTTTGAGGGTCGAACATTATTTCAAGGTGTCTAACATTTTGCTCAGCACATTTCTCTAAATAGCTATATGTTAAATCGTAAAAATCTTGTTCATAAATTAAAACACTGGCACTTTGGTAATAGATGTCTAAAAAATCTTGTAAACAGTTAAATTGATATGCCTCTTTAATTTTTTTTACCGATTTGTAGGGAATACTAATATTATTTCTTTGAGCAATTGTAAACATTAATTCAGGTTCAAAAGTCCCTTCAATATGTAAATGGAGTTCTGCTTTTGGTAAGTTTTTAAGAAAATTTATCATGATACAAAATTAACTATTTCTATAATTAAAATAGGAAACTTTAAAAGATTTCTGAAAAAAGATGTTGGTATTCATTCATAAACCTATTAAAATGCTGAATTTAAATTGAAATTTCAAAATAGTTATATCTAGTTAGCAAAATATTTATATGAATACACAAGTTAATTTAGAAATAATTAAGTTTCTACTTCATCAATTTCTTGTACATTTGTAACATAAATTAAAAATACATATTATGTCAAGTATAAAAAATTTAAAAAAAGATATTAACTACGTTTTAGGAGATATTATACAAGAATGTTACTCTTGGGAGCTATTAAATCCTAAAGGCGACAAAAAAAAATCTCAAAAAATAGTTGATGAGGCAGTAGTAGTTTTTGATGGCTTAATTGATAAAGTACACGCAAAGGATGTTGAAAATAAAAAAGTTCATTTCAAATCAATTGGTAAGGATTTGGAAAAAAGTGCCATAAAATTATTAGAAAAAATAAATAAATTGTAATTTTTTTTGTAAATTTATATACTAAAATTAGTTAGTATAACGTTCTTAAAGTAACCAATTAAAAACCCTTGAGTCTATGGCTAGAGCAATGTACGAGTACACCAAAACCGTACTCAAAAAAGTTAGCTTTAATAAAGAATTATTTAAAAAAGAATTGGAAAAGGCAGTTAACAGATTATTGCCATACGAAATTAAAGAATTAATTGTATGGTTAAAGGAGTTCACATCAAATAAACCTGAACTTTCTGTATGCTTAAATTTGGTAGAAAATACAAAAAGGAGCTTTTAAGCTCCTTTTTTTTGCAAAGGACTTACAATTTTTACATCGTTAAAGGCTATGATGCCTCTAATTATACTATCAATTGTATTTTTTAAAGCATCAATTAAATGAATTTTTAATTGAGATTTATGGTATATAACACTAACTTCTCTGGCTGGGACAGGTTCAATAAATTCACGCAGAAAAATTCGTTCCTTATTATTTAAATCCAATGTTTGTAAATAAGGTAACAAAGTCATGCCTAAACCTTCTTTTGAGAGCTTAATTAGTGTGTTAAAACTTCCACTATGTAATTGAAAATGATTGTTTTTATTACCAAAAGTATTGCATAAATTAACAATACTTTCTTTAAAGCAGTGACCATCTTCAAGCAACAATATATCATTTACATCTAAATCATCAACCTTTAATTTTAAGTGTTCAAATAGTCGATGTTCTTTTGGAACAAAACCAACAAATGGTTCATAATATAACACACGCTCTTTAATAGATTCATTTTCTAAAGGTGTTGCAGCTATTGCAACATCAATATGTCCGTCAGAAAGCTTTTTGATAATATCGTCAGTAGTTAATTCTTCAATTTTTAAGTTTACTTTTGGATACTTCTTAATAAATGTTTTTAAAAATAAGGGCAATAATGTGGGCATTACCGTTGGAATAATTCCTAATTTAAAATCTCCTCCAACAAAACCTTTTTGTTGCTCAACAATATCATTAATTCTAGTACTTTCGTTAACAATAATTTTTGCTTGCTCAACAATTTTAAAACCAACTTCGGTTAATTGGATAGGCTTTTTATTTCTATTAAAAATTTGAGTATCCAACTCGTCTTCTAATTTTTGAATTTGCATACTTAGTGTAGGTTGTGTAACAAAACAATGCTCAGAAGCAATAGTGAAATTTTGATATTCAGCAACCGCTAAAACATATTTTAATTGAGTGATTGTCATAACTATAAATATTTGTGATAAAGATATTAAAACTATCAATTGTAATTATAACAAATCATGATTATTTTTTAAGAATTTTGAATAGGAATAAATAAAGAATAATTAATTTAAAAAAAACAAAAATGAATACAACATTTATAGGTTTAAATAAAGGGAAAACAGAAAAGTTAACAGAAAGTTTAAACAATTTATTAGCAAATTTTCAGATTTACTATCAAAATTTAAGGGGATTACATTGGAATATTAAAGGAAAATCATTTTTTGAATTACATGTGAAATTTGAGGAATATTATATTGACTCACAGGAGAAAATTGATATGATTGCAGAACGAATTTTAACTTTGGAGGGAAAACCGTTACACACTTTTATTGATTATGTTGAACTAGCCGAAGTACCTGTTGGAAAAAATATATCAAGTGATATTGAATCGGTTGATTTGATAATGAATTCTTTGTCGAAGCTTTTGAAAATTGAAAGGGAAATCTTGATAGAATCTGCAGCTGCTAATGATGAAGGAACCAACTCTATGATGAGTGATTTTATTGCAGAGCAGGAAAAAACCGTTTGGATGTTAAATGCTTGGACGCTCTAATAAAATTATAAAAAGGGGCTGTATGCACAACCCCTTTTTATTTATTGTTAACTTGTCTCGTCCTGAAATAGCGTTACACAAAAAAACAGTGTAATGAAGACAAATTA
>ERZ1046740.445-NODE-445-length-34996-cov-12.538193_pt1 | contig 34996 bp, 50 predicted proteins | sample MGYA00383093_ERZ1046740 | MGnify/ENA primary metagenome ERZ1046740 (study PRJEB29581, sample SAMEA5548363) | metagenome | biome: marine; feature: coastal; material: water | depth 25 m | study: Short-term variability in the microbial, nano- and picoplankton... | reverse complement strand
GGTGAAAAAAAAAATCAAGTCGTTACTCCTTCAGATGTAGTAGAGGAAGTTACGGAATCCACTACAGAAACGGAAATAACTCCTGGCTCCTTGGATTCTTCAGGTCAAACTCCAATTGAAATACCTATTGTCGAAGAAGAGGAAGAAATTGTTTTTGATGAAACAACTCCTGAAAATCAAGAGCTTTTATTGAAAAATCAATCTAATATTGATTTATTAAATTCAGTAGGATATATTGAAGCAAACGAAGGAGTTAAGTCAATGATTAGTACCGAAGGACTTACTGATTTTGATAAAGAGCGATTAGAAAGTAGAGAAAAAACCTATAGACTTAAAAATAATGAAACAGGTGAGTTTGAGTATAAGAAAGAATCTGAAATAAAACCTGAGATTTTAGAAGCTATAAGCATATACGAAACTTCAAAAGATGGTTCATATAAAAAAAATTACACAGACGTTCAGGTAGATGTCGAAGATTTTGACAGAGATGATGTGCCTGATGCAAGTAAACTAGATTCATTAGGAATTAATCAAGAAGATTATTTAAAGTGGGATAAAGTAAACACAAGACAAGAAGGTTCTGTGTTTAAGTTTATGAAAAACATTTTACTTAATGATGAATATAGTGATTTTGAAAAAGAACAAAGACAGTATGAAAAACTTCAATCATACCAAGCAACACAATTAAATGGTATAACTAATGACTTGGAGAAAAATCAAGCATTACAAAAACTAACTTCAGACCCTGAACAAATTAAAGCATTAAAGAAAGAAGAAAAAAACCTTCAAAAAGAGTTTTATAGTAAAGTTCAAACAATGAGCAAATCAATAGATTTGTTTCCTAAGTTTAAAGACGCTACTGTAGATACAGAGTTAGAAAAAAGAAAAAGACTTTATTATGCTGTAAAAGAAGGAGGTTTAAGTGAGGCTAGTCAAGGAACTATAGAATTGTTGAAAACAGGAGGAACAGCTCTTTCTGATTTTGCAACAAATTTCCTAGGTGGTATACCAGCTTTAATAGACCAAAGATTAGCAACTTTTGGATATGACAAGAAAGGGTTTCTTGCAGGATTGAGCGATATGTTTACTGACTCAGCTGAACACGTTGACTTAGCTTACGGTGGAGTTAAAAGGTCAGGGTTTATGTCTGGTAAACCTGTTACATATAGAGGTGAACAATACTTTGTCGATAAAAACGGAAAGGTTTATGACCAAGAGACAAATATATTATTGGATGGAATTATTCCTTTGTCTGATATAAAACAAATACAAAAAAGGTCTAAGGATGTTCCTGAAGAAGAAACCATGTGGACAGGTGGTTCTGTTGTTACAGGGCTCACAAGTACATTAGTTAATTTATTTGGATTAATAAGAACAGGTGGTAAAGTAAAAAATACATTAGGGTTAAAAGGAAAGAGAGCAGGCTCTATTGGAATGGGTGTGGCTTCTTTTACTAGTGGGGTTGTTGATAATGTTGATGATATTAGGTCTCAATTAATCGCCACTGGGATGAGTGAAAAAGAAGCTATGGATATAGCTGTTAATGCAGGTCAAGCAATATCTACTTTAGATGGTGTGTTTTCTGGATTGGCAGGTAGCAACGAAAAGCTTTTAACAGGATTAACAGGAATTAAAAATCAAATAAAAAATCTAGCGATTACTAAAGGAAAAAAATTTACTGCTAAAGAGTTAAAAACAAAAAGCTATGAGTTGATAAAAGAAAATGCAAAGGAATTGTTTGTAGAAGAACTTCCTGTGTTATTTTCTGAAAAAGGAATAAACTATCTAGTAAACAGAAGTATAGGTCAAAATGTATTAGATTCTAAAATAACAAAAGAAAACATAATAGAGACTGCTGTAATGACTATTGGGGCAACAAGTGGATTGGGTGGTAGAAAGTTATTATCAGGAAATAAGAGAGCTGATTTAGTTAGAACAATAGCAGCGGATATAGGCGACTTACAGGGAACTTTAGATGCTTTAGTAAAAGAAGGTTCACTTACTAAAAAAGAAGCTTCTAGTGCCTACACAGAGATATATAGCATGCAAACAGCAGAAAACCTAACCAAGGGGACTATACTCGTATCTGAAAATATGGAGACTGCTTCAGATTTATTAATTCAAAGACAAAACTTAATTAATAGTAAGGAAGGACTAGAAGGTCCCGGTAAACAGAATATAGACAATAAGATAGCTGATGTAGACGCACAGTTAGATGCGCTTTACAAAAGAGATCAGCAAGAAGCTGAAGATATTGTTAACGAAACTAAAACAGATAAAGATGCCATTCAAAAGCCAAGCACAGAGAAGCAAGTGTTACAAGATGATGCAGGAAGCAAAGAAGAGGGGGGAGACTCCGAAGTGGGACTGCAACAAGTTCGAGAAGGAGACACTCAACAAGTCACTACCGAAACGAAAGTCGAAGAAGGTGAAACGAAAGCCGATACAACTAGCGACACGACTACGGAGACAGATACTGAACAAGTAAGTATTCTAAATAAATCAATAAATGTAACTGATTCTAGTGGTAAAAAAGGATTAGTTCCTGTTTCTGAATTAGAGTCTTTTGTTGGAGAAAATAGGCTTGGGGATGCAGCAATGCCTAATTCTAGAGAAACAATTGACAAACTAAAAGAAGATATAAAAAAGAATGGATTTAAAGAACCTATAGTTGTATTATACGATAAATTTAGTAATGGGGGAGAGGCTGCTATAATAGAAGGAAATCACAGATATGCTGCAGCAAAAGAATTAGGGTTAAAAGAAATACCTGTTACTTTTGAAAAAGGAACAATAAGAAGCAACGAAAAAAGAGCTAAAGACCAAATGTTTCCTTTAAATAGAAAACCTATTGGAAAGATAAACGATACGTTTGGAGTAAAAGGCTCTGACTTAGGTCTAACAGTAAGACAGCCTAATGACTCTGACTTCGTGAAAGACGAAGGTATGAGTGTGAACAAAGAAAGAGTAGACTCTATTGTTGATGGTATTATTCAAAAGACTAAAGATAGAAGTGTAAAAGGAGAACAAACAAATCCTCAAAAACTTGCTGATAATGCAATAGAATACTTAAAAGGTTCTAAGCTATTTGAACAATCAACAGACACGGAAAGAGAGACAATACTTAGAGATGTAAGTAAAAAATTAGGAGTAGAAATTAAAGCTCCTACTGCAAAGAAATTATTAGGCATAAAAAGAATAGGTAAGCCGACTACCATAAAAGTAAGTAGTGATTATACTGCATTAAAAAAAGATCTTCAGAAAGAAGCTAAGATTGCTAGAGATGCTAAGAACGATGTAAACAAAAGAAGGAAAGGTTTGCAAGGAGCTATTGATGCAGTGTTAAAAGCAGGTAATATTACGACTAAGAAAGCAAATTCGTTACTTAAAAAAGTTTCTAACGTAAACTTGTATAATGCTAAAAAAGTTCAAGATGTAATTGATTTTACTGAAAGAGCAATGAATGATGCAGAGTATTCTAATAAACTAGATAAAGCTAAAAAACTTCAATCATCTATTAAAAAGAAATTAAAAGGCAAGGAAGCAGGATTGTCAGATTCTGCAAAAAGATTTAGCGAAGTAAATCCAAGTAATGTAGCTGATATTGACAATTACTTAGAGAAAGCATCTCAGGTTAGTAATGGCTTAAAGCCAACACGAAAACCATCTAAGGGAGATTTAAAAATAACAAAACCTTTTGATATTAATAAAATAGATGAATACTCTAAGAACGAAACAAAATTAGAGGCTAAGAGAAACTATGAGCTTGCTAAAGAGTCTTTTCAAGAACTCACAGGACTAGAGTCAGGGGATTTAACTCTTGACGAAATGAAAGAGATGATGTATGAGATGGATGGAAAACAAATCACTCCTGAAGAAAAAAGTAAGAGATTAAAAGAAAAAGCTGCTTCAATTGATAAAGCTGTAACTAATGCTTTCAAGAATACTAAAATTAATATTAAAGGAGCTATAGAGTCAGGAGACATAAAGGTTACCAAAGAACAAAAGACTTTGATTAATAACTTTTTGAATATGGATTTAAATCTTATGACTACTAATCAAAAAATGGAAGCATTAGATTCAATCATAAACTTTGAGCTTAATCAATCAACTGGAGGAATGCAATCTTTATTTAGTCAGCAAGTTGGTGGTGTTAAAATGAATGGATTAGAAAACAAAGGAATAAAGTCTAGTGAAAAAAGCACAAGCTTGGGTAGACTTTGGAATAAGTATATTTCAACATTACCTAATGCCTTTGAACTTGTTATGGGTTCACAGCAAAAAGCTAGAATGGTAATGAATGCTATGGGTCTTGATGGGATTATAAATGGTTCTGCAAAAGCCCAAACTGAAGGAGTTAATGTAGAAAATGATTACGCTAATTCCTTTGCTAAAAAGAAAATGCAACAAGGTATTTACTTTGACACATTAAATGATACAGAAAGAGGAATATTAGCTGAAGTTAGAAGGGTTGCACCAGGAACAGAAACTGAACAACAGGCAGAGTTTGAAAAGAGTAAAAAACTAGTTAAAGATAGTTACGAAGCTCTTTTAAAATCTAACGATAAAATTCAAAACAAAAAAGGAGAAGCTATAAAAGAACAGTACGAAAAACTTTTAAAAGACTCAAAAACAATTGCTGAGGTTGAAAGCAAGGCAGACCCTGTAAATCTTCAAGGTGTAGAATATGTTACTGAAATGTGGGCTAAAAAATACCCTGAACTTGCAGATGTTTCTTTAAACGTATATAACAGAAACTTAGGTAGTGATTTAAACTATACACCTAGAAATTTTCAAAAGTTAAAGGATTCAGAAGATACTAGAGATATTACTGAGGCTGTATTTAATCCAAGTGGCAATAGAGAAAATGCTTATGACAAAGAAACAGGTGTTTTAAAACCCACAACAAAACCTAAAGACCTTCCAAAAAATAAAGTATTGAATTTAAGTTTTGATTCTCAGAACATGAATAACTATAAAGCTGCTTTAACAGATATCTATACAGCCTCTTCAATACAGCAAGTAAAAGGAGCTAGACAGTCTAAAGCTTTCAATGAAGTATTTACAAACGAAGGATCTAAAGAAATATTAAAAGACAGGGTAAATAATTACGTTGATTCAAAGAGAGGAAAAAATTATATAGACAAGACTCAAAAAAGATTTTTGAGAAGAATGAATAAAGTGGCCACATTAGGTGTATCTAGAGTTTTAGGAGGTATTACACAACCTATTAAACAGATTGTGCCAATATTTAATACAAGTGTAAACGCAGGGCCTGTTAATACTATAAAATCAATTGGCTTAATTTTTAATAAAGACGTTAGAGATGCGATAAAAAACTCAGGTCTTCCTATAGCAAACAGAGGTATACAGTCTCAAGGAGATATTGAAGGTGTAGATACAAGGATGTCAAAGAAGGCAAGTACTAATCTAGGAAAAGCTGCTGATATGGTAGACCAACTAAATAAAAAGACATTAGATTTATTCTTAGTTGCTCCTGATGTTGTTACTGCTCAAACTTCTTTTATTGCTTATTATTTAGACGCAATGAATAAAAAGGGAGTTAAATCAAATGATATAGATTTTACAAAACCTTTAGATAAAGAAGCTGCTCAATTTGCACAACAGCAAGTAGATAGACAACAAAACACATCTGACCAAGATTTACAAGGAGAGTTATTTACTGATCAAAATGCAGGTAAACAAATTTTAAGAAAAACATTGTTTCCTTTTGCAAACTTCTTGTTAAATCAAAAAACAAGAATGTATTCAGACATTAATACCTTGTCTAATAAAACTAGTCTTCCAGGAGATAAAACTAGAGCAGTTAAATCTTTAGGAGGATTAGCTGTTGAAACAGTCGCTTTTAACGCCATTGGTTTAGGAATAACTCAAATGCTTAGTAATATAGCTAGGTCTTTTTCAGGAGAAGAAGAAGATGACCCTAACATAAGTTCTTTTAAAAATAGACAAAAAAGAAAACAAGCTAAGGAGAAACAGTTTAAAAGCAGAGTAACAGGTAGACTCGGAAACATGTTAGCAGATGTATTAGTCCCTGTTCCTGTTTTAAATGATGAAACTTTAAATCAGGTAAATGGACTTATGGGTTTTCTTCAAGACGATGAAGATGGTTCGTTTAAATTTTTTGCTAATACTGATAAAAAACTTATAGATCAATTAGGTACTTTAGGTATAGGTGGTAAAAAATTATTTATAGCTATTGACATGATAAAAACTATTAAAACAGGTGAGTTTAGTGGAGAGGCTTATGGAAAAAAGTATTCAAAAAAACTTGACCCTAAAGCTGTAGATAGATTAAAACTTGTTGCAGTTGCTTATCTAATGCACTCTATAGGTGTCCCTGGATTAAACACTAGTGAAGTAGGTTATGTTTCTGAAAGAGCGTTTAAAAATATAACAAAAATAACTGAAGCAAAAGAAAAGAGATACGACATTGAAGAAGATGCTATTGATAGGCTTATCGAAAGAGGCATACCAAATCCTTCAGATGCAGCTATAAAAAGAGAGAAGAAAGAGATACGAAGAAAAGCTAAGGCTCAACAGTAGTTTTACTTTTATCAAGTAACTGCTGAAGCTTTTGTATTAGCTTAAAATTAGGTCTTGCTTTTAGTTTTTCGTTTAAAATTTGATTGATAATAATTGATTTCATTTTAATTGGTTTTCAGATATTTTTTTAAGGTCTCGAAAGATGTAATTGATTTCTTTAATTTTAATATTTAATTCTTCATAATCTTCATCTACTAAACATTCATATATATCGTCAGTAAGATTGTTAATGTTTTTCATCGTAACATTAATAAATGGTATTGGTAGACTTCTATTATTATCAGTAGGCATTGTGAGTTATAAATCTACAAAATTTTTATGTATCTTTTTTTCCTCTCTTTTCATCTTACTGAGCTTCGATTTTAATACTTTTATCTCTTTCTCTTGATCATGAAACAAACCTATAGAGTTTTTATAAAGAATACCTCTATCTACAAATTTTTCATCAGTAAATCTTCTGACTGCCTCAATAGTGACATAATACCTTTGGTATATTTTATTCAACTTATCTAATTCTATTGAGTCTAACTTATTTTTTTTAGCCGAGTCTTTTACTTTCTTTATTTCCTTTAGCCTTTCTTTTAGCAATTGTATTGGCTCTGTTATCATTTTATATAAATCTCATTATTAGAAATTGTATCTAAATATTCGTCTAATTCAATTTCGTAAACATCTACTAATATAGATGCAGATGTCTTTGCTCTAAAATATTCTATTTTAAAGAATGTAGGCTTTCCATTTTCATCATGAACTACACCTGATATTTTTACGATTTGTTTATTTGTGTGCGGCAAACCATAAAGCTTGTCAATTTCACCAGTTATCATTCTTCTTATCTTTGGCTCAAACTCATATATTTGTTTGAGAAAATATTCATCTAATTCAAATTCATCCACCTTTGTATACTTCTGTTTTACATCCATGTTTTCTTAATTCTTTTAATCTATATTCTTGTAAGGCAGACACCCTGCCATCTGGTTTTTTTACTTCTGAAAACAACACATCACAATTAGGAGGTATAGCTATCAAATCAGGTATACCATTCTTATTGGTTTTAATAAGCTTGATAACGTAGTACCCTTCAGCCTCTAGTTGATCAATCCTTTTCTTTTGTATTTGTTGTTCTGTCATTATTCCCAATCTTCAGGCCATATCTTTTTACCTATTACTTTTCCTATTACCATTACTACCCAAGCTAGAATCAACCAACCAATTGCATTCATCATAATTTTTAATTTAAAGTTAATAAATCTCTTTTAAAGTGTTTCAAGGTGTAGTCTTTCTTTTTACTTACTGCCTTGTATATTTTATCTTCAATACCTTTAGATGTAAATATCCAAAATATTTCATTCTCTGGTCTATCTTTAGTGGTCATACGATCACGACTTTGCCAATAGCTTGTTGCACTAAAATCTATGTTGTAGTACACCAGGTACTTGGCTTTTCTTAAACTAATTCCTTCCCTACCACTGACAATCTGCAAAGCGATAGATTTATCTGTACTGTTAAATGTTTCTAAGTCAGTACATATGTGTTCTCCATACACTTGTTTTATTGCATTAAGCTCTTCTTTAAACTTGTAAAAGATACCTATTTTATTTGAACAAAAGTTATCATATATGTATTGAGCTTTAAATGTATCAAGAACCATAGAGTTACCACTTTCAAACTTTACTGTACCACTATACATTTGATGTAGCTTCTGCATCAATTTAACACTTGTGTCGGCTAATATAACATCCTCCTTTCCCTCAACAACTAAATATTTTGTTAGTTTGTTACAGAGGCTGTAAATAGATTTAGGAGCATCTACTCTAAGTATTGTTTCTTTTATAGAAGATTCGAATCCTGCTTCTTTTTGAGTGTATGAAATCATGTACTTATTCATCTTCTCTAAGATGGACTGCTTACCTACTGAGTAATCATTAACCATAAATGAACCAATGCGTCTTGTTTTTGGAACAACATAGTCTTTAGAGAATTTGTAAAAATTTACATACTTTCTAAAGGGATTGTTTTTGATACCATATACTTGGTGATACATTTGGCTAAATGACTCTGGAGTCGGTGTTCCTGATAATAAAATTATATAGGGATTGTTTTTAATTACAAACTCTTTAACTAGTTTGGCTCTTTTGCTTGGCTTAGGAAAAGCACCCATACTGTGGGCTTCATCACAAACAATCGCATCCCAACCTTTTACATCAACCTTGTGAAGCGATTCATAGTTTATGACAAATATTTCATAATCTGGATTTAGTAGCTCATAGTCTGTCTCAATACTTCCTATAGCTTTCTTCTTTGTGATGAACAATACCTTGTTCACACTCATCATTTCATTTAAAATACCTAATGAAGTAAGTGTCTTTCCTGTTCTTACCTCCATAGATAAGTATACAAATCTGTAATTAGATAAACATCTAACTCCATCAGTTATAATTCTTTTTTGGTAGTCTCTAAATTCCATGAGTTTCTCTTAAATATTTATACACACTAGGCAATACTTTCATTGCTAGTTTTTGATTTTTATACAGTTTACTACCTAAAGTTTCTGAACTATAGATAGTTGTCTGTTTAACTTTACAATAAAAGCTATCTTTTCCTCTTGTAGTTATACCTCCTTTTCTAATAGCTATTTTAAAGTTCCCACTATAATTTATAGGCTTAACATAAACCTGAAAATCATTTTCAATACACCAACGGAAATTAGAAAGGCAATCCTCTGTCATCGTCTTTTTCTATTTTAACATCTTTCTTTGTTTTAAATACAATGAATTTTCCATTCATATCTCTGTCAGTATCCTTAGGTCTTACTCCTGTAATATATTGACCATACTCAATCAACCATCTATTAAATTGAATGTTAGAGATGGTTGTTTTTCTGTTTGGACCATAATCTGTAAACTCAGATATAAAGTCATAATACAGATCGTTGGTGTATATCTTCTCATTAAGCCTAAGCATTGAGTTCTTTCTCTCCCCAATAATTCCACACCATTGAGCAAAGTCATAATTGGTATTGATTGCTAGTTTATTAATGTCAACATTCTTGAAGTTACCTTTAATCAAACCATTCTTTAAATAGAACATTAGATTCTCAATCATATAATTATCAAACGCACACCACTCATCTTCATTCCATTCACCAAACATCAACTTACCAAATTCAACTAATGGAGTAAATTCTTTGGTGTAAAAGTTTGTAAAAAATATCTCCCATTTTCTTCTCTCAAATGAATTACCCTTACCTTTTATAGGATAGTTTGTTGTGATAGCAACCTTGGGTGATTTTATAAATGGTATCTTGATAGCATCTTTATTTTTCTTCTCAAGAGTAAGACCTTCAGTAACTACACTAAACAATCTTTCAAAGTCAAAGTGTTTCTTAACATCATCAAAGCATAGTACTTGAGTGTCTGCTGACACAAGCTGATATGCAAAACTCTTTTCAAAATTAAAAGACTTACCATCTATAGTAACTAGCTTTTTCATATGAGATAGAGCCGTCATAAACAAACCTTTCCCGGTACCTCCTTCAGGATCCTGTGATAAGTTTTCGTCTCCAAGTATAATTGCAGGACAATACGATAAGTTTTTATAAGCATGTAATACAAATCCAATTGTGCTTCTCATACACTTTATGGTCTGTTTGTCTGCGCTAGAAACATTAGATATAAAAGTCTTGTAATCGCATTCAAAGGATTCACATATGTGAAAATCTCTATCTATAACCTGGTCTTTCCAAACATAACCACCCAAATCTTCGTAAGATATTGTAGTCTTTTTTGTCTTAGTAATTTTTACTGCACAATTATTATAATATAAATATGCTGTATTCTTATCGTCTTCAATAAAGTAAACATCTACTGTACCTAACAGAGAAAGAAAATCCTCTCTAAAGAACCTTGTTTTATCTGCAAAATAATTATAGATAGAAAGGTCATCAAGACTTTCAAGATATCCTAAAACATAATCTTTTATTTCCTCTTCATTTGTATGGTCTATCAGGTTGCTTGTTACTCTTACAAATATAAAATGCTTACTTCCTTCAGGCATAAACTTATAGAAGCCATTATCCTCCAGGAAAGACCTGAATAAATAATGTATTATACTTATAACTCCTTTTTCATTCTTTACCCAAAATCTTTTATCTGACTCCTCCTCTTCTACTTTTGTGATAGTAGACTCGGCTACAGCGTCTTCAATACCAGATTCAACTAATTGAAGACGTATCTCCTTTTTTGATACTCCACGTTTTAGTTTTGCCCTAATCTGATTAACCTTGTCTTCATCCTCATAATACTTTGTCCCATGATTTTGAACTTGGGAGTAAGCTGAATTTATTGTTGTCTTTATCTCATTAAGACTAAAGTCTCTACTTTCAAACTGACCCATTATATACTCAGCAAAATCTTTATCTATTCCATAGTCATTAAATGCGGCAGCTAGTATATAAACATTATTGTTTCGCTCTCCATCAATTATTCCATACTTCTTAACCCACCACTTCATTAAAATATCTACTATTTTATTTTTATTTGTGACTGGTATAGTAGGCTTGGATGAATACTTATCAACTACTTTGTATTCGATATCTTCTATCTTATTCCAAACGTGAGAATTAATGTTAATGTATATCAATGGGTCATATGATTCATAACAAACTCTTGATATATTTTTACTTGTCTTGTCAAAGTATTTGGAATTAAAGTGTTTTTCTAATGACAAAAAATAGTTTTTGTGATTTTCTGGGTCTTTAGGTATCTTGATAAGAGCCTTCAAGCCATTACCACTAGGAGATATAAATACAGAGTAGACATGCCTATCTTTAGACAGTCTTTCTTTTTCTGACATCATATCTTTTTTGGTTTTATATCCATCGAAGTCTAAGCATATAAAACCACTATGCTCTTTTAGACTGCTGTCTGATCTTTTATTAAATGTTCCTGAGAAACATATTGCAGGTAAGTTCTTTTTTAACTCCTGCCTTACTGATTTATCTTTCTCAGACCTTATTTGTTTTATTAAACTCTTTGACTTTCCTTCTTTTATTCTAAGTAAAATAGATTCCATATCTCTATAGAAAGGAGTCGAAGTGTCCTTTATGTTTCTAAAAATTGTTACGTTACCCATATGATAAGATTGATAGCTATATACTACTATATAGTTTATTTATTATTTATTTTTTTATTTCCTCGTATCTAAGGAAAAAAGTTAACATTTATGTCATAAAAAAAAGAAAAGAAAAGGGATAGATAAATATCCCTAATCCTTTTCAATCGCTATTAAAATGGTAAGTCGTCTTGTTCTTCAGCTTCGACCTTTACAGCCTCTGCCTTTACAGGAATATCATTTACGCCTTCCTTTTTCTTTGGAACAAATTGGTCAAGCTCAATGTATGGATTACCTGATTTAGCAGTTAAAACATTTAAGTTTACCCAACCATTCTTCTGATTGGCTTTTAAAAATGAAATCGCTTCTTCAACTTTAACGCTGATGTTACCGATTACAAAGTCTGGTGCGTTCTCTCTTCTCTTGAAAAGAAATCCGTCTGCAAAAATTTTGTCTTGTGACATATTAAATTGTGTTTATTTGGTAGCTTAGTTGGAGAAGCTACTCTGACTCCTTAATTAAAATTGTTCGTACTCAATAAATTGTGTAAGGTCTTTTTCTGAATCTTTAGCAAAGTATTTATTAAACATCTCTACTGCTCTTATTACTTTGTCCCTACCTCTAAGTAATGTTTCTTCGGTTGGCTTAGCTATCTTGAGCATAAGAGTTTTCTTATCAACTATATAAAACTCAACTGGCTTACCAAACAACTGTTGGTATATGTATGCTTGACTATCGTAGTTGTAATCATTAGCACTCCATTTAAACTTATTGATATCACCTGATGTCTTGATGTCAATGACTTTGTCTTTTGTTATGATATCAGCCTTTCCTTTCCAAGTGATTCCAAACAACTCAGTAACACCTGGTTGCTCGTAGATGTTTCCTTCTTCGTAGATATCTGTATACATTGTGAAGTTAGACTTCATTGAATCTACCCAAGTATTAATAGTGTCTACCTCCTTAGAAAGTAACACATCATATGGATCAAAGTTATTATCAGATATATATTCTTTAAAAGCTTTAGTGCTTCTAGTAGATACATCCATTATGTTATATGTATCTAACTTCTCAGGCTCAAGCATTGCTGTATGAAAGTAACCTCCCATTATTAAAGGAAGTCCTTTATCGTTCTGTCTAAATTTTCTAGGGTTCTTTAGTAGATTATAGATATCTGAGTTAGATAAATATTGCTTCCCAAAGTCTCCGTAGTATTTAGAATCGTCTTTTAATTCTTCTATTATATTACTTGACATATTTTCCTAGTTCTTTTTTAATTGTTGCAGGTATTGTGTATCGTGTTTCCAATGTTTTGATGATAGTTGAAAGAGGTTTTGAGTTGTTACTCTTTACGTAGTTAACTACATCATCCCATTTTTCAGATGTCTTTTTTAATGTTGGTTTCTTTGTTGCCTTTACAGCAGGTGCCTCTTCGCTTATTCCAACTAAATCTTCTCCTGCCCATAAAGATAATCCTAATCCGTGCATCGCAATAGCTTTTACTGTACTACGTTGAATAGTTTTGTTTACTGCAAAAGATGTTATCTTTTCAATAGATAACGATTGATTATTGTGATTCATAATAGGTAAATAATCTACGTGTTCTACATCATTAATAGTTACACCTACTTTTACATAACCAGTGTTACCATCTGTAAAGTAATTAAGACCTGTGTGTTCTGACTCATATACCTTTCTGTTTGCACTAGGGTATTGATCTTTAATCATAGCCCAAGCATAAGCCCAAGATAGATAATCAAATCTTCCCTTTTTTTCTACTCTGTCTTTTACATTGAGAGCGGCCAATGTTTTGAATGTTGATTTTGTGTTTGACATAATTTATTTATTTATTGATTTTTAAAAGTTATTACACAAGATTTTATGAGTCTCCATAAATCTTTGTCTTCGTCTTCTTCTATTTTACTAAGACCATAATCTATGTTTTGACGAGTGACACTAAAGCCATTGTCTGCCATATAATCTATAATGTTTAACATACTCATAGGTCTCTGTTTGCATACATAGTAAAATACAAACCTAGCTATTGAATATCTTTTCTTCCTTGAGTTAGAGAAGAACTCTTCTCTACTTATGCCGCATTCATCACAGATGAAGTCGACATACATATTACATATCCTGTTTTTCATGTTTAATGTATTGTTTTCCTAATTGTTCGAAATAAAGTCTCCAAGAAAATGGAGCTTGTGCTATTGGGAGTGAGTTCAACTCTCCCTCTCTTTGTTTAATGAACTCTTCACTTGATCTTCCCATCAGTTTAGAATTTTATGTTTTACAAATATACTATTTATTTAACAAATATGTAACTTTTATTTGCTTTTTTTATCATTAATCACATCAAATATATCTAATTGATAATTAATTTCTTGTTCCTCATTAGACCTTTCTTCTAAGTCGTTTGTACCACAGAACCCGTTACACTCAAATAAAGGCTTAGGCTCTCTTCCTCTCATCATTGTGATGTCTTTTACATCAGGATACTTTGGATGAGGTTTTAAAAACACAAGTCCTTTGTTCTTCCCTTGGTCTTTAAGCATTGTAACTGGACTCCCTTTTAGTTTTGTTAAGTTGTGCTCAACTTTTGCCATTGCATCAAACTTATCAGGAAAGTCTTTCATCATCTTCTGCCAATAACCTATACCTCCTTGAACACATCCTGTCTTAAAACAATTGTTGTTTAAAAAACCCATTTTATACATTACAGGAACTTCTATACTTGCTTCTTGTATTATATCTATGCATTTCTTTTTGTCATAGTTATGAAGTAGTAGTGGAAATATTGGCTTTGTCCTCGGATTATTTAAAGACATACTCTTAGCTCTCCTGGGTTCATCTATATCAAATCCAAAAGCTTGATGCGTAAACTTATTATCTTTCTCCCATTTCTCTCGAGCTATTCTTTTTAACTTATAAGAACATATAGCTCCATGTGCTACGTTTAAAGACTTATGTTTTGTCCAAACATCTTGTATGGTTTCATACTCTTCTCCAATATTACTTATAGTTTCTATTGGTAGCTTATACCAATCCTCACAATCTTTCTTGAACCTATAGGTGTCCTCGTGTTCATTGTGAGTGTCTATAAATATAATTCTAACTCGTGATCTTCCGTATGTCTCTATACATATCATACATGTGACAGCTGAGGTAACTCCTCCAGACCACCATGCAATTATATCTTTATAGTTTTTTCTTCGCCCCATGTTTTTATTTTAATGAAATATTAATCCTACTTTATTAGTCTTGTTAAACCATTTAGTTGCCATCAGGTCAATAGAACTTGCGTCAGTATAGCCAGCCATATTAAGACTGTAACTGTTATCAAATATTTTTGTGTGTCTGTGAGTTTTCTCATTTATTAAATGCTTTTGTTTACCTGAATCACTAAATATAATGTCATAGTTATCAGGTAGATTAGTTTTTAAAATCATATCAACCATGTTAGTATAGCTATAAAATCTCACACTTGGATTTTGATTAGCTATTGTAATCCACTTAGCTAAATAGCTTCTTGAATAATAGTCTCCACTATCATGTACTCTTACGTAATCTGGTCGCTTTCTGATTATCTCTTCATTCATAGAATCAATAAACTCTAGTGTCTTGCTTAGCTGATACCTCTTTTCAAAGGCAGGCTTTACATTACTCCAAATGTACGCTCCTTTTTTCGCGTAGCAAAATTGTACGCACTCATCTGCCATAGGGCATGTTAATTTTCCACTTGCCGATTTATAGGCAGGAATCCCAAAGTTAAATACTCTCAATCCAAGTTCTTTACTTGTCTTTTTGAGCTTACTGTTTTGTGTTAGTAAATTCATATTTCCATGTTTTTAAGTATGTGTTCAATTACTTTAACTGTCCAACCATTACCTAACATCTTGTACCTCTGAGAGTTAGATACTCCCTCGGTGTAGTTATCAGGTACTGTTTGTAATCTCTCACACTCTATTGGTGTGAGCTTTCTCCAATTGTATTTCTCATTTATGATACCTTGATTAGGTGAGATTGTTGTAAGGCAGTGTGCTTTATTTTTTAATGCCCTACCTCTTCTAGTCGTGCTGTTTGGATAAGACAGGTCTAATCCTTCTCCAACTCCTGCTTCAGCATATCCTTTCTTTGTGGCCTCAGGAAATACAACCTTGTCTTCTATTCTTATCATAGTTCGTTGGCTTCTTTCTATACTATTCCACCAAACAGCACCATCATATCTAGCAGTAAGACAATATGCTTTCCCTAGTTTTGTAACCATTCTCTCGTCTACCTCTGAGTTCTTCAGCTCTCCTTCAGTTTGAATAATATCTCTAAGAGTTATGTGCTGATTAATTGGCCCAAAGATGTAAGGTATATTTGTCCAATAGTATCTCTTCCTGGTCTGTGCAGACACCAAGGCTGAATCTATATATACAGGATCTACTCCTAGAAACTTTGATATCGTATCTCTGTGCTCTTTAGTCATCTTCACATTCTCTAGCAAAAAATACTTAGGCTTGAGCTCTTTGACTAATCTAACAAACTCAAAGAATAGTTTACTTCTTGGGTCATCAAAGTTGAGGTTCTTACCTGCTCGACTAAATCCTTGACATGGACTACCACCCATAACTAAGTCAATCTTAGTATTGAATCCATTAGTTCCAAAAACACTAGAAGGTATCTGCGTGACATCTCCAAGATGTATTGTGTTAGGAAAGTTTTTCTTTGCTATCTGTATAGCATACTTGTCAATCTCTGATGCATAGTAGTTGTCTACTTTTACATCAAGATTCTTGAGGGCTATCTGTCCACAGGACATGCCATCGAATAAACTTAATACATTCATTGTATTTCTATGTTTTGTTCGTTAAAAATTTTACCATAGTCAGCTTGAGCTACCCATGACCTAGCTTTGTCAATACTATTAGTGTATTCAGTTTCAGCAAAATCACCCATCTTAATGAACTCATTGTTAAACCAAACATCTGTGTTCCAATAAAGATGAACTCTTAATTTCATTTGTTTCATTTATTGTTTATTTAAATTATCCCAAAAGGGAGCCGTCTTTCCGTGCTGTCAGTCTTACTGTAATTTACAAGTTTTATGAAAGAATACTCTAGTAAGTCTTGCGTTAACTATTTCTAGCATTACAGCGGCCTACATTAGCGACAACTAAGGATTTTTATTCCTACTGAGTATTAATTTTTTATATTATGAGTGTGAACAATCTTACCCAAGATTGGCTACAGCTTCTTCAAGCGTCTCTCCTAAGTACTCGTGAAGACTACAGTACGCATAGAATCCTTTAATAAATGTTCCTTCTCCATTGGTATAGTTATGTTCCAAATATACGATATCATCATTAGTGTTTTTTGGAATCTCCCACACCCAAGGTGGCGTGTCCCAATCTATGTAAGATGAAATCTCGCCATCTACGTAATCTATTTCTGCGCCGTAGCCCTGCTCTTCTTCCCAAGATAAATGGAATGATGGTATATCTTTTAGTAGCATATTCAGGATCTTATTATTCACTGGTCCCCATGCTGATGTATATCTGTAAACTCCATCATCATGTTCTCCATCATAACAACCCCACTTTGTCCCCCAATTATGATTAGCCCAATCATACCAATTATCATATCCGTACTTCTCTTTTAGATTCCTTTGCATAACTTTAGTTATACCTTTCTCTCCTTTCTTGTGTTGAGTTGCTGTTATAATTTTACATGGAGACGAGCTCTTCTCTAACTCTAAAGGCATTGGCATGTAGTACCTACATAATCCTACCTTGGATATTTCTTCTAACTTATCGACATACTTTTCTTCAACCGATATAATACTGTAAACGTGGTTTGGCATTTGTTTTAATTTAATTTAAGTTAATAATAATTGATTTACCAAGATGACTGATAATAAAAATCGCTACTTGAATTGTTTTCTATAACTAAAGATAATTCGTTAGTTAGCGCTTTAATTGTGTCTGCTACTTCAATGTAATAGTAGTCATCAATATCTGTTCCTCCAAAGAAAAAGCCCTCAGAAGTTGGAAGCATATCCGAGTCCTTACTCTCTAATACTTCCTCGCAAAGATTAAGAAGCTCTTTTATTTGTTCTTCACTTACCCAATACTCCCTACAATCATCAACTCCATCTTGAACATTGTCAACAAACCATTTGTGTATGTGATTTGCTTTTCTCCAATACATTACTTGCTCAATGACCTCAGATATTCTACTGCTGTCAATGTCTTCCCTTGGCTTTCCTCCACGATTAACTATTACTTCGTGTTGTCTCTCTGGTTTTTGGTGGTCCCACCTTTTTACGTATGTCCTCTTGGACAGGTACATGTCTAATCCCATAATTTATTTATTTAAGTTAATTGTTTTCATAATTTTTAAATTGTGTAAATAATATGATAGTTCTCCTTACTTGGTATGTCTTCGTACAAGGCTGCGCCTCCATCGTTACCTTCATCGTCCGATTGCAATATGATATAACTTTCATCTGTGAACATTATAATCAATGGACGTTTGTACCAACCAAATTGATCGGCTTCTTCTCTTGTCATGTATCTACATGAGTCAATCTTTTTACCTCTTAAAAGTTTATCGAACTTTGAAGAGTGTGCTTCATCTTTTGTTTGCATAATTTCTATTTATTAATTATTAAATTTTTTCTTTTATTGTAGACATACAGTCAAGACAATAGAACTCATTGTCCCATTCATCCCATACTTTTTCAGGCTCATTGCAGTTGCATTCATACTCCTCTTGATTACCTGCATAGTCTGCATCTTGACCCATCCATCCAAACGTGGATAGAGAAGTGTACTCTTGAGTGTATGTTTTGTGGTGTATGCCTGAGTCTTCTTTGTCATTGAAGTATACAGATGCACTAAGAACTGTTCCGTCTTTAGTATCTACGTCAATCTTCTCTCTGTAGTACCAACCAGGGTGTCCTTCTAATCCGTCAATCATTTCAAGAGTCTCATCATCTACTAAGAATAAGTCTACGTCTACATAGTGGCCTACACCTGGTTTGTTGAGTAGATATGGCAGTCCTTCTATAAGTAATGGATATTTTTCCATAGTAATACCCGGTCCTACATACTTAGACTGTGTCAGGTAGTTGTGGTAGTTGCTGTAATCTTTTTTAAGCGTACCATAAACAGCAATCAAGTGCTTTGACAATACATTCTTTTTGCTATACATAATCTTGTTTTTAGTAATCCAATCAGCCTCATTGTATATCTCATACGTCTTCTTCTTTAGGTTAGCAGTAACAAACCTACAGTCACTCATCTCTAGAACCTCAGCCCATCTACGTTTAGGTATGTCTGAAAGTATCTCAGCCATATGCTGTGTGTCTGTCTTCTTCTTGCTACCCAAGTTCCATACTGTACCATTCTGAAATAGCACCTCGTTCTTGTTGATGTTGAACGGATGACAATTGGCTTTGTTGACTGCACCAACTGTAGCATATCTAAAGTGTGCAATGAATGGTCTCTCTGTTTTTAGTATCATGAAATCATTGCTGTCATGATATGTAACTTTCCACTTGTCCAACCATAAGACGCCTAGCCCATGTGGATTGATAGATGCAGAAGCAACTAAAGTATTTGTACTAATAACTTTCTTGTTGTCTTTGATAATAATAATACACATAATTAATCGTTTTGTTTAGGGTTAATGAATTGTTCTATGTTTGATGATACCTCTTCTGATGCCAAGTATTTCTTGAAGTCTTGAGCATATGAGTACACCATGTTTACTTTATCTGAATTGCCTTCATACATCTTCATAAGTATTGGCCTTACCTTCACGCAGAAGTCTTCAAAGCTCGTAGGCTCTTTGAATGTATAGTAAAACATACTGTACATGAAGTCATACCTAAGTTGAAGTTGCTTGACGTTTTTTACTCTTGAAGGTATACGAAACTCAATTCTGTTTCCACTCTTTACATTTACAGGAGAATACTTTGCATTGTTCTCTTTCTTCACAGGCTTGTTGTTAGAACAATAAGACCTCTTGAGTCTGTATCTGTATAACGCATAAAGCAATGCAAGTTTTGGTTTGATTACATTGACAATGTCATACGCATCTCCCTTGAACAAATTTGGATTCATAGATACAGTTATGTGTCCACCACATTTTATATCTGCATCGCTGTTAATGATACATGATGCATCATTCATCATATCAAATATCTCTTTTCTCCACTTGCTTCTTGGTGGAGATAGAGGTAATATATGAGACACGGCCTCTACCCCACAGCTTGAGTCCGTTTCAAATCCTGCAAAGAATGGATACTCTCCAACATCATCTCCTTGGTCACTAGCTGTACCATAGTCATCTGTCTCAAACTCTGTCTTCTCTACCTCAAAGCCAATGCTGAAGTCACTCTTTAGCCATAGGTTGTTGTAGTTTTCAATAAATCGTGATGATGAGTGATAAGAGTTGATTACATCATTTCCTCCACCACAATTTGATTCATCATAGTAAGAGCATTCATTATGATCGCAATAGTGAGCATCATCCTCATGAGTATAATCCTCTATATCCTCACAATATACTGCATAATCTGAATATAGCCAATGGTCTGATGCGCATCCACGGTCTATCCAAACATAATAGTCTGAATCACCGAATGATTCCTCATGCCCTACCGTACCACAATAGGACTCTACAGATTCTTCGTTGTCGCTGTAATGAACTTCCTGAACCTCGCACCACCAAGAATAGTCATGTTGATGATAGTCACATGTATCCTCGCAGTAATTGTAATTCTCGTCCCGATAATCGGTAGACATTACGTCTCCTTCTGCACAGACAACCTTGTCGTCTTTGTCTATCCACGCGTCCATTACTTCAGACCATACGCATAGACTTTCTAACAGTTCCTCACCATCGTAGGTGGTAACCATTTCATCTTGTGTTTCAATCATTTTAATAAAATTTAATTATGCCTACTGTTTAGGGTTTCGGCTTGTCCCTTTGTTCACTCGTTCGTTCACACTCATCTTTAATTTTTATGATTAGTGTATATGTAGTATTTAAAGTCTTCTAAATCATCGTCCCATTTACCTATCCTAACAGACTTTACATTTTCGTATTCAACAACAATAAGCTCACGATAAAACAAACATATTATTTGAGAGTACCCAAACTCCTCTACACTGTACCAATCGTCCTCACCTATGTCTCCTTCGGTAACATGCATTACTTGGTCGTTGTCATTTAGCACTTGGCTGTAAAATGTGCCAATCATGTCGACACCATCAATAATTAATTCTTTTGCTTTCATATTTACTTGCTTCTAATTAGTTCTATTGCTGAAACTCCACTGTTAATAACCTTGATGATTTTATCCCATTCGCCTTCCTCTGCCATCCAGCATAAGTCATCAGAAGTTGCCTTGAATCCTCCTCCTGTTGCACCACATCCGAATTGATAGTTGCTCATTGATTGACCCATTCCACTGGGCAGTACTGCTCGTACTTTCCAAAAGTCCTCTGTCTTTATGAATTTAATCTCTGAACGATTGTCGCACATGCAATCAACCATCTTCATCGTCACTCTTGACGGATTGTCCACTACTTTTAAGGCAGGTGGATTGTGCCTAATTTCCCTGTACTTGCTCATAATTTTCTGCTTTATATGTTACTTGTTTAAACTCTAAATCTTCTTCATCTATTACGTAGATGTACTCACTCCAATCTAACACTCGCCCATCTTTATCAATAGACTTACATAAATAATACTTAGGTTCTTTGAGTCTTATGTTTTCCCTCTTCCCTGACTCTGTGTCTCTTGGAGTAAACAATGCTCCCTTTACTTTAATAACAAAGACTGTGTCTCCCTCTGTTATGTATCCGAACTTACTGCGCTTTACAGTTGCTTCTAATAAAAAATGGTGTCTCATAAATTATTTATTTTAAGTTGTTTTGTAGTTCATTCATAAACAATTCAACCTTATTGGATTGTATTTTTATGTCGTCATTCCATGCTTTCACTAAATAAACAGAAAGGATTTGGTTTTCTTTTAAAATGCGTTCTCTCGGCCATTCTTCAATGGTGTCTCTCCAATGTGCAGTGTCCCATCCTATTACCCACATGTCACTCATTCCTGCAACCTGCTCCCAATCTTGAATATCATCTGAGCTTTTAGAGAATGTAAGTCCACCATGAACATAGTGTTCTAACTTCTCATTTATCTCATCATATCCTAGACCGAAGTACGGATGTCTTCTTGGTAGTGCAACATATCCGTTGCCCCAGCCCTTGTTCACTCCTGATGAAGTCCAAGTGTTTTCTCTTAAAAATGTTTTCATAATTTCTATCTGTTTATAATCCAACCACTATTTCGGTTGATGGATTTGGTTGAACACTTTGTAGTTGATGCACAAGAACTGCACAACACTAACACGATTAATACTAATAATAATTTTTTCATAATAAATTGTATTTATTTTTTACTTTTTTCCACCACGACATATGCGTGTACTCTTTTTCTGTGTAAATGTGTACTCTACCTTTCTTGTCGATTAGTGAGTGCAGTCCTGTTGGTAATACTTTGTGTATCATGCTCTTCCTATGGTTTTAAAATTTAATGTGTTTATAATAGTAATATATCAACTCTTCTAGTGTCATTATTTTAGCTCTATACATAGAGTCTTGAGTTGTCAAATATCCGTTCTTACTAATTACGTTGTCATCTGCTACCCACTCCATTACTTCCATGTATTCAAGCATCCACATTTTAAGTTTTTCGTCTAGCTTTGTGTGTGCTTTATTGAAGATTACCCTCGAGGCTTTCTTCAATGTTTTTGTTTCTTTTGGTGTCAACATGACTATTGGTTTTAAAATTAATAAATCTGTATTCCCTCGTAAAAGTGTCCTTGGTCTGGGCAGTCTAATAGTAACTTGTCCTCCCACTCTCTACTCTCATCTCTTACTAGGTTCGGATACTTCATGCCTTGGATAGGCTCGAAGAATATATCTATACCTTTGTCTCTTCCCTCGAATCCGTTCATCTCTGCTAACAGTTCGTAAATGTCCTTGCCTCCGAAGTCTCCATATCCTTCGTATGCACTCTCTTGCCACACATTCCCTTTGTCGTCTTTCATGTAGACTTTGAATGTTGGTCTGTCGTTTTGCCACTGATTTGGCACACTCTCATGTGTGTCTGTGGTCATAAAGCTAAATACTCCCATATATAATTATTTATTGATTACTTGTTCACTTGCTTCGTTCACACTCATCCTTTTGAATTCTCTTCGGATGTTTCTCTCCACTTGTTCGAACTTGTGGATTTTCTTTGCTTCCGTCCAGGAGCAGTCCTTTTCTTTCATGATTTGCTCTATGACTTCTCCGTATTTCTTTCTGAGCTTTGCGTCTTGCTCGATTAATTGTGTAAGTTTCCCTACTCTAATTCTAGGTCTTGTTCCCATTGCGTACTTGTGTTTAAAAGATTAGATAATAATTTTACTTTTGCGATTACTTTATTTAATTCGTCCATTGGATTTATTTTTAGAAAAGGCACAGGGAGTCGAACCCCATGCCTTGATTTTTTAGTTTCTACTTTTCATACAATCTCAAGTAGCTACTTCTAGCCTGTATATATCTCCTTACATAAGAGCTTTCACTCTTTGCATATTGTAACAACTCTTCCCTTGTTACTATCTACATTTTTTTTCATCTTACATATTGCGAACTCTACGATATAAAAAGGATTTAAAAATGTAGAAATTCCCTCGCAGATCTGTTCGTATATGTGCATAGCTTGTCCCTTGAGACCAAATCTCTACGCTATATGATGCACTCTGTACGTGTTTCCAGGACGTACCTTTCCCATATGAATGTTATTTTATAGTGCGATATATTGAATAGTATGTGTGTATGTCTACCACTACAAAGATGTACACTATGTTTGTTCGTTCGCTTGTTCATATGTTGGCAGTTGCTCAACGAATGGAACGGACGTATTCTAATACGACACGTTATGCCTATCTTTGTTTATTATACTTTCAAAATTTCAAGGAACTAATTTTGTAGCTTTCAATTAAGGCAGTTGCTCAAAATTTACTTTTGTTGCTAACATAGTGCTAAAAAGTCACCATTACAAAATTTGCTTTTTCTCATCAGTGCAACATTTCAAAAGCTAGTTGCAGACGGGCATTTGCCCGTTTCGATTATTGATTTTTTGCTATTCGACCAACTGTTAAAATAATTAACCAAAAGCTGAATAAAGTCTTTTTTTCGCCTTTGATAAATTCGCCTTTTTCAGTTGATAGGTTTTTGAATAATTCCCTTTCAGTTGCATATTTTACAATGTTTTTAACATTAGCAACTTGATTAACACTAATTTTGGTATTTTTAGCCTTGTTAGTTGCATCAACAATTTTTTGCAAATCGTTTTTTCCTTCGCCTTTTGCATATCGTACTAGGGCACTCATTGAACGAGTGTTCTTTTTCCAATTATCATTGACTTGTGTTTTTAGAATAACACTTTCAGACTTTTTTGTAGTCTTTTTAACTAAAACTTTAGCTGTTTTTTTAACTACTTTTTTACTTGTTGAATTTTTTACTTGTACTTTCATAATAAATATAATTTAGATTGTAGCTTAATTACTACGATGCAAATATATAAATTAATAATTGAATAAAGCAAATAAAAAGGCAAATAAAAAATAGATCTTTATTGGATTTTTTTTTAAAGTATTGATTTTCAGGCAGTTAGATATAAAAGTTTTTTTGATTTTTTTTTGTATTATTTTTTAAATTATATCTTTTTAGTAGTATTTTAGTTAGGCTAAAAATAAAAATAGGGCAAATATAACCTTGTATTTAAGCATGTTTAAAATAGCGTAAAATAATAAACAAAGGTTACAAGGTGCAAAGGTGCAAAGGTTACAAGGTGCAAAGGTTATAAGTAAAAAAGCTAAAAAAATTGTAATAAAACTGGATTTTTTTGTACCCCCCCTGTCGAAAAAAGATCGACTTCCCCTGGGCGGATCAGCGCGTATATCATATCATTACCCAACACCTCTAAATGTGTGATGTATTTTTTTTGTATCTTTACTATCTAAACAAAAAGTCATGGGTATAAATAAATCTATAATGCAACAACATTTGCAAGACAGAAACAGACACGAGTTAATAGCTGGTAATCAATATTACGAAATGGGTATTTCAAAGTTTGCTAAAATGCGTAAAGCAAATAAGCAAAGAACATCTGTTCAGGATATCGCAGACGGTATAGAATTGGCTGAACGTAGAAAAAATATATCATCAATTTTTAGAAAATAACTTTCTTCCCAGAGTTATATTTTGTGTTTCAAAAGAGATAGGCTTTTAGTTTGTCTCTTTTTTTTATGTAAAAACATGACGACTTTCCAAAAAAACATGACGACTTATGCTTTCTTTTTTTTCTTAACTTATTGATTATTAGTATTTATGTTAACTATGTTAACTTTTATTCTATTTTATATAAAAAGTAAAAAGTAGTATTATATAAAACGCACTATAGAGAAGTAGGGAAACCAACTCGTCATACAACATAGGTCAAAAAGTATTACATTTGTATAAATCAAATTAAATTTAAATTAAATGAATCCAAAAGAATTACACTTTGACCAAGAAGGTCGAGAGAAGTTATTAAAGGGAATTACTTTATTATCCAAAGCAGTAAAAAGTACACTCGGACCATCAGGTCATACTGCGATGCTTGAATCACCAAACCATACTAAGGGAATGACTATCACCAAGGACGGTGTGACTGTTGCAAAGAATTTTGATATAGATGACCCTGTTGCAAACATGGCTGTTAATTTGATGAAAGAGGCGGCTGAGAATACTGCGATAACAGCTGGTGATGGAACAACGACTGCGATAGTTTTGACGGAAGCTATTATAAAGAATGGGATGAGTTTTTTAGAAGAGAATCCTCATGTGAATGTTCATGATTTGATTAAGGATATAAAAACAGATAGTGAAGATGCTATTAAGTATTTAGATAAAAGCTCAAAGAAAGTTTCTGGTAAAACTTTAGAGAGTGTTGCGACTATATCTGCGAACAACAATAAGTTTTTGGGAAAGATGATAGCAACTGCGTACAAGGATTTAGGTAAAGACGGGAAACTTGCCATTGAGAATAGTAAGACAGAGAAAACATATTGTGAGATTACGGAAGGAATCAAGATAGATAGAGGATATTCTTCGAAGTTGTTCATTAATAATCACCGAAAGGATGAGTGTATTTTAGATGATGTTCATATTTTGGTAACGGACATGGAGATTAATAATATTCTAGAGATTGAGAGTATTCTCAAGCCTATCATAAATCAAAAGAAGAGTTTGCTGATAATTGGGAACTGCGCAAACAATGTAAACAACACATTGGCTGCGAATGTAGTTCAGAATAATTTAAAACTTTGCAATATAATACCACCATCGTTTGGTTACAAGACCAATGAGTTGCTAGGTGACATTGCATTAGCGACAGGAGCAACATATTTTAGCGAATCACAAGGAGACAACTTAGGAATGTTGACCATGGATAATTTAGGTCGAGCGGATAAGATTGTGGTAGGTAAAGCTGAGACTACAATCGTAACAGGTAATCAAGATTCAGAAGATATAGTAAAAAGAATAGAGGAATTGAAGGACCAAAGAGATATGAACTCTAATAAAAACGAGAGAGATTTTATTGATCAGCGTATATCGCTCTTGATGGGGAAAGTAGGTGTGATATATGTTGGAGCTAACTCTGATATTGAGCAAAAAGAGAAATATGATAGAGTTGAGGATGCTGTGTGTGCAGTAAAATCTGCCATGGAAGAAGGAATATTACCAGGAGGAGGAGTTGCATTACTAAGATATGCTCACAAAATGCTTGGAAAGATGTCAGATGTTCTTAGAGAATCGTTTTTTGCACCATTTGAACAGATATTAGTTAATGCCGGGAAAGACCCGATTACTGTTATTGGAAATATATCGGACTATGTCAACAAAGGTTATGATGTAAAGAACGATAAATATGGTGATATGTACAAAATGGGAATAATTGATCCTGCAAAAGTAACAAAGAACGCACTTCGAAATGCAGTAAGTGTCGCAACAACAATACTAAGTACTAACGCAATAATGACAATGAAACGTAAATGAAAGCAATAGGGAAATACATTGTAATCGAGGAGATTAACGAAAAAATTACAACAGAATCAGGAATACTACTTACCTCTACTGATAGTAATCAGCTTAGATACAAGAAAGGAACGGTGATTATTCCAGGGACAGATGTTAAGACTGTAAAAAAAGACGATGTTATCTACTACGATAAACGAGCTGGCCACTCTATGAGTCTAAATAATGAGATGGTTTCTATAATAACAGAGAATGATGTGGTAGTTGTTTTGTAATTTTAAAATATTGACTTAACTATAGGACTCCATATCAAGTATGCAATACCTAATATGACAATCCACGTAATAAGATTTTGCCAATTTAATATTTTCATAAGTTTAATTTTTTATTTCTTTATTCATTTTAATAATCATCTTGCGATAAACTTTATTGCCATAGTTTATATCATCTCTAAACATAGGATTTCGTCTTCGGTCTTCGGAGATGATTTCCTCTTTGTTTAGGATTTTATAAATCGAAGCGCATACGCGCTTACCTTTAAATCCAAGCTCATAAAGAGTAGACTCTTTTCCTTTTCGTTCCCTGAATTTTACAATCCAATCATCCTTGAGCATATTAAAAAACATGTTCCGGTCCCAAGACATGCATTCCTTAAATTCTTTAAATTGAGCTTTTGTAAATAATCCTTCGCTGTAGAGAAACAACATCAACTCTATTTGAGCATTTGTGAGACTGTATTTTGCCTTAGCCCATTGTTTTACTGTCTTCCAATACTTTAAATAGTCGGATTTGGGTCTATTTCGTTGCATAAATTTAATTTAATTTAATTTAATATCTTTGTAAATATAACATTTTTACATGGCACTAGGCAGAACTGCAAAATTCTATAGAGATAATCCAGAGGCGAGAAAGAAAAGACTAGCGTATCAAAAAAGATATAATGCTCGTAAAGCTCAAATAAAAAGAAGAGTTGCAAATAATAGAGAAAACAGGGAAGAAGGAACCTATGGTAATCATGACAGAAAAGATGTTTCACATAAAGGAAATAAAATAGTATTAGAAGCTCAATCAAAGAATAGAGCTAGTAAAACAAATACCCCTGGCGACAAAAGAGCTAGAGGTAAAAAGGGAAAAGGAAGAAAAAATAAAGGTAATACAGGAGGAAAATGAAAACATTAAAACCATATTTTACAGCAGGAAATAAAAGCATGGGAGGTAAACCAGAAAAGTTTGGGCTGCCATCTAACAAGCAGATAGCAAATAGTGTTTACGCTAAGTGCGGTAAAAAGAAAAAGTAATGGCAAAGAAAGGAAGAACCAAAGGCAACAAGATTTGTCCTGCAGGAATTGCTTGGGCAAAAAGAACATTTGACAAGTATCCATCTGCATATGCAAACATGGCTGCTAGTAAGTATTGTAAAGATCCTAACTACGCTAAAGGTAAAAAGAAAAAGTAATGAAAAAATTTATTGAATATTTAAAGCATCAGTGGAATAGGTTATTATATAGACTAACCTTTAAAAACTATAAATAATAATGGCAAAAAGAGATTTAAAAAACCCATTAGCACCAACTAATATTACAGTTAATAGTACATTGTCAGTATTAATAAAAGAAAAAGGAGAAAGAGGTAAATACAAATCGAAATACAAACGTTCTGCTACATTTGTAAATTCAGATAATTCAGGAGCATCTAGTTTAAATGAAACATTAAACGAACGTGGAGAAAAAGGAAGATATAAATCTAAATTCAAAAATGTTGAGATTAAAAAAGATGGAACTTCTGTTTTTAGTAAGTTAAAAGAAAGAGGCAATAAAGGTAGGTTTACTAAAAGAAATATATCTACTAGGGCAGCTCAAAGAAAAATAAATAGAATAAAAAATAATGAAAATAAATAATAATGGGAGATTTTATAAAAAGCACAGGTACGAATACAACAAAGGAGAATCCTAGAAAGAAGAAGGGTAAGTATAAGTCAGAGACTACCATTACCAATACCTCTGATGGAACTGTTCAGACCCTTACGACAAAGTCAAAGGATGTTAAAAGAAAAAAATCAAACCCTAAATCAAAAACACGAACAGTTTTTAAAAGCTTTGATGTTAATGGTAATGTTATTCAAAAAAATGTTCAGAAAATTGTAACACGAAACGGAAGAACAAAAAAAACAAATTACAATACTAAAAGACGAGCTTAATGGGTGAGCTAGCTAAATGGAGAAAACAAAAGTGGGTTCGTATAGGCACGGATGGTTCTATTAAAGGAGAATGCGGTACTAGCAAAAATAAAAAAAATCCCGATAGATGTTTGCCGTTAGCCAAAGCTAAAAGTTTAAGCAGAAGCGAAAGAGCTAAAACGGCTAGGAAAAAGAAAGCATCAGGCGGAAAGAAGCAGTTTGTTTCAAACACAAGAAAAGCAAAAGTAACTAAGAAATATACTTAAATAAACAAATAAAAAACAATATATTTAATCATGGCAACAATACCTTTTAATCAACAATTTCACACTGTCTCAAATAGCGTTAATACAATCGACAGAGGATCAGCTCAAGCTAATTCAATGAGAGAAGTGTATTCAATGCAAGATATAATTGACACAATACCACCATCATCTGGGGTAAGTGGTTCTAATTCAGTTTATGTTAAAGCTGAAGGAACAGAAGCAGAAAACGGAGCTTTATTATTAAATGGACTTACAGAGGCAATTGCTAAAATTAAAACTATTACTGTACCAGGGACAAATATTCCTATTGGTTTTTACCAACAAGACTCACTAATTACTTACAATGCATTTGCTGAAGATCCTGTAATTTTTTCCGCTGGATCACCATACTCAGCTACATTTGACGGACAATCAGTTTTAATAGAAATAATACAAGTTGGTATGTTTGGTCCTGAGTCATTTCAATTTGATATCACAGATACAAATGGTAATCCAATCTCTTTTGGAGGAACACCTGATTTTCCAACTCCATCTGCAACAGCATACGAACCTTCTACATTAATAATAGCGCCTGGAAATTATGACATAGCTTCAGATTTCATAGTAAATGATTTAGTTAATGTAACTTCTTTAACAGGGCAACCAGATGTAAACATAACTGGTAGCAACGTGAAAATACAATCTGGAGCAAATAGCCTTAATAATCCAATAAGTATAGTAGGTTTAAATTTAACAACAACCTCTTTGTGGATTGAAAGTAATTTAAGTAGTTTAAATTTTAAAAATTGTAGGGCTTTAGGTGGTAATTCGTTTAGTATAGAGCCTAGTGGCACTGGTGCAATAACTGGTTCTTTTGAAGATTGTGTAGGTGCTTATCAATCGTTTGGTGGTGGTGTTGGTGTAACAGCAGCTGGTTTGTTTGTTAGATGTAAAATAACTAGTGGACCTTCAGGTGAAACTTATTCTTTTGGTGGAAAAGGAAATACTTCAGGTAGATTTGAATTTTGTGGTGGTTATTCAGTAAATGAAGCCACTGCATTTATATCTTCAGTAGGTAATGCATTTTGTAAAGAAGGCGTAAATTGTGGAGGGTCTTTTTATTATTGTACAGCTAGTGATGCTTCGTTTGCTAGTAATAATACAGGAGCAACTACCGCTGAATTTTATAACTGTATAGCGGGCAATCAAAGTTTTGCTTATAAAAATAGTAATAACAGTGGTAAATTTTATGACTGTAAAGCAGTTGATTCTGGAAGTCAATCCTTTGGAGCTGAACCACAAGGCGGTGATTTAGCACCAAACGCTTTATATCATAATTGTATATCTGAAGGTAATATAGCACGAAATGCAGTGGGTAGTTCAAGTAAATTTTATAATTGCCATGCTAAATTAAGTTGGCAAAATTATAGTGCTGGTAACAATGGCTTAGCATACAACTGCTATTTCGGTTCTTTTGGTGGGCAAGGTTCTGTTACTGGAACTGGTAAATATAGAAATTGCTTAGACTCTACTTTTACTATAATAAATGAAGGATAAAAAAATAAAAAAATAAAATTATGATTAAAAATTTCCAAAAATTTGAAGGTGGTGACTGGGTTTTGTTAGTTAACAACGCATTAAGCTCCGAAGAATTAGAATTTGTAAATAAAGAAAATAAATCAGACGATGAATTGTCTGAATTAAAAGAGTTATATAAAAAATGTGAAACAGCTCCAAGCGAAAGTGATTCTGTATTGTTAAATAAACGTTATGATTCTTTTCTAAAAATAAAAAATTTAGAAGGTAAAATTATTAAAATTGCTGGATTACATGTTACTTTAGAGAATGGCTCGTATAGAGGTATTTTTAATTATTTTATTAATGGAGGATTTCACCAATTTAAATTTTAAAAAATAAAAAAATAAAATCATGGCAACAATACCTTTTAATCAACAATTTCATAGTGTATCACATGACGTTGATACAATTGAAAGAGGATCAGCTCAAGCTAATTCAAGAAGACAAGTATATTCAATGCAAGACATTATGGATACATCTGATGCCTTAGCTCATAAATTTCCAATAAAAAGTGGAGAAACAATGACATCAGGCGACCTTGTTATGTTAGACAATAGCGGAGATATTTTTAATATTGCATCATCAGGTACTGTGCCTTTTACTTTACCAATAGGTCAGGATGTTGATTATTGGGCACAAGAGTTTACAGGACCACGTGGTTATATGGATAAACAAGGATTAATACAATGGGTAAGTGATAATGGAGACTTTATTGAAATTGCGCCAGCTTCTAATTATCCTCCACGAATTTTTGGGCGAGGTGGAAACGTAAATGCAGCAGGAACTGTTACCTTTGAAAGACCATATACAGAGCAACTTACTTACGAAGCTTTAGTTAAGGCAAATTTAGTTGTAGATCAAACTACCTTTGGACAATCAACTGTCAGGGGAATTATTGGAGGTAAATCACATAACAATAGCGATTGGAAAGCATATTCGTTTGAATATGATGTAGCAACACAAGTTTTTACAATGAGTATTCCCTATATAACCCTTCCAGGAAATTGGGGTGGTTATGCTAGTGCAAATGACGCAGTTTATGTTGGTGCAAATAAATATTTACTTGCATCAGAAAATTCAAACCAAGCAGTAATATTAACTGTTTCAAATAACACGCCAACCTTACACACAATTGTAAGTACACCCCAAGCAACTAATTCTGTTTTAACACATATTAGCGATGGTATAGTTGTTTGGAATTACTCAGACAATAGTGGACTTGCTGCAACACAAATAATGAATGTGGATTCAAGTAATGTAATTACATTGGGTAGTGTAGTAACATCTACATTTAGTGTGGGTTATACTATGAGAACAACAAAATTAAATGCTAATAGCAAATATTATCTTATAATACCTGAACCCTCTAATAATGCGCCACAACACGTTGAAGTTTTTTACGACACCCCTAATAATACTGTAATTTATGATACAACTGCTTATACACCTGATGTAAGTCAAATGATGTCTTATAGTCCTTACGGAGTATCATATTACGGAGTAAAGGATGCGGTTATAACTACGGGAACTGACGGAAGTCAGAGTAATTTTATGATACAATATAATGTTGCAACACATAGTTTTATAACTATTCCTATTATTCCAGGGACTGAAGTACCAGGTTATATTGGAAATGATGTAAGACCTGACGGAAGAATTATATTACAGTATTCAGATCAAGCACCTTATCCAAATGTTGGAATGAATATGTATGGTCAGCTAGGTGATACTGTTTCAAATTTAAATGGAGATAGCCTTATTGGTGTGAATAACAATAGTTCGGGTACGGTTAAATTACCAAATTCAGTTATAACAAATGCAAGTCTTAGCTTAACGGTTAATTCTCCTGTTTATGTTGCCTATGACGGAGTTGTAAGTTCAACTAGTGGTGCAACATCAGCTGAAATTGGATATGCAATTTCTGCAACATCGTATGTTTTAAAAATTAGATAATAAATTATTTGTATGATTAATTAACGGTAGGTTAAAAAACAAAAAAATATGAATAAAAAAATAAGTAAACACATTTCTTTTAAGGAAGCAATTCATTCTGATTTTGCTATAAAATATGGTATAAAAAATAATCCAACTGATGATATTGTAGAAAATATGAAATTAGTAGCTGAAAAGGTTTTTGAGCCTTTACGAGAATGGGTTGAAGCACCGATACGAGTAAATAGTTTTTATAGGTGTGAGCAATTAAATACTGCTTTAGGTGGGTCGCAAGTTTCTAGTCATCTAACAGGTAATGCAATAGATATTACTTCAATGGGTGGTAAGACTAATCTTGAAATGTTTAACTACATTAAAGATCATTTGGAATTTGACCAATTAATTTTAGAACATTCTTTATACCCTAAATGGTTGAATGTTTCTTATAAACTAGAAAATAACAAACAACAAATTTTAATGACAAAAAAACCACAAAGTTATCATACGTGGAAACCTTGTAAATATTGTTAATATATATAAAACAAATAAAAACTAATACACTTAATTATGGCAACACCAAGAAAGGGAAAGGCTAAAGTAAAAATTACCAAGAGTGGTAAAAAAATAAGCTATGGACAGGCAGGCAGAGCAAAAGGTGGAGGTCCTAGAGTAAAACCAGGGACAAGTAAAGGAGATAGCTACTGTGCTAGGAGTTTAGGTATAAAAAGAGGTTTGTCTAGAAAAAAAGCAAATGATCCTAATACTCCAAACAACTTGTCACGTAAAAGATGGAAGTGCGTTGGAGCAAAGTCTAGAAAATAGACAACAAAAATATTAGTATATTTGTTAAATAAAACTTTACATTATGAAAAAACAAGGTTATAATTCAAGATTAGATGAATCTTTAGGATCAAAAAATGGAAAAAAATCTCAGTCTTTAAAATCTAGAAGAGACGAATCAAAGGCGATGTCTAAAAAAGATTATGGACATTCTTACGGTGGAGACCACAACATGTCTTATGAATGTATAAATAATGTAAAGAAAAAAATAGGAGGATTAATAAAAAAATAATGGAAAAATCTAAAGGATTAGGGGATTCAATTGAAAAGTTTACAAAAGCGACAGGTATTAAAACAGTAGTCGAAAAAGTAGCCAAAGCAACAGGTAGAGATTGTGGTTGTGGAGCAAGAAAAGACACACTAAATAGAGTTTTCCCATATAATAAATAAAAAGATGGCGTATCAAAAATTACAAGCAAGTAGAGCATCAATAGTTACTTTAAGTGACACTGTAGATATCCCTAGCGTTTCTGACTCTAATGGAAGAGGAAACAATGGGTGTGTATTGTATGTAGGCACAGGAGGTGATTTAAGAGTATTAACTGCAGGAGGTGATGACGTTGTATTTACAGGTTTTCCTGATGGAGGATTCTTACCTGTGAATGTAGTAAGAGTTTTTGCTACAAATACTACAGCATCAAGCATTGTTGCACTCTGGTAAAAAAAATATTTTATGGGTCTTGCAATAGGGATTGGAAACGGAATATTATTTACTAGTCAAACAGGTAGCCCTAGCGCAATACCTGGCTTGATAAAAACTTTATGTGCAAGATCTACATACTGCGAAAACAAGACCTGCACCACAGCTATACTTCAAAAACTAGAAAACTGTAAATCATAATGAGTAACTTACTGAAAGACGCTTCAATACTTTTAACCCCTACCGCTTATGACGATGGCAGAATTTTAAGTGTTAAGCCTAACGAGAATATATTTGGTTCTGAAGTTATAACCAACGGAGATTTTGCAACTGATACCGATTGGACAGTTGGAAGTACCTGGACTATTAGTGGTGGAAGTGCTAATTGTGATGGAGGAACAAGTAATTTAGACCAAGCAAGTATTGTTACTAATACAAAATATAAAGTTACAGTTACCGTAAGTAATATCACTACTGGAACATTAGCAGTTAGATTAGGGGCAAGTAATGTTGATGTTTTAAGTTTAACTGAAAACGGAACTTATACTGGGTATGGTTTATCTAATGGTGATGTTTTTAGATTACGTTCCCAAAGTGGTTTTGATGGTTCAGTAGACAACGTATCAGTAGTAGAAGATTTAAGTGGAGATTTTGACTTTCAAAGAAATTCTGCCGCAACTAGAGTTAATGCACAAGGTTTAGTAGAGAATGTACAGATACTAAGTCCAGAGTTAGTTTCAAATGGTAACTTTTCACAGATAGGTACAGAAGAAGT
>ERZ1046740.444-NODE-444-length-35006-cov-19.729822_pt1 | contig 35006 bp, 42 predicted proteins | sample MGYA00383093_ERZ1046740 | MGnify/ENA primary metagenome ERZ1046740 (study PRJEB29581, sample SAMEA5548363) | metagenome | biome: marine; feature: coastal; material: water | depth 25 m | study: Short-term variability in the microbial, nano- and picoplankton... | reverse complement strand
ACCAGATCAGCAACAACAACTATCATCATCACATTTATGGAGTACATAACAATGAAAACTGAATATAAAGCAACCGAGATAATTGCTAAATTAAAAAAACATTCGGAGCTAATGGAAAAACAGCGCTTTGAGTGTCGCGTGGCCTACCACTACCACAAGTGGCTTAATGCTAAGTATGTAGTAGCTCTATATAAGGAGCATGGCATTAAAACTGATGACTTTGACCATTGCGAAAAAAATATAGGTGTATTTGAGCGTTTATTCAATCACATTAAATCTAAGCATTCAAACACACTTACTTACTCTTAAAAAGGAATTATCAATCATGAATTACTCAACCATCAAAGAAATCAAAGACTTCTGCAATGCCTTAGAGTCCCAACCCGATTGGCGCGATGTTGTGGAGGGAGTCGCCCACGCTATTGATGAGTTCACCGTTGATGGTGTTCGCTTCATTAACACCCACGCTATCGATGATATTCAGCAAGATGAGCTGCGCGCTGATTTGTACGTCTTGGGTTGCTTTAATGCAGGGTTTCTTGCTGAAATCTTAGAGCTGGACAAAGACTGTATCGAAGCCGTACAGAAAGCAGAAGCATTTGAAGGGCTGGGAAAACTCATAATAGCCATGGATAAGCTTGAAGATCTGCAAGCAGAGTATGCGCGGCTTGACGGTTACGGCCACCACTTCAATCACTATGATTTTAGCGAAGCGGAGCTTCAAGTAGGCCCACGCTTGTTCCACGTCTTTGATCAGCACGAATGCTTCTAACATGCTTGTTTTTCTCAAAGGCTCTTAAAGTGAGTCTTTCGGTAAACCAACCGAACACACACACACATAAGGAAACAACACCATGATTACATACAACTTAGCAACAAACGAAGAACACGACTACTTGCCTAACGTACTGACACCTGAGAATGCCGTGTGCTACTCCTACTGCTTAGAGCATGGGTTATCTATGGACTTTACTGAGGCTGAGCGGAACAGCACGCTAGCAGAGTTTAAAGAACAATTACCGATTACACGCGGTACTAAATCTATTGCTTGTGGCGACTGGGCAACACCTACCAACTAATGGTTTATCAGGTGGCATTCCTTGCGAGTGTCACCGAGTAAACCAGATCAGCAACAACAACTATCATCATCACATTTATGGAGTACATAACAATGACTAATATCACACACACACAATACTGGAAAGAAATTGATGCACTTGCTACCGACATCGCTGCGGAAGCTAAAGACGAACAACGCGACATTTACGAAGTGTTGCACGAATGGATAGACGGCCACGAATGGGTCATTTACCACGCTAACAATCTACCAGTACTAGAACACGCTTCAAACCCTGAAGCTTTTATAGACGCTTGTGGCTCTGAAGCGGCTGGCGATGAGCTTAAAAGAGGTGGGCTGAATAGCTTGCATATGTCCCTTGCTTATTTTGCTATTACAGAAGACGTACAGAACCACGACGAATTTGTTAACTGGGATATGGAGGACTAATAACATGAAAGACTTAATCACTGGAGCTGTAGCAATCCTATTATTTGTCATTACCGTGGTAGGGCTGGCGGTGTTAGTGCTGCCGCCTCAGTCGCTATTCAGCTCAGTATTGTTTTAATGTAAACTTTAACCAATCACGTACACACTTAAAAAGGACTTATCAATTATGAAAATATACAATCTTGAGCCAACAGACATGGGCAACGATCAGCAGGAAATAGCTGATAAGGTTATGAGTTACGTGGAGGACGTTGAATTTAACTGCGCCAACGAATTCCATGATCAGACAAGCGCCCTTATACACCGTGCTTGCGACGATATGGGCTGGGTATCTGCTCCGCAAAATGGTGGCCTTATCGTCGAGTGGGATGAGAATCCCGACATACCAGACCTAGCGGAGTTCATGCAGGAATACAAGCTGGAGACTTACCAACAAGTGATTGACGTACTTGAAGATGGTGAGGTGCTTGGAACTTTGCCGTTAGTGCAGAATCAAGTAGAGGAATTGTGGTCTGAAGCCACCCAGCGACTCAATAAGGAGGACTAGCATCATGAACACCACAACCACCACCGAAGAAATAGAAATGACCCCAACGTGGTCCGCAATCCTACCGAGCCTATTGGCTGTGTACGAAAACAAAGAGGGTAGCCTTGAGTCACTAAAGTTTGCTGAGGGTGAGCTTCAGCGCATGGCTAGACTAGCTGATGCATACGTCGCGCAGAGACAGCAAAGCTAGCCACGCACCCACCACCAACCCAACCAACACACCTATAAAGAGCCTAGCCGCAACGCTGGGCTTTTTTGTGGGCGACTGAAAAGACCAACCAAACACACACACACAATGAGGATTACAACATGCACAAGACACATCAACGCTGGACAGCTAACGCACGTACTCGCTTAATGCGCGACATTATGCAAGGGCTGTCGTATGAGGACATAAGTTTAAAAACGGGGCGCAGTGTCAGCTCCTTAACGAATCAGGTTTTTAAAATCAGACGCGGTGAGGTTGAGTATACACCGCCTAAAGACGTAGCCGAGTATATAGCAGGGTTCAAGCCTCGCACACGCGCTGTTAAAAAACCCTCACGCCTTTGGTTTATCCGCTGGTTTATGGGATTCGGCAAGCAAGCTTAAAAAACCCCCCACTATTAAAAGGACTTATCACTTATGCCAGATCAATCCAGCTTCGTACTGTTCGGTATCACTTGGCTATCCCACACATGGCCCTTACTCGGCATGGGATTCTTACTACTCGCTAGCGCGCTAGTCGGTGCTGTCTACGAGCTACTTTTTGAGTAATAGCAACAACAACTATCATCATGTATGACAAGCGAACATAACCTATTTTTTATGAGGATTTAGCACAATGGATATAAATAACCTAACCCTTGACGAAGTAATACGCACTTATGCCAATCACGATGATGCACTTGTGCGCAAGCTGGTACGCTTTGTTGAGCTTGCACTAGATGAACAAGAGCAGATACTGGACGAAACAGCAGGTTACATCAAATGGCTTGAAGACGCTGTAGATGATCTTGAAGCAAAGCTTACACACCAGCAAGCCGATGCCGCTTTTACGGTCACTAGTTTCGATGCTATCGGCAATAAAACCCCATTAAAACAACAAATTCGAACTAATTAACCTTATTTTTCAACCTGTATCAAAAAAAAAAACATTTTTGCGCAAGACCTTATGTGGTCGGTGATTGCGTAATGTCAAGTATTACATGCAAATTTACATACATTTTTAACTTATTTTGAGGCAAAATATCATGTTATATTTAGAACTGACCGAGCTTATTGACTTACCCTATGAGCTGTTAAGCTGTATTGATTTTTACAACGAACATCCAGAATTTGAGGCTGTTACTTGTCGTTAAATTTATACTCGTTGTCGCGCTGGTGTGTATATCTCTGTGATGTTCACGTGTCAGTGCGGTGACTTTAATTTTTTTTTATAAATGTGTATAATCATCGAAGGGACTTTGATTTATGTTAATAAATAACGTGTTTTTTCTGGGCTGGGACGTGCATTTTGCTGTATGGCCTCGGACTACTTTTAGTCGCGCTTTCAGCGTATCCATAGAAGACGGGGACTTAGAGCTGCAATTATGTAGATTTGAGTTGTTATTATGCAAAACAGAAAATAAAACCTAATACGCCCTGTGGCGTAAAGCTTAACGAGTAGGTGAGTCGTAAACCCCCATTTAGTAGAAGAGGGGTTACGACCATGGGAGGAATTAACCGTGTCAACTAATATGACAACAGACGAAAGACGCAAGATTACCGCATTGATCGAAGTGATTGAGAGATTTCGGGAGCATGATCGCAACATGCCTACGCAAACCTTGCTGGCACTGCTGTACTGCCGCGTGTTGGAAGATGAAGAGGGTCACGCCACCGTGCGTAATGTGGGCATTAAACTGGATACGTCTAAAGCGTCTGCGAGCCGCAACGTCTTAGCGTATACGTCAGTTAACCGTCACCATGAGCAAGGCATAGGGTTCTTAGACACGTTTGAGAATCCTGAAAAACGCAACGAGAAAATAATTCGCTTTACCGATAAAGGCAAGCGATTCCTTGACGGAGTTGTTTCGCGTCTACAAGCGGCTTTTTAAACCGCACACGCATACACATACGTACAAAAACATTAACGCTGCATAGGGTGAACTCTAGCAGTGTTTTTGTCGTGTCTGTGTATTAATCAAAAAAAGAGGTAACTATCATGGCTATCACTGCAAAAAGTGGCGGCACGTATGCTGCTGCATTTATGTCAAAGGGTGAACGTATCTACGCAGGGGGTTTTATTACAAAAGCCAATGCGGAAATATGGGAGCTGCAAGCACGGGAGCAGATCAAAGCAGGTGTACCCGTCACATATCCAACGCACCAGACCGAGGGGACTAGACCCAGCTCTGTCGAAACGCTAGGCAAGTGGTTGGATAAAACATATCACATGTTCTGGCACGATAAAGCAGAACCCCAAAAAGCACGTCAGAAAATCAAAATGATTGGCGATTACTTTGGGCGCGGCACTAATATTAATGATATAGATATGGAATGGCTTGACGATTGGATATTAGCACTCAAGGCAAAGGGTAATGCTAATGGTACGATTAACCGCAAGCTGGCCGCACTCAGCAAGACCATGACGTATGCTTACGACAGCGGCAAGTTGATGCGTAAGCCTAAGTATAACCGTCAAGAAGAGCCTGTAGGGCGTATTAGATGGCTTACAGATGACGAAGAGAAGCTTGTGCTACTTACCGCAAACAACTGGGGCTTGGATGATCTTAGCGATGCTATCCCCGTGCTGCTTGACACAGGCATACGCAAGAGCGAGTTACTGCGTATGGAAAAACAGCACATCAACGATGGTTTGTACAACATCTGGAAGACGAAGAACCGTAAGCCTCGCTCAGTGCCTCTAACGAAGCGTGTAAAGGCGATTCTAGGTAGGCGTATGGCTACCCTTAAAGACACGGATAAGCTGTTCACAATCAGTCCTGATGCCTTGGCGCGTGAGTGGGACAGAATACGTTATCACCTTGAGTTTGAAGACGTGACGATTCACATTTTCCGACACACAACAGCTAGTCGTTTAGTGCAACGCGGTGTGCCGTTGAAGACCGTGCGCGATTGGATGGGACACAAGTCAATCCAAACCACGCTACGCTATGCCCATTTAAGTCCAAAAAACCTAGCCGATGCGCTTGCAGTGCTAGAGTAAACTAGTATAATGCGCGCCATGTGTTGCCGCGATGGTGAAATTGGTAGACACACAAGACTTAAAATCTTGCGGCTTAACGGCTGTGCCGGTTCGATTCCGGCTCGCGGCACCATTCCTTCTCCCCGCAAAAGGGACATAATGACCACCACCTGTTACCGTGGTAATTTTCCGTGGTAATTACTACTGGTGGTGGTAATTATGGTAATACCTACACCCCCAAAACCCCCAGTATATAAGGCTTTCAGCCTAATCTTACCGAACTTTAAGGGACTTAAAATCTCTTTCATACTTGTCTCACATATGTTAAAGTCACCTAAACCTACGCCACGTAAGGCTTACAGGACTTAATAACCCCTCCAAAAGCATAGTTACACACGTGGCAAGGGATATGCCACAATTACCACAATTATTACCAACGCGATAATTCTGGTGGTAAATTTTATTTTATTTAAGGGTTGACTTGTCTCACTAATGATGAATGACCATTAACGTACCGTATAAGCGCGACCCTAACACATCTTTAAGAGCAGAGGCCACAATATGCCATACACACATCAAGAACTACTCGCTATTCAGATTGAACACGAACAAGAAATGTTAGACAAGGGTATTACGAAGTACAGGAAGTCTGTCGCTGATGCTGGGCAGAGAGCAGAAGAGTCGGGTACTCACTACGGCAACTTGCTAATGAAGCAGTCGATCGACAAGATGGTTAACGCCTTGGATGTTTACATTAAAGAGTCTTTAAGTGGTGCTGCTGGTGCTAACGCTGTGTCAGCTAAGATTCTATCAACGTTAGACATTGAAGTTTGTAGCTTTATAGCCCTGAAAGTGATTGTTAATTCAATATCTACTCGCACGACTCTTACTAAAGTGTGTATTGCCATTGGTCAGTCTATACACGATCAGCACCTTGCAGACCGCTTTAAGAATCATAACAAGCTGTGGTTCAAAAGCACGATGGACTTCATGGCGAAACGTAAAGCTAGCCGCCATCACAAGAAACTAACCATACGCACTGCTGCTGACAAAGCTAATACAAGCTACAACACTTGGGAAACAGCGGAGCTTTATCACATTGGCTCTAAGTTGGTTGACTTAGTAATTCAAACAACAGGTATGGTCACAATTGAAACGCTACCACGCGGTAAGAAAAAGGTAGATTACCTATCGGCTACTCCAGAGATTTTGGAATGGATACGCGAAGTCAACGGCATGAGCGAATCACTAACCCCTGAAGCCTTGCCTTTCGTCATCCCCCCTAAAGATTGGCAGACCGTGACCACTGACGTTACGCACAGTAACCTGTGGGTTAGAAGATTCCCGTTAATCAAGACTCGTAACAAGGCTTTGTTGGAAGAGCTGGACGGGGATACCGAACTACAGCCCACGATTGATGCTGTGAACGCACTACAACGTACCCCGTTTAAGATCAACAGAAGAATCGTAGATATGCAGCGTATCTGCTGGGAAGCTGGCAAGGGTTGGGGAGGTATACCGCAACGTGACCCCTCAGATATGCCACCATCACCTTTCCCTGACTTGCAGATACATGAAATGACGGACGAGCAGAAAGAGGTCTTGTGGAAACACAAGAAGAGGTGCCAAGCTGTCCACGAAAAGAACGCACGTGCCTTGTCGAAAAAGATCGCTTTTGAACGTAGCTTGCAAGTAGCTGAAAGATTCGCCAAGTTCGATGAGTTGTACTTCATTTTTCAATGTGATTATCGTGGGCGTGTTTATCCAGTGGCGCAGTTCCTTAGCCCACAGGGCAACTCACTTATCAAAGCACAGATGTTGCTAGCCCGTGGTCAGAGTATTGATACATACGAAGAGTTATGTTGGCTCTACCACCATGCAGCTAACTGTTTTGGGTGGGACAAAGAGACCATTGAAGATCGCGTTAAGAACATTGAAGAAATGATGCCTGAGATTCTACGCATAGCCGAAGACCCATTTACGCACGTGAGTTGGGTTGACGCTGATAGCCCTTGGGAATTCCTAGCCGTAGCTTTTGAAATCGCAGAGTTCCAAAAGGTTGGGTACGGTTTTGTCAGTCACATATCAGTCGCACTGGACGCGACAAACAGCGGCCTACAAATATACAGCTCCATGCTGCGTGATGGCGTAGGTGCCAAGGCTACCAATGTGATTCCATCACCTACACCTGCTGACGTGTACAAGGACGTTGCTAGGGCTACTGAGGCACGTCTAGCAGACGATGCTCAAGGTACAGGTGACGTGGCTGAGTGGGCTAAAGTCTGGCTGGAGTTTGGTATTGATCGGAAGTTGACAAAAACACCTACCATGACGTTAGTGTACTCCGCTACCTTATTCAGTTGTCGTGATTATGTTAGGGAGGAACTTGAAGAACGCTTTGAGAAAGGCAAAGCCATTAACCCTTTTGGCGACAATGAAGATGGCTGGATTCGCGGCACTTTCTACCTAGCTCAGACTATCTGGGCAGCGATAGGGGATTGTGTAGTAGCCGCCAAGGTTGCTATGGATTGGATGCAGAAGATTGCTAGGGATGTAAGCAAGTTGAATCTGCCAATGATCTGGACTACTCCAAGCGGTTTTAAAGTCGTTCAGAATTACCCCGAAATGAAATCCCTGCGGATTCAGACTCACATCGATGGCCAGCTTATGCGTCCTCGTTTGAACACACCAAAAGACGGTAAGGTTGACAAGAAACGCGCAGCTAGTGGTATCTGCCCTAACTTCATTCATAGCTTGGACAGCTCTTTCATGATGCTCACAGTTAATAGATGCGTCAAAGAAGGTGTTCAAGATTTCTGGATGATTCATGATTCTTTTGGTACTACCGCCAAGAGTGCAGCAACGCTAAGTCGTAACATACGTGATGAGTATTATGCCATGTTCAATAATAATGATGTATTGGAGCAGTTCCGCACAGCTATGTTACAAGTAATACCTGATGTAGCTAAGGCTCCAGCTCGCGGCAACCTTGATTTGGAGGGTGTAAAAAACTCAAAATATTTCTTTTCTTAGGGTTGACTTGTCTCACTAATGATGAATGACCATTAACGTACCGTAGTAGCACACAAAACCGAAATCACTCTAGGAGACAAGTCATGGACGTGCAGATTCAACGAGCAATTAACTTGATCGCCACAGGCGAACCCATTCCTGTAGACCTTTATGCCGAGCTTCTTGAGCTTGGTGTTGATGTCTCCGAACTTGAACGTAAATACAACCGATAGGAACTTTAACAATGGCAGCAAAGAAAATCCACACAACACCAAAGGGCGAAGCACAGTGGCCTAAGCTTTTCGTACCAGACACCAAGTTTGTAGCTGGCGGTGAGTATTCGATGAAGCTGATCATACGTGAAGATGCGGCTGAGTCACTCATGGAAATGCTGGATGCTGAAGCATCAACACAATACAACAAGGCAGTTAAACAGAATCCCAAGAAAAAAGCGAAGATCACTAAGCGCACTCCTTACGAACTGGAAGTCGATGACGAGGGCGACGAGACCGGCAACGTTGAATTTAAATTCAAAATGAAAGCCAACGTTGAGTTAAAAAACGGAGACAGTTTCAGTCAGAAGCCAGCCGTGTTCGACGCCAAAGGCCGACCTATCATCAAAGAAATTTCGATTGGTTCCGGTTCCATAATGCGCGCTGGCTTTGAGCTGGTGCCTTACTTTATGTCATCTACAAATGAAGCCAGCGTATCGCTGCGACTTAAATCCGCACAGCTAATCGACCTAGTTGAGTACAGCAGTGCTAGTAATCCATTCGGTGAGGAAGAGGGGTATACAGTTGAAGACAACGAAGACGAGAATGACAGCCCGTTCTCTGAAGAAAGTGGCGGTTACAACAGCGAAGAAGACGACGAAGACTTCTAAGAAGAAGAAGTATCGTTCAGGACTTGAGCGAAAGGTGGCAGAAGACTTACAGAAGAGGGGAGTTGATTATCAATACGAGCATGAGCGTATCCCCTACGTTGTTGCTCGTAAGTATTTACCTGACTTCCAGCTACCTAATGGTATCTATATCGAGGCTAAAGGATTCTTCAAGGACGAAGACTGCCGCAAGATGAAACTACTCAAAGCTCAGTACCCTGACAAGGAATTTCGATTCTTGTTTCAAAACAAAAACACCAAAGTTCAATCAAAACGGTTCACAAACGCCCAGTGGTGCGAGAAGTATGACTTCTTGTACTGCGAGGGCGTAGTTCCTGACGCTTGGTTAGAGGAAAAAACGAATGAAAATACGGGAAAGGACTGATTATATTGTCGTTCACTGCGCCCAGACCAAGCCCAGTATGGATATCGGCTTACGGGAGATCGACCAATGGCATAAGCGCAGGGGTTGGTTAGGTTGCGGTTATCACTTTGTAGTGAGGCGTAGCGGTCAAATCGAGCTGGGACGTGCCATTCAACAAGTAGGTGCGCACGTTAAAGGTTTCAACCATAACTCGCTGGGTATCTGTCTTGTTGGAGGTATGGATGAAGACGGAGATTACGACCCAAACTATGAGCAAAAACAGTGGGATTCGTTAGATGCGCTGGTGGAAACACTTAAGAACATCTACCCAAACGCGGCCGTTGTAGGTCACAACGACTTAGACCCACACAAAGCATGTCCTGTTTTTGGAGTTAAGCAATGGTTGAATCAGATAGCGGAGAGTCGTTCCTAGTAAACGGCAAATTACCGTGTCCGAAATGTACCAGCTCGGACGGTTATCACATATACAGCAATGGTTGGGGCAAGTGTTTCGCTTGTGATGCCAACGTACCAGTAAACGTTGAAACACAGCAGGAGAAACCCCCTATGGTTACAGGTCTAATTGAGCGTGGCGAACCAGCCGCGTTAAAGAAACGTAAGCTTAACCTAGATACCACAACCCTTTGGGACTACAACAAGTCCACCTACAAACACCAGACCGTTCAGGTTGCCAACTACAAGAACGAGAAAGGTCATACCATTGCCCAGAAAGTTCGCTTCCCTAACAAGGATTTTAAGTTCTTTGGTGAAACGGCAAAGGTTCCGTTGTATGGGCAGTGGTTGTGGAAAGATGGCGGCAAGATGGTGGTTGTTACTGAGGGGGAGCTTGATGCTCTCTCGGCTTCTCAGGCTCAAGGCAACAAGTGGCCCGTTGTATCTGTACCCACAGGCAGTAAAGGAGCTGTGAAAGCGTGTCGCAACAACATCGAATGGTTACTTAAGTTCGATACTGTAATTATTATGTTTGACAACGATGCTGCTGGGCGTGAAGCAGCTCTTGAAGTTGCTCAGATACTACCACCTAAAAAAGCCAAGATTGCCCGACTACCTCTTAAAGACGCTTCCGAAATGCTTATGGCTGGACGCTCTAAAGAAATCGTTGACGCTATCTGGCAAGCACAGACCTACACGCCAGCAGGTATTGTTAGTGGTAGTGACTTACGGCAACGGTTAAAAGACCGCCCTGAAGTCAAGAGCTACCCTTGGCCTGACTTTATGCAAGCCATGAACCAAAAGACTTACGGTATTAGGTTGGGTGAACTTGAGGTATTCACCTCTGGTTCTGGTATGGGCAAGACGACTTTAATCAAACAACTGCAACATCATTTCATGGCTTCCACCGAGTTGAACCAAGCTCTTATCCACTTGGAAGAACCCTTGGAGGACACGGCAGACGGCTTAATAGGTATCCATCTAGAGAAACGCTTGTCCTTACCGGATGTACGTGAGTACGTCCCTGAAGAAGACTATTGGCGTGGCTTCGATGAAACCTTTGGAGCTACAGATGCCGACGGTTTCTCCCGACTTAACCTGTATGACGCTTTTGGCTCACTCGATGAAACGGACTTGTACAACAAAATTCGCTATTTCGCTACGGGGCTTAACTGCAAGATCATCTGGATAGACCATCTTTCCATACTGGTGTCCGACTTGGGCGAAGACCACGACGAAAGGCGTGTGATTGATTCAATCATGCACAATCTTAAACTGCTGACTCAGGAGCTGGGAATCTATATCGGATTGATCAGTCACTTGAAGAAGGCTCCACAGGGCAAAAGCTTTGAAGAGGGCTACGTACCATCCAGTGATGATCTACGTGGTTCAGGTTCTATCAAGCAGCTTGCCAACTCAGTATTTGCTATCTCCCGTAACCAGCAGGAAGACGAAGAGGAAGCTAGAAACACATCCCTATTGACCGTTCTTAAATGTCGTTACACAGGCCGTACAGGCAGTGCCGACTACCTTCTATTCGATGAATACACAGGCCGAATGGTGCAGGGACGCGACCCCGATGCGCAACCCGTAGCAGGGGCAGAAGACTTTAACTAATCACTCCAGCGAGAGGATACACCGAATGACACGTTACGTATTTGATATAGAAACTGACGGACTTCTTGAAGAAGCCACCAAGCTGCATTGTATTGTAGCGGCTGATATGAATGCCCGTAAAATTAAAAAGTTCTCCACCGAAGCAGACAACATCGACGAGGGCTTAAAGCTACTAGCCGAAGCTGAAGAGCTTATCGGTCACAACATCATGGAGTATGACGTACAGGTCATTAAGAAACTGTACCCCAACTGGAACACTTCAGCCAAGCTAACAGATACGTTGATTCTCAGCCGTCTTATCTGGGGCAACATGGGTGAAGTGGATGCTGAGAAGTTTAAGTTTCTACCACCTCCTGTAAGGGGCCGACACTCACTGGAGGCGTGGGGGTATCGCCTGAAGTTTCAAAAAGGTCTGTACGGAGAAACTACTGATTGGAAGACCTACACTCCTGAAATGTTGGAATACTGCGTACAGGATGTACGAGTCAACATTAAGCTTTACGAACACATTCTTAAAAAGAACTACTCACAAGATGCAATTCAATTAGAGCATGAGATTCATCGTATCTGTCTTGAACAACAGGCGTTAGGTTTCCCCTTCAACGAAGAAAAGGCAGCTAGTTTATACGCTACGCTGTCTGCTCGACGTGATGAAATTAAAGCTCAATTAATTGATACCTTTGAGCCAACTATCATTGAACTGAAATCTAAGACTAAGACCATACCTTTCAACCCTGCAAGTCGCCAGCAAATTGCTGACCGCTTGATGAAGAGGGGTTGGGAGCCAAAGGACTTTACCGCCAGTGGTCAGGCTGTAGTTAACGAAAGTACGCTTAAAGAAATCTCAGACATTCCCGAAGCGAAGCTATTAGTTGAATACCTAATGTTAATAAAACGTGTAGGTCAGCTAGCAGAGGGTAAGAATGGCTGGTTAAAGCTTAGTAAAAATGGGCGTATCCACTACCGTACCAACACGCTAGGTGCTGTCACAGGACGAGCAACAGCGAGTAATCCTAACGTTCAGCAAGTACCTAGTGACCGTGCGGAATACGGTAAGGAATGCCGTGAGTTGTTCTACGCTCCTAAAGGTTGGGAGTTGTTAGGAAGCGACCAATCTGGAATCGAATTGAGGTGCTTGGCCTCTTATATGTCTGAGTGGGATGGGGGCGACTATGGGAAGGTAATTCTGGATGGTGACATACACACTGCTAACCAACTTGCAGCCGGTTTAGAAACCCGTTCCCAAGCAAAAACTTTCATCTACGGCTGGCTCTACGGGGCCGGTAGCGCAAAGATTGGCTCAATTGTAGGTAAAGGTGCCAAGGAAGGTACACGCCTTAAAAACAAATTCCTTGAAGGGCTTCCTGCCTTAGCTTCTTTACAGGAGCGAGTACAAAAGCAAGCTAAAAAAGAGGGGCGAGTTACTGGCCTTGACGGACGCTTCATACCTGTACGCCATCAACACGCTTGTCTCAATTCACTTTTGCAATCTTGCGGAGCAATACTTGCGAAACGCTGGGTAGTCATCTTCCACGAACTCTGTAAAAAAGAGGGTTACGTGCATGGTGAAGACTTCCAACAAGTCGCGTGGGTGCATGACGAGATTCAGGTATTGGTAAAGGAGGGTACTGGAGACATTTTTGGAAAACTGGCAGTTAAGGCTATGGGCCTTACTGGTGAATATTACAACTTTGGAGTTCGCTTAGATGCAGAATATGGAATTGGAAAAAGCTGGGCAGATACCCACTAATATCAACGCTTGCTTTGAAGACGGAGAGTGGTGGGTACGAGGAAACCAAGATGGGCAACGTAGACGTGTCGGCCCCCACAATTTAAAAAACACCAAACGCATGTTTGTTGATGGTAAATACATATCTCAATCACACCCTTTATGGAAATCTGGACGTTATACATCATTCAACGATGCTGCGTTCAGCTCACTACAGAACTATGAAGCGTCAACAATTGGATGCGTATATGTAATACAGAACCAAGCTTGGCCTGAGTGGGTGAAGGTTGGTAAAGCAGTGGACGCTGAAGACCGTCTTAAAACTTACCAAACTGGCGACCCCTATAGGTCTTACGTATTAACTCATTACATTCATGTTGATGATCGCCATACAGCAGAAGCAACGGCACACCAACTGCTAGAGAGCGTGGCAGATCAGCGCATTAACGAATGGTTTCAACTACCTGTGGACAGTGCAGTAACTGCCCTAAATAGTATATAAGGAAATAACATGGCGAAGTTTCAGCGTAGGTCTGAAAAGAAGAAACAAAAGAAACAACCAGTAATAGCCGACAAGTTCAAAGAACAACGTCAAGTCCCTCCACTACTCCCCAAATCTGACAACCAAGCTGATTATATTGCCTCAATAATGACACGCCAGCAGACAGTCTCAATGGGCTGTGCCGGTACAGGTAAAACATTCATTGCAGGTACGATTGCGGCTGACCTACTACGCAACAACAAGGTCAAGAAGATCGTCATCACACGTCCTAACATTGGCGCTGGCAAGTCCCTTGGATTCTTTAAAGGCACCTTAGCCGAGAAGATTGAGCCTTGGGTAGCACCTTTTGTAGAGGTCATTAAGAACCGCATCGGTGCTGCTGCCTATGAAATCTACGAGAAGCGCGGGCAGATTGAAATTGTACCGTTTGAAGTAATGCGAGGGCGCACTTTTGATAACGCTTACGTGATCTTGGACGAGGCGCAGAACACTACCATTCCAGAAATGAAAATGTTTCTAACGCGTATTGGGGAAGACACAAAAGTAGTCATTAACGGAGACATTAAACAATCCGACATTAAAGAAACTTCAGGCTTGGCGATGGTTGTTGATATGGCCCAGAAGTACAACTTGCCAATCCCTGTGATTGAATTTGGCGAACAGGATATATGCCGTAGTGGTGTAGTTCGCATGTGGATTAGGACATTTAACAGAGAAGGAATTTAGGTATGGATACGAACCGCGTATCACTAATTATAACAATCGAAGAAGACTGTAGTTCGATCAAATTCCGTGGGGAGTGTGACGGTAAGCCAAATGACGATCAAAACGCCTTAACTGCCGCTATTTATGCAGCCGCTATGGACATTGCACAAGACTCGGATGTATTTACTCATTACCTCGCTATTGCTGATGCACTGGCTGAAGAGGAACACAAAGCTGATATGCGTAAAAGCCTGAAGCTTATTCACTAGAGGGAAACGCCATATGTACGAACTACTGATGCTAGGTTTTATAACAATGGCGTTCTTTGCTGTTTCTATAGCCCTAGTTGCTACCTTTGTCTACGGCATATGGGTAGATTATCAAGAATTTAAAACGTTTAAAAAGGGGTTTATGCATGAGCAAGAAAAAGACGAAGACGAACCGCACGACCCTACTGCTGGATGGTGATCTAATAGCGTACCGTATAGCCGCAGCTTTGGAAGTTAACACTGATTGGGGGGATGGTCTATGGACTGTCCACTGCCGAGAAGAGGACACCTTTGCTGCATACACACGCCAAATGGCTTCACTGACAGAACGTACAGGTCTTAAAGACATTGTTGTTGCAATCTCAGCACCCACCAATTACCGCAAGACAGTGAACCCTGAATACAAAGCTAACCGAAAGAACACACGCAGACCCCTATGCCTTAAGCCTCTTATAGAGTTCATCAAAGAAGAATACAACCATGTTGTTCTTGATGACATTGAAGCTGACGATGTGATGGGCATACTCGCTACTCAAGACCCTGAGAAGTATCTGATTGTAAGTGATGATAAAGACATGCTGACCATTCCTGATGCCCATATCTGGAAGGACGGTGTAGTCACTCACATTACCCCTGAAGAAGCCTATGAGAACTTCATATGTCAGGCGTTAAAAGGGGATGCTACGGACGGGTATTACGGAATCTCAGGTGTTGGTGAGGTCAAGGCTCGACGTATCATCGAAAAGCACCGAGGTTCGGAAGCTTCCATCTGGGAAGGTGTACTTAAAGCCTATAAAGGCGATGAGGAAGCTGCACTGATGAACGCACGAATGGCCCGTATATTGACCCACAAACTGTGGGATGAAAAACCTATTCTATGGACACCACCAAATGACTGACGAAATAAACACACCCCACCACTATACCCAAGGCGGTATCGAACCTATTAACTTCATTGATTCAAACTGTATGGATTTTTTCGAAGGTAACTTAGTGAAGTACGTAACACGCCACAAGCACAAAGGCACCCCTTACACAGACTTATTAAAGGCCCGCTTTTACTTGAACCGCCTTATTGCACGATACGGAGAAGTCAATGAGAGTAACTAAATTCTATTCCAAAACATGCCAACCCTGTAAGACATATGGCCCTCTTGTAGATGATGTAGCCAAAGCCTACGACATTGAGGTTGAGAACGTAGACATAGCAGACGCACAACAACTAGTGGCGCAATACGGTATCCGCAGTGTACCGGCACTTGTCTGTGGTGCAGAGGTACTTGTGGGCGCTAAGAGTCGCAAAGAACTTTCAATGTGGTTGGGAAAACTGTAATGACTACCCTAACTAACGAAATTCTCAGTGACATTACAGTGTTTACTAAATACGCCAAGTACGTACCAGAACTACAACGTCGAGAGACTTGGGCAGAGTTGGTAACGCGAAACAAGGAAATGCACCAGCGCAAATACCCAACAATGAAAGAGGAAATCGAAGATGCTTACCAGTTTATCTACGATAAGAAAGTCCTACCTAGTATGCGTTCCCTACAGTTTGGCGGTACTCCAATTGAGCTGGCCCCTAATCGTGTCTTTAACTGCGCTTATTTGCCGATAGACGCCCCCGAAGCTTTCAGTGAATCTATGTTTCTACTGCTTGGCGGTACAGGTGTAGGTTACTCATGCCAACGTCACCATGTACGCCAGCTACCAGAGGTCAATCGCCCTAAAAATCGTCGTCGTCGTTTCCTAGTATCCGACAACATCGAAGGTTGGGCAGACGCAGTGAAAGTGCTAGCTGAGTCCTACTTCAAAGGCTTGTCTATGGTGGACTTTGACTTCCGCGATATACGCCCTAAAGGTGCAGCCCTTATCACTTCAGGTGGAAAAGCCCCAGGTTTTCAACCACTTAGCGACTGCTTACACAATCTGCGTAAGGTCTTTGATGGTGCTGTAGGCCGTAAGCTGACCACCCTAGAAGTACACGATGCTATGTGTTATATCGCAGATGCGGTACTAGCTGGCGGCATTCGTCGAGCTGCTTTGATCGCTTTGTTCTCGCTAGATGATGCAGACCTATTAGGCTGTAAATCTGGTAACTGGTGGGAAGAAAACCCACAACGAGGACGTGCTAATAACTCTGCTGTAATCCTACGGCATCAAATTACTAAGTCACAGTTTGAGGACTTGTGGAAACGAGTAGAGCTTTCAGGTTCAGGTGAACCAGCAGTGTACTTCAGTAACGATAAAGATTGGGGGACTAATCCATGCGCGGAAATCTCGCTACGCCCCTTTCAATTTTGCAACCTATGTGAGCTAAACGCCAGTGACGTTACTAGTCAAGAAGACCTTAATGAACGCGCAAAGGCGGCTGCATTCATTGGCACATTACAAGCTGGTTACACCGATTTTCATTACCTACGCGATATTTGGCGTGAAACTACCGAGCGTGATGCACTTATTGGAGTGGGCATGACGGGTATCGGTTCAGGAGAAGTGCTTCACTATGACCTTAAAGAAACCGCTAACGTGGTTAAAGTTGAAAATAAGCGAGTTGCTACCAAGCTCGGCATCAATGTTGCTAGCCGTACTACTACTGTCAAACCGAGTGGGACTTCTAGTTGTGTCCTTGGTACTTCTAGTGGGATACATGCTTGGCATAATGACTATTACATCAGGCGTATTCGGTTAGGTAAGAACGAAGCTCTTTACCAACACCTTGCTAAGAACCATCCAGAACTTGTTGAAGATGAATACTTCCGTCCTAATGAAATGGCAGTGGTTGAAATACCACAGGCTGCTCCAGAGGGTTCAATCCTACGTACAGAATCCCCCAGCGACTTACTGGAACGTGTGCGTCGATTCAATACCGAGTGGGTACACACAGGCCATATCGAAGGTCAGAACACACATAACGTATCTTGCACAATCTCTGTGAAAGATGACGAGTGGGAACTGGTAGGCGAGTGGATGTGGAAAAACCGCCACTCATTCAATGGGATTAGTGTACTACCTTACCATGGCGGCACCTATCAGCAAGCCCCTTTTGAGGATATATCAGAAGAACGCTTTTCTTTGTTAGCTAATTGTCTCACTGGTGTTGATTTAACACAGGTGGCAGAGGTTGACGATATGACAGACTTATCAGGTGAAGCCGCGTGTGCTGGCGGTGCCTGTGAAATAACCTAAAGGAGAACAAATCATGGCTACTGCAACTAGCGAAGCTACAGGTCTACCCATCCGTACACGCGCAAATACTGATGCCTATGACCAAAACTGGGACAAGATATTCGGTAAGAGTGAATTAGCTATTGGCGAAGACACCAGACCTAAAGACCGCGTAAAGCTTGGCGTTAGTCCATCTACACGAGTAACTGAAATGGAGGCAGTTAGCCATGACTAATTTGTTTATTGAACATGCAGGGCTGGAGTTTGAAGTGGAAGTTACATCCTTCTTCTCTGGACGCCCTGCACGTATCTCTGGGCCACCGGAAGACTGTCACCCTGAAGAATTCCCTGATTTGGAATACCACATTGTCAGCGTAACCCTACCTGAAGATGGTGCGGTTGACCTTGCTGATATTGATGAAGATGTCTTTGAGCAACAAGTAATGAATGGATACATTGAAGAGTTTAACGAGGGAGGATATTAATGGGCAGCGGCACAGATAACATCGAAGACCATATAGAGGAAATGAAGCAGGAACGTGAAAGGAAAATGGCACAGCCTGTACAAACAGTACCACTAGAACCTCAGATCAAAGTGGAGCTAGTAGACGCTTGCTGTACTGATCTAGCGACAGTCAATGCTGCAAGGGTTAGCTTTCATAAAGAGAGCAAAGACGTATCTTCAGATGACGAAAGGTTGATTAAGTACCTAGCTAAACATAAGCATATGACCCCGTTCCGACATAACTTCATTAAGATACGGGTGAAAGCCCCTATCTTTCTTGCAGCACAGCTTAAGAAGCATCAAGCAGGGCTATCGTGGAATGAAGTCAGCAGACGTTACGTAGACACCCCACCTGAATTCTACGTACCTTTTGTATGGCGTAAGCGTCCAGACGGTAGTGTTAAGCAGGGCAGTGTAGGTGTCATAGATAATCTTGAAGCAACTAACTGGCACTATAGCCGCTTTTTAAGCTCGGTGGTAGATACGTACCACGGACTGTTGGCGAATGATGTAGCTCCCGAAATGGCGCGTATGGTGCTACCGCAGTCGATGATGACTGAGTGGGTTTGGTCTGGCAACTTACTAGCCTTTGCTCACGTCTATAGAGAACGTATTGCGTCAGGCGCACAACTTGAAGCTCAACTGTTTGCCCAAGAACTAGATAAGATCATTCGACCTTTAGCGCCTATATCATGGGGAGCCTTAAAGATCGTTTAAAAGCGTAGAACGCATAAACGTACCGTTACAGAGTACCTAACAACACTATGGATACTAAAATTCTAGGCCCATCTTTGGGCATTTCCGAAGGACTCCTTAAGCGACTCAATCAGCTCTTTCCAGACAAACTACCCACGCGTGGCACAGACTTGGAAACGCTTGCTTTTCTACAAGGCACTCGCTACGTAGTGGATAAATTGATTGAATTATCTGAAGACGATTTTAACGAGGATTAACATAATATGTGTTTTTCAAGTCCAAGCACACCTCCACCTACTCCACCGGCTCCTGCAAAAGCTCCTGCACGTTTGGATATTTCAAATCTTGAACAGACTCCCTCCCACTTGCGTAAGCAGAAGTCCAAAGGTAAGCGCGGTGTACGTAACCTTGCTGGGGGTGATTCAGCCTTAAACGTGGCTGGTAAAGGTACTAGCGCACTGACTATACAGTCAAAACGTGGAGGTAAAGAGTAACATGGCTAATTTAAGCGACATTACGAATAGTTCAGGTCAGTCTTTTAACTCCGGTTCAAAGCCACCCCGACGAGGTGGTGCTGGTGGTCATTCGACCAAGATGACGGTAAAGCCTAAGAAGAATAAGAAGAAGAAGTCAACACCTAAGCCAGCGCCAGTAGCACCGCCTAAGAAGAAAGTCGATAATAGTCTAGGTGAGCCGACTGAAAAGCCTACAGGCTCAAAGGTTTATACCTTAGGTGGTAAATTGGTAGAGGATACTCTAACAATAGCCAAACCGCCTAAGCCTAAGCCCGTAGTAGCTAAGAAGAAAGTCGATACCCTTACTCGTCAAGAGAAGAAGTTAGACCCTACACCCAAGGTTCATTCAACACCTAAGCCTAAGCCTAAGCTGACTATATCAAAAGATAAGATTGGCTATGGTGAGGGTAAGGTAGACCCTAAGTTGGCGCAAGCGGTGAATAAGCCTAAACCTAAGCTGACTATATCAAAAGATAAGATTGGTTATGGTGAGGGTAAGGTAGACCCTAAGTTGGCTCAAGCGGTGAATAAGCCTGCACCAGTGCCTGAGAAAAAGGCAGACACTCTCACTCGACAAGAAAAGAAGCTAGACCCTAAACCAGTTAAAAAGGTTAAGGAGACACCTAGACTTAGTACGGCTGTTAAGGATGGCCCGAAGTTTGTGCGTAAGTATACTGGTACTAAATCAACCACAAAGGAAAACCATCGCTACAAGAGGGGAACCTCCTTTTGGGATAGGATGTACAGCCCTAAGCCTAAGCCTAAAGTACCTAAGAAGAAAGTCGATACCCTTACTCGTCAAGAGAAGAAGTTAGACCCTACACCTAAGCCTAAAGCAGTAGTTACCAAGAAGAAAGCCAATCCCAAAGGCGGCAAGCCTATGATTGAGCAAAAGTTGATAACAAAAGGCAACAACGTAGCGACTGACGTAAAGAAAGCAGCCGATGATCGAGGGCCAACTCCTACTAAGTACAACCAAGAATATTGGGCTAAGAAAGTAGCAGATGGCGTGTCACAGGCTGATTTAGCTGCTGAACAGAAAACGCTCGGTATTAAAAAGGCTTATTCTGGCGACAAGGTTGTAACTAAAGCCAATGCAGATACCGCAGCGTACAAGCTCAAGAAAGTTACAGGCAGCGATGCAACGCTTCAAAATGGTGGTGTTTCTAAGACCACAAAAACCTCCGGTATAACTGGTGCGGGAGCCGAAGGTAAAGGCGAGAACTTTACCACAACGTATGACTACAAGAACGGCCCTAAGATTGTACAAAAAGGCACTGACCCTGTATTAACAATTGGGGATAGTAAGGTACGCCTTGGTGATCGTAAATCAACAACTTATGTTGATGGGGTTGAAACTGCCACTAAGACAGGCCACGACCCATTAGGCAGGGCCGCTAAAGTGACTAAAACTAATCGGGCAGGTCACATAAGTGACACTGTTAAAGCAGACAACCAACCCAAAGCAGCTCCAAAAACGGGAGCAAATGCTTCCAAGCAAGCCACAGCTTCAAGCGGCCCAGCGGGTACGTCAGTCCAGCCTGACAACTTGAAGAACGTTCTAGCAATTACTAAGAACAAAAAGGCGAAAGGTAAGCGCAGTTTAAACAACAAGCGTAAAGGAGGCGGTATCAGTTTTGGAACTGGTGGTGCTGGTTTAAATATTCCTACTTAAAAAAAACTAAAGAGTTTTAGCTATGATGAACACAGATGGTTCAGTGGCTAAACGCTATACACAACTAGAAACAGATCGAACTCCCTTTTTAGCCAGAGCTAGAGAAGCTGCCGAACTGACTATCCCAACCCTAATGCCGCCAGATGGTCATTCGGGTTCTACTTCTTATAGCACTCCGTACCAATCAATCGGTGCGCGTGGTGTGAACAACTTAGCGTCTAAGTTACTTATGACGTTGTTACCTCCCAACTCCCCGTTCTTCCGTCTGACTATGGATGACTTTGATCTTCAGAGTCTTGCAGGTGAGGGCGCACGGGGTAAGGTTGAGGAAGCATTGGCACGTATTGAACGATCAGCCATGCAAGAAGTGGAGGCTAAAGCTATACGAGTTCCTGTATTTGAGGCACTCAAACAACTTTTAGTAGCCGGTAACGTTCTTGTCTACATGCCTAAGAACGAAGGTATACGTGTATTCCGTTTAGACCGTTACGTATGTTTACGTGACGCTATGGGCAACCTCCTTGAGATTATCACCAAGGAAACGGTTAGCCCTTCAACACTTCCGCAGGAAGTACAAGAGTTACTTACCAAACCTACAGCAGATCAGACGATCAAAACTGTAGACCTTTACACGCACATTAAGCGCGTCGGTAAGAAATGGGAAATTCACCAAGAGGCAGAGGGTTTAACCCTTCCTAACTCTAAAGGTTCTTACCCACTTAAGAAGTCGCCCTTTATGGCTTTACGCATGGTACGTGTCGATGGGGAATCATACGGACGTGGTTATGTTGAAGAATTTATTGGTGACTTGAACTCACTTGAAACTTTGACAAAAGCTATCGTTGAGGGCGCAGCCGCTGCCGCTAAAGTCTTATTCCTTGTTAGACCTAACGGCACAACTAAGCGCGCAACCCTAGCCAACACACCTAACGGTGGTATTGCTAATGGTGACGCAAATGATGTGTCTGTGCTACAGCTTGAGAAGTATAACGATTTCCGTGTTGCTCAAGACACAGCCCGTGAACTCACGGAACGTCTAGCCTTTGCATTCTTAATGAACTCAGCAGTTCAGCGTAAAGCAGAGCGAGTGACAGCCGAGGAAGTACGCTACATGGCTCAAGAGCTTGAAGCTGCTTTAGGTGGTGTTTACTCAATCCTTTCACAGGAGTTCCAGTACCCACTGGTAACTTTGCTTTTAGAACGCATGGAGAAAGCAGGTAAGCTGCCTAAATTCCCAGACGGAGCCTTAAAGCCTCAGATCGTTACAGGTATGGAAGCACTAGGCCGTGGACAAGACCTCAACAAGCTTTCGCAGCTTCTACAGTTCTTACAACCTTTAGGCCCAGAAGCAATTGCCCGTGAGCTTAACGTTGATGATTATATTGACCGCTTAGGTGCCTCATTAGGTATTGATACAGACGGTTTAATTAAGTCAGCGGAACAGAAGCAACAGGAACAGCAAATGGCCCAGCAACAACAAATGCAACAAGCAATGATGAGCATGGGTGAGAAAGCTGTAGGCCCAGCCGTACAAGGCATGATGAAAAAACAAAAAGGTGAAAAATAATGGGACTCCCTACTAGAAGCAAAGCCGAGAAACTAAAGGCTCAATATAAGGCAGAGTTGCGCGAAAAGATTAGGAAGCGTACTGAAAAGCTAAAGGCTGAAGCGGCTCAGAAGAAGAAGAAGAAGGTAAAAGCGAAAACCAAGAACCCTCCAGTGAAGCGCGCTAACCCTACGGTGAAGCGTCCCAAGCCTAAGACACCTACAAAGCGCACACTCGACCCGAAAGTTGAGACTACTAAAAAGACGCAGAAACGCTCTAACGTTAAGCCTAAAGTTAAACGTACTAACCCTCAAGTTAAGCGTGCTAATCCTACGGTGAAGCGAACTAATCCTACAGTAAAACGTACTGCTCCGAAATCACTTAACATACCTAAGAATACTTCTACTAATACGCTTGGCTCTGCTGGTGAACGTTCTCCTAAGCCTACTAATCCTAGCGCAGTAAATGCTAAGACCGTAGCGAAGAACGTTGCTAAGGTAGCAGGTAAAGCTGGTGGATTAGCCAGTTTAGTGCTTCATTCCGAGAAGTTAGGTGAAGGTAGCGATCAAGTACCTGCTGGTAAGAAGCTACACTCTTCTGTCAAGCCCCTTAATAGCAGCGAAACTACAGCCCCTAAGAAATCTACATCCTCTTTTGGCGCGGCTTTCAAGGCTGCGCGTAAAGCTGGCAAGAAGACATTTGAGTGGAAGGGTAAGAAATACTCGACTGCCACTAAAGATGACGTTAAGAAATCCAAGAGTAAGGACTTAGGCGAACACTTAAACAAGAAACAAGGCAAAAAACCTACTTCATTTGGTGCTGCATTTAAAGCAGCTAAAAAAGCAGGTAAGAAGACCTTTGAGTGGAACGGTAAGAAATACTCTACTAAAACTAAATAACTACCCCCTTTATTACGGAGACAGTATAAAAATGGTAGACACAGTTAATACATTTGAAGAACCAATCGAAGACGGGCAGCACACCTTAGATATGCTGGAAAAGGCAGAAAGCCTTGAAGCTCCTGAAGTAGCTGACCGTCCTGAATGGTTGCCAGAAAAATTCAACTCAGTAGAAGATATGGCAGATGCCTACTCTGAACTGGAACAGAAGTTAGGGACAGGCGAAGAGCTTGACCATTATGAAGAATACGAATACGAAGAAGAGTTAGCTGAAGTCGCTGACACTCTTGAAGAGGCTGGCCTTGATTTTGGAGCATTGTCCCAAGAGTACAACGAACTAGGCGGCTTATCTGCGGAAGCTTATGCTGCACTTGAAGAAGCAAACATGCCCCGTGAACTTGTTGACCAATTTATAGCTGGTCAGGAAGCAGTGGTGGCACAAATGCAAGCACAGGCATACGAACAGGTAGGTGGACAGGAGGCATATGGCGATATGGTCACATGGGCTTCTGAAGCATTACCTGAAGCTTCTATTGATGCTTTTAACCGAGCTATTAATAGTGGTGACACAGAGACAGCGAATCTAGCGATTCAAGGGCTAAATGCTCAGTACCGTTCTGTTAACGGCAGTGAACCATCACTGGTTATGGGTGAAACATCAACCGTTAGAGGTGGGGTCTTTGAGTCTGCCGCCCAACTCACCGCAGCAATGCGTGACCCAAGGTACGGAAGCGACCCTGCGTATCGACGAGAAATTGCTACCAAATTAGCGCGTAGCAACGTTCTTTAAGATAACTGTCTCCGCAATACCCCTTGGCCCTCCTAGTGAGGGCTTTTTTCGTTTTAACGAAGCACAGAAATTACCCCGAAGACCTATTGACCCTTTGCGGAGGACAATCTTTCAGGGAAAGGAGTAAAGAAGATGCTGAGTAATAAACAACAAACATACACTCAACAACTTTTAATACTTTTTAATAGGTAAATTACAATGGCATTACCACATCAAAACCCATCACGTTTGGGCCAAGTAAACGCAACTGGTGACGATCGTTCACTATTTATGAAGCTGTACGCTGGCGAAGTTCTGACTGCATTTGAAGAGAAAAACATCTTCATGGGTCTGCACCGCACCCGTACAATTTCCAACGGCAAATCTGCTAGCTTCCCATTAACCGGCACTGGTTCTGCAAAGTATCACACTGCTGGTACTATGATCGAAGCTGACGGCATGAAGCATGGCGAGCGTATCGTTACTGTTGACGATTTGTTAATCAGCCCTCAATTCATTGCCAAAATCGACGAAGCAATGAACCACTATGAAGTGCGTTCTATCTACTCTAAAGAGTCTGGCAACGCTTTATCTAACACTGCTGACCGTAACGTTGCACGTGTTATCGCTAAGGCTGCTGCAATCACTAACTCTACTCAAGCTGCTGCTTCCTTCGGAACTGCATTTGACGATGAAACTTACACCAGCAACGTGACTATCGGTACTACCGCTGCTCACGCTACAGATGGTGCCAAGATCGTTGCTGCTATCTATGCTGCTCTTGAAGAGTTCGACAAGAAAGACGTTGGCGGTAAGAAGGTATGTGTACTACCTCCTTCACAATACTACGCACTACTGAACGTTCCTTCCGTAGCTAATGCTGCTTGGTTGAACAAAGACGTTGGCGGTAACGGTTCCGTATCTGGCGGTGTTGTTCCTAACGTTGGTGGTGTTGAGATTCGCATGTCTAACCACTTGCCACAGACTAACCAATCCTCTGGTTCTTCTGATGTTGAGCCGGTTACTGCTTCTCGTACCGCTGCTTACCGTGGTGATTACTCTAAGCTAAGCGGCTTGATCTTCTCTGAAGACGCTGCTGCAACTGTTAAGCTGCTGGATTTGGCTGTTGAATCTGAATACCAGATTGAACGTCAAGGCACGTTGATGGTTGCTAAGTACGCTATGGGTCACAACATCCTGCGTCCTGCTTGCGCTATCGCACTAAACAAGGTCTAAACGATCTTGTAGTCCACACTAAAGGGTGGGGAGGCTTCGGCTTCTCTGCCCTTTTTTTTCATCTTTCACGAAGGGTAACAAATGAATTTAACAACTCAATTAGAGGCAGTTAATACGCTACTCGCTACGATTGGCGAATCCCCAGTTAACACCCTGAATTCTGGCTTAGTTGAAGCAAGCGATGCTGAACAAACACTAGCTAATGTTAGTCGTGAAGTTCAAGCGAAAGGGTGGTCTTTTAATACTGACTTGACCTTTAAGCTGACCCCTGATGCGTCAGGTGAACTTAAACTCCCCTCAAACTGTTTGCATGTAGACACTACAGCATTACGCATGGGTACTGAGTCCGACCTTGTACAACGCGGTATGCGTATGTACGACAGAATTAAGAACACTTATGCCATCAACACTACTATAGAAGTAGATATGGTTATGCTGTTGGGGTTTGAGGAACTGCCAGAAGCGGTAAGACGCTACATAACTATCAGAGCTGCACGAATCCTACAAGATCGTTCATTAGGTTCTGAATCCCTACACTCTTATAACTCTAACGATGAACATGCTGCATGGATTGCTTTGGTACAGAACGAAGCTGATGTTGAAGATTTAAATATCTTTGATAACTACAGTGTCCGTGAAATCGCTCATTCCTACAGGTAAGTAAAATATGTCTTTAGTATCGGCTTCAATTCCCAACCTCCTAAACGGAGTTTCACAACAACCTCCTAGCTTACGCCATACTAGTCAAGCGGAAGTACAGGAAAACGGCTTGTCTTCGGTTACGCGAGGCTTAGAAAAGCGGCCCTGTACTGAACATATTGCCAAACTTAGTAACCTTCCTACGTCAAACACAGCTTTTATACACCCTATAAAGTATTCCAGCGACGAGGACTATACGGTTGTTATTACGTCTTCAGGGTTCAGTATTTATGACCAAGACGGTAATAGTCGCACCGTCAAGAACGAAGATGGAAGTACATTATCAGGTGTACCCGCTTATATAACTAATCAAGCTGGTGTTGCTTTTGGTGCAAGCCTTAAAGCGGTATCCGTTGGTGATACCACGTTCATTGTCAATCGTACCAAAACCGTTGAAATAGACACCCACACTGAAACAGCCAGACCTCATGAAGCAATGTTTTATGTACGACAGGCTGACTACGGTTTGACCTATGAGATTACAGTAGGCAGTGTGACAGCTAGTTACACCACTCCAGATGGCAGTTCCTCGACTCATGCCACAGAGATTGGCACCGATTACATAGTTACTCAACTACTCAACGACTTAACGCTACCCGCTGGATATACTAAAGAACAGATCGGTTCTGCCCTTTACGTATCCAACGCAAGCACTGACTTCAGTATCACGTCTAGTGACGGGGCCGGTGATCGTTTCTTGTATTCCTTCAAAGGTCAAACAATCGACTTTAAGAACCTACCACGTAAAGGTAAGGTGGGCTTCAGGATTAAAGTAGCTGGTAGTAACGAGAAGAAACAAGACGATCATTACGTTCATTTGACTGAGGGTAATAGCACTAACAACGAATCCATTTGGAAAGAGACTGTAGGTGGCTTCGATGTTGACGGTAATCCTTTAAGGAACCGTTTAAAGAATGACACTATGCCTCACCAGCTTCGGAAGAATGCCGATGGCAGCTTCACATTCTCACCGATTGATTGGGATGACCGAGAAGCAGGGGATGATGAAACTAACCCCGTACCATCCTTCATAGATTACACGATCAATGACATATTCTTCCACAGAAACCGCCTTGGTTTCCTTGCAGACGAAAACGTTATCTTCAGTGAAGCAGGTGAGTTCTACAACTTCTTCCCTAAAACGGTACTAACCTCATTGGAATCGAATCCAATTGACGTAGCCGTGAGTAACAACCAAATCTCCATACTGAAACACGCAATCCCTTTCAACGAGTCCTTATTGATCTTTTCGGATTTGACGCAGTTCACTATGACAGCAGAGGCTTTACTTACTCCAGAAACAGTTCACATTGATGTATCCACCAACTTTGAAGCTGACCTACGGGCCAAGCCTGTCGGTGCAGGACGCTATGTGTTCTTTGGGTTTGCTAAAGGTAAGTGGTCAGGTGTACGTGAGTATTACGTAGAAACGGCATCAGAGACTAACGATGCTGCTGATATTTCAGCACACGTTCCTAGTTACATTGAAGGTTCAATATCCGCAATGGCGGCTTCCTCTAACGAAGACATGCTGCTTTTACTGTCTGAAGATAAACCTAACTCTGTCTTTGTATACCGTTACTACTGGCGTGGCGAAGAGAAACTTCAAAGCGCGTGGTCTGAGTGGACGTTCACAGGTGAAGTACGTTCAGTAGCCTTTAATGGCTCTTCGATCAAGATGGTGATGGAATACCCAGATGGCCTTTACTTGGAGACCTTAAATCTTGCTAATGATTCCGCATCAGCCGATATGGTGTATACCAAAGACCTCGCTAATTATGCAGGGGGAGCTGTGCTTTTGGATAGACGTTATAAGCTCCAGACTACCGCCAGCCCTTACACTCACGCTGACGCTGTCTATGTGAATTCTGTGGGTTCGCTAAGAACCTTAGCACAGGCTACCCAAGACGTAGCGAATGGTGATGTGGTTTATACAGGCTTGCCATACACCTTTAAGTATCAGTTCAGTGAGCAGGTACTTAAGCAGGACAACCAAGCCAACACAACCAACAACCTTCAACTCAGAAACTTCAACATTGTTTACAACGATACAGCTTACTTCCGTGTAGAAAACACCCCTAAAGCCAGACCAACCACAGTCCGAGAATTCAACGGACGCATCATTGGCGGTTTGAGCAACATACTAGGACAGGCAAACCTAGACGAAGGGACGTATCGCGTTCCAGTGATGACCAACTCCAAGTACGCACAAGTCGTGATTGTCTCCGACAGTTACCTACCGTGTGTGTTCCAGAGTGCAGAGTACGAAGGTTTCTTAACCCAAAGAACAGCAAGGATGTAGCAATGATTGAATACCGTGACGCAACGTTAAAGGATGTTTTAGAACTTTCAAAAACAATGCGTAAGGGTGACGTTGAGGAAGTACAAGCTTCTAACGGCATAACCCCTTATGAAGCCCTGCTAATGGGTTTTAAAGTTTCTAAAGCAACAGTAGCGACAGCAGACGGTGAAGTCATAGCCATGTTCGGGGTGGCCTCTGGTGCTGAGGGTATCGGGACACCTTGGTTGTTAGGTAGTGACCGTATGACAACTATGAAGAAAGAGCTGCTTGAACACCCTGTTAAGTGGCTCAAAGAAGCCAATGAGAAGTACCCAATACTCCTTAACTATGTAGACGCTAGAAACAAAGTCGCTATACGTTGGCTTAAACATTTGGGGTTCACTTTCGTACAGCGAATCCCTGAGTACGGCAATGCCCGTATACCTTTTTATGAATTTGTGAGGATAAAAACGCATGTGTGACCCTACAGCAATGATGGTGATGGGTAACATCGTGAAGTATGGCGAAGAGCAACAAAGAGCTGCTGCAAACACCAAAGCAGCTAATGCAGCCTACCTAAGCGATACACGTCAACTCAACCTACGACAGCGAGAAGAAGAGGAAGCCGAAGCTCAACGCAGCTTTGATGCTGATCTTCAGACGGCACGTGATACTTCTAAAGCTATGACAGCAGCAGGGGAATCAGGCGTATCTGGTCTGTCTGTAGATGCCCTAATGAGTGACATTTTACGTCAGAACTTATTTGACGATACCAAAGCAAACTCCAATCTTGATATGAGCAAAGCCCAAATTGCTCAAGAAAAGGAGGGAGCAAAAGCAGGACGTCAGTCCCGTATTAACCAAGTACCTTACCCAAGCTTTGCAGCCACAGCCTTACAAATAGGCGGTGATATGTATGAGGGTGGTTACTTCAAGCCAAACACCACGCCATTCAAAGGCGGGGCAGGTAGATAAAACAAACAACGATAGGAGAGTTTTGCCGTGGCGAAACAGAGAATCCAGACCCAGTACAATAAGAGTCAAGCGCGCTTGAACCCACAGGCACGTCCTGTGGACACTTACGTACAACCGAGTCGAAATGATCAATTAAGTAATGCTATAGATTCTGTAACTGGCAATATGCAGCGTGTACAGGCCAAGGAAGAACGTAAGTTAGACCTTATACAATCAGGTAAGAGTCAAGCGGCTCAAGCAGGTTTCCAAGCAGCCTATAAAAATCTACTCGAAAACGAAACGTTTGCCCGTATGACTTACGAGCAGATTCAACAAACACCAGAGTTTCAACAGATATTCGGTAGTGCTATGGGGCAGGTTAACGACCCTCTGCACCAAGAAATGTTAAGCAACAACATGCAGCAAACAGCACTGAACTTGAACACCATATCTTCACAGAATTGGGCGCAACAAGACACACGCAATGCTGGCGCTGAGTTCGCACAAGGCACTGTTGATATTCTGATTGATGAGTTGGATTCTAACTTCAATGTCGTGGATGGTCAGATTGTTCAGGACGAGTTTCTGACCGATGACCTACGTAACCAAGAGCGTACTACGCAAGTAGCTTCACGCATACGCGAGATTGAACAGGTTCTAAAAGAAAAGTACGGTTACTCCAACACTGACCTACAAATGTTTTGGCTTGAGCAGCAAGAACGTCGAGGTGAAAAGTTTAAAGACACTCACATTGGCGACTACTTACTAGCGGCAGGTCACGGTAGTCCTAAATTTAAAAACAAAGTTTCAGCTCTCAACGCTGTAGCGAAAGCCAATGCTTTAGAAGATGAAGAGAAAGCAACGGCTCTTGACTTTCAAACATGGCGCAGTGAAGCAGATGCAGGTAGACATACCCCTGAAGCAGATATACAAGCCTACAACGCTTATAAGGCAGAAAAGATCACTAAAAGTGAATATCTAAGTCTTCAAGTTCGGCACGATGCTGCCGTGGTAGCACAGACAAACGCTGCCTATAAACAACAAGCTATGGCACAGGCTGTCGGTCAACTGTTAAAAGGTGCTGATATTACAGATGCTGTCTTCTACAGCCAAGTTGACGGAAGCGCAAAGTCTATCTCAGTGAAAGAAGTACAAGCTGCCGCACGGGTAGTTATCGACCAAGAAGCTGACGGACTAGTAGCAAGCGGTAAGTACGCTAACAAGATAGACGCTCAGATTGATCTGTACGCTCAAGCAAACGTACCTAACCCTCAGTGGGAAACTCAAATAGCTAAAGGTTTTGTACATTTAGGTTCTGGTATTGATGACCCCGCCTCACCTCAAGGCAAGTACACCCTCGCTAGTTTTGGTCTTATGAAACAGCTTTGGAACCGTAACCCTGAAGTGTTCCGTACTACCGTAAAGAGTGAGAAGCACAGAGCCATGTTCCAAGATTGGAGATACCTAACCGAAGCCTATAATGACGAGGGTACTGCACTTTCTATGCTAGGTAAGAACGATGCTTTAGGTGGCGCAATGAGTCCTGAAATGGCTGCGACTTTTGCTAAAGATATACAAGACAACTTAGATGGTTGGTTTAGCAACGACTCTGTAGAAGGTAGCGAAGCTGAAGAGGCTTTGTTTATCGGCAAGATGGTTGAAGTGGCTAAACGTATTGCTAAGTACACACAACTAGACCCCTCAGAGATTGTAGATTCTTTCAAACAGGAAGTTAAGAACGACTATGTGTCGATAAATGGGCGATTAGTGTACATGGGCAACACTGCACTATCTTATGAACACTTCAAATCTAACGCAGTAGCTTACCTTGAATCAATTGCAGGTGCAGCAGGTATGGGTGCTTTAGAAGCCGAGCAGATGACCCTTAAGCATACGGGACGTGGCGACTCATTCTGGGTTATAGACAAGGTAGGAAGACCTGTGTACGGACTGCCAGCTATTAGCATTGATGACATACGTGGCTCCGCTGCCGAGCAAAAGGCTGCTGAAATCAACGCAGAAAGGGAAGCAAAGGCCAACGGCACATGGAAAGACCCTGTAACCCGACCAACATACTTTAGGTAAACAACATGGAAGATTTTAACGATCTTGGTAGTGTCTTTACCCCGTCCAAACGGGTGCCTAGAGACCCTTCCACAGTAATAAAACAGGCGGCAGCTAACAACAAAACCTTTGACCCTGCCACCCGAACTTTCGTAGAAAAACCTGATGATTACGGGTTCACCGATTCGTGGTCTGCTTTCCGTCAAGAGGGTAGCTCGCTTACTGAGTTTGTAATGCGTGATATGGCTGTAGATGCTGAAGCAGATGCTGACTTCCGTTTCTCAGACGAAGTGATGGATACCTACTTCAAGGACACCCCAGAACCTTTTCATGAGTACATGTTTGAAGCTGAGTCACAGGCTGAACTAGATCAACGCATGGAACAGGTGAAGATCACTCAGCACAACCAAAGCGTACTTGCCGAAAACTTTGGAGACTCTGCATTTACCACAGTTCTGGCTATGTTAGGCGCAGGTATTGTTAGCGAAGAGAACGCTGCGCTTATGGCTATCCCCGTAGCTGGGCAAGTAGCAGCAGGTGTTAGAAGCGTAGCTCATGTAGGTAAAGGTATCAATACAGCGGTCAATGCTGTGCGTAATGCTGCTACAGGTGCTACACGTCTAGGTTCAGCCGTAAGAGGCGCTGCTCTAGGGGGAGTACAAGGTGGCGTAGAAGGTCTATATGCTCACAGCGTCTTACCCGACTACACCGCGCAGGACGTTATGGTTGACGTAGCCTTTACTGGTTTGTTTGGTTCAGTTCTAAGTGGAGCTACGCATCAAATCTCAAAACACGCAGATGACTACCGAGCAAATGAATTACTTAGTGCCTCTGCTGCCGGTGGTATACCGCAAGTACCTGCAATTCGTAATTCGCTTGAAGCCCCTGAAAGTGACTTTAAGGCTCCTAGCATTGATGAAATTGCCTCGCCAGAACAGGGCAAGACCGCATGGGGTACACGGTGGGTAGGTACGTTACTGTCCCAAGGTGCGTTCCTACGTAAGTCAGACAATATAATTACTCGTAACTTCTCCCGTATCTTGGTTCAAGACAACCGTGTCAACAACGGAGGTGGAGCCAATGTTCAAGCGGCTTCGACCATCCAGACACAGACTACACGTTCTGCGCGAGTTAAGTTAGCCCGTGTTATGGAACCTGAGTATCGTAAGTGGGCAATGGAGAACAAGGGCTTTTGGTCACGTAAGCTTGTAAAAGCACGTGATGAATTTGAGACTCTTGTAACACGTGCTGTACGTAATGATGATGTTTACAACAAGGCTCCTGAGTCTGTTCAAAAAGCTGCTGATAATGCACGTAAAGTGTTCAGCGAGCTTCTTGCAGAGAAGAAACGCTTTCGCGTAAAAGGTGCAAAGGATGTGGAGTACAACCGCAACTACGTGCCAACTGATTGGGACTCCAGAAAACTACGTCAGACCATTAAGGACGTAGGGGGTAAACCTGTAAGTAAGATCATTGGTCAGGCAATAGCCCGACAGAATGGTTGGAACCTCGCGTTCTCTACACGCCTAGCAGAGAAGTTTACCCAGAAAGTTGCTTCCCTTGATACAGGTATCCACGGCTCGTCTATTGAAGACGTGTTTGACGATATAGGTGAGCTAAAACGCTGGCTTCGTTCAGAGGGTCTCACCGAGGCTGAGATCGACGAGGGTATGGGTGTAGCCATGAAGAAAAAGAACAAGGAAACACACCCAGACGTAAACATGCGTCAACGCCTTGATATGGACTACGACACAGTATTCTCAGCAGACGGTGTACATATGTCAGTAGGCGAACTTCTTAACAACAACATGACAGACATAGTTCAGAACTACTCTTTTAAAGCTGGACGCCATATAGGGTTCGCCCGTAATGGTATCGGTGGTGAGGGTATGGACACGTTTGAACAAGCTATTGAGAAGGTTAGAAAGCAAGCATTGGCTCAAGGTCTAGATGCTGAGGAAACCGCAAAGGAAATTACGCATATTGAAAGTCTAATGAAAGGCTTAAAAGGCTCGGAGCTTATCAATGATACTTCTTTAGGTCTGAACAGAGGTAAGTACAAAGGTCTACAGATGGGACGTAACCTGACCTACCTTGCGTACTCTTCTTACTTCGGTCTTATGAGTTTGATTGAAGCAGCTAACATTGTTGCTTACGGTGGCTTTAAGACCTTATTTAAGGTTATCCCTGAACACCAAGATTGGCTAAAAGCTGCTCGTAACGGTGAAATAGGTAACGAAGACCTCCAAGACCTTATAGACGCTACAGGCGTAGGTACTCACGGTTTAACTGGTTCTGGTTCCACACGTATTGATGAAATAGGTGGCATGATGGAACACACCGACCCTTACTGGCAGAGAGCTAGGCAGGTGCAAGGTATTATCACCGGCTTAACCCCCTTAACTGACTTCCTGCAACGTTTAGACCTTGCGGTTATGCGTAAGAAATGGATTCAAGGTGACATACCTAAAGCCATGCGACAGGACACTGGTATCAGCGATGCTATGTACAAACGCATTAAAGACCAGATCGCAAAGCATGGCGATGGTAAGCGTACCCTGAACTACAAGAAATGGGACGATGTAGAAGCACGTGATGTTTTCACTACTCACTTATCTATTGAAATACGTAATAACGTACAGGAAACAGACCTCGGTGCAACTAACCACTTACTACGTAACCAAGTAGGTTCCACAGTTGGTCAGTTCTTAAGCTTCGTTTCTGCCTCGCAAGAGCAGCAATGGGCGCGAATGAACCGAAGAGCTGTTAACGGCATGGCTATGGAAACTGCTTATGTAGTAATGGGACAGATGCTAATGGCTAGTCTTATCACTACTGCACGTACCTATAACCAAGCGGAAGGACGCTCTGATAAACGTGAGTACCTTAAAGAACACTTATCGCCTGAAGGTATTGCCCTAGCAACTCTAGGTTACACAGGTGTATTCGGTGTACTAGGTATGATTACGCAAATCCCAGATAAAGTGTCCCGTGGTCTTGGTTCAGGCTCTGTGTCCAACCCTTTAGTTGGTTATGTTGACGGTATAGGTCAATTAGTCCATACCTTAGCTACCGATGGGAAAATTTCAGAAACCGAAGCCAGATCAATCATGCACATGATGCCAATGCTGACACAGGTATATACCCACGCAGCTTTAAATCAATTAGCCAATGAACTCGGAGATTAACGACTATGGCTTATAGCTATATTGAATATACTGCTGATGGTAGCACTAATACGTTTAGTA
>ERZ1046740.439-NODE-439-length-35306-cov-5.733625_pt1 | contig 35306 bp, 30 predicted proteins | sample MGYA00383093_ERZ1046740 | MGnify/ENA primary metagenome ERZ1046740 (study PRJEB29581, sample SAMEA5548363) | metagenome | biome: marine; feature: coastal; material: water | depth 25 m | study: Short-term variability in the microbial, nano- and picoplankton... | reverse complement strand
ATCTGGATCTGGATCTGGAGCTGGAGCTGGAGCTTGATCTGGATCTGGATCTGGTGTCAAAAGCACGGAGCAAGGTGCCTTCCTTGACCCATGATCGAGAGTTCGACGGACCCAAATGAGTGACAACAATACATTGGCGATCTCTCTGTTCGGAGAAATCCTTATGGCAGATCAGTTGGCCCGCGCACGGCTGACCAAAGCATTGCCCAAGGGCATGGAGCTGTCGCATTTTTCTGTGTTGAACCATTTGGCACCTGCCGGGGCTGAACGGAGCCCGGCGCAACTGGCCAAAACGTTTCATGTCACCCGCGGTGCCATGACCAACACTCTGCATAAGTTAGAATCTGTCGGTTATATTCACATTCGCCCAGATTGGGACGATGCCCGTCGCAAGATTGTGGGTATCAGCCCGGCAGGCCGTTCCGCGCGGGATCAGGCGCTGCAGTCAATAGCACCAATGATTACAGAGGTTGTTGAAGATTTGGGTGAAGCCCGCGTGCGCGCGGCCCTACCGATTCTTCGGGAACTGCGCGTGAAGCTGGATGAATCTTGAGAAACCTCAAAAACCTCTTTCGAAGGCGAAATGGGTCCTAATCCTAGTTGTGTTTTTGGGTGCTATTGTCATCTTTTGGGAAGTATTCATGCTAAAACCTATTTTCAAAGATTTTTGGGCAAGAGATAGTTGCCTCGATCAAGGTGGATCGTGGGACTATGAGTCTAGAGTGTGTAGTGACTAGCTGAAAAGTTCTATGCAGGCTTTGTGCTTGCGGTGACGTAATTCACACTGAGATCGCGATCTGAAAGCGACCATTGCCAAGTGATTGGGTTGAACACGAACCCTTTGCGATCCACTGGTGTGACACCGGATTGGTCCAGTAACGCGAACAACTCGTCCGGTGTGATGAATTTGTGCCATTCATGTGTCCCTTTGGGCAACCAGCGCATGACATATTCTGCACCCACAATAGCTGCCGCAAAGCTTTTGGGATTGCGGTTGATGGTCGAGCAAAGATGCAAGCCGCCGGGTTTCAGCAAGGCACCACAAACTGTAAGAAACGAAAGCGGGTCGGCCACGTGTTCGACCACTTCCATGTTCAAAACGATATCGAATTGCTCACCAGCTTCGGCCATGGCTTCGGCCGTTGTATGACGATAGTCGATGTCGAGGCCTGATTGTTTTGCATGAACTTGTGCGACGGGGATGTTTCCAGCGGCGGCATCAGCGCCAATCACTGTGGCCCCAAGGCGTGCCATCGGTTCGCTAAGTAATCCACCGCCACAACCGATATCCAACAAGCGTAGACCTTCAAAAGGTCGCGCAACGTTAAGATCGCGGTCAAATTCCGCTGCGATTTGAGAAGTGATATAGTCCAACCGACAAGGGTTAAGCATATGAAGTGGCTTGAATTTTCCCTTGGGGTCCCACCATTCGGCGGCCATGGCCTCAAATTTTGCCACTTCAGAAGGGTCGACAGTGCTGTGAGGGGCTTGCATTGTGATCTCCATATGCTCAATTGGGCCGCCTGAAACTATATAGGTCGGACATGGACAAAAACTCGGGCCAAAAGCGCGCAGTGCAATATCTTTACCCTCCGGTCGAACCGTTTGACCAGAGGGTGTTGGATGTGGGTGATGGGCATCGCGTCTACGTCGAGCAATCTGGGCGGCCTGATGGGCTGCCTGTTGTTGTTGTACATGGTGGGCCGGGTGGCGGGTGTAGCCCGGCTATGCGACGTTATTTTGATCCTAAAATCTATCGGGTGATACTGTTTGACCAACGTGGATGCGGGCGATCAACGCCGCACGCGTCTGTTGACGCGAATACAACTTGGCACCTCGTCGCCGACATGGAGCTCATTCGCGAGGCGCTGGGCATTGATCAATGGATTGTGTTTGGCGGAAGCTGGGGGGCGACGCTTTCTCTGATATATGCTCAGGCTCATCCTTCTCGGGTGGCTTATCTGGCACTTCGCGGCGTATTTCTGATGACGCAGCGCGAACTAAGTTGGTTTTACGGTGGCGGCGCTGGGCAATTCTGGCCTGAGCAATGGGATCATTTTTCGGGCTTGGTACCGGAAGACGAGCGTCACGATTTGATTGCTGCATATCACAAACGTTTATTTTCGGGTGACTACGCGACCGAGGTTAAATTCTCGCGGGCCTGGGCGTCATGGGAGAATGCCTTAGCGTCGATTAGTTCAACGGGAGTTTCGGGGAGCCCGCCTGCAGATTATGCGCGTGCCTTTTCTCGGCTTGAAAACCATTATTTCAAGCATGCTGGATTTCTGGAATACGACGGCCAAATCTTGGATCGGGTGGATCGCCTCAAGGATATTCCCGGCATTATTGTTCAGGGTCGTTATGATATGATCTGCCCGCCTCGTTCGGCTTATGAGCTTTCTGAGCGTTGGGAAAATGGACAACTACAGATTGTGCGGGATGCGGGGCACGCCCTGTCTGAACCCGCAATAAGCGCGGAACTCGTGCGCGCAATGGACAGAATTGCCAAGAATTAAGTCCAAAAATCTCGCCAAAATATGTCCAAGAGGCGTGTTTTTCACGGAAAAACAAACCAAAACAATCTGAAAACGAAATGACTATACAAGTTTTTCATTTATAGGGTTTACAGACTTTTGTGGCCCGTTACCTTTGAAACAATCAAAAAATAATCATCAGGTGAGGGCACTTGGCCTCAATACTCAGAATTATTGCGCAGCGTCTGGCGCTAGGGCTCTTGACGCTGTTCGTCGTCTCAATCGTAATTTTCACCGCAGTGAATTTGCTGCCGGGGGACTTCGCGGAACTCATTTTGGGACAGGGTGCAACTCCGGAAGCAGTGGAGGCCATCCGAAAGGACCTTGGCCTGAACGAGCCTCCGGTTCAGCGGTATATACAGTGGTTGATGGGCGCGCTTCAGGGCGATCTTGGCAATAGTTTCGCTCAGGCAAACTTTGCGAGCTTCGCTGGAACCGATACGGGTTCAGGATTGGCTTCGGTCGCTACGCAAATTGCGCCGAGATTCGCAAACACGCTCTTCCTCGCGGGTGTGACAGCAATGATTGCCGTGCCTATCGCAATCACGCTGGGTATTCTGGCGGCGCTCTACCGAAATTCTGTTTTTGACCGCGCAGCGAACATATTGACCTTGTCTTCGATCTCATCTCCTGAGTTCTTCATGGCTTATGTGTTGATCTTGTTCCTTGCGGTGCTCAATCCAATCTTACCGTCGCTGTCCAACATCTATGACGGAATGGAATTTAGCGAACGATTGACCAAGACCCTCTTGCCCGCGTTGACCCTAACACTTGTTGTTACGGCTCATATGATGCGGATGACACGGGCCGCGATCATCAACTTGCTGGCTTCGCCTTACATCGAGATGGGCCGTCTTAAGGGTCTGTCACCGATGCGCGTTATTGTGAAGCACGCACTGCCCAACGCTTTGGCTCCGATCATCAACGTGATCGCGTTGAACTTGGCCTACCTTGTTACAGGTGTGGTCGTGGTTGAGGTTGTGTTTGTGTACCCGGGCATCGGGCAACTTTTCGTGGATAGTGTGAAAATTCGCGATATCCCAGTTGTTCAGGCCTGCTGCCTGATCTTTGCGGCAGTGTACATCCTGCTAAACCTGACGGCGGATATTCTGTCGATTGTTTCCAACCCACGTTTGAGGCATCCCAAATGAGCATCTGGCTGCAACTAATTCTCGCCCTCGCGGTTATTGCTGCGGGTGGCTGGGCCTTCCGGGTTATTGGTCAAGTTCTTACCAAGAACGCACCAACCTACCGCGATATGTCTTACGGCGTGGCCTTTGGCTATGCTCTTGGTGCGGCGCTGTTGATTTGGATCGCTTCAGTCTATTACACCGCGCGCACGGCTGAACCTGCCATTGCGAACAAGTACTTCTTCTTACGTGTCGCAATCGAAGGGTTTATTGGATTTGGAATCGTCGCCTATTACTTCCGACTGGCTGGCATCTACATTGGGTCCGAGGGCAGCCGTAAACTGTTCCGCTCAATGCCATTGACCGCATCTTTCGGGATCATCACGATCATCTTCTATGCGTTCCTAGCAATTTTTGCCGGACAGGTGTCTGCCATTACGGTCATAATTCTAGCAGCATGTGGCGTACCATTGTGCATCTATGCGCAGGTAAACTTTCGGGCGGATGCTGCGAAATCCATCATTGCAATCGTCGGGGCCACATTGTTGGTCTTTACGATCATGTTCTTTGTGGGCCCTTTGGCGCCATATGGTCAGGAAGAAATTCTTGCAGCTGCCAACGTTGTGCCGGGCGGTGATCCGGCAATGGGCGGCAATCCGGAATACCCTCTTGGGACTGACCAGATTGGTCGCGATATCCTAAGTCGTTTGATTTACGGCGCTCAGAACACTGTTGGCATCGCTTTTGCCACGACTTTGCTCGCCTTCTTGATTGGCGCAACGCTGGGCTTCCTAGCGGCCACGATTGGTGGTTGGCTGGACCAAGGTATCTCGCGCGCAGTTGACGTTCTGATGGCGATCCCATCACTTATTTTCGCCCTGCTGTTGATGACGATCGCGAGTGTGTGGTCTTCACGACTGGGTATTCCGCTGACGTATTTCATGGTGGTAATTATTGCTGTGATCGACAGTACGCGTGTCTTCCGATTGGCGCGCGCTGTGGGGATCAATATCGTGGTCATGGACTATATCGAAGCCGCAAAACTGCGCGGCGAAGGTATGGGGTATTTGATCTTCCGCGAGATATTGCCAAATGCGACAGCGCCTTTGTTGGCCGAATTTGGCCTGCGCTTCTGCTTTGTGTTCCTGACAATTGCCTCACTCAGCTTCCTGGGTGTCGGTATTCAGCCGCCGCTGGCGGACTGGGGAACCATGGTGAAAGACCTCGCGCAATTCATCAACTTTGCTGCCTTTGCACCTCAAGTGGCCGCAGCACCGCTACTTGCCGCTGGCGCGATTGCCTTGCTGACTGTGGCTGTGAACTTTGTGGTGGACTGGATGCTTCATAAGTCCTCAGGCCTAAAAGAATAAGGAGACGCAAATGTCAGATAGTGACCTGCTTCTGAAAGTAGGCGACCTCCAGATTGAAGGCCGCAGTGACGAGACCTGGAACCCAATTATCAACGGTGCCAGCTTTGAGTTGAACAAAGGCGAAGTTCTGGGCCTGATTGGTGAATCTGGTGCTGGTAAGTCGACTCTGGGTTTGGCCGCAATGGGTTTTACCCGGGATGGCTGCCGGATTTCTGGCGGTTCTGTGGAGTTCGACGGTATCGATCTCGTGAATGCCTCGGCTGCAGTTAAGCGGGCTTTACTTGGTAAACGTATTGCCTATGTAGCGCAGTCCGCGGCGGCGAGCTTTAATCCAGCACACCGTCTGATTGACCAGCATACAGAAGCGCCGACCCAGCATAAAGTCATGTCCAAGGCCGAGAGCGAAGCTGACGGCATTGAGCTTTATGAAAAACTGCGGTTGCCGAATCCTGATGAAATTGGGTTTCGTTATCCGCACCAAGTTTCTGGTGGTCAGCTTCAACGCGCTATGACGGCGATGGCGATGGCATGTCGTCCAGATCTCATCATCTTTGATGAACCAACAACTGCTCTGGATGTGACAACTCAGATCGAAGTATTGGCATCGATCCGCGAGATTGTTGAAGAGTTTAACACAGCCGCGATCTACATCACGCACGACCTTGCCGTTGTTGCGCAGATGGCCGACAAAATCAAAGTTATGCTGAAAGGCGACGAGGTCGAAGAATCCGACACCAAAACTATGCTGTCGGACCCACAAGAAGATTACACGAAATCTTTGTGGGCGGTCCGCAGTTTTCAGCGCCCGCAGAAACCCGCAATTCACACGAGTGCTACCCCGATCATTTCCGTTCAGAATGTGACGGCCGCGTATGGAAAAATTCCCGTTTTACATGACGTGAGCTTTGATATGCACGAAGGCCGTACGGTAGCGGTTGTGGGCGAATCTGGGTCAGGTAAATCGACCGTTGCGCGCTGTATTACAGGGCTTTTGCCGCCCAAAAGTGGACATATCGAATTCAATGGTGATCCATTGCCTCTGGACTACCGCAAACGTAGTAAAATGCAGCTGCGCCAAACGCAGATGATTTACCAAATGGCTGATACTGCGCTGAATCCGCGCAAAACGATCGGTGAACTGATTGGTCGGCCGGTGCAGTTCTATATGGGACTGACTGGTAAAGCCAAACGGGCGCGCGTGGATCAATTGCTGGAAGAAATCGAGCTTGAGCCCGATACCTATTACGGCCGTTTGCCATCGGAACTTTCGGGTGGACAGAAACAGCGCATCGGGATTGCACGTGCTCTTGCAGCTGAACCAAAGTTCATTATCTGCGACGAAGTCACGTCGGCTCTGGACCAGTTAGTAGCCGAGGGCATTCTGAGACTTCTGGCAAAACTACAAGACGAACTAAAGCTGTCTTACATGTTTATTACACATGACCTCGCTACGGTGAAATCCATCGCGGATGAGGTTGTCGTAATGAAAGAAGGCAAGGTCGTGGAACAGGGGCCAAAGGACGAAATGTTCAAGCCGCCGCACCATGCTTATACGGACCTACTTTTGAGCTCGGTTCCGGAAATGGACCCGGATTGGCTCACTAATCTGCTGGACGAACGCGGAGTCGATAACGTCGGGGATGCAGCAGTTGGCAAGATGTAATTAGAAACGTTCAAAAAATGAACGGCGGCAATCGGGACAGCCCGAACCTAACAACTATGGAAGATAAAATCCATCGCACGTATTGCCGTAAAGGTGATGCAAACCACAAAGCGATAACCCGTTCGAGAAGCAGTTTTTTCTGGTGATAAAGTCGTGAAATAGAAGAAGTAGTTGTTGGCATTGTGAAAACCCACCCTCATAGTGTTGCGTGGAACGGGGTAAAAAAACCTGAGTTATCTAAAAAGGGAGAATAGTATGACTAGTATTAGTAGACGTGGTCTGCTCAAGACCGGCGCAGCTGCCGGCGTTTTGGCTGCAACCGGTATGCCGCTGCGCGCCGCACCAAAACGTGGCGGAACGCTGCGCCTTGGCATTGCTGGTGCGAACAGCTCGGATAGTTGGGACAGCCGCACACACTCAGATACATATATGATCATGGCCTCTCACGGCGCCGTGTTTGATACGCTGACTCAAGTTGCCGCGAACGGCGAGTTGATCGGTGAATTGGCAGAAAGCTGGGAAGCCAGCGCAGATGCAAAAACCTGGACATTCACTTTGCGTCAGGGCGTAACATTCCACAATGGCAAAGCCTTTGGTGCGGATGATGTGATCGAATCTCTGAACATGCACGTTGCAGAGGGCGCAAAATCGGCCGCGAAGCCAATTGTTGAACCAATCACAGAGATGAAAAAGATGGGCGACCATCAGGTTCAGATGACTTTGGCAACCGGCAACGCCGACTTCCCATTTCTGCTGTCAGACTATCACCTGTGCATGTATCCAGCAGGTCAAGTGGAAGAAGCCATCGCCAAAGGTATCGGTACTGGTCTTTACAAAGTCGACTCGTTCGATCCCGGTGTGCGTACGACTTTGTCGCGTGTCGATAGCCACTATAAAGATGGCAAAGAAGGCTGGTTTGACTCGGTTGAAATGGTCGCGATCAACGACAGTTCTGCCCGTATGAACGCCCTGATGACGGGTCAGATCGATGCGTTGAACCGCGTTGATTATAAGACAGAGCCACTCATGCGTGCCAATCCTATGGTCGAAATCTTTGAGGTGACTGGCAACCAGCAATACACCTTCCCAATGCTGACCAACCTTGCACCGCATGATGATATCAATGTTCGCAAGGCGTTGAAGCACGGTGTTAATCGTCAGGAAATGGTCGACAAAATCCTGCAAGGTCACGGCGCGGTGTCTTATGACAACCCCATCGGGCCTGCGAACCAGTACTTCGACAAAGATCTGGCGCCGATCGATTATGATCCAGACAAGTCCAAGCACTACCTCAAGAAGGCTGGTATGGACAGCCTGACACTCGACCTGTCGGCTTCGAATGCGGGCTTCCCGGGTGCGGTTGATGCAGCTCAGCTGTATCAGGCCTCTGCCAAAGCTGGCGGCATCAACATCAACGTGGTTCAAGAACCGGATGACGGTTATTGGTCCAACGTTTGGCTGAAAAAGCCATGGTGTGCTTGCTACTGGTCTGGTCGCGCGACTGAAGATTGGATGTTCTCAGTTAACTACGAACTGGGTGCTCCGTGGAACGACACACACTGGGAAAACGCACGCTTTCAAGAGCTGCTGGTGACTGCCCGTGCTGAGTTGGACACCGACAAACGTCGCGGAATGTATCATGAGATGCAGTCGCTGGTATCGCAAGAAGGCGGTACAGTTATTCCGATGTATGCAAACTCGGTTGACGCGAACAGCAACAAGCTGACCAACTCTGGTTCGATTGGTAATGTGTTCCAGATGGACAACGCACGCTTTATCGAGCGTTGGTGGTTCGCCTAAAGGCATCCTTTAAGAAACATGGAAAACGCCCTGCATTTAGCGGGGCGTTTTTTTGTGCGTTTAGAGATATTTCCTATTCGTATTGGTGCGTCTGATTGCGAGGGTTGGAAAAAGTGCATCCGACCCCATATGCGATTGATCTGACTAGGAGAATGGCGGTGGGTGGAAAGATCGGTTTCTGGAATTTCTTGGCAAAACGATATGCCAAGATGTCGATTCCTGACATGGAATCTTATGAGCGAAAACTTGATAAGACACGCGAGTACTTTAATGGCGATTCCAAAGTGTTCGAGTTTGGTTGTGGAACTGGCTCAACGGCCGTTTTGCATTCGCCCTTCGTCAAAAGCATCCTGGCAATCGACTTCTCTCCAAAGATGATAGAGATAGCGCGCGGAAAGCTTGTTGAGCATCAGGTTTCCAATGTCACTTTCGAGCAAACAGATATTGATAAACTTCCAGAGGGTTATGGCCCGTTTGATGTTGTGATGGGCATGAGCATTCTTCACTTGTTGGATCACCGAAATGATGTGTTGGCCAGAGTGAACGCGCTATTAAAACCCGGTGGGGTCTTTATCTCTAGTACGGCGTGCATTGGCGAAGCTAGAGGCGTTATGAAAGGCATTTTGAAAGCGGGCGCTAGTATAGGTCTTTTACCAACCATTGATTTCTTTACGCAGAATGAGCTGATTGAGGACATGCGCAATGCTGGATTCGAAATTGAATATCAGTGGCAACCAAACGAGAAGGCAGCCGTCTTTATCGCCGCTCGGAAACCGCTCTGAGGGTTCATTTTCATATAGACCTTGCAGACTCAGAGTCTGAGGCGTATATGGCTTTCAACAGCGGTGCGCTGGGGTCCAAACCCAACGCTCCATCGAATAGTTCGACGGGCCGCGCGCCCGTTTTTTTGTGCCCGGAGGCACGACCATGAGTGACATGATTGCCAAAGCCGCGATGGATCGCAAGCTGGCCGCTATTATTACCCCTGTCATCGAAGACATGGGGTTTGAACTCGTGCGGTTGCGCCTGATGGGTGGTGAAAACAAGACGCTGCAGATTATGGCGGAACGTCCGGACGGAGGCATCGAAGTTGATGAATGCGCCCAGATTTCGCACGCTGTCAGCGCGGTTCTAGATGTCGAAGACCCACTGGCCGATTCCTATATGCTCGAAGTGGGCAGCCCCGGTATCGACCGCCCATTGACGCGACTCAAAGACTTTGTGACCTTTGAAGGGTACGAAGCAAAATTAGAAACATCCGAATTGATCGACGGGCGCAAACGCTTTCGGGGCATGCTTGCCGGGATCGAGGGTGAAGAAGTGATGATCAACATCGACGAAGGCACAGTTGGCCTTCAGTTTGAATGGCTGGCTGAGGCCAAGCTGATGTTGACCGATGATCTGATCAAAGAAATGCTCCGCCAGCGCAAAGCTGCGGGCTCTATTAATGAAGACGATTTTGACGAGATCGAGACCGAAGGGTCCGAGGAGGACAAGTAAATGGCAATTACCTCTGCAAACCAGCTTGAGCTGCTACAAACAGCCGAAGCCGTAGCCCGCGAGAAGATGATCGACCCATCGTTGGTGATCGAAGCGATGGAAGAGTCGCTGGCTCGTGCTGCGAAATCACGCTACGGCAGCGAAATGGACATCCGCGTCCTGATCGACCGCAAAACAGGTAAGGCGACCTTCACCCGTGTGCGCACAGTGGTTGAAGAAGAAGAGCTTGAGAATTATCAGGCTGAGTTCACTGTAGAGCAGGCCAAACAATACATGGACGCTCCGGAAGTTGGTGCGCAGTTCATCGAAGAAATCCCACCAGTAGAAATGGGCCGGATTGCCGCTCAGTCTGCAAAGCAGGTGATTTTGCAGAAAGTCCGCGAAGCCGAGCGTGATCGTCAGTTTGAAGAATTCAAAGACCGTGCTGGCACAATCATCAACGGAGTGGTCAAACGCGAAGAATACGGCAACGTCATCGTCGACGTGGGTCGCGGTGAAGCCATTCTGCGTCGCAATGAAAAAATTGGTCGTGAAAGCTATCGTCCGAATGATCGTGTGCGCTGCTTTATCAAGGATGTGCGCCGTGAAGCGCGTGGTCCGCAGATATTCCTGTCGCGCACCGCGCCTGAATTCATGGCCGAGCTGTTCAAAATGGAAGTGCCTGAAATTTACGATGGCATCATCGACATCAAGGCGGTTGCTCGTGATCCCGGATCACGCGCTAAGATTGCTGTGATTTCATATGACGGCTCGATTGACCCAGTGGGTGCCTGTGTGGGTATGCGCGGTAGCCGAGTACAGGCTGTCGTAAACGAATTGCAGGGTGAAAAAATCGACATCATCCCTTGGAACGAAGATCAGCCAACATTCTTGGTGAACGCGCTGCAGCCTGCAGAAGTGAGCAAAGTGGTTTTGGACGAAGAAGCCGGCAAAATCGAAGTGGTTGTGCCTGATGAACAGTTGTCACTGGCAATTGGTCGTCGTGGTCAGAATGTACGGTTGGCATCTCAGCTGACTGGGTTGGACATCGACATCATGACCGAGGCTGAAGAATCTGAGCGCCGTCAGAAAGAATTCGAAGAGCGCACCGGATTGTTCATGGAAAATCTGGATCTGGACGAGTTCTTTGCCCAGCTTCTGATTTCGGAAGGCTTTACCAACCTCGAAGAGGTGGCATACGTCGAATTGGAAGAGCTGACAGCAATCGACGGTGTAGACGAAGACACTGCGAACGAGCTTCAGGCGCGTGCACGTGATGTTCTCGAAGCCAAAAACAAAGCGGCCATGGATGCTGCCCGTGAATTGGGTGTTCAGGACAGTCTTATTGCATTTGAGGGTCTGACACCCCAAATGATAGAAGCATTGGCCAAAGATGGCGTTCTGAGCCTGGAAGACTTTGCCACCTGTGCCGACTGGGAGTTGGCCGGCGGTTGGACCACTGTTGAAGGAGAGCGCGTCAAAGACGACGGTATCCTTGAGCCCTTTGGTATGGTTCTGGAAGTTGCTCAGGACATGGTAATGACTGCGCGTATCCTTTTGGGTTGGGTTGATCCTGACGAACTTGCGGCCGATGCCGAAGAAGCAACTGCGGCAGATGCCGAACAGGAGGCCGAGGCCTGATCGCAGGCCTCGGGGTCTGACGATGGGGCGCGGTGGGCGAACCAAAGACCGAGAGAACGGTCCAGAGCGCAAGTGCATTGCCACGGGCGACGTGCGGCCGACTTATCGGTTGATCCGTTTTGTGGTGAGTCCTGATGATCAGGTTGTGCCTGATATTTTGGGCAAACTGCCTGGGCGCGGCATTTGGGTGTCACCGGACCGTAAGGCCCTAGAATAAGCAGCGACTAAACGTCTGTTCGCGCGTGCGGCTAAACAACCGGGTAAGGTGCCGGATGATCTGGTTGCTGAAGTAGACCGCCAGATCGCGCGCCGGGTTGTGGATTTGATTAGCTTGGCACGAAAGTCGGGCGAGGCTGTGACGGGATATGAGAAGGTCAAAGATTGGCTCTCTAAAGATTATGCAGAAGTACTGATCCAAGCCTCGGATGGTTCGGGGCGCGGCAAGAGCAAGCTAAGCACACCGCAAGACGGCAGCTATATCGGCTGGTTAACCGCCGATGAATTGGGTTTGGCTTTTGGGAAACAAACTGTGATACATGGGGCGCTTGCGTCTGGCGGACTCACGCAACGTGTTGTAGAGGAAGCCCAACGACTAAAGGGCGTACGAGAAATTGGGGCGGCAGGGGCCGCTCAGAAGGGTAAGACAGCTAGATGAGCGATAACGACGGTAAAAAGACTTTGGGCCTGCGCGGAGCAGGTGGGCGTCCGGGAAATGTGAAGCAAAGCTTTAGCCATGGGCGGACCAAAAACGTCGTGGTGGAAACCAAACGCAAACGCGTTGTGGTGCCAAACCCAGGCGCAGCCAAACCAACCGGAGGGGCTTCTGTTAAGGCAGGGGGCGATCCTTCACGTCGTCCGGCAGGCATTACGGATGTTGAACTCGAACGCCGGATGAAGGCTCTTAAGGCTGCGAAAGCGCGTGAGGTCGAAGAGACCGCACAACGTGCTGCCGACGAAAAGGCGCGTGAAGAAGAACGCAATCGTCGCCGTGCCGAGCAAGAAGCCAAAGAAATTGAACAACGCGAAGCCGAAGAAAAGGTGCGCGCCAAAGCGGATGAAGAAGAACGCAAAAAGCGTGAGACTGAAGAAGCTGCCAAACGTGCGGCTGCTGAAGCGGCCTCGGCTGCTGCTGCTCCTAAGACGGAAGCACCTGCGCGGGCTCAACCAAATAAACCTGCGCCCGCAGCAACGCCTCGTAAAAACGAGCGCGAACAGCGTCAGAATCGCACCAAAGCGCGTGATGATGGTCGCCGTTCAGGCAAGTTGACACTGAACCAAGCGCTTTCGGGTGACGGTCGTCGTCAAAAGTCGATGGCTGCGATGAAGCGGAAGCAAGAACGTGCACGGCAAAAGGCCATGGGTGGCACTGTTGAGCGCGAAAAAGTTATCCGTGACGTTCAATTGCCCGAGTCTATTGTTGTGTCTGAATTGGCCAACCGTATGGCCGAGCGTGTGGCAGATGTTGTCAAATCGCTGATGAACATGGGCATGATGGTCACGCAGAACCAAGCGCTCGACGCGGACACTGCTGAGCTTATCATCGAAGAATTTGGCCACAAAGTTGTGCGGGTATCGGATGCAGACGTTGAAGACGTGATCGCCGATATTGACGAAGACGATGGTAACCTTGTGTCACGTCCACCGGTCATTACGATCATGGGCCACGTTGATCATGGTAAAACTTCGCTTTTGGATGCGATCCGCGATGCCAAAGTCGTGTCGGGTGAGGCCGGTGGTATCACACAGCATATCGGGGCGTATCAGGTCAAAACAGACGATGGCGTTTTGCTGAGTTTCCTTGATACTCCGGGTCACGCAGCCTTTACTTCGATGCGCTCACGCGGTGCTCAGGTCACAGATATTGTGGTCTTGGTTGTGGCTGCTGACGATGCCGTGATGCCTCAGACGATTGAAGCGATCAATCATGCCAAGGCCGCCGAAGTGCCAATGATTGTGGCGATCAATAAAGTCGACAAACCTGATGCGGATCCAGACAAAGTGCGCACTGACCTTTTGCAGCACGAAGTGATTGTTGAGAAGATGTCCGGTGAAGTTCAGGACGTCGAAGTCTCGGCTATTACCGGCCAAGGTTTGGATCAATTGCTTGAGGCGATCGCGCTGCAAGCTGAAATTCTAGAACTTAAGGCAAACCCAGATCGTGCTGCCCAAGGTGCCGTGATTGAGGCTCAGCTTGATGTTGGTCGGGGTCCCGTTGCTACCGTTTTGATCCAAAAAGGTACGCTAAAACAAGGTGATATCTTTGTTGTCGGGGAGCAATACGGCAAAGTTCGTGCGCTTATCAACGACAAGGGCGAGCGCGTTGACGAAGCCGGACCTTCGGTTCCTGTTGAGGTATTGGGCCTGAATGGCACACCCGAAGCTGGTGATGTTCTGAACGTGACTGAAACTGACGCGCAAGCGCGTGAGATCGCGGAATACCGTCATCATGCTGCAAAAGACAGACGTGCCGCAGCGGGCGCTGCGACCACTTTGGAACAGCTTATGCAGAAGGCGAAAGAAGACAAACAAGTCGCCGAAATGCCGATTGTTGTGAAGACGGACGTTCAAGGTTCTGCTGAAGCCATTGTTCAGGCAATGGAAAAGATTGGTAACGACGAAGTACGCGTACGCGTGCTGCACTCTGGTGTGGGCGCGATCAGCGAGACCGATATTGGCCTTGCCGAAGCATCTGGCGCGCCGGTCTTTGGCTTTAACGTCCGTGCAAACGCATCGGCGCGAAGCACCGCCAACCAAAAAGGCGTCGAGATCCGGTATTACTCGGTGATTTATGACCTTGTTGATGATGTCAAAGCCGCTGCTTCAGGTCTGTTGTCCGCAGAAATCCGCGAGAACTTTATCGGTTACGCAGAAATCAAAGAGGTCTTCAAAGTATCAAACGTTGGCAAAGTTGCGGGTTGTCTTGTGACGGAAGGTGTTGCGCGTCGTTCAGCTGGCGTGCGCCTCTTGCGCGACAATGTTGTGATCCACGAAGGTACCTTGAAAACACTCAAGCGTTTCAAAGATGAAGTGCCAGAGGTTCAGTCCGGTCAAGAGTGCGGTATGGCGTTTGAAAACTACGATGATATCCGTCCGAAAGACGTTATCGAGATCTTTGAACGCGAAGAAGTGTCTCGTACACTCGAGTGATCTCACAAAAAATCAAATGAAAACGGGGCTGGCGATACAAAATCACCAGCCCCGTTTGATTCAAAGAGTATGGGCGTTTCTCATTCAGGTAGACTCACTGGCTTTCCCGAGTAGATTGAATTTCCAACTCTGACAGTTATTCGTCCATCTGGCAAAGTTCGAACAAAGGTTCCCTGTACTGATACGCAAGTACCCACTGTTATTGTCTTCAACATCTTCAAATCCCCCATTGATCTGATGCGGTTGACACTATTTCAACTTGTTAAACGCCGAGTGCATAGGTCGACACGTGGGTTTACGGTATCGTAAACGTTCAACATTTTCCACGAAATTTCGCTTTTGGACGGTATATCTAGTATCTGTGCGCACTATGAACACTAGATATTAGAGCCAATCCCGCAAAATTGGGATCAAAGGAATGTCCGCCGGTGGCATTGGAAAGTCGCGTAATCTTTGCGGGCGAACCCACTTAAGCGCCTGACCTTCATTGGACATCGGAGTGCCCTGCCATTTGCGGCAGGCAAACAGCGGCATCAGAAGATGAAAGTCATCGTAAGTATGCGAGGCAAAAGTCAGCGGCGCGAGACAGCTGGCCCAAGTGTCGATGCCAAGCTCTTCTTGAAGCTCGCGTATCAACGCCACTTCCGGTGTTTCGCCGGGCTCGACCTTTCCGCCAGGAAACTCCCAGAGACCCGCCATAGATTTTCCTTCGGGGCGCTGTGCCAATAGCACCCGACCATCAACGTCGATCAGAGCGACTGCAGATACGAGGAGTGTTTTCATCAAGATCGGTAATCCGCGTTTATGGCAATGTACCCATGGGTCAAATCGCAAGTCCAAACGGTTGCCTTGCCAGATCCAAGCCCCAGATCAACGCCAATTGCCAACTCATCATTCTTCATATGGGCTGCTGCGTCTTCTTCACGATAATCAGGAGAGACCCAGCCGTTTTCTGCAACCAAAACATCGCCAAATCGGATCGACAATAGATCCCGATCGGCTTTGGCCCCTGATTTCCCAATCGCCATGACCACCCGACCCCAGTTTGGATCCTCGCCTGCTACAGCAGTCTTAACGAGTGGGGAATTTGCAATCGACAGTGCGTGGGTCTTGGCATCTGCATCATTTGCAGCGCCAGTCACGGCTATTTCGACAAATTTGGTTGCGCCCTCTCCGTCACGAACAACTTGATGGGCAAGGTCCAACATGACGGTTTGCAAGGTTTCTCGAAACGCATCATTTGTACCCTCTACGGTCACCCCACTTGCGCCGGTCGCGGCAAGCAATAGCGTGTCTGATGTAGAAGTATCGCTGTCTACTGTGATGTTGTTGAATGTAAGGTTCGTGAGTTCAGAGAGCATCGACTGTAGCGTGCTGCGTTCAATGACAGCATCGGTAAACACATACACCAGCATTGTGGCCATGTCCGGCGCTATCATCCCTGAACCCTTGGCAATACCGGCGATCTTAACTGGTTTGCCGTCAATAATGATCTTTGCACAAGCAGCTTTGGAAAAGGTGTCAGTCGTTCGAATGGCCTCAGCCGCATCCTTCAGAGAGGCTGGTGACAGCTTGTTTTTCAATTCTTCCAGTTTTGTGGTGATGCGATCATGCGGAAGGGGTTCTCCAATGACGCCTGTAGATGAGGAGAATACGCGCGCTTCAGGTAGGTCTAGGCAATCGGCCACCGCGTTGGTAACCGCCCTAGTTGCATCAACGCCGTTTCGGCCCGTAAACGCGTTAGAGTTGCCAGCATTTACAATAATCGCAGCGCCTGCATCACTTTCCAAAAGGATTTTTCTCTGACAATCCAAAACGGGTGCAGAGCGGGTCGCAGACTGTGTGAAAACACCGGCGATCGTCGTGCCGGGCACAAGGCGCGCCAACATGACGTCCTTGCGACCTTGATACTTTATGCCCGCTTCAACCGCAGAAAATTCTACACCATCAATTACTGGAAGGTCGGGAAATGACTTGGGTGCCAAGGGCGACACCTTAGTTACATCAGCCATAGTTACTCTCCGTTGGCGGGGTCCAATAGATCGATCTGCTTAAGAAGAGCTGGGTCCACGGTGTCGGCACCACTAAGATCAATTTCGGATGCTTCCTTTAGCTTTGCAATCTCGGCGTCAACCAAAGTTTGTTGCAACTCTGCTGCCAATTCATCGCGAACTTCATCCAATGTCGGGGCGGCCTGAACACGCGTTTCGTTCAGCTTGATGATATGCCAACCAAAATTGGTTGGTGTAGGCTCAGAGATATCACCGGGTTGCATACCAACGACGGCTTCCTCAAAAGCGGGAACCATCGCGCCCGGACCAAACCAACCCAGCGATCCACCGGACGGACCAGACGGACCAGTCGACTTTTCCTTGGCTGTTTCAGCAAAGTCCGCTCCGGCAAGAAGGATCTCGCGAATTGCTTCGGCCTCTTTTTTGGATTCTACTAGGATATGTGCCGCATTGTATTCGGTTGGACCGTCAAAATCGCCGCCATATTTGGTGTCATAAGACTTTTGCAGATCTTCGTCCGTCATGCCTTTCGCTAGGATTCGGGTGATGGCTTCACCAGCGATCATAAGGCGTCGTTCGTTATCTAAAGCCAATTTGATCCGGGTGGTGACTTCCCCATTCATGGTCTGAGACAGGATCGTCTGTTGTACGATTTGATCCAAAATGCCGCTGAACAGAACGTCATCTGGAAGTGACTTATATTGATCAGGCAGGGCTTCTCGAACCATAATCATGTGACCCACCGTGATCTCTTCGCCGTTGATCTTAGCAACCACGGTATCCGTGCTCATATTCTCTTGGGCGACAACCGGGCCACACAGCAGCGCAGCGACGGTGAAAGAGCGGAGAATCTTGAGGTGTTTCGACATTGATTAGTCCTTGCTTGGTGCCGCGCGGGTTGGCGGCGTTGACACTGTTACATAGGGCCCTTACATCGCTTTAAGCGCAGGTGGATTGGCCGTTTCTCTGTTTGTAGGAGCAGGGCGCGGGACGAGCAAGCAGTTGCCTCGCACGATTGTGTCAATGAAGGACAATATTACATGCTGGGTATCGGAAAACTTGCGAAGAAAGTGTTCGGAACACCGAACGACCGCATGATTAAGGCAACCCGCCCCCTCGTTGACCAGATCAACGCGCTGGAGCCTGAGTTCCAGAAACTGTCAGATGACGAAATCAAAGCCAAGACGGTGGAGCTGTCTCAGCGTGCCAAAGACGGCGAGAAGCTTGATGATCTATTGCCAGAAGCCTTTGCCAACTGCCGAGAAGCCGCTTTGCGGGCTTTGGGCCTGCGTGCCTTTGACACACAGTTGATGGGCGGCATCTTTTTGCACCAAGGCAACATTGCTGAAATGAAGACCGGTGAGGGCAAGACCCTTGTTGCGACTTTCCCGGCGTATTTGAATGCTTTGTCTGGTGACGGTGTGCACATCGTGACTGTGAATGATTATCTCGCGCGACGTGATGCTGAGTGGATGGGCAAAGTCTATGGTGCCTTGGGTATGACCACAGGTGTCATTTATCCACAGCAGCCCGAAGATCAAAAGCGGCAGGCTTATGCCAGCGACATCACGTATGCCACCAACAACGAGCTTGGCTTTGACTATTTGCGCGACAATATGAAGGGCGACCTTCGCGAGATGTCTCAGAGAACACACAATTTTGCGATTGTTGACGAAGTTGATTCGATCTTGATTGATGAGGCACGGACTCCTCTGATTATCTCGGGCCCATCTCAGGATCGCTCGGATATGTATACATCGATAGATGCTTTGATCCCGGACCTCACAGAGGCCCATTTCACGATCGATGAAAAGTCTCGTCAGGTTACGTTTACGGACGACGGCAACGACTTTCTTGAAGCACAACTTTTAGCGCGAGAAATCTTGACAGAGGGCCAGTCTTTGTATGACCCTGAGAGCACCACGATTGTTCACCACGTCAATCAAGGTCTGCGCGCCCACAAGCTGTTTACCAAAGACAAGGATTATATCGTCCGTGAAGACTCGATTGTACTAATTGATGAGTTCACTGGACGTATGATGGCTGGTCGCCGTCTTTCAGAAGGCTTGCACCAGGCCATTGAAGCCAAAGAAGGCTGCTCGATCCAACCTGAGAACGTGACGCTGGCCCAAGTGACTTTTCAGAATTACTTTCGACTGTATAACAAGTTGTCCGGGATGACTGGTACGGCTGTGACGGAAGCTGAAGAATTTGCGGAGATCTATGGTCTTGGCGTTGTTGAAGTCCCCACCAATCAACCAATCGCGCGCGTAGACGACGACGATGCTGTTTACCGCACCGCTCGCGAAAAATTTGAAGCCGTGGTTGAGAAAATCAAAAAATCGAATGCCATTGGTCAACCAATCTTGGTTGGCACAACGTCGATTGAAAAATCCGAAGTCCTGAGTGAACTTTTGACCAAAGAAAACGTCACGCACAATGTTCTGAATGCTCGCCAGCACGAGCAAGAAGCACAGATTGTGGCCGACGCCGGTAAACTGGGTGCGGTTACTATTGCAACCAACATGGCTGGCCGTGGTACGGATATTAAGCTTGGCGGCAACGTCGAGTTCAAGATTTTAGAAACGATTGCAGCTAACCCAGAGGGTGATCACGCCGCTATTCGCACCCAGATGGAAGCAGACCATAAAGCTGATGAAGAGGCCGTGATCAAGGCCGGAGGTCTGTTCGTTTTGGCGACTGAGCGCCATGAAAGTCGCCGTATCGACAACCAGTTGCGTGGTCGTTCTGGACGTCAGGGTGATCCCGGTCGTTCGTCATTCTTTTTAAGTCTCGAAGACGATTTGATGCGTATCTTTGGATCCGAGCGTCTGGATAAAGTGTTGTCATCTCTTGGTATGAAAGAAGGCGAAGCTATCGTTCATCCGTGGGTGAACAAATCGTTAGAGCGCGCACAGGCCAAAGTCGAAGGTCGCAACTTTGATATCCGAAAACAACTGTTGAAGTTTGACGATGTGATGAACGAACAGCGCAAAGTGATCTTTGGACAACGTTGCGAAATCATGGAAGCCGAAGACCTATCCAGTATCGCGCAAGACATGCGTCACGAAGTGATTGGCGATCTGGTTGATGAGTACATGCCTCCGAAGACTTATGCCGACCAATGGAATACAGAAGGACTTTATGCTGCTGGGATTGAGCATCTCGGCATCGATGTGCCTGTTATTGACTGGGCTCAGGAAGAAGGCGTGGACGATGAGGAAATCATCGAACGCTTAGAAAAAGCCTCTGACGAGATGATGGCCCAGAAAGCAGTCAGTTTTGGTCCCGAGGCGATGCGGATGATCGAAAAGCAAGTGCTTCTGCAAACCATCGATACGAAATGGCGCGAACATCTTCTGACTTTGGAACACCTGCGTTCGGTGGTTGGATTCCGCGGCTATGCCCAACGAGATCCTCTGAATGAATATAAGAACGAATCCTTCCAGCTGTTTGAGGGAATGCTAGATAGCCTGCGCGAAGACGTGACCAAGACTTTGGCGCAAATTCGCCCAATGACCGAAGAAGAGCAACGTCAAGTGTCCGAGGAAATGGCCGAGCAAAAGCCAAAGCTTGAACAAGCGGAGGCTGACCGGACACCACAGAATATTGCCGGTGAAGCGCGTCCTGGTTTTGACGAGAATGACCGTGAAACTTGGGGTAACCCGGGTCGAAATGAGCTTTGCCCATGTGATTCTGGGAAGAAATTTAAACACTGCCACGGGCGCGTGAGCTAAGCTAAATCGTCAGACAATCTTCAAAGGGGCGCCATATGAGCGCCCTTTTCTCGTGACTTCAATGCTCTCGGAATAGTGTGAGTTTGGAGTCATAAATGTCAGATAAAAACATTAATGTGTATCGTCGGTACGCTCTTGCTGGAGCGACTTTTTCGATGGCAATTTCTATTGGTTTTCTGATGCAAACCAGCGAACCAAGTTATGCTGCGCAAATTCCGCCCAAAGCAAAAGCCTCGGCGGCAATTTCGAATGTGACCCAGGCCCGTCTTGAGGGTGAGGCACGACCAGCCGAAGCTGACGCTCCTTCTGCAATTCCAGTGCCGCCACAGGAAGCTGTTGCACATGAAGCGCTGCCAACACAGCCAGTTATCCTGCTTGTGTCGCGCGATATGCCCGTCGGGGCTATGCCACAAGAAGAAAGCACACCCCTTTTAAACTGCAAAGCTTCGCTAACAGCAGAGCCAGGTGCCGCCGCGATGGTGAACTTGATGTTGTCTGCTCCGTGTCTTTCCGGAGACCGTGTTACAATTCATCATAGCGGCCTGAAGTTTACTGAGATTGTCGGAAACGAAGGCACCCTTGAAGTTACGGTTCCCGCTTTGACCGAAAAGGCCGTCTTTGTCGTGGCCTTCACAAATGGTGACGGCGCGGTCGCACAAACCAATGTGGACTCTCTGACCTTTTATGATCGTGTAGCAGTTCAATGGAAGGGCCAGTCTAGTATCGAGCTTCACGCTCGTGAATTTGGCGCAGATTATGGCTCTGATGGTCACGTTTGGCGTGGCGGTCCCCGCGATGTTTCGGCTGTGGCCGGAGGTGCGGGGGGTTACCTGACACAATTGGGCAATAGCGACGCAAGTGAAGCCTTGATGGCCGAAGTCTATACCTTTCCATCTGGGACTGCGCAGTCCGAGGGGCAAGTTCTTCTAAGTCTGGAAGCAGAAGTGACCGAGCTTAACTGCAATACCGCATTTAACGCCCAGACCATTGAAGTTCAGCCAGACGGTGAGTTGCGTGTGCACGAAATGGAAATGAACATTCCGGATTGTGAAGCAACAGGTGAATTTCTGGTGTTGAAAAACTTGCTCGAAGACCTGACAGTCGCTTCTAACTAGAAGTGATTGCAGGATTTGAGTTATGCGACACCTTCGTGCGGCGTTTGGCGCCGCACTTTTCCTTTTTCTTGGCCTTTCTTCGGCAAGCGCACAAGACATCACGCTGACATCTCAAGACGGTTCGGTTGAAATCACCGGAACTCTTTTGGGATTTGATGGCGAATTTTATCGCGTGCAAACTGTCTACGGCGAATTAACCGTTGATGGCACAGGGGTAAATTGTGAAGGCCCGGCATGCCCCAGTCTCACAAATTTTGTGGCAGAGGTTTCTATCTCGGGTGCCGCGACAATGGGCGATGTGTTGATGCCAGCCCTTATCGAGGCTTTTGCGTTGCGCAATGGGTACAAGGTTTCGAGAGTGACAGAGAACCTGTCGCGCTTTGAATACCAACTTAGTGACGATGCAACAGAAGATCTGTTAGCACGCTTCCAATTCCACGCAACCAATTCGGACGAAGGGTTTGCTGATCTTCTGGCTGACGAAGCAGATATTGCCATGTCTTTGCGAGAAATTCGGACGGCGGAGGCAAAGCTTGGGTATGACGCCGGTTTAGGGGACATGACTGGCAGCAACCGTAGCCGTGTGCTGGCCTTGGACGGTATGGTGGCTGTGGTATCTCCGGGAAACCCTGTACGAGCCCTTTCACCCCTACAGCTGGCGCAAGTTTTTGCGGGGCAGATTGACAACTGGTCGGAATTTGGCGGTCCAGATGCGCCCATTGCGCTGAATTTGATGGTGGGAACCTCGGGTATGGCGCAAGCGGTCGAGGATCAGCTCATGAAACCAGTTGGGCGCGTTGCTGCCGAGAGTGTCGTGCGGCACGACCGCAACATCTCATTGGTGTCTTCGGTGATGCGTGATCCCTTTGCGATTGGAATTGCCAGCTATGCGGAAACTGGCAACACTCAACCCTTGGCGCTGACCGGCGAGTGTGGATTTGCTATGGCTGCATCACGTCGCACAATCAAAACAGAGGACTATCCATTAACAGCGCCGATGTTTTTATATTTTCCGGCGCGACGTTTACCGAAAATTGCACGCGAGTTCCTTGCATACACACGTAGCCAGTCGGCGCAGATCGTCATCCGCCGGGCAGGGTTTGTAGATCAGACGCCGGAAGAAATTTCGATAAACCTTCAGGGCGCGCGATTTGCGAACGCGATTGCGGCATCTGGTGGAGAGGTACCCTTGGAAGAACTGCAGCTCATGGTGAAGCGGTTGGGCCCAATGAAGCGACTGACCACGTCTTTCCGATTTCAGGCCGGATCAACGCGGCTTGATGCGCAATCACGTTCAAACGTGCAACAATTGGCGCGTTCGTTAGAGGCGGGTACTTACGATGCGCGCGAATTGCTGTTTGTCGGATTCAGTGACAGCGAGGGACCTGCAGCAGGCAATCGCAAGATTGCTTTGAAGAGGGCAAAAACCGTTCGAGAGGCAGTAGAGAATGCTGCAGAGACTGCAAATTTCGAACTGTTGTCTCTTGAAGTTGATGCCTTTGGTGAAGCGATGCCCATGGCCTGTGATGATAGTGCCTGGGGTCGGCAAGTGAACCGTCGTGTAGAAGTGTGGGTACGTTAAAGGTATCCCTCTGACCGAAAACTGAGTTCGCGTGATTTCCCAATGACCAAGTGGTCGTGCAGTGTAATCCCCAAAGCTTCGGCAGCTTGTTGCACCTGATGTGTCATTGAGATGTCTGAAGACGAAGGTGTTGGGTCGCCAGATGGATGATTGTGAACTAGGATCAGGGCGCTGGCATTTATCTCCAGTGCGCGCTTCACAACCTCTCTGGGATAGACGGGAACATGATCGACAGTTCCTTTGGCTTGTTCTTCATCACCGACTAAGACATTCTTTTTGTCCAAATACAGCACGCGAAATTGTTCGGTTTCTCGATGCGCCATTGTGGTGTGGCAATAGTCGATCAATGCATCCCATCCTGACAACACGTGCCGCTGCAAGACACGTGAACGTGCCAAACGGTGTGCGGCGGCTTCAACTACCTTGAGTTCGGTAATAACGGCCTGTCCAACACCCTTTACGTCGGATAGGCGCGCGGCAGAGGCGGAAAGAACCCGGTTGAAGTCTCCGAACGTAGTCAAAAGCAGATGGGCCAAGGGTTTAACGTCCTGACGTGGAATTGCGCGAAACAAGACAAGCTCCAACAATTCATAATCCGGCAGGGCATCCGCACCTCCATCAAGAAACCGGGTACGCAAGCGATTGCGGTGATCGGCGATGTAGGATGGTAAACGGCCCTTGGTTATTGGCGTGGCGGGTGCTTCATCAGTCCCAAATAGGGGCAATGGCATTTCTGAAAAGGCGCGAGGATCTGACATTTGGCTAAATTGAAGCAACACGGTGAACGAAAGATTAAAGCCAAATAGAAAGAAAAAACGGGGCTTCGGACTTGTTGCTTGAGTGAACCACTTAATGATGTGAAGATCAGATAATTGAACGCAAGCCGTACCCCCGTGGGTAAGCCCCAAAATCACACAATAGGAATCCCATGCAAAAACTTATTCTTTCAATCGCAGCTGCGGCACTTTTTGCTGCTCCGGTAGCGGCTCAAACACTGGACCGAATTAAAGAGACGGGCCAACTGAAGCTCGGGTATCGCGTTGATGCTGCGCCATTGTCTTATCAACGTGTCGGAGGGGAACCTGCTGGATATTCGCCAAACGTCTGTGTCCAGGTTGGTCAAGCGATCGCAAACCACTTGGTTTTAGACGATCTAGAAGCCATTTTTGTACCAGTTGACGCATCCGACCGTTTTGAGAAAGTTGCAAGCGGCGAGATTGATCTTTTGTGTGGGGCCGCGACAATTACATTAGGCCGCCGGGCAATGGTTGATTTCTCTATCCCGACATTTGTTGATGGCACGTCACTGATTGTTCCAAAAGGATCGTCGGGAAAATTTGCAGATTTCGCGGGTAAAAAGCTGGGTGTGCGTATGGACACGACGACTGAACAAGCGCTGAATAACTCAATAGAATCGGCCGGTATGGACGCAAAAGTGGTGAAATTTGATGGACACCGCGCCGGGATGGTTGCTCTCGAAAATGGGGAAATTGATGCTTATTTCGCGGATCAATCCATTATTGCAGGTCTGCGCATGGCAAGTCCGAAAGCCAATGAACTGCAAATGTCGAAAGAAATTTTGACACTTGAGAAACAGGGGCTCGCTCTTGCGCGCGGTGATACAGAGTTTCGGTTGCTCGTTGATACAGCAATTTCCAAAATGTACGCGAATGGTGAAATGGCGCGCATCTTCCAAAATGAAATTCCAGGCGGAGTGCCGGGCATCGCACTACAAGCGATGTACTTGATTGCACCGACAGTAGACTAGTTTTGCGTCGACACAGTTTGCACGAAAAAGGGCGGGAACTTCCCGCCCTTGTTACGTTTAGCCCTTCATACCATCCCAAAAGCTTTTTACGGATTTGAAAAAGCTGCTGCTCTCAGGGTTGTTTTCTTCTGATAGGTTTTCGAACTCGCGAAGAATCTCTTTTTGGCGACCAGTAAGGTTCACGGGTGTTTCAACGGCCATCTCGATGAACATATCTCCGGCACCGGACCCTCTTAGTGCGGGCATACCTTTGCTTCGAAGCCGCATTTGGCGCCCGGATTGCGACCCACCCGGAATTTTCACACGGCTGCGACCGCCATCAATGGTGGGAACTTCAATGTCTCCGCCCAGAGCGGCGGTGGTCATTGAAACGGGCACGCGACAGAACAGGTTGGTGCCTTCGCGCTCGAATAGCTTGTGCTGCTCTACTTCGATAAAGATATAAAGATCGCCCGCGGGCCCACCCCGCATCCCGGCCTCACCCTCGCCTGACAGGCGGATACGCGTGCCAGTTTCAACACCTGCAGGAATGTTCACGGACAAAGCCCGGTCTTTTTCTACACGACCCTGTCCAGCGCATTCTTTGCACGGGTTCTTGATGATCTGCCCTAGGCCCGAGCAGGTCGGGCAGGTGCGTTCAACGGTGAAAAATCCTTGTTGCGCGCGAACCTTGCCCATACCCGAACACGTTGGGCACGTCGTCGGCTCTGCGCCACCTTCGGCACCTGTGCCGTTACAGGGGTCACATTGGACTGATGTCGGCACATTGATCGTCTTTTGCATGCCAGCAAAGGCATCTTCCAGAGAGATATGCAGATTGTATCGCAAATCCGAGCCACGTGCCGCGCGCTGACGTCCACCGCCGCGTCCACCACCGCCCATGAAATCTCCGAAAAGATCGTCGAACACATCGGAGAAGGCGCTGGAAAAATCACCCTGACCGCCGCCAAATCCACCGCCGGGGTGGCCTCCGCCCATACCACCTTCAAAGGCGGCGTGGCCGTAGCGATCATAGGCAGCTTTCTTGTCGCCGTCTTTCAGAACTTCGTAGGCTTCGTTCGCTTCTTTGAACTGGCCTTCTGCTTCTGGGTTGTCAGCGTTTCGATCGGGGTGGAGTTCTTTGGCTTTCTTGCGATAGCCTTTCTTGATCTCGTCTGCAGAAGCCCCTTTGCTGACGCCAAGCACCTCGTAGAAGTCACGTTTTGCCATGGGTTACTCCTTTGGCCGAATATGAAACGGGCCGATCCGGCAAGCGGACCGGCCACAATTCATTTCCGTAACGCGCGATTAGCGCTTTTCGTCATCCAGATCTTCGAAATCTGCATCTACGATGTCGTCGGCACCGGCTTCGTCAGCCGCCATCGGCTCATCGCCAGCTTCCTCTTGGCTTGCTTTATAGATAGCTTCACCAAGTCTCATTGCGACTTCTGTGACGTTCTGAATGCCCGACTTGATCTTGTCAGCAGTCGCGTCTTCTTTTTCCAGATCGTCCTTAAGCGCTGCAACGGCCAATTCGATGGCTTCGACAGTGGTTGGGTCGACTTTGTCGGAATGCTCTTCAACTGATTTTTCGGTCGAATGGATCAGCGATTCTGCTTGGTTACGGGCTTCAATCAGCTCGCGACGCTCTTTGTCCGACTCGGCATTTTCTTCCGCATCTTTAACCATCTGGTCGATGTCTGCGTCTGAAAGGCCACCCGAAGCTTGGATGGTGATCTTCTGTTCTTTCCCGGTGCCCTTGTCGGCCGCGCCTACTGACACGATGCCGTTGGCGTCGATGTCAAAAGTCACTTCAATCTGAGGCATGCCGCGCGGTGCAGGCGGGATGTCTTCTAGGTTGAATTGGCCGAGGATCTTGTTGTCAGCCGCCATTTCACGCTCACCTTGGAACACGCGGATCGTTACGGCGTTCTGATGATCTTCGGCAGTCGAGAAGATTTGGCTCTTCTTGGTTGGGATCGTCGTGTTGCGATCAATCAGACGTGTGAACACGCCACCAAGAGTTTCAATACCCAACGACAGCGGTGTTACGTCCAAAAGAACAACGTCTTTGACGTCGCCCTGCAGAACACCGGCCTGAATGGCCGCACCCATGGCAACAACTTCATCCGGGTTCACACCCTGGTGAGGCTCTTTGCCAAAGAATTTGGTTACTTCGTCTTTAACACGAGGCATGCGGGTCATACCGCCCACCAAAACAATCTCGTCGATTTCGTTGGCCGACATGCCAGCGTCTTTTAGAGCCGCCTGACAAGGCTTGATCGACGCCTTGATCAGATCGCTAACCAAAGATTCCAGCTTGGCACGGGTCAACTTGATGACCATGTGCAACGGCGTACCCGAAGTGGGGTCCATCGAGATGAACGGCTGGTTGATTTCGGTCTGCGACGATGAGCTGAGTTCGATCTTGGCTTTTTCTGCAGCTTCTTTCAAACGCTGCAAGGCCATTTTGTCTTTAGTCAGATCGACGCTGTGTTCTTTTTTGAACTGCTCGGCGAGATAGTTGACGATACGCATGTCAAAGTCTTCACCACCAAGGAAAGTGTCGCCATTGGTCGATTTCACTTCGAACAGGCCATCGTCAATCTCGAGAATGGTTACGTCGAATGTACCGCCGCCAAGGTCATAAACCGCAATGGTGTGCGTTTCTTGTTTGTCCAGACCATAAGCCAAAGCAGCTGCAGTTGGCTCGTTGATGATACGCAGCACTTCAAGACCAGCAATTTTGCCGGCGTCTTTGGTGGCCTGACGCTGAGCGTCATTAAAATACGCAGGGACAGTGATGACAGCTTGTGTCACTTCTTCGCCAAGATAGCTCTCTGCGGTTTCTTTCATCTTACCAAGGATGAAGGCCGAGATTTGCGAGGGTGAGTATTTTTCGTCTTTGGCTTCGACCCACGCATCGCCATTACCGCCATTGATGACGTTGAACGGCATGTTCTTAAGGTCTTTGGCCAGATCCGCGTCGTCAAACCGACGGCCGATTAGGCGTTTTACACCAAAGACGGTGTTTTCTGGGTTGGTGACGGCTTGGCGTTTTGCTGGCTGACCAACAAGACGTTCGTTATCTGTAAAACCAACAATCGACGGCGTGGTGCGTGCACCTTCCGAGTTTTCGATTACTTTTGGTTGCGATCCATCCATGATGGCGACGCAGGAGTTCGTTGTACCGAGGTCGATACCAATTACTTTGCTCATCTTCGATCCCTTCTCACTTAAGGCGATTTATCTAGGCGCGGACCCGTTTTGGCGTCCAAGCCCCGATCCTGTTTGCAGCAAGCTAAGCCAGCTACGCTTCGCAGGGTATATAGGGAGGCAAAAATGGGCCTGCAAGCGTCAGATCAGGGCGAGTGGAAAGAATCTGATGTTTTTTGTTAAGTGTGATTATTAAGGAGACATTTGTTCATGCTGCCACCGATGACAATAAAAGGGTTCCATATCTATCGGGGAATGCTGGACTTGGCATTTCAGAGGGCTCTGGTTGCCGAAATACGGATGCTCGCACTGGCGGCTCCATTTTATTCTCCAATCACGCCGACTGGAAAGCCAATGTCCGTGCGCATGACATCTGCAGGCCGGGTTGGTTGGATTACGGATCGGAGGGGCTATAGGTATCAAGATCACCACCCAGATGGCATCAAGTGGCCGGATATTCCAAAATCGGTGATGGATATCTGGGCAACGGTTTCTGGGGTACAGCGCGAACCGGATTGCTGCTTGGTAAATTACTATGGCGAAGGTGCGCGGATGGGTCTGCATCAAGACAAGGATGAAGGCAATTTTGACTGGCCTGTTGTGTCCATCTCTCTCGGTGATGAAGGTTTATTTCGTATGGGCAATGTTTCTCGTGGTGGAAAGACAGAGTCTATTTGGCTTCAATCGGGGGACGTTGTTGTGATGGGCGGGGATGCACGATTGGCACATCATGGCGTAGATCGTATCAGATTTGGATCGTCACGCCTCTTGTCGCACGCGGGGCGGATCAATCTTACGCTGCGCGTGGTTGCCTAAGGACTTAAAGAACAACAGCCTTCGTACCCTGCAGGCTCACCGCTTTCGTGCAGGAACAGGTCAATTGCCAGCCCAAAATTCATATCGGACATACCGTCGTGGCAGGAATCACGGCGAATGACGGCTGAAAAACTGCCTACGTTGTCGCTGCGCCTTCCACCTAAGCCAATGGTGTTGTTCAATCGTCCGGCCTGTCCACCGTGCCATTCTACACTATAATCGGACGCAGTTTCACCGCTCATGGACGAAAAGGACATCTGTCCTTCGTTAGGTGCATTCACGGTCATATCCCAGAATGGCTCTGTTCCTGTGCAAACCAACTTTGCCGAGGACATAAACCACCCTTCAGCCGGGACAATGGTCATATACCGCATGGAAATCCATCCAGAGGCTTCCCTGAAATTTACCAGACCCCATTTGTTGTTCTCGGACAGATCAACGACTTCAATTTTGCGGTCGTTGAACGCCAGAGAACCCAAAACCTCAGAGGTTGAATCGGGGCTTTCTCGCAAGTTCAACACGTCATCATGCGCAACACCTGTTACATCAAACAATGCAGGAAGTTCGGTCGCCCAAAGAGTAACTGGACTGAGAATACAAATAAGAAGAACGAAAAGTTTTCTCATCGTCTCGCCTCCCAACTGATTGAAGCGTGTTTGCGAGTATAAAACTCTCCCATTAGGCCTATCAGTAACAAAATAATCCCAAAATAAATCGGATATTCCAAATTTGTGTTGCGAGGGGCGTAGTTGATGAAAACAAATCCGCGTGACTGGTCAATGCAATGAAACAGCGGATTCCAATCGAACATTTTTATCATAAATGGAGGCAATGTGTTGGCTACAAACATTTTTCCGGATGCAATCATATTGGCGCGTTGGAAAATCGTACTTGCAATACCCACAAAGGACGGAAACCAAGGTTTTAATGCTAAGAAAACAACACCGATTGCCATGCCCGTGAACCAGGCCACTAACAACATAGCAAATGCGCCAATTGGCCTGTCGACCACCAAAGGTGTCACGGCGACATGATAGACGAAAAGAACCGCTACCAGCGAAAGCACCTGAATATACAGAGAACTGAGGGCTGCAGCAGAAATTGAAACGATCGTGTTCATCGGAGCGTGCTTCATCATCGGAGCAGAAGGCCCGTCTGAACCGACCACAGCAGCAAGTGTTTTGGTGTGGGTCAGGAACAAAAAAATACCTGACATAATGTAAAGCAAAAAGTCGCCACGCAACGCCGCGCCACGCAATCCCATCAGCGTGAACATTACATAAAAGGCGAGCACAAAAATGACGGTTTGCAACATGTTCATCGCTATCGACATCACGGCATTTCCGTGAGTCTTGCGAACATTGCGCACAATAGAATGATAGATCAGCTCAAGCAGGCTGATCGCGCTGGTAAATCCGTTTTTTGGTGCAGATTGTTGAAACATGGCCTCAATACTATTGATTGAATCTGGTATGTCAGGGATTTCTTGCTGAACCGTTACGCGCAGAGCATAAGGGGCTAACACATCTATTTCAATGACCCTGCCTTTGGAGAAAAATCTTGAACTACGACTTGCTCATTCCTGTCATGCGCCGACTTGCGATCGAGGCTGGTACTAAGATCATGGAAATTTACAACTCGGATGATTTCGATGTGAAAACTAAGTCAGATGATAGCCCTGTCACAGCTGCTGACGAAGCCGCCGATGCAATCATTTCAGCGGGTTTGGAAAAAGCGTTTCCGGATATCATGCTGGTGACCGAAGAACAGGCGGACAGCCACACCAAAAAGGGTGAGACTTTTTTGATTGTGGATCCTTTGGATGGAACCAAAGAGTTTATTCATCGTCGAGGCGATTTTACAGTGAATATTGCCTATGTAGAAAAGGGCGTTCCCCAGCGCGGTATTGTATACGCACCCGCCAAGAACCGTATGTTCTTTACGCAATCCGATGGTCAGGCCGTGGAAGAAACCGGTGAATTTGAATTGGATACAGTCGGTGCGACCACGCCGATCAATGTGGCCAACAGCGATAATTCAGCGCTGTTTGTTGTGGCTTCAAAGTCGCACCGCGATCAAGCAACGGATGACTACATCCATAAATACAACGTCAAAGACATGAAAAGCGCCGGCTCTTCTCTAAAGTTTTGCCTGATCGCCACTGGCGAGGCCGATATTTATCCGCGCGTTGGGCGGACGATGGAATGGGACACGGCCGCAGGACACGCAGTTCTATTAGCGGCTGGGGGGAAAGTTGTACGTTTTGACGATCATACGCCGCTGATTTACGGAAAAGCCGATTTCGCTAATCCATTTTTCATTGCCTACGCCCCAAATGTTGAGCTGAAAGAAGCCTGATGCCTGTACTGATCGCCATCCCTGCGCGCTATGCATCAACGCGTTATCCCGGCAAACCACTGGCAACCCTCAAAGGTGCAACTGGAGACGTAAAAAGCCTAATCCAACGCTCGTGGGAAGCTGCCTGCGAGGTCAAAGGTGTTGATCGGGTAGTGGTCGCCACAGATGACAACCGCATTCGTGAAGCCTGTGAAGCGTTTGGGGCCGACGTCGTCATGACCTCGGAAAACTGCGCAAATGGAACCGAACGCTGTGCCGAAGCCTTTGATAACCTTGGCGGCGGATTTGATGTGGTTGTGAACCTGCAAGGGGATGCGCCACTGACGCCGGCTTGGTTTGTTGAGGATCTGGTTAAGGGTTTGCGCCGCGATCCTGTCGCCGAAGTTGCGACGCCAGTTTTGCGATGTGACGCACGCGCGTTGAACGGGTTTCTTGAAGACCGCAAAGCAGGCCGTGTAGGCGGAACAACGGCCGTGTTCACCAAAGAACATCATGCAATGTATTTTTCAAAGGAAGTGGTGCCTTTCACGTCCAAGGTTTACAATGACAATGATGAAACCCCCGTGTTTCATCACGTGGGCGTCTATGCATATCGCCCGTCTGCGCTGGGCGCGTATCCACGTTGGCAACAGGGCCCATTGGAAAGCCTAGAAGGGCTGGAGCAATTGCGCTTTATGGAACATGGACACAAAGTTCTGTGTGTTGAGGTCGAAGCCCGCGGGCGACAGTTTTGGGAGTTGAACAACCCTGAAGATGTGCCGAGGATCGAGGCGATGATGGCGGAAATGGGAACGCCATGAGTGCAATTCCAGTCAGCGTAGTGATCGTCAGTCGGGGTCGCCCGAAGGCCCTACTTCGATGCCTGACTGGAGTATCACAGCTTTACTATCCAAATTTCGAAGTGATTGTTGTGGCCGACCCTCATGGAATGAAAGCCATTCAAGACAGCAAGTGGGATCCATTGGTTAAACAGGTAGAGTTTGACGAGGCGAACATATCGATTGCACGTAATTTAGGAGTTGCGCAATCCGCCGGCGAAGTCGTGGCCTTTATTGATGACGATGCTGTCCCTGAACCAACATGGCTTACACATCTTTGTTCACCTTTCGAGAATGATCCTGAAGTCGCAGTCACCGGTGGCTTTGTGCGCGGTCGAAACGGAATTTCGTTTCAATGGAAGGCTCAAACCATAGATGTTTCAGGAGAGTCTCAAGTTTTGGTTGTCGATGAAGTGCGTACAACAGTTTTGCAACCCACGAATGGCCGCGCGATCAAAACCGAAGGCACCAATATGGCCGTACGCAGAGATGTTTTGGCCGACATGGGCGGGTTCGATCCTGCCTTTAGATATTTCTGTGATGAAACCGATTTGAACATGCGTCTTGCAACTGATGGGCGGGCTACGGCCATTGTTCCATTGGCCGAGGTCCACCATGGCTTTTTACCCAATGCAACACGCCGTGCGAGCCGTGCGCCAAAAGACCTGTTTCAGATTGGGGCAAGTAAGGCGGTGTTCCTGCGCAAACATTGTCCACAGGAACAGCACGCTGAAGTTTGGCGTATCTTTACTGGCAGGGAGAAAAGGCGTGCATTGAGGTATATGCAAAGCGGGGAGTTGGAACCGCGCGATGTACGGAGACTCATGTCTAGCCTTCGAAGTGGATATGCCGAGGGACAGCTTCGACCTCTCGGGGCGCTGCCAGTAATTCCAAAAGCTCCCGAAGGATTCCGAAAACTAACTGGCACTTCAGAAGTGTCGTCTTTTGTTGTCGCTGGGCGGCTTCCGAACGCAAGGCGACTGCGCAATCGTGCCATGCAGGAAGTTGGACGAGGTCGGAATGTATCTCTTTTTCTTTTTTCCTGTACCAGCCTTTATCACCGGGTCCGGTTTCATGACGATGGCTATTGGGAACAACGAGGTGGCCTGTTTGGGCGTTCTGACCGATCGCAGCCATTGTTTCGCATGACATCTTTCAAACGGCGCCTTAAGGCCGAGAAGCTACGTATTGCCGAGCAACGACGGTTGCTTGAAGAATAGTTAAGAAGTTGGAGTAGAGTATGGGTCAAAATCCGCGCATAGCATTGGTAACTGGTTCGGCTGGGTTCATCGGGTTTCATGCTGCGAAACGGCTGTTGGAAGATGGCTGGACCGTTATCGGGTTGGATGCGCTGACGGATTACTATGAAGTGTCGCTCAAAGAAAAGCGGCACGAGATGCTCTCAGAATTCACCGATTTTACCGCTGTTATTGGGCGCCTTGAAGAGCCTGAATTGCTTAGATCTCTGTTTGAGGCGCACAAACCTCAAGTTGTGATCCATTTGGCGGCGCAGGCCGGTGTGCGATATTCGATCGACGAGCCGCGATCTTATGTGGAATCAAACCTTGTTGGCACTTTTGAGCTTCTTGAAGCTGCGCGCGCGTATCCACCTGAACATATGTTGCTGGCCTCAACCTCTTCCGCCTATGGCGCAAATACCGAAATGCCATACGCCGAGACCCACAAAGCAGATAGCCAAATGTCGTTTTATGCAGCGACGAAGAAGGCCAACGAAGTCATGGCCCATTCTTATGCGCATCTATACCAATTGCCGATTACGATGTTTCGGTTCTTTACGGTCTACGGTCCATGGGGGCGCCCGGATATGGCGTTGTTCAAATTTACCAAAGCGATTTTGGAAGCTGCGCCAATCGACATCTATAACCACGGCGATATGAAGCGCGACTTTACCTATATTGATGATTTAGTGGATGGAATAGCATCGCTCGTTGAGGTAATTCCGGCGGCTGACGGCCAAATGGTGGGCGACGCAGATAGCCTTAGTGCAGTCGCGCCTTGGCGAGTCGTCAACATTGGCAATGGTCAGCCTGTTCAGTTGATGGAGTTTGTCGAAGCCATTGAAGGCGCAATTGGCCTCGAGGCGCAAAAGAACTTCATGCCGATGCAGCCTGGAGATGTTCCTGCGACTTGGGCTTCAGCAAAGCTTTTGGAAGATCTTGCTGGCGAACGTCCAAAAACCGACGTGACAGAGGGTGTGAGAAATTTTGTGGATTGGTATCGTGCTTACTATGATGCCTGATTAGGCAATATCTCGGCTTTCATCGTCAGACGAATAGTCCTCGGCCCACTTGCACAACGTATCCACAGCTGCTGTGACATCCCGCACTTCAATGGCGCGGCGCAGGTCCTGTAGCGCATTGGCAATTTCAATCTCAGAAAGGTTGTTTTCTTGAGCAAGCAAGATTTTTGGGTGTGGCGTTGTCAGCAAGCCTTCCCTTTTGAATGGGTTCACCGTTCTATTTAGGCAACGGAGGACAACGAATGGCAATCAAGCGATTAAAGCGGGAAGCGATAGTCTCGAATTTACGGCAGGTTGAAGTTCTAACGGGGCAAGGAATGGCTCGTCTGGATGCGATCCGACAGATTGGGATTGTTGAACAAACCTATTACCGCTGGCGCAAGCAATTCGGCGGAATGGTGTAGATCAATTGAAAGAGTTGAAGCGGCTCCAGAAAGAGAATGATCGTCTGAGACGTGCAGTATCAAATCTAACGTTGGATAAACTCATCCTGAAGGAAGTCGCGCGGGGAAACTTCTGAGCCCCGCTCTTCGCCGTGCTTTTATAGATCATGTCCGCAGCCAGTTCAAAGTTTCTGAACGTCGAGTTTGCCGAGTGCTGGAGCAATACCGATCCACGCAAAGACGTATTCCACAGGGCCGGCCGGATGAAGAACGATTGGTGGCCGACATGATCGAGCTGGCCAGGCAATTTGGTCGATACGGCTATCGTCGGGTTGCGGTGTTGCTAAGGGTGGCTGGTTGGTCAGTCAGTGACGGTTGCATCGAACGGCTCTGGAAACGAGAGGGGCTGAGGGTTTCGCATAAACACCCAAAGAAGGGCCGATTTTGGCTGAACGATGGGTCATGTATTCGACTTCAACCAAAGCATCGCAATCACGT
>ERZ1046740.437-NODE-437-length-35362-cov-19.595009_pt1 | contig 35362 bp, 32 predicted proteins | sample MGYA00383093_ERZ1046740 | MGnify/ENA primary metagenome ERZ1046740 (study PRJEB29581, sample SAMEA5548363) | metagenome | biome: marine; feature: coastal; material: water | depth 25 m | study: Short-term variability in the microbial, nano- and picoplankton... | reverse complement strand
TAACACCAGTGGCAGTGCTTCCGCCAACAGCACTAGTAACTCTAAGAGCACTAGTGATACCAGCGAAACAGAAAGCACGGGAGATAAATATTACGAGAATGCTTACGACGATCAGTGGGTGTCGGATTGGATGGACTCCTTTGAAACTTCCTCCTCAAAAGCACTAGAAACAACCAACGAAGGTGTATCCACAAATACAAAAGACATTGAGGCCCACTACGATGAATTTGGCGATGTCGTCGACACTGTTGAAGGAGCGGAGGAATCCATTGAGCAAAATGCATCAGATTTAGAAGACTATGGTATTGATCTAGGTGAACTAGAAGAAGACTTCGGTCTGATGGATGAAGACCTAGCCGCCGCTAAAAAAATTCAAGAAGCTCTGGGTTTGTCCTTGACGGACGCCGAGGGTAATGTTGTCGACTTAGATAAAGACATTGGGGCTGCTATAGAATCCCAAACCCAAGGCCAAGCCGCTGATGAGAAAGCTCGGACGGCATTGACCAATCAGGTCAACGAGGCTGTTAAAGAAGTGGGATACCAGATTGACGACGAAGAACTGGCTCGTGAAAATGCGATGATTGATTCATGGGATGCGATTGATGAATCCAATGAGGCTATAACAGACTTGGATGATGCGCTCGAAGATCAAGGGATCGACCTGACCAACCTTGTTGACACCACTGCCACAACCTATGCAAACGATGCAGAGATTGCGAGAGACCGCCTGAAGACAGCCGTCGAGAATCGCACTGATGGACAGATCACCGATGTGAATGAATACATTGATTTGGTTGAAAGCGGTGCTATTGAAGCTGATGAAAATATTTCTGAGTTGATTGCTGACTATAAGGAACAGCAAGGCCAGACTAATAAAGATATATCTAGTGACGTTCAAACAGTAAGTGATAGCGTGTCCGAAAACTTTGATTGGGCCGAAGATGAATTTGACAGCATGGCTGATGAGTTCGATGCCAGCTTGACTGCCAGCGAGGAGGCGCAAACCAAAGCCACTGATGCTAACAAGAAATTCATTGACACAATTAAAGAAGAGACAGATGGTGAGTTCACCACAGTTAATGAATATATTGAAGCTGTTCAAAATGGTTCTATTGAACAAAATGAAGCTATCAATTTGGCTATGGGCGAGAATGCGCTGGCGCAGATGGAAGCTATGGAAGCGCTTGAAGGTGTTGTTGATGAGAACTCCCTTCTCAGTCAAGACGCTATGGACACGATGGCTGATGATTTTGGTGCCAGCCTATCCGCAAGCGATGAAGCTAGCAAGAAAGCCACTGATGCTAACAAGAAATTCATTGACACAATTAAAGAAGAGACAGATGGTGAGTTCACCACAGTTAATGAATATATTGAAGCTGTTCAAAATGGTTCTATTGAACAAAATGAAGCTATCAATCAAGCCATGGGTGAATACAGCTTAGCGCAGATGGAAGCCATGGAGGAAATGGAGGGTGTTGTTGATAAAAATGCAACCACCGCATCTGAAAACCTAGCCGAAACGAAGGAGGAAATTACCACTAAGGTTGATGACTACGAAGCGGCCAGTGATGCAGCCGATGGAGCGTTAAACAAATTGCTTGAGTCTGCCTCCAATAAGACGGGCAAGGACATCACTGACCTGAACACGTTGATTGAAGGTGTTGAGTCGGGTGCGATTGAACAGGATGAGGAGCTGACGCAGCTCATTAATGACTATGAAACAGCGCGTGTCACATCTCAAGAGGCGTTGGGTAAGACCATGAACGCGCAGGATGATGCGTTGACTGAATCAATCGAATCTGGCGACAAGGCTAACGCAGAGAAAACTGCCGAAGAGATAGAGGCGCTTGAACAGACCACTAATCTGGCTCGTGCAGACTTGGAGCAAGCTATCTTTGAAAAGACTACAGGCATGTATGACGATGCAAATGAATACATCGAGGCTGTCGAGAGTGGTTCCATTACCGCTAACGAAGAAATGCAGGGTCTAATCGGTAAGTACAAGGAAGCGCAAACAGCTTCTGAGAGCGCATTGTCCAGCACAATAACAGCCAACCAAAAATCTACTGACGAGCAGATTGGTCAAGTGTCCTCCGACCTAACGGCTAGTGACAAGGCTCATGCCGATGCAGAAGCAGCAAACAAAACGCTGATTGATACAATTAGCGAAGAGACTAACGGTAAGTTCGACAGTGTTGATGAATATGTCAATGCCGTTAGAGAAGGTTACATTTCAGCTAATGAAACTATTGATGCTGCGATGACGGCTAACAGCGAAGCCCAAGCTGCTGCAACTAGCGCGGTCAGTGAGACGGTTGAAGCTAATGCGGCTGATAACAAGTCCAACTTCGACCAAGTTAACGAAGACATGGGCGACCTATCCAAGACTACTGAGGCTAACAAGCAAGAAGGTCAGGAATCAGTTGAAGCCTTGGAGCAAGCAAGCAACTTGGCTCGTGCAGACTTGGAGCAAGCTATCTTTGAAAAGACCACAGGACAATTCGACGATGTAGACAAATACATTGAGGCTGTCCAGTCTGGTTCTGTTACAGCGGATGAAGATATGCAGGGGTTGATTGCCAAGTACAATGAAGCACAGGCTGCTTCTGAAGCCTCGTTATCCAGCACAATAACAGCCAACCAGCAGTCTACGGAGAAGCAGATTGGTCAGGTGGCATCGGACTTGTCAGCTAGCGATAAAGCGCAAGCAGAGGCGAATACAGCTAATGAGAACCTGATTAATACGATCCAAGAAGAGACTGATGGTAAGTTCAGTAGTGTTGAGGAATACGTTAACGCTGTTCGTGAAGGCTATATCTCAGCTAACGAGAACATTGATGCCGCAATGACTACTAACAGTGAAGCTCAAGCAGCAGCAACTAGTGCCGTTCAAGATAGCGTCGATGCTAATGCGGCTGACAACAAGTCAAACTTTGATCAAGTCAACGAGGACATGGGCGACCTATCCAAGACTACTGAGGCTAACAAGCAAGAAGGTCAGGAATCAGTTGAAGCCTTGGAGCAAGCAAGCAACTTGGCTCGTGCAGACTTGGAGCAAGCTATCTTTGAAAAGACCACAGGACAATTCGACGATGTAGACAAATACATTGAGGCTGTCCAGTCTGGTTCTGTTACAGCGGATGAAGATATGCAGGGGTTGATTGCCAAGTACAATGAAGCACAGGCTGCTTCTGAAGCCTCGTTATCCAGCACAATAACAGCCAACCAGCAGTCTACGGAGAAGCAGATTGGTCAGGTGGCATCGGACTTGTCAGCTAGCGATAAAGCGCAAGCAGAGGCGAATACAGCTAATGAGAACCTGATTAATACGATCCAAGAAGAGACTGATGGTAAGTTCGACAGTGTTGACGAGTATGTCAATGCCGTTAGAGAAGGCTACATTTCAGCTAATGAAACTATTGATGCTGCAATGACAGCTAACAGTGAAGCTCAAGCAGCCGCTACCAATACTGTCCAAGAAAATGTCGATGCCAATGCTGAAGAAACCAAGTCTAACTTTGAGCAAGTCAATGAGGAAATGGGCGATGCTCAGAAGGAGGGTAGTGAGGCTATCCTAGCGGTAGAGCAGGAAGCCAACCTAGCAAGAGCTGATCTTGAGCAGGCAATTTTCGAGAAAACTACTGGCATGTACGAGGATGCGAATGCGTATATTGAGGCGGTAGAAAATGGCTCAATTACTGCTAACGAAGAAATGCAGGGCTTGATTGAACAGTATCAACAAGCTCAGATTAAAGCGGATGAAGCTTTAGGTAGTGAAGTTGATAGTAGCAACAAAGCCATGGATGATAAGTTGACAAGAACTGAAGAGACTTTACATGGCAAGATTACCGAGGGTGATGAAGCTTTAGGTAGTGAAGTTGATAGTAGCAACAAAGCCATGGATGATAAGTTGACAAGAACTGAAGAGACTTTACATGGCAAGATTACCGAGGGTGATCAGGCCGTAGCGGATGCAGCTACGGCTGCCCGTGACGATCTTCAAGAGGCAATACTTGCCGCTACCGATGGCAAGTACGAAGATTTAAATGCCTACATGGAGGCTGTAGAAAAAGGTCAGATTGAAGTCACCGATGAAATCTCTGATTTGATGGAAAAATACGGTGATCAGCTTGATGGCGTTGAAGGTCAGGCTTCTGATAATGCTAAAGATATTTCAGACGCTTCGGATGATAAAAAAGACGCGAGCAAGGTTGATAATAACTCCGATGCCGAATCAGAAAAGTACAATCAAGAGTATTGGGCCAACCGCGTTAAGGAAGTTGGTACGGAGCAGGCGACTGCGGAGATGCTAGAAGCTGGAATCGAGAAAGGTTACTCCGGTGATACTGTTGTAACCAAGAATGATGTGTTAGCAACTCAATACACATTGAAAGGAATAGGTGAAGCGGCATTTAAACTCGGAATAGAACCCACTGTAACCACCACCACTTCTGGCTTCCTTGATGAAACAACTACCACGGTGATGACATATGATTTCGGTGCTAGTGGTGTATATGAAGTGACTCAAGAAACGTATTCACCTGTATATGATGGTATTCGCCTTGGTGATGACGTAATTAAAACGTATGTAAACGGCGTTCTGGCATCAGTACAAACAGGTGATGATCCAGCAACACTCCCTGATCCCACGCATATTGGTGACGCCGCCGACTATGGAAGCGGAGCAGGTGAAACCACAGCTACTGGCAGTAGCGATGGCGGTGGCTCAAGTGGCACATCCGAAGTGGTTGAAGAGGAGCCAGAGGAGGAAGTCACTGAAGAAAACGAAGTTGATACTACGGACATCCCCTTACCAGATGCAAGTGGTTCAGGCTCTTATGGTCAGGATGGACGAGCGTTTACGCTTGATGGAGTAACATTTATGAAACGCGTTAAAGATCGTAATGGACGCTGGACATACATTAAGGTTGACAATTTCCGCAACCAAACCTCTCAGTCTCGCCGTCAAGGCTGGGGCAGCAACGTAATTAATTTATAGGTGACGAAATGGTTGATCCGCTAACAGCAATTACAATGCTCTATGGAATGTCAGAGACATCCTCTGCCAATTCGCGTGCCTCCGCTTTGACTGCTGAGCAATTAGCCATCCAACAAGAAATGTTGGATATGGCCAAGTTGCGTGAAGGTTATGACAAGGAGATGCGCGAAGATCAAAAGAAACAAATCGAAGATTACATGGCGACATTGAAAGAAGTGTTTGATCGCTTGGGCGCAAGAGAAGTTATTGATCCTGTCAGCATTCAAAATGATGCCAATATTTACTTTGATCAGAACATGAACGACCTGAACCGCTCGATTGACCGAGTGAACTCACAAGGTTATGCGCAGCAAGCTTCGCGCGGCATGGGTGACTCATCGGTCAATGATGACCGAAAGGAGGAGTTGACTCGTGAATACTCCGATCTGATTAGTAAGGCTCGAACAGACGCTCAAGGTCGCGCCTTTGATAAGGCCACGAAGTCCGAAGCGCTCACTAACCAGAACCGCTCCAACATCACAAGCGAGTACGATCAATACTTTGCTAAACCCTTCGACATGATGAATATGTCGAGGAAGTCAGATGGTGCTGGTGCACTAAATTCTGCTGGCACTATGACCAACGCTATGGCCGAAGCGGCAAACAAAAGTGCTGCTGACACTAGTGAAGCTTTTGGCGCTCAGTTGGAAGACCTCCGCGAGCGTTACTTCCCTCATGACAATGACAAGAAGAAGGATGATTAATCATGTATGCAGGCATTATGAAAGGCATGAGCGACAAGCGTAAGGATAACCTTACAAACCGCCGAGAAACATCCCGCTTGTTCAATAATTACGTGACCAACGCCAGACAGATGGGGCTGGAGTTGAACGAAGACGATTTGCAAAACTATTGGAATAACAACTCCAATAGTATCAACCGATCCTACGCCCCCTCTGCTTCTCGCATGAAGAGTATCGTCGCCGCACAAGATGATCATCTGGCCCAGCAAGCCCAGCAGCGTCAGTTAGCTGAACTTCAACAGCAGCAAACCTATCGCACAATGGTGCAAGGTATGGTTGAGGAGCAGTTTGATATTCATCCTTTTGCCGATGACACTACAGCTTTGAACGATGCTATCACCCAGCAGTTTGGTGGTAATCAGGTACTTGGTGACATCTATGCTGACATGTATGGTGGCGGCACAGGTATTGGTGCTGCGCACAAACGCTTTGAGCGAAACCGTATTGGCGATCTAGCAGGGCAGATAGGCACCTTCACCACTAATGGTGTGTTCGATCCAGCCGTGATCCAAGAGTACCTTGGTGATGTTCCTCAGCACCTACTTAAAGCAGCTACCGATCAGGCCAAGCAGTCCCATGACCGCAAACTGGAAGTTCAAAGCCAAGCGGATCACACCTTGCGGATGGGTAATCGCTCGTCTGCGCAGCAAGCCATAGCCACCATGATAAAAAACGGGACAAACACTCCTGAACGAGTTGAAAATGTTTTAGCTCAATGGGGCGTCAACGACGAGGAAGACCGTGTATTCATCCTCCAAGGCGCTCAAGAGTTATCACAGAGTATTGAGCAGCAGGATATGGAGAGCCTAAATGTCAAACTAGAAAAGCGTCTGCAAGACGCAAAGACTTCCAATAAGCAGTTGATAGTCGATCAAAAGAAAGCAAACAAAGAAAACATTCAAAATCATTTTAGTGGTTATTCTGACAGTATCAAGAGCGCTGTTGATGCCGTCTCTGATGTGTACATGCTTAATTCAGTTGGTGCGCAATCACTTCAAGATTGGCTTAATGGTCAGATAGATGAGGATGAAAATTTTAGTTCCCAAACGCAACAAGAGCTATCCCGCCAAATAGGTGGGTTCCTACAGGCGCAAGGTGTTAATCAATACAATGTAGAGCTTGACCGATTAAACAAGAGCGCCCAGCAGAATATCGGATACACTAGATTCACGCCTATGCAATTCAAAGCGGCGTATATCCCTGCTCTGGAATACAGTCTACAAGATATTATTGGTAACATTGAGCGGGCCGCTTCCATCGGCAACAATCAAGCGTATGAGGCAGGGCAGAAAAAATTAGCAATGTTTATTGCGGAGTCTCGTGATGAGCTGCTAATGCGTCATACGAAGATGAAAGAAAGCTTTGGCAACTATGCTGACCCTCAAGAAATTAGTGAGGCGATTCAGGAGGCGACCACATTACTCGGTACATTTGCTGAGAAGGGCAAAGAGATTGAGCCTCCTGAAAAGCCAGTGAATAGCTCAGTTCCACGTCATATTGCTCAAGACTTGGCTGACATGGAAGAAGACCTCACCAACGCCAGAGCGTCCTTGGATACTTTCAAACAGTATCAAGATAGCGAGGGTGCGGACGTAATCTCCTTCACGAAGAAAGTGGAGGAGCTTGAAGCCAAGATCGCCAAGCTGAAAAAAGACTTCAACGTCCAATAGGACGACCAAATCACGGTGCTCCAATAAAGTTTCCTTATACACTAATTTCGGAAACTGGAGCACCGAATGACTATTTTCTCTCAGCGTCTAGCTGATATAGACGCACGCATCCGAGCTGAACAAGAAGCTCAACAAACCACCGACAACAAAGCGGCATACCTTTCCAATACGCCAGAAAACAAACTCCTTGAAAACCCAGCCGCGTTGGCTGACATCCGAGACTATTATGCTCGATGGGAAGGGAAGTACTTTACTGATGACAAGGAAATGCTGGAAGAATTCCATGACGATTGGTCGTGGAACACGCTCAACACGATGGGCATTGGCGGCAACTGGGCCGAAGCATCTAATGCTGGCGAAGAGAAAGGTCAACACATGGCTCGGATGGCCTCTCTGTTTGAGAAGGTTCCGAACCTGAATAGCCAAGGTGGCTTTGCTGATCACATCGGCGGCGCTAGTGTTGCAGGCAATATTGGCGAATCCTTGCTACTTGATCCTTTAAATCTTGTCGGCTTTGGTGCTGGTGGCCTGATGGGCAAATCAGCCGCACGAGCTGCTGCTGCTGCTGGCCAGAGCGGTATGAAGCAAGGCATGCTGGCGGCTGGTAAGCGTGGTGCGCTAGTTGAAGGCGCGTTGAACATGCCGATTGCTTACGGTCACGATGCAATGACCCAAGGCTTTGAGCAAGAAGTTGGCTTACGTGATGAGTACAGTACGCTCCAAGGTGCAGGCGCAGCCGCCCTCGGCGGTGTTGGTGGTGGTGTTCTGGGTGGAATCATGGGTGCTTTCGCTGGTGCTTGGGGTGCTCGCATTGGCGCTAAAGAAGCACAGCGTCTGCTCGACGCAGGGCATACTCCTGAATCCATCCCTTCGATGTCTCAGAAACAAGTTGATGATTTTCTGAAGGAAGCGGATGACCCTCTATCTCAGAAACCGTCTCTTGGCGAAAAGCCTGATGGGTCTGAATATGACAGACCTGCTGTATGGCGCAAAGAAAGCAAAGAAAGAGAAGCCAAGATAGCGAAAAATGAAGAGGAAGGGATTTTTGATCCTGATCTGGCTGACGATGTGCATATCGTTGACCAAGCGATTGACCGTGTAAACGCAGCCCTACAAGCTGAGACTGATGACGCTACACGCAATTTACTTAACGATCATCTATCAAAACTTTCCGTCCTGCGTGCTCGGATAGAAAAGGCACAGTCGCGCATCTTTGAAATTGAAGAGCAAATGAAGGTCACAACTAATGAAATAGAATTAGTTAGACTTGAGAAAGAGTTGCGTGCGGTCATCGAAGTACAGAACCAAGTTAATCGCTTGCGTCTCAGCATGGGCGATCCTACCGTGGCCAAGGTGGCGGATGAGGCCACCCCAGCACCAACTCCCGAAGAACCTGTTGCTAAAGTTGCTGATGATACAGAGGCAAAGCCAGCAGTTAAGGTAGAAGAGGAGGACGTTGTTGGTGAGGCGGTAAACACCACTGAAGCCGCCCCAGAGGATGTCCAACCTAAGTCTAAAGGCCGTCCAAAAACGGAGCTGTCTCCTGAAGTTATCAAGTTCATACGCGAACAGGGTGTGGATGAAAAGATTATAGAGCGAGCTGTCGCCGCCACCACAACACCGCCACGCAAGCGCCTGCTTAAAAATATTGCACGCAAGCATAAATTATACGAGACAGACGAAGAGCTTAATGCAGCCAATATCAATGACTTGAATGCTCGCGTTGAAGAGCTGGTTGCTCGCAGCAAGGCAGAAGCGCTACCTGAAGTCAACGAAACAAAACCTGTCGATGTTCCAGAGACAGCAGCAGAAGATGCTGCTATCCCAGTAGCAGATGTGGAGGCAACGCCTAGCGTCAAGGTCACTGACGAAGTTGATTATGGGCCAACCGACTCTTACGATCCTGCTCTGGCTGATATGCCAAGCGGCGAAGACTACAAGTTTATCGACGGCCTAGTAAAGCTGATGCGTGAAACGCCAGCCGTCCATAAGAAGCCTGCTCCAGAAGCGGCCCCTGCCGCCAAAGCCGAAGCTGATACTCCTCCTCCTCCAGAGCCAACGGCAGAAAGTCCTACACCACTTAGTGTGGAAGAAGTTGCTTCCACCAAGCTAAGTGACACAGGATTACCTGATAGTGAGTTCGATCATCTCTCCGAAGTGCTTGCTTTGGCTGGCTTAAAGTCTACTCCAAGCAAGCTGAAAGCTTTGACGATTGAAGAGCTTGCTATTGTTGGCAATAATTTCACCGCACAAAACCATTCTATCTCCGCGATGGGGGCTGACGCTCGCATCAATGCCTTTGAGGTCATTGAGCGAATTAAAATGCAGGTTGCTCCCAATGGCATCCTGCGCAATACGCAGTCCAGAACCGATGCGATCAACCAAGTTAATAAGTTATTTCGCAGTTATGGCAAAGCATTCACTAACGATGCAGTAGCTTTCCTTAATCGCCTGTCTGGTAATGACTTAAACGTAGGTGAAGATGGGCTACCTATTTTTACTTCGCCTAAGATGACCATGGGGAGGTCTGATTTAAAGGGGGATAACTACAATTTTAGAGGTTCAATTAACAGTATTAATCTTGGTGCCGCCAATAAGAACGGCGTAATAACACCTCGTCTTGCGACCTTTTATCACGAGGTCGCACATTGGATGTTCGACAACGTATTAACATCGGCCCAGCGCATTGAAGCAGTGAAGATTATTCGAGGAAAAATCTACGACGATAGCAACGCCTTGAACTTAGATAAAGTGCAGGAAATGACCTCTATCGGCAAGGATGTTTTCCAAGGCTATGGTGTGGCCAAAGGTACTGATGGTAAGGGATTCAGAACTAACTCGGATGCATCCATTGATGAGCTATTTGCCGAGCAGTTTGCTCTGTTTGCGATGAGGAACCATGCCTCCCCAGATTCTCAGTCAGAGTCCTTGTTTAAGAAAATGGCTGTATATATAGATTACCTCTACAAGCGATTTATCTTACAGCAGAACGTAATTGATCCTGACTTGGAACGTTTGTTCATCAACATCATTCCAAATGAGAAGCAGGTTCGAGACCGTTTGATAAACAACGTCAAGCAAGTCAACGTCAGTGAAGCTTCACCCCAATCCCAGACAGGTAAAGCCATCCGAGTTCGCCTATCCGAAGTGGTCGAGATGAATGCGACCATTGAAGATTCCATCGGGTCGACCTCTATTATCAGTTACATGAAGGATGCGGGGGCTATGATGTACTCCCTGTCCAGTCAGCGCGGCAAGACCAAGGGCTTCCGTCAGGTTCAACCTTTGCACAAGGAAATGCGCTCGCTATCCGAGGAAGTGTACGGCACCATCCGAGAATACTACGGCGAAACCAAAGGGAAGCAAGGTGGTGAGCAGGATTGGGAAGCGATCCTGTCAGGTGAAGATGACCTTAGTATGTCTGCCGAAATTGAGCTGGCAGAAAAGCTTGAGCACCTTTGGGAAAAAGAAGGTGGCATGCGTGATCTGATGTCACGTACTGATGACCAGCTTCGGGGCCAATACTACCGCCATGAGCAAGAGTTAATTATAACGCCCATCGCCAAGGATTACATGCCTGCCCTATTGAGCGATCCCAAAGTGCGTGATGGCTGGCTCATCAAGCTGGAGTACCAGAAGAACAAGCCCAAGATTACTCACGAAAATATTGCTACCTACTCAGTCAAAGCGCGAGCTAAGACTGCGCCCCGCACAATGGAGCAGCAAGCCGCCAGTGATGCCTACGCCATGAGGAAACTGCCGCTCGATAAGCTGAAAGAAATAGCGGCGGGCGAAGGCCAAGATGCGGCAGATGCTGCCACTATCCTTTTAGCGAAATGGAAGGATGCGAAACCCAAGTTTCCCAAGGGCTATGCACCCAACCCCATCCTAAAAAGCGCCAAGACACCAGAACTAAAGGACATGCTCGTTGATGCACTGGTTGGTGAGGCCGCAGGTGACAAGTCGGCGGGCAAGATGGTTCGTGACATTCGCTGGGAAATGGCCCGCCGTGGTGGCAAGAAGAAAATTAAAAATGATTCAACAATTAGCAACACCATCACGCTATTAAGCAAGAAGGAAGAGGTCATCCATTGGAATGGCAGCGAGCCAGACAACAAGATACCACTTAATATTTCGGCTGTGGGCCGTGAATTCTTGCAGAGCTTTACGCACCGTGATCCTATTGTGCAACAATCTTTGCGCACCGTGATGACCCGCTTCCTAAACATGATGGACATGGACACCAACTCCGAGTTCATCAATACGCAGTTCCTGTCGCAAGCGGATGCCATGCTAGAGGGTTTGCACATTGGTAAATTAGGCGATCCTAATGCACCGATCAAGCGAGACATGATAAATGAAGTTGATCTAACCAAGCCCGTCTTCAAGAGATTCCTGCGGGAAGGCCGCAAAAACGTGGTGGCTCTTGGCAGTGGTGACATCGAGCAGATCACTCAAGGCATCCGTGGCATGGCCCGTCTTGCTCTGCGTACAAATGCGATTCCGTCTTCCAATAAGTCATTGATCCTTGAAACCTACCGCTTGCAACCAGAGTCCGTGGTGTCTGAGATTCGGGGCAAGTTGGGTGGTGGAACAGAGTGGCAAGAAGCGGAGCGCTTCTTCACTGACAGTTTCGTGCATTACTTATCTGGCCATTTCCCTAGCAAAGAGAATATCTTCAAAGGGCTGACTCTCGATGAGGCCGAGCAGGTTGTCCATGTCTTTGACAATGTTCGGGACAGCGTGGACTACTTGACTAGTGGCGTCATCAACAAGAAAGAATTGGTCGGCGTCTTTGATGAGTTGGCTTTCTCAGAGCCTGCCGCGATCAATGCCGAGCGTGTTCAGGTGGCGGATGCCATGCGTGACACCATGCTTCGCTCAATTGATCCATCCAACAAGGACTCAGTTATCAAGAGCTACCTTCGGTACTTAGAGAAAGCAAACCCTCTTCGTCTGGATCGTTTGAATCGCTTTGCCAAGGGCTTGGGTCTAGGCAAGGATGGCGCTGTCCGCATCCTATGGCATAGTTCTCCTAATGGTGCTGCATTTGACCGTGCAGGCAATCCTATCCTACGCCCATCCAAGAATGGCCAACTAGGTTCTGGTATCTACATGAGTTCGGATGCTGAGTTGAGCTTCAATGTGTTTGGTCAGCGTCCGACTAAAGACTCTGTTAAAGCCAAAATCTTTGAAGCAGCAGCCAGAAACGGCATCACTGAGGGCAGCGCTGAGCACAATAAACTACTCAGTTTGCACCAGCAATTAGCGGATGCCTATGATTTGGGTAGCGTGACATCGAAGAAAATTATTAAAGGCCGAGACAGCGTGGATGAGGCTGAGCGTTTGGTTGATTTGATTGATAATCCTGACGATTTGCACCGCATCATCAAAGAACTGGAGTCCACAAGTGTCATGCTGGAAGCGCGAGAAGCTGTCTTTGAGCAGAACGAAGCCATCATCACCAAGATCATGGAGGAAATGAACGACATTGCTGGTGTCCAGTTTGATCCTGTCTTAATTCCGTTGGTGGTTCGTGCCGAGCGTGTGGCTGACTTCAGTCTGAACAAGAGCTACACCACCAGCGATCCATTGTTAACGTCTTTGCTTGGTCGTATTCGTCAGATTGAAGCAGGCGATGTCCATGCCTCAGATGCTCAGCGCGTCTTGATGGAAGGCAAGGAGTATGGCTTAACGCAATCCGTGCTGGACGTGATTCGCCCACAACTGGAGCAAGGCGGCGGCAAGGTGAGTGGCAATGCTTTGTATCAATCTTTTGTTACTGGCATTGCGTCCTCGTTGGGCGGTTCTCAGAGTAACATCAAGCCAGCCCAACAGTTTGTGGATGAGCTGCTGGAGAGCTTGGGCTTTGAAGCCAAGGTTGGTTCCAATCGAAACCGTGTGCAAACCAAGGATGACAGCGGTAACTTGCTGAAAGTGGAAGATCGTTGGTTTGATGAAGTGGTGGTCTTCAAGAGCAAGAATGTGAAGCACCTTGGTGCGGACATCTTCGACGAAGAATCTTCGACGCTTATGCACAGTAGTATTGAGATTCTGGATGAAGCCGCTGATGCGCCGAATCCGAATGGCAAAGTCCTTCTGGCTGCTATCAACTCCGAAGGCCCATTAAACAAGAAGGGCTGGGCAAGCACTGTCAATGAAATGGAAGAGGCAGGTGCGCCTCCTACGCTCACGTCAGCATTGATTGCAAAAGCCAAAGGCAAGCCGTTGACCGAAGGTCAGGCAAAAGCGCTTAGTCAGTTTGGGCCAAAAATGTTTTTGTCAAAAGGCTCTGATCGTCTGCGCTCCTACGGTATGAACTGGCTGGGTGATTTTATCCAGCCTCAACATGGTACAGGTTTTCACGAGCGCCAGAACAGTGAATTGGCGAGGAAGGTGGTGCCAATCATTCAGATGCTTCACAAGCTGCCAGACGCGAAGGGGACTGTGGGACGTTGGGCTTCTCGCAACAATCCTATGCACATTAAACAGCAACCCTCCGTCAAGCGGATTGTAAAAACACTTCGTCGCCCTGCTGGTCACGAAGCAGAGAAGCGCTTATCACCAGAAGAGTTTGAGGTGTATCGTGCCATGCGAGACCTGTTCCACAATGAGGCTGTGGCGCTGAAAGAAGCGGGTGTCATCATGGGTCACATCGACGATTACTTCCCGCAGATATGGAATAAAGAAGTGTTAGTGCGCAATAAAGATGAAGCGGTTGACGAGATTGCACGTCACCTGATGCGTGAATCAGTTACGGAGCGCAATGCCGACATCTCGCCAGAGCAGGCAGTGGAGAAAGCACAGGCTATCTTTAACCGTTTGGTGGATGATGAGGGTGTGTACATGCCGCCACCTACAGGTGGTCGTCGTGACGCCACGGGTGATCACATTGATTACCAACGCATGCTTCGATTAGACAAGTACCCAGATTCCTTGCGCTCCCTTGAGAAGTACCTTGAGGATGACTTGGATGGGATGATGACCAAATACTTTGATCTATCCACTCGTCGCATTGAGTTTGCTCGCAAGTTCGGTACGTCCTCGCACGGTTATTTTGACTACCTGTTCGCTGTCGAACATGGGGTTCAAGGTATGGCGGAGCTGATGACCACAGGCAAGGTGCATCATCGCAGCCTGCTGTTAACCAACAAGCAAGGCGACCTTGAGCGTACCGAACTAAGCCGTGACCTGATGACACCAGTTTCAGGTGATCCGGTTGAAGCGATGCAGTTAATCAAGAAAGCGCAAGAGATGGCCAAGAATCAAGGGGCTGACGCTGCCAGAGATTTCCTCATCGGCGCTCACCCTCGTTCTACACCTACGTGGGAGAAGCGTGCGGATGCCATTGCTCATGCTCTGGCTGACTTCGGTGGCGAAGTGGGGCAGGTGCCAGAGCAGGCATATAAGTTTACACAAGGTTTGTTCAACACGACACAGCGTAAGCCTGTGTCGCCTCAAGACACCTTCTTTGATATGCAGAACCGCACCTCCAAGACCCTACGCTCTATCAATGCCGTAACGCTGCTGGGTTGGACAACGCTGACTTCGTTAGGTGATGTGGCGTTGCCCTTGGTACGATCAGGTAACTTCCGTGCATGGGCTAACGGCATCCGTAAGTGGTCATCCGATCCGATCTATCGTGAAAGCATCCAGAAGGTTGGCGTAGCCATCGAGAACTTGACGCATGAGCGCTTGACGCATTTGGTCGGTGCTGATTCTACCAAAGCCACCAATGCCTTCTTTAATTTCACGATGCTGACGCCTTGGACAAACATGAACCGTGAGATGGCTGGTGCAGTATTCCATCAAGCAATCATCGCTGAGCAGCGTCAAGCACTGACAGCGCCCAAGACATCTATTCGCTACAAGACGGCCATGCGATTTTTGAACCGCTATGGCTTGGCCGAGTTTGGTAAAGAAGGTGCGAAAGACTTGGCAAATCCACAGATGCTTGCGGATTCTCAAGCTGTTCGTGATGGCATGATCCGCTTTGCCAACGAGTCGATCTTCACGCCGAACAGCAATGACATTCCGCTTTGGGCGCAGACTCCATGGGGTAGCATTGTATTTCAGCTCAAGTCATTCCCACTCATGATGCAGCGATTGGTGCTGGGTGAGGGCGGTGTGATGAGTGAAGCTGTAAAAGCCAATCCCTATCCGCTTCTCTATGCGATGACCATCGGTGCAGGCTTCGGCATGATGTCCCTTGGTTCCAAGGATGTGGCACAAGCGCGAGGCGGCGAAGATGAGCAGAGTGCTGCATTCCGTAAGCGTAATCTGTTGAAGTCGCTAGGCTTTGATAAGTCTGTGCATGGTGACGAGGATGACTTTGCGGGCTGGTACTTGGATGGCTTGATTCAGATGGGCGGCATGGGTCTGCTTTCCAACATGGTGTACGATTCAGCCCAGCAGTTAGACAACGGCGCTTATGGCCAGATGAGAACAATGTCCACGTTATTCGGCCCAAGTGTGGGACTCCTAAACTCTGGCTTCAATGTCATGGCGGGGGCTTCTGAAGTTGTCAGCGATTCATTGGGTGGCAACACCAGTAACTCCAAGGAGCGTCAAGCGCTTCGTGAAGTGGCGAGTCGTGTCCCAGTCCTCGGTGGCGTTAAAGCCTTCCGTGAAGGGGCAGTTAACACTGGCGCTGGCCAGCCTGAAGGCAAGGCCAAGTCCTCCTCCGGTTGGGGCGGTGGATTCAGTGACGGATTCAAAGGTGGCTTCTGATGGAGGCCACTCCCCATTTTCAATGGTCAGAGCTGACGTGTAAGTGCGGTTGCGGAACGAGTTATGTTTCTGTCTCCGCACTCGATAAGCTGGAAGCCATGCGCAACATTTTGGGTAAGCCCATGTATCTGAACTCAGTGTGTCGCTGTCCTATTCATAATGCCAAGGTAGGCGGCGCTCCTCTTTCACAACACCGCTCCACTAAGGAGCGTCCAGCTACCGCATTCGACATATCCCTCCAAGGGCAAGACAAGGATGAGATTATCCGTCTGGCTGAGCGGGTGGGGTTCAAGGGAATCGGTATTAACTACAAGACGTTTGTTCACGTCGATGACCGCTCGAAAAGAGCAAGGTGGTAACATGTGGGAAATGATAGGAGCCGCATTGTTCGGCTCAACAACTGGACTACTGGGATCAGTGATTTCTAAGGCGCTAGAAATTTGGCGCTACAAAGAAGAAGCAAAGGCCAGACAGATGACCTACGACCATGAGGCTCGTTTGCTTGAAATGCAGATGCGCGATAGAGCGGCTGAGCGTGAGAGTGAAGAGGCTATCACCAACACCGTGGCTGATGAGTCCGTCAGAGTTGCCTCCTACAAGCATGATACCAACAACGGTGAAACGTCACCGTGGGTGAATAACATCCTTCGCTTGGTACGCCCTGTGCTAACGGTGCTCATGATCTTAATGACGTTCTACGTTGTCGCCACGTTTGAAGAGCTGTCTCGTGTGGACTTAGCGGGGCAGGTAATCGCAATCACATCCATGTGTTTTGCTTGGTGGTTTGGTGATCGCAGCAAGCGGATCAATGCCTGAGTTATTCCTTGGGCATAGGGTGGTAACGCATGTAGCTGTCGCTGTTATTGCAGCTTTTATCTCCGCCGCAGTTTGTGCAAAGCCATGTTCCGTCTTTTTGCGGCTCTCCGAATTGACAACTGCTGGGTTCGACAGGGACATCCTTGTCGCCCCAGCAAACGTCTCTCTTGAAACACCCCTTGCAACGCCAATCCGTGCCATCGTAACTGATCTTCCGAGCCTCCCCATTCAGCACAGTGATGATGCGCTGTTTGAGGTAAGACCATTCCAGCTCATCAAACTCGACAATCTCGGCATGGTAAGTCGACTTGTCCTTGTTGTAGGCAATGAAGAATGTCTCGGATACCTTCGATAACGCCATGTACATTTGTACCTGCGCATAGTAATGATTGTGAGAAATCTTCATACCTTTTGATAGGAACTTCTGAAAGGAGTTGTGGTTCATGGACTTAATTTCCAATACATAACTCTTTCCGTTAATCTCAATCATGCCATCGGTGTGACAGGAGATATGGCCTCCGAGTTCTTTGTACTCCCACTGCTTGCAGGTGAGCGGATCGTTTTCTTGAACGTCGATGTTAGCGGCTTTCTTTAGATCAGCCACCACGATGTCCTCGATGATGTGGCCGAGGGCGAAGATGCGTTTTAGATTAGGGGGAGCGGGGGTGTTAGGATACCCACGAAGGGAGTAGGCGAGATTGGCATCACAAGGATTCCCAACCCCGCTAGCACCGATGTACTTGCGTGCCTTGGATTCGTTTTCAGCCTCAAAGGCCAGATCAATGTTCGTTAATACTTCATGCGCTGTCACTTGATGTGCCATTTTCGTCGAGCCTGTACATAAACAATCCACGCTTAATGTGGATGCGGTCAATTTTATGACCTCCATGTTTCGCTTTTCGCAAGTGACGAATCTGTGCGCTTATGGAAGCCTCTGGATCGCCAGTGATAGATGCAATTGCTGCCAGCGTTAACGGCTTACCTGCATGCAATGCAGCGTATACTCGTTGTCGTTGGCCCGTCAAGCGGAAATCGTCTCGCTCTGGCTGGTAATCACTCCCCGCAAATTTACTCATACTATTCTCCGTTATTTTTATAGGGGTGGGGGCGTCAGCCCCCAAAGGCTACAGACCTCTAAATTCAAAAGGGGATGTCGTCATCGAACTTGTCGTTATTCGCTGGTGCCTCAGTGGTGGCTTCAGCAGGCGCATCGGCTGCGGCAAAGTACGGGTTATTCTGACGTGGTTCACCGCCACCTTTGCGGCGCTCACCTGTGTTATCAAACCAATCAGCACCTTGCACAACGTGCACTCCAACTTTCAAACCTTTCATCTTGGCGATGTCAGGATTGGCACCCGTGTAACCTGCTTTGACCAGCATGGTTTTCAGTCGGCGTTGGCCGATTTCTTGGGCTTCAGACGAGGCGTTGTGCACGTTCATGTAATCGGTGACGTGGCCCGCACCATCGAGCGATGTCAGGGTGACAGCAAGGCGGTGGCCTTTGCCATTCTTTGTCTTGTTCAACTCCGCATTGGTGATGCGGCAAATGTGATTGCCAGCAGGTAGTGTTTGCCCACCTTTGTCGGCTTCAATTGCGTTTAAATCTATGGCTGCTAAGCCGTTCCATCCACTCATATTATTTCTCCTGCGCCGCAGCAGTTTCTGCTTTGGCGACTTGCTTAGTTAAATATTCATCCCACTCACCATCGGCCATGGCCATTTTTGCAAACAGCTTGGTCACGTCATCGCACTTCTCAATAGGTAGTAAACGCTGACGAGGATCGCGGGCTTTAGCGTAGTAGCCTCGTACTTGGTCTGTAGCTAAGTAGCGAGTCACCTTGGGGCTTGTGCGGTCTCCATCGGTGTAACGGATGCCGCAAAATACATGGTCAAATAATGCAGGAATCTGCTTGGCCACCTTGCTACCCTTGACCATCGGCCAGTAGGTAGTCAATCCGTTGTCATCTTCCTCTTCGGATAGAAGACATGTGCAGACTACGTGCATATCTAAGTCACGAATCCACTTCAAAGCGCCGATCATCATGCGACTGTTATCGCCCCATTTCTCGAAACCGTTTTTGTTTCCCTCATGCACCTTCTCTAGGTATTCCATCAACTGATCCGACAGCTCTGTTACGGAGTCGATGAAGATGGCTTTGTATTCCAGCGCGTTAAATTCAGATGAATTAATCATCCGCATCGTGCCTCGAAACGAGAACACGCCGTTATCTGGATCGTGCTTGCCATCCCACGAGAGTACAGGGATCACATCAATAGACACATGCTCCAGTGATTTTAGGCCACCCTCCAGAGAGATGATCAATGTCTTGCCGTACTTGTTCTGTACATTGATTGCCTGAGTTGTCTTGCCCCAGCCGTGGTGTGCGCACAGGAGCGTCTTCTCGAAATGCACATCTGCATCCGAAGTGTTCAATACTTTAAACATTAGATTGCCTCAATTTTGAATTTTGGTTTGCCTGCCTTGCGTGTCAAGGCTGCGCCCAGTACCTGTCGTTCTGGCTCATTGGCGGAATCAAATTTTGATTTCGACACCTTGAAGTTGAAGTCGACGCAGCTTGGCAGTTCAGCCTCGTCGCTCTGCACAATCTCTTTGAGTACCGATTGATCCCAAGACCAGCGCTCTGTCACCGCTGACTGAATGAACAAGCGGTCAGTCTGAAGCGAGTGCGTACCGACCTCGCGCATTTCAGCAGGTATTGCCGCAATCAATGCCTCTTCGGCTTCTGTGAGTGATGCTTTGGCGGCTTGGTATCGCTCCATAACCAACACGTAATCGAGTGCGTATTCCTGCACCACTTCTTTTTGTGCGTCTGTGTTGACAACAGTCGCAGCAGTCTCTTGCGAGGTGTCATCTTCATCGAAGAATCCCATGCTAACTCCCTAGTTTTTATCAGTGAATCGTATAAATGATTGCTGATCAGGTTTGTAATGATTCCAAATATAATTTAAGATTGTCTCGAAATCAACACATTTTTACAAAAAGGAGAAATTAATTATGTCAGTTCAATATAGATTGAACGTCCATCGGCTGTTCAGAGACTTGGGTGGGCCGTCAGCATTGGCGCGGTATACAGGCCATCCCCGCACATCTTTCTATAGGTGGCTCAAGGCCGAGTCTATCAGTACAAAACTATTGGAAGACATCAAGACAGCCTTTCCTGACATCGAATTAGATTTTTATTTTGAACCCATTGAGGTCAAGAATGTAATCGCCAGAACGGGTCATATTAAAAAAGGGCTTGGCCCAGCAACCATTGAAAGAAACATGACGAAAGCAGAGAAAAATGCTGTTGAGTCGTATCACAAAAAATAAAGAGGTAGTAGTTATGAGTCATAACATGGACGCAGCTCTGGAATTCCTAGAGTGGGGGTGGGCCGTCATTCCATTATCGGCCACGGAGAAACATCCGCTTGTTAAGTGGAAACAGTTCCAAACTGAGCTGCCCACCGAGGTGGATGTTGAGCGCTGGTGGACAGCGTGGCCAGATGCAGATGTCGGTGTCATCACGGGAGCGATCTCTGGCTTGTGTGTGGTTGACGCTGACAACGAGGAGGCAAGGGAACGCGCGATCCTTGAGGGATATGAGTCGCCCATTTCTGTGAAGACCAAGCGCGGTTGGCACTACTATTTTGCTCACCCGCTGGATGGTGGCTGGCGAGGCCCACGTTCAGGTGTCAACGCGGGGGATCATTGGATTGGTCAGAATGGTTTGGATTTTCGTGGTGACGGAAGCTATGTCAAAGCGCCGCCTTCGACAGGTTATCAATGGTCAGTGCCAGAAGGTTTTGAAATTCGTTCTGACATGCCGATTTTTAGAGATTATGAAAAGCCGCTGCCAATTGTTGACCAACAGGCAACAGAATTTATGGGCCTTGAGTCAATTGATCTGGCAAGTTTGGCGATGGAAGGGGAGACAAAGCGTGACATCTGGGTGGAGACGCAAGACTACGCCAACAACTTTGCGAATGGAAAAATTCCTACGGATGGGCATGGTCGTCATGATCGTGTGTTTCAATATCTATCGCATGCCGTACTGACTCATGGTGTCGGCACAGAGCTGGAGGATGCAGGTCGAGAATTTATGGATAGGTTCTTCACGGAGCCGCTGCCAGAGCATAAGTTCCAAACCAATCTCACTAACGTGCGCGAGAAAGAAATGCGCAATCATCCTGAGCGCTTTGACATCGAAGGGAACTACATTCCTCGTGAGACTGAAGACAATCAATCACTTGATTTTGTTGCCGAGGAAGAGGAAGAGGAAGAAGGTGATGACATTAATCCACTTACGGTGGCTAATGCGGATGCGCTGATTGAAGAGGCGGCCAACTTCAAATATCTGATCGAGCCGTGGTTGCGCAAGGGGAGCATCACCCAAATCTTTGGTTATTCCGGTCACGGGAAGTCGATGTTCACACAACATGCCCTCTACCATCTGGCGGTGGGCCGAGACATGGGCGCGTACACCGTGGATGAGCCAGCCAGCGTGCTGTACTTTGACTGGGAAAATGGTCGTGCCACCATCGGCAACATGCTCAATCGTTTTCGTAACTCATTCGGATCGACGGACAGATTTAAAATGTGGACGCCGTTTGTCGGCCAGAAAGAAATAAATCTCAATGAAGCCAAGGGTCTGATGGAGTTTCAGAGGTGGGTGATCGCTGTTAATCCTGATGTCATCGTCATCGACACGGTTCGCTCGGCGTTCACTGGGCTGGAGGAATCCAAAGCGGAGTCGTGGGCGAGGATCAACTCCATCCTACTCAAGCTGCGCAATGCAGGCTTCGCTGTCATCTGGCTGCACCACTCCAACAAGCCCAGTGAATCAGGCTTGGGTCGAGAGGCAGGCAGCACCAACCAACTGACCGTGGTGGAAACGCAGATGCGCATCACGCAAGTGTACGAGGATGAGGCCACCGCTCGCCAGAATGCAGGCTTGTCAGCGAGTGCTATTACAGAACGGGAAGGGGCGTGTGTGTTCCAAGCATTCCGTCAGCGCCTGCCACGTAATGCGCACCTAACAGTAGTGATGGAAGTTCGCTACGGCAAGGTACGTGAGTGGAGTGATCTGATGGAGCGGGCCATGTTCGTTGGCTTTGCTCGTGACGAAGATGATCGTTCCATCGTGGTGACAAGCCGCTCACCCAAGCAACGCGCGGAATGGTACTACCAAAATGGCCGTGACGTGGAGACAATTTCGGATGCGTTGCACCGTCCTATCCGCACCATCCGAGATTGGGTGGAGTCATGATTATCGAGCAGGCCATGTGCCTCGCACTCAATGTATATTTCGAGACACGCAGTCAAGGCTTGGCAGAAATGATTGCCGTCTCGGAGGTTGTTATGAACCGAGTTGAATCCCCTCGCTATCCTGACACGATATGCGAGGTGGTCAAGCAAGGTGTCCACTGGAAAGGCCATCCAGTACGTAACAAATGCCAGTTTAGCTGGTACTGCAATGGTGAGCCTGACATCCCGACAAACAAGAAAGCGTGGGCGGTATCGCAGGACGTGGCGTGGGGCGTGCTGGATGGCCGCATGCGTGGTGTTGTGCACGATGCAACCCACTATCATGCGTATTATGTATCGCCCTCATGGGCGAAGACAAGACCGCTGGTGGCAAAAGTCGGAGCGCATTTATTTTATAAATAAAAGTATCTGGGTGGAGACAGAGTTGGACGATGCCACCGCCCCATTGTTCTCATAATAGATACTCCAATCAACTAAGGAGTACCGTTATGGAATTGCATGACAGAAACTCAATTGCACTAGCTCGGACTCATGTCGGCGTGGCTTTGGACGAAGCGATGACTGACGTGATCCGAGAACCCCTGAGAGAAATAATTGACTTCTTGCAAGAGGGCGACATTGATACGTCGACCTCACTGCTGGATGACACAATGGAAGAATGCTTTGATCCCTTTGTGAGAAACCACCTGCACAAAGCCTATAACTATCTAGCGGAGATTGCGTAAGCAAAAAAAAGCCCTCGTAGGATGCGAGGGCGAAGGCAGGTTGCAGCCTGCGGAGGTAGCAGTCATGAGACTGCGGGAGTGTTACTTCAGTTTTCGATTAATACCATTCTCGTCAATCGTTTCGATGACCTTTAGTGGGCCGAAAACAGTATTCAATCTATCAAATGTCTCGGTGGCCCATGCGAACTTGGCTCTATTTTCTTCTCGCCGCTTTTCTCTTTCAGCGTTGGCCGCACATTCTTGCGTTGGTTGCATTTTTTTTCTTAGCCTCCCAAATTTTTTAGTCCGGTGATCTCTGGAAAAGGTAATGTAAAAACAATGTGAACATTGGAACGAACCTTTGTGTGTAGCCCAGCGGAACACAAAAAGGTGAGCGAGAAAAAACAAAGGAAGTGTTGCCTTTGTCTTGGTAACTAAGAACTAAAAAATAGGGTAGCATATTTTAAGGCATAAATCAAATTTAAAAATCATTTATACGATACAATAAACGATTCAACTAAGGTACACTGAGGAGCAAGCTTAACCAAACATAGCAGGTTACTTGTGCCACGGAAAGTCGAAATGCCTGACGAGCTTATGCTCTGGCTTAAAGAGAATCATCGCGCCCTATCACACAAAGAACTAGCCGATGAGGTAGGTTGCTGTGTCGACACACTTAAACGCATTCTCCACCGAGAAGGACTCCAGTTTTTCAAGGGTGCTAAGTATGTCGCCATCAACGAGAACCCCCTAAAGATGTGGGATAGACCCTGCATCCGTTGCAAATGCACTAAGCCTCGACCAAAGAATCAATACATCTGCTCAAGGTGTTGGGATCGAGAGTACGAAGACACCTAATCTCCCATCTGGCTATTTGAAGAACGTCCGCGCTCGCCCGCGCGTACTCCAATATGCACCTTGTTTTTTCTTGTTGGCCAAACGCTGCGCTGGGGCTGCGCGTTGGCCGAATCACTTCACTTGACCAATGCACCGTAACTAGAATCGTTTTAACGGTTGCAAAGATGACAATAAATGTTACTATGTTGGTACACAAATAGAAAAAACGAGGTAGTTATGACAAACAAACAATCAACCAGCGCATCACAAATACTACAAAATGCGCAAGGCCACATGAACGAGCGGGCCACGACTTATGATCAGCCTGATGGGGAGCGCAGCATGAGCGCCACTGTCACGATGTTCAATGCACTCACGGAGAGTCATCTTTCAGAAGAGCAGGGCTGGCTGTTCATGGTCTGCCTCAAACTCAACCGCGCCCAACAGGGCGATTTGCGCTTGGATTCATATGAAGATGGAGCAGCTTACTTCGCACTAGCAGGTGAGGCGGCTTCACAGGAGCGAGCATGAGCTTACTTTTCAAACCCAACTTAGCGGCAGTCGATAGCATTTGCAGCAAGGCGGCAGTCACACATATCCGCTCTGATTTTGCTGACGAGCCACCCGCCAAGCCAAAGTCACGGCCACGCAGACCACGGCCACGCAGACCTTGGACGGATCGTGAGCGAGAAATCGCACTGGAACTCCGCGCATTTGGCATGAGTATTGACGACATCAGCGAATTGCTCAACCGCAGTTCGAGCACGGTTGCAACCTTCTCCCAAAATTTTGCAGGCGAGATTACTCGGCGCAAGAACACCATCAAACAAACACTCATCACACGATTTGATCTCAATACAGATCACCTCGTTTAAAAGGATTTTCACATGAAAAAACCACTCGTTATCTTCCACGCTAATTGCCGAGACGGCATGTGCTCCGCCGCCATTATGTACGATTATTTGATGGGTGAGTGCGAACTCCATCCCATGCAGTACGGTGACACACTGAAAGCACCCATTAAAAATCGTGAGATAATCATGGTCGACTTCAGTTTGCCACGCCATGATCTCATCCAAGTCGCAACAGAAGCGGCCTCTGTCCTCATCCTCGATCACCATGAATCAGCAGCCGAGCACTTGGTTGACCTGCCTCACAACGTCAGCTTTGTTTATCAAACGTATCTGTCCGGTGCAGGCATCACATGGCAACACTGCTATCAGGATGCAAGGATGCCGATGGTTGTGCGCTACGTGCAAGACCGAGACCTCTGGAAGTTTGAGTACCATTCCTCCAAGGCGGTCAACGAAGCACTCGCTGCCAACTATCCCACCATCGAACACTGGATCGAAGATTGGTTTGCCTTGCAAGATGACGCATTTGTTGACAGTGTGCTTGCACCACGGGGGGAGGCTATCCTCATGACCATCGAACAACAAGTATCACGCATTCAGCAGAATGTTGTTCACGGTGACATCGACGGCACCCCCGTGGTGGTTTGCAATTCACCGATCCTACAATCCGAGTTAGGCAACAGCCTTGCCAACAAACACCAGAAGCCTGCAATCATCTGGCACTTAAAGAACAAAGAGGAGGTTATCCTTTCCATCCGCTCTCTGGATAACCTCTCGCCCGCACGATCTTTGGCCGAACACTTTGGTGGTGGCGGGCATCGCAATGCGGCTGGGTGTGCATTCAACCCCTCCGAGATTACCTCAGATTTATTTGGAGCAACCTTATGAGAAATCCTAACTGGGACATGGCCCCTGTGTGGGCCAATTATGTCGCGCAAAACGAGGACGGACGTTGGCACTGGTACGAATCCAAACCCACGCCGATGCATCAAGCCCGTGCATGGGGAACCATCGGCAAGCGTGAATCCGTGTGGCCAACAGTGGTGGACTACTGGCGTGAAACGCTGACTCTTCGCCCGTCACTGGAGGAGGAGCAATCATGAAGGTGCATGTCTACCGCAACCTAAAATCCAAGGAACCCTCGCTATCCATAAGGTGTGCCACGTCACACCTCGTCCTTGGGCATTGCCAAGCGGTGCTACTCAGCGATGCGACCTTCACCGTCCAACCATCTGGCTTGCTTCGCACACGTCAAGAACAGCAACGCAATGTTCACGCATGGGTCGTCGGTGAACTCCTATACCCCTCCGAGTTTACGCCGTACAAGGAGCGCACTGTCGACTTTGATTATGACTTGCCCTTTGAACCCAGCAAACTGATCCAAGATTTCCGTGACTCCGACACAGCCGTGCACATTTACTACAACCCGTACCACTGCGAGAGTTTCGTTGACCAGTTCGGCTACCCAGTCAATAGAGCAGTCGCTTCTTGCATCTGGTCAGACGGCATGGTCACAGGAGAGTTTGTTTCGTAGCGTTTCCCATAATGCACAAAGTGCATTTTATGAAACAAGGAGTAGGCAGTAGATGTTCGCTACCCAATCATGGCTGTACCCCGACATGTACCTGATCTCACCATTCCATGTGGCCTCCGTACTGTCAGAAAAACAACACCACAAAACCGAGTACGTCACGCGTACCGAGTGGGTCAGTGTCGCCAATGATTATCCCATCGAGGCCGTCAACTGTTACTCCATATATTCTGGCGTCTTCATCGGTGACAGGCCCACCACGCGCTACGTGACACGCTCTCGTGGCTGGCGTCTGTTTGAATTGCAACCCGCCCATCCATGCCATGCATTCTGCAATGTGGGTTGGAGCAAATTCTTTTACGGTTGGGTCGGCTTCAAAAATCCTATCCCAGACACAACCACTCGCCGCGCCTTTCGCGTAGGTGATCTGCACTATCCTCAGTCCTACAAGAGTGGCACGATAGCCACCATCGAGGAGGCCAAGGAGTCCGCTATCCGCTTCGCAATCGACATCAACAGTCCCTTGCCCAGCGAACTACCGGAGGCATTGAACCCTATTCCGCACCAGTTCATTCCTCCGACCCCTCCCACTCTCGCACAGGAAACGATCCATGCCATCAATGAAAGGAATGAAACAGAAGGGCGACCGCTTTGAGCGCGAACTTGCCGCCTACCTCAACAAGCACTGCTATACCACCACCCAGTCCGCTCACCGAGCGCCCCTCTCTGGAGGCGGGTTCGTCATGTCATCTGGTGGGGCAGACCTCGTAGGCACACCCGACCTATTCGTAGAAGCCAAGCGCGTTGAGCGCTGCAACTTCAAAGAAGCCATGGCACAGGCTGAGAGAAACGCCACAGACACACGTTCACCTGAGACCCCCATCGTCATCAACCGCATGAACAACATGGCCACAGGCGACTGCTACACCGTCCTACGATTAGACAACTTCCTCAAGTATTACAAGGCGTACCTAAAGGAGCAGGGCATCAGCTAAATTTAGGCCAAAAAAAAGGCACTCATCGAGTGCCTATCTGTGTTTGTCACAATCATCAAGCTCGTCGTCAAAACCCAACCGCTCTAATAGATCACCCCATTCTTCGGCTCGGTCATCGTCATTGGTCATCACTATGATGGCGTCAATCTCATGCACGAGCTGTTTGTCTAATGTGTGTACCATATACTATCCCTTGTTGTTGGAAAATAAAATCGTGCATTATCCCAACATTAGGAGGCCCAGTTTTAATCTCTGCATACCACTGTGCACCGAAGCTTATTCGTCGCGTCACCGTCCACCAAAATGGCGTCACGCGTGGTTTCCAGCACATGTCTACGACCAGTACAAACCACCAAAGCCTGCGCCTGTGTCTGACTGTCGTCTTGCAGCGCATGGCTGCATGATTTGGGTTTACGTTTAAGTCCATTTTTGTTTTCTCCCTGCACCTGTATTTAATAGCATGGCTATCTCAGTAGGTACATGCAAAACATTGATTTCAATCAATGCTCGTGTGTTTTTATTTACATTTACATAGAATCATTACAAAGTAACAACTCAGGTGTTCCAAGCACCTGTTTGTCATCATTCAAAGTCCAGTAAATGTACCCTCAAAAAAACCATACCAATCGTCCGCTTTCATGCCACTTTGAGTAGCGCAAGAATAGAGAAACATTGGACAGAAAACAGTTTACAACTGCTTAATGTTGCTCTATCCTACGCCACCAGTGGAATCCGTATCATTCCGCCTCTCTTTAGGACTATAGCTCAGTTGGTTAGAGCGCTACCTTGACATGGTAGAGTATCCCTTATGAGCCGTGGCTTTCAAGACGCTTGTTCCAAACGGTCAAAAATACAACGATTGAAACGATTACATATGGTTACAGAGTAACCGTCATTTTCGTATCACTTAACGATTACAAACCTCTCGTTAATAGATCAGCGTCCTCCACACCGCCGTGAAAATAATTATCTTTCGTGACCTGCACCTTGGCGTGACCCATGTAGCTACTCAGTAGCATAGGATTCACACTCCCATTGTTGCCAGCATTCGTGCCAAACGTGTGACGGAACGCGTATGGACAGAAGCGATTCTTCACACCAACCCCTACACCTGCTTCTCTGGCTGCGCGATACAGCATATTCCTCACGGACTCTGCTGGATTGCGAGTGGCTTCGGCAATTGCCTCACCATCACCATTGCGAAACACATAGTCATACTGACTACTACCATAGCGAGCTTGGATGGCTTCGAGAACTTCACGGATTGGCTTCGAGAACGGAATAGTTCTCACTCGCGCCAGCCCATTTTTCCCCTTGTAACTTGACAGTGTAATCACACTTCGCGTCTGGCATACATCCATCCATTTCAATCTGATTAACTCAGACGGTCTCGCGCCACAGTTCAACAACACAATAAAAAACCAAAGCTCATGTTCCCGCATATGCGACAGCACTAAATCTCTCGTATCCTGAGAGATAACCATCACTCGCGGGGACGTGTCACTTCCGATCACTGGCAGCACAGGCGCTGTCATCTTCAACGACTTGCAGCCGTAGCTGACAATCGCTCTAAGCGCACCACCATACCTTTTAATAGTTGCAGGCGATAATTTTCGATTAATTAACTCGCGCTCCCATCCAAGCATGGCTGCTTCATCGAGTTTGGCGAGAGGAGTTTTCCCCCATTTAGACATCACGATACTTATCTTCGCATCCTCCGTTGACTTCACACCCTTGCGGGTATACAAATCAATCAAGTCGTTCACGATAACCGTCGAGCCGCCCGTCAGGCGGAGTCCTCCATTCGCCACTATATCCGAGTACGCTTTACTTAGCTTGATAAGTGCGACCTTCTCAGGCTCGTCCGCACTCAAGCCAAGACTCTGCTTCACATCATTCTTAAATGCATCATGCCCTCTGGCGTACCAGCGACCACGATACTTTTCAAGACTTAGTATTACCTCCGACATAACTATCCTCCTTACTCTTCACATATAGGTTCAAGTAAGGGTCTGTCCCGCCCTCGACATAGGTAGCTGCCCAATTTTTAGGCAGACCACCTGACCACTCAGAATACTCCGCGTCACTAACTTCATCAAGAATCGGCAACAAACGAGCGCTGATTTCAGTCTTATCGTCAGTCCCCATCTTAACCCACACGGCTTTCAGATGCAGTCTTGCAGTATTGCGGGAGCACCCCATGCGTCTCGCAATATCTGCAATTCTCATACCCCCGAACAACCACATCTGCATGGCAGCGTGTTGTTTGGTGGTCATTAATCGCAACGCACTGCCATCCGTCAGCGATGCTACTTGCTGGCTTGGTGTGGCTTGTGTGTCGCTCATTGCAAATTTTATTATTGTTTTCAACTCGTCGATCTGCGCAGTCAATTCGGCTTTTAGTGCCTTGATCTCCGCGCTACAACTATCACAGTTGCTCATAATTCCCTCCATGTGATGTCCTCGTTATAAGGCACCACACGCATTGTATGCAATTTCCTCCGTTAAATCACCATACGCCTCCATTATTATGTGTCACAACTCCTTTGACTTCTCTCTCAATGTTATAATAATCATCATGAAACATCATGAAACGCTACTTGAATCGTTACATGAATCATTCTTATATCACAATTGCTTCGTTTATCCAAGCGGGGCGATGATTTCCCATATCGTGCAGCTTACCAACCGACCTAACGTAGCGCCGATAGGCGAGTACACACGCCACCTCTGAATTCTTTTCGGTCTTGTGCTTTGCAGGCACACACCGTGGTGCCAAACTTTTGGGCATGGCAAACTCATAATACTCATCGCACATGAAATCAACATACGCAATCAGCAATGGTTTTATATTTCGTTTCCTACGCTGCAACTCTCCAGCAAAACTCTTCAAGTAGGCTAGCGCCCACAGCCAGTTCTCTCTATGCGCAAGCACCCATCGACTCCACGCATGCTCTGGCTCGTGGCAAATAAACTCTGGCGGTTCATCAGCCCAAAACTGAGCGCCTAAACTAACTAACTCAATCGCATCCATAAATCGTCGCTGCCACACAGCTTCAGGTACACACTTGCCGCACTCATGTGCGCTCTTATCGGTCATGTATATGTTCATTGATCACCGCTCGTATCTTTTCAAAATCATTTTTGCGTATGCGCTTCTTGCGTATGCGCCTACCAATCTCCAACCAATCAGCTATGGTCAGTCCAGCCCCATCAGGAGCCAGACAATACCAGTGCACCCAGACCCTAACAGGCGTTTCTTTTCGCACCTCGACCTCCCAACAGCATGCTGTCCATCTGACGGATCACCTTGCTCTCAAGTTCGGATACATCATTCAACACTGCGAAGTCAGGATAGAAGTGCCTCACGGCTTCACTCTCAATACCGATGCCGAACAAGTCCACGCCCTTGGCGGTCAATGACTTGACGACATACTTCAGATGACGATAGTTGCCGCTGTCATTCGACATGATCGAATCGGCAGGGCTGCCATCGCTCAGCACCATCAGCACCTTCCTCTTCTCAGGACGTGCCAACAGTTCTCGTGATGCCTTGGTCACGCTGACCCCATCCAAGTTAAAGTGGGAGTGCTTATCAAACGTACTCAACATGCCTCCCAGTTTTCCTCGTACTCTCACCAGCCTATCCTCAAAGTTTTTGTAGTGGATCATCTTGACGGCACCAGCGGAATCACAATCAGAGTAATTTCCAGTCGGATATTTTCTAGCAGTCGTGAATCCCTGCACAGCATAGCTGATCGGTGTATTCTCTAGCGCCTCACACAAAGCCACAGTCGCTTTCATGGCAGTATAAATCCGATGATTCATACTGCCGCTGTGGTCAATCAGCAGCATCACTGCGGTATCAATATCACTACTGTCCTCGCGTATCTTGTACACATTCTCAGCACGCTGATAGGCACCCACCAAACGACGATTATCTAGCCGACCATTCGTCTGGCCACCATGCCAATCACGCTTCATCTTGGCAGCAAGCTTACGCTCCAACGTTCTTCGCAACACATTCGTCTGGCCAGAGGTTTCATCCAAAACACTCTGGTATTGGGAGTCATCCTCATCCACGTCTCGTATATCCACGTCTCGCGCATCACCATATCGCTTGTACGATGCATCACGACCCGCCGCTTTCTTTGCAGGCTCATCGAGCATCCGCTCAATGGCATTCTGCCCAAGCTTGCGAGGATCAATAGTACCTCCGCTCGACGTAGGCTTGTCACCCTGCGTAGTCGCTATATCTTTGTTACGCTGACCGCTGCCTTCTTCGCCATCGCCATCGCCATCACCATCACCATCGCCACCTTGACCCTCATCACCCTCACCCTCGCCATTCTCACCATTCTCGCCATCGCCGCTCTCACCATCGCTCTCACCCTCACCCTCACCTTGACCCTCGCCAGACTCTTCATCACCTTCTTCATCACCGTCCTCACTCGGAGTAGGGCGTTGAGGTGGGTTCTGATAGTTCTCCTCCAGTGCCGCTAACGCATCCGACATCTGCTCAGCCAGAGCACCAATCTCAGCAGTTGTGGTGTCCATGTTGATCTTATCAACGTGCTTACTCACCACCTCCTTGATGCCCTCATCCAGCTCATCCCAATGACCACGAGCCACCTCACCATAGCCACCTTGCATACGGCCATACCATGTTGCAGCCAGAGCACCAATCTCAGTCGGCCCCATGTCGCTCACAGGTTTAGGCAGGCTAGCATCCAGCTCATATAAAACGGCTTTGCATGTGGCATCCAAGTTGTCCTTTGACCCCTCATACTCCGTAGTCAAGTGACGCTCAATCCTCACATCCTCCAACGCATTAAGCGCCCCAGACTTGAGTTCGTCACCGTGAAAATTTCGACAGGCTTCGGCATAGGCGGCATCATCCGTCCACTTTATGTGAGCGGCCTCATGATCAACATACCCTCTGGCTACGCTAACCGTGAAGTCATCCAACTCTGCACCCTCGTTGAGTGATGGCAGCGTTATGTGCTGCCCATCAGTGCAGGCTTGATTGCCCTCAAAACTCACAGTTACACCGTGTTTGCGGCCCAGCACCGCACCCACATTCTTCGCTTCATGCATATAGTTATTAGCTTTCATATCTACGCTCCTATCACTCGTTGCACCAGTCCAAACAGAACCACACGATCTTGCTCCGAGCAACGATCAAGGATGGCGCTACCAAACGCCTCCTTCATGGATTCCTTCTCGTCATTCGTTAACATGTTGGTCACTGTGTATCGCCTAGCCAACGCTTTCAATCCTCGTGGACTCAGTGGTTGCAACACCTTGCCACTAGTGAATGCTTCACGGTGCTCCTTGGCATACTCCACAAACACCTTCGCCTCAGTCTTGTCCAAGCTGGCATTGACCTTCTTCAACCACGCTACCTCTTGCGCTGTCTTCATGTAGTCAACTTTAATCCAGTTTGCAAAGCGATCCAGCGTTGCCATGCTCTGAGGTCTAGCTCCCATGTACATGCCACTGTCATCGCCTTGACCACAGGTGTTAGCCGTGGCCACCAATCTAAACCAAGGATCAGGGTGGATGCGGCGGCCACCATCCTCGCTGACAAGCAGCCCATTGCCCTCCAGCACACGTTGAAATACATACATCACATCTGGCCTAATGAAATCCACCTCATCACACAGCAGCATACATGGTCGGCTAAGCGCATCAGGCAGCACGCCATCAACAAACTTACTCACCGTCTGTCCGTTCTCCTCGATCAACGTATCTCTTCCCACTAAATCCATACGGCTAATCTCACTGTCAAAATTCACTCGCACCAACGGATAGTTCATCCGAGCGCAGACTTGCTCAACCAACGTACTCTTGCCAGTGCCAGTGTGACCAAACAAATAACTGTTATCGTTATCCACTATGCCTTGGAGCACACGGTAAAGAGCCTGCAAATTGAACTGATAGTGTTCATCAACCTCTGGCACATCAGGGTGCACACCATCCCACTCAAACACTGGGATATTAAAACTGAACAGCGTATTTTTTGTGTTGCCAGTGACATTGAACACCTCGCTCGCCGCCATGCCAGCCACGGTGCAAGCAGGTATCTCCCCACTGGCAGCCACGGCAGTAGGCTTGGCCACCATGGTGGACTGCGCTAGCACTTGCTTGAGCTTGTTCGCAGACTCTTCTGCTTTTTCATGCATGCTTTTCATGATGGCGTTGATACCGTCCACGGAGAGTCCCTTCTTACCGCTGAGACCAAACAGCGCATCAACGGCTGTCTTGTGTGCATCATCGAGCTGAATTGCATCTGCATGTGTGTTAGTCATAGTCTCTTCTTCCTCAATGGTTTCTGGGGCGGTAGCGGTAGCAAGCTCGGTGCTTATCAAGTCTGCAAGCCGCGCAGTTCGTGCATCGTAGTCACTAAGACAGTGGCTATAGTGTTCATTAAATCCATATATGCCTTCATGTTCTAACTCCTTATGAGCACAGGCATCTAAAGATTGGTATATGAATTCACTAGCAAGGTTGGGCAAGACAACTAAAGGCTCCTCACTAGTTATAGCACCAGTCAAGACATGATTAACAAACGCCTCCTGCGTGGAAGCAGGCCAGTTGCTGCTGAAGTTTGCAAATGTAGGCCGTAAACTCTCACGGTATCGGTGGGCCTTGCTGCCCATGGAAACCAGCCCTTCAAGGCGTCTTTGCAACCTCCCCTTGCGAGGGATGTATATCGCATCCCAGATCAGGTTGATGATTTTACGGTAGGCGTCACGCCTTTGATTTGATTTCTTAGGTCGGTTGGTATGCATCCTGCCAACCAACACCAAAATTTCGTGATAGACAGACTCGTCCATAGTGAACCTCCAAATTAAAATAATTATCTAGCCCCATCTGGCTGACAGGGTTTCTCCTTGAAACGCGGGGGTGACATCACCCATACATAGAGCGCAGTATCGTGGCGCAATTGATCCTATCCTCTGTACTCATTGTGCTCGCGTGGTCACAGAGCTTGGAGTAGGAGTCAAACTCCCACTCTTGACCAGTTCTCGTGCAGCGTAGGACATAGATTGTGTCGGGCATAAACCCAGCTCCTCGCTTGCGTCTGGCTAGCTCACTCTGCATTACGCTGCCTTTTCCAGCTCACCTAAGATGATGCTTCGCGCCGTGGGATTGCTCACTCCTACACGCTTAGCCACCTCGGTGTACTTCCCGTACTTCTCGTACCAAACCATGCTGGCCTCAACCAATTGCTCACGGGTATCATAAATACCTGTGCACAACTTGCGCTGGTATGGCCCTACCGTAAAGCTGGTGTTGCCACGCACTCGAACATGCGCTTCCACAACACACTTTCCCCCCTCTGGCTTCGAGAGTTTTTCATGCATGTCCTCGGCAACCTCCTCGCAACCTTCGTCATCGTCGTCATCGTCTATGTGCTTACCTTGCATTGCACTCAACAACACATTGACGTTCTGGTTAAGTGTGGCCACTTCCTCCAGTGCTTCCTCTAATGCATGGTCACGTTTAAGCGATGCCACCACGACAACAATGGCAGTAGCAAAACCGATCACGCCCACAATTAAATAGATTTCGTTCATCGTCATTCCCTCTGGCTAGTCATACTTAGCTTCACTTCGGAGCACGCTTCGCGCACTCCTCCGTTTCGCCCTTGGTTTTTGTGCGCTCAATGCGCAAGGTATACAATGCCTGTCCTCTAAGCCATTGATATGTAAGGTTTTCATCCAAGCTGTCAAGCTCGGATGGGTGGTGATTCAGGAAGACTTCAATGTCGCTCACGATGCCTCCTTGTACACATCGTAATCAAGCATGTAGGCCATCACTTCGGTGTGCGTCTTACCCATATACGGGATCAACGCATTCAGTTTCAAACTCCTCGCATAATCCATGCGAGTTATGTGCATATCCGCATCAAAGATATTCAGCCCAACCAGCAAGCGCAGGTCAGCATTGATCATATCCAGCGCTTCTTCTCGTAGATTCATAGCAATACTCCTTCATTTGTGTGACAGAATCGTAACACTTATTGATCAGCAATGGAAGCATCCAAACGATTACAGCGAATCATTCAGACCATCCGGTTGGTATCTCCTTGAAAACGCAGGGGTGACGATGCACGCCCTGTGATTTTCGAGCACCCACAAAAAAGCCCAGCGAATGCTGGGCCTTGTG
>ERZ1046740.434-NODE-434-length-35523-cov-5.992895_pt1 | contig 35523 bp, 33 predicted proteins | sample MGYA00383093_ERZ1046740 | MGnify/ENA primary metagenome ERZ1046740 (study PRJEB29581, sample SAMEA5548363) | metagenome | biome: marine; feature: coastal; material: water | depth 25 m | study: Short-term variability in the microbial, nano- and picoplankton... | reverse complement strand
CACAAAAACCATTATAACAGCCAAAATTTTATTAAAAATTTCTCCTTTAATATTTACGGCCATTTGCGCACCAACTATAGACCCAAAAAGTGCTGAAACTCCAATATAAATACTGAAAGGAAAAGTTGATATCCCTTTACTTCTAAAACCAGCAGAAGTGAAAATATTTTGAAAAAAAATAGCAATCCTATTTGTTCCATTGGCAATATTAGGTGGTAATCCTAAAAAAATAAGTATAGGAAGTGTTAATAAAGAACCGCCTCCAGCTATCGTATTTATAGATCCGGCTATAAAACCTACCAAAACTAAAACAAGTATTTCTACTATAGAATTCATGTAAGTAACTGAAACACAAATATACTTGATTTTTATATGAATTTTTTATCAAAAAAGATTAAAAAAAGTTTGAGCATCACAAAAAAGCGTTTTATATTTGCACTCGCTATTGGAGAAATGGCAGAGTGGTCGAATGCACTGGTCTTGAAAACCAGCGAGGGTCACACCTCCGGGGGTTCGAATCCCTCTTTCTCCGCAAAAAGCCTCACATAAAATGTGAGGCTTCTTTTTTTACCTCAAATTTAACTGATATTAAACACTTTATAATGCTATAAAATGATTTGTATCATTTTATAATAAGTTTATCAGAGATAAATTTGTTTATAACCTAATTGCAAATAATCATATTATGAAAATTAAAACGTTATTAGAACTGATAACTTTATCTTCTAGTCTTTATTATTTAGCAAAAGATGCTCATATAATAGATAGAATCAATGAGATTGCCGAAAAAGGAAAAGACAACATCAATAAAACTAATTCAGACACTAAATTGGATGGAGACGGAAATGAATTAGAATTTATTGAAAAGATTGCGCAGAAAGCAAATCAAATAAAAAAAGAACTCGATCTTAAAATTGAAGATTCGGTTGTTAAATTTTATAAAAAAATTAACATAGCTCATTTAGACGAAGTTAGAGGATTAAATGAAAAAATTGAAAAATTAGACATGACGGTTGCTCTACTAGAAGCACGAGTAAATCATTTGGAAAAAGAAAAATAAGATGGGTATCTACTCTAATATTATTCATAAGTATAAATCTGCCGCTCGATACAATCAAATTTTGAAGGTTCTTGCCAAGTATGGTTTTGAGAACTTAGTGTATTATTTAGAGAAACAAAAAAAATATCTTTTTATTCAAAGCCTTATTCCTAAAACTACAAGAACACATGCACTGAAGCATACAAAATGGGCTAAAATGAGGTTGGTATGTGAAGAACTTGGTCCAACCTTTATAAAGTTTGGGCAAATTTTAAGTAATCATCCAGATTTAATTCCAGCAGATTTAGTCTTTGAGTTAGAAAAACTGCAGGATAATGTACCACCAATGCCTATAAAAAAAGTTAAAGAAGTGGTGGAAACTGAATTAAAAGATAAAGTTGATAACTTATTTGCTTGGTTTGACCCTAAACCTTTAGCCTCTGCCTCCATTGCCCAAGTACACATAGTTACATTACACTCTGGAAAACGGGTAGCCTTAAAAATTCAACGCCCAAGTATTCGGGAAATTATTTTAGAAGACATTAAATTAATGTACAATATTGCTGAAATATTGGAAAAACGCGTTCCTTCATTAAAAAGTTTTGACCCAATTGGTTTGGTTAGAAATTTTGAAGCATCGATATTGAAAGAACTTGATTTTATTAACGAATCCATAAATGTTCAGCGCTTTTACAATAATATTATGTCAGATAAAGGTAACGACCAATTTGCTCATGCACCAAGAATTTATCAAACATATACAACACGTAAAATTCTTGCATTAGAACTAATATCGGGCATTAAAATTGACAAAATAAAAACATTAGAAAAAAAAGGGTTAGACCCCAAGGTTATAGCCCAAAGATTAGCAAAAAGCTATTTTAAACAAATTTTTGACTACGGATTTTTTCATGCTGATCCTCATCCAGGTAATTTATTAGTACTTCCAAATGGACATATTTGCTACTTAGATTTTGGAATGATGGGTAGTATCTTACCTCGGGATATTCAAATTTTTGGGCAATTATTTTTAGCAATTACTCGAAAAGATGTCAAAAAAATTATTCGAGCCTTACAAAGGTTAACAAACAACATGGCAATACCAAATATTAGAGATTTAGAATTTGATATTAATGAATTTATTGAAAAACATTATGTTAGATCTGTTCATAAAAATGAGATGAGTACTATTATGCTTGAACTAAAAAACATTGTTATAGCACATGGTTTAAAGGTGCCAACTCATTTCTTTCTTTTCGCCAGATCATTAGTTACAATTGAAGGGGTAATTCAAAAACTGAACCCTGAATTAGACCAATTAGCCTTGGTACAGCCCTATTTACTGCGTGTTATGTCTAAAAAATTCAATCCTATAAAAATAGGTGAAAAAGTATTCAATTCCATTTATGAGTTAGGTGGCTATATGGAAGAGTTTCCTAGAGATATAAAAAATGCTATTAGAAAAATAAATAGTGGCCAGATTAAAGTAGATTTGACTCATAAAGGTATTGATCATATGGTACATACCATACAGCGCATAACAAAACAACTTATTACTGCTTTTATAATAGCCGCATTAATTATAGCTTCTTCTTTATTTATTATCTATGACATTACTCCTTTATGGCGCGGAGTTTCAGTAATAGGCATTATATGCATAATTATTATTAGTATGCTTGCTCTAGGAATGATTATAGATCTTAGAAAAAGAGATTATGACAACTGGTGAGTATAATTTAACATCCTGAAAAAGTTTAACACTAAACTTTGGTAAAGACACCTTTTAAATGAGTAAATGCCTCTGAAATTTCACTTTGAAAATGCTCCCATTTAGTTTCTTCTTTCTTAGTAAATTTTTCTTTCATATCACCCACAAACTTATTAAATTCTCGTTTTCTTGCTTCAAAAGATATTTGTGCATTTTCTTTACTTTCGTCAAATTTATGTTCTAAAATATCTAGCTGAACTCTAAATTTTTCCATTTCAATTAACATAAAGGCATACATATTATTAAGTGTTTTATTCTCCCTTATTTTATCTTCAAGTTCTTGAAGCGTCAAAAGTAATTGTTCCTTCTGCTCTTTAAAAGTTTCTGTTGTTTTCACTTTTTTTAAGACCAGTTGTTTACGCAGTTCTTCTATTTTATTATTGATGTTTTCTATTTTTTCTTTGCCCTCTTTTATTTTGAATTTACTATCATGAATAAATAAATTGAAATTCTTTTTAATTTGTTCATATTTATCCAATGCTTCAGTTTTCCCAAGAGAAGCTTGCACTTGAAATTCCTCCATCTCATCGGCTGCCTTTCTGAGTGCATCAACAACGTTGTCAATAAAATGAGTGTTCTTATAATTTTTCATAATAATTTGATTTTGATTCATTACAAATATCTATCCAATTCCTTATAATCAAAATGATATATATCAACTAAAAACCTGATAATTTACCTTCGGCAACTATAAATATATTACCAATATAATATTTTTCAATAAAAAACAGTTTAGTATAAACTACTCCACTTGTTTATGTAAATTTTATACTATTATAAGTTCACTGAAATTGCCTATGACTTTTATGTGTTTTTTAAAAATTAAAAGTTCTTTTTGCTAATGTAGTATCTTCTAATACCCTATCATTAAAAATTACACATAAAAATATAAGGAGATACTACAATACTGGAACTAAAAAATTTAAGCGGTTTCAGCTTTTTCTCTCCTTCTGGTTTTAGCAAGATTTTCAATCAAATCAGGTACTTTTTCAAACATAGCAGCTAATCCGTGCTTTTTTCCTGTTTCAATAAAAGAAATTTCATCTCCTTTAGTTACTAAAAAACCAATTGGTTCAATACCAACACCTGCGCCAGCTCCCATACCTTCACCTTTTAAATCTTTTTTTTCAAATCCCTCTCCTCCACCAGAGCCAAATCCTAAACCAACTTTTATCACAGGTACACATTTAAATGCACCCAATTCGAATGCCTTACCAACTACTGTATCAGTTTTTGCTTCATTCTTAATAAAGTCTGTTATCTGTTTCAACAATTCTTCAAAATGTAATTCCATAATGTTATAATTTTAATTAATAAATGATTTTATAATGTTAATTGGTCTGTTTTGAATGTGCAGTACCAATTTGTTTTTCCCGTTAAAATTGATATTAAAATTTCCTGTATGATGCTTAAGAAATGAAAAAAATGGATATATTTTTGCATTTAGAATACAATCTCCAGTATCAATATTTACAAAAATCTTTTTTACCTTAAATGATCTCAATATTCTCAGTCCCTTTTTTATACTCATATTACTTTTCTTAGAATTTCTCATCTTGCTTTTTTTTGTTTTAAAAAAGTTATTATTTTTTAATGGGTAGAAATAAAATTTAAAAAACAATATTGTCAACTTAACTCTAAAAATATCTTCCTTTTGGCTTTCAAAACTAGCCTTGGCTAACCCTTTGAATTGAACATAATATTTATTGGATGCTGTATCAACAAACAAAATTATTGGCATTATTAACAGGTAAAATATTACCAATAAAAACAGTATCAAAAAAATCTTTAAAATCATTATTTAAAATTTATATGAAATACGGTGAATTACTGTTTTGTTGCAATGATATTAATCAAAAAAGTACATTTTAAATACATTTACAAATGATTTATATCAAATCTTTAAGCAAGAATAAATGATTCAAATAAATGTATTTATTTATTATAAATTGTGACTAGAACACTAATAAATGTAAGCCTCAATATTGCCTATTAAACCTATATTTTGCTTTTAATTAATTGCTATCAACATAGTATTTATAATTCCATTAATTATTCATTTAGCGCTAGATGCTAAGGGGTGTTATAGCAATAATTATACAATAATAAGGATGTTAAATTTTTAATAAAATGTTCTAAAAATTTGTACAATAACTATAAATTACTATTTTATCTCAACCTAAATGTATAAAAAACAATCATTTACAATGACTTATAAAATAATCCCAATGTTATTGTTGTTTGGACTTTTTTCTTTTGCAACAAACCCCATAAATTCGCATAAATATGTGGTTTCAAAATTAGAAACAGCAACATTTAATACCATTACAAAAGAGAAAATAAATACTATATACAACAATTTAGATGTAAACAATTTTACACTTCCTAAATCGGAAAGTTTTGCTGAAGCTTTTAAAGGTTTTTATCAATTAAAAGAAAAAGGGATTTTACAAAAAGATATTTTAACGCTTATTGATTTCAGTTTGTCATCAAAAAAACAACGGTTATGGGTAATAGACCTGAAGAATAACATTATTTTATTTCAATCATTGGTTGCACATGGCAGAAATTCTGGAAATGAATTTGCCGGTAAATTTTCCAATAATCCACAATCTTATCAAAGTAGCTTGGGCTTTTATGCTACTGGAGAAACTTATTATGGAAAACATGGCTATTCTTTGAGATTGGATGGTTTGGAAAAGGAAATTAACAACAATGCCAGAAAAAGGGCTATTGTTATTCATGGCGCAGATTATGTTTCTGAAAACTTCATTAAACAAAATGGAAGATTAGGCAGAAGTCTTGGCTGCCCATCCTTGCCAATGAATATTTCAAAAGAAATTATTGATACCATAAAAAATAAGTCAGGTCTTTTTGTTTACCACCCCTAAAAAAATTAAAAAGGTGATTAAATTTTATTTCTTAATTTTTTATACAATCCAACATCGAAATTGTATAAATCATCTCTAAATTGCAACTTACCATTTTCACTCCAGGAAGTCCAATACAAGACATGAATGTAAACGTCTTTTTTGAAATTTACTTCTTTTGTTTTTCCTTTCCGTATCGTTTTTTCAATTTTTTCAAAACTCCAGTTTTCCATATCATCTAAAAAATACTCTGTGAGTTCAAAAGGATCTTGTACTCGGATGCATCCAGAACTTAATGCTCGAATATCCTTTTCAAAAAAACCTCTGCTATTGGTGTCGTGAAGATAAACATTAAACCTGTTTGGAAACATAAACTTTACCAACCCCATTGAATTAAAGGTACCCGGACTTTGAACATATGTATAACTTCCTGCTTTATGAGCTTGCCAATTCATGGAACTTACCACATTTTTCTTTGAATCGTATATGGTAATTCTTTTTCGTTTAAAATAACTTCTATCTCTTTTTGCTTTAGGAAGCACATCCTTTCTAAGAATGGTTGGAGGCACCGTCCAAGTGGGATTGAACACTAAATGAGTTAGTCTCGACGATAAAACAGGAGTTTTTCTTTTTGCTCTTCCCACAATAACTTTATGGATTTGCAAAGTATCATTGTTTCTTATGGCATGTAATTTATAATCGGGAATATTAATAATAAGGTATTCCCTTTCAAATTTTCTAGGGTACCATCTCCAACGTTCCATATTAGCAATAATTTGCTCTTTTCTTTTTTCCTTTGAAAAATTTAATGCCATAATAGTTCCAACACCTATAATACCATCTGGAGCAAGCCCGTGTCGCATTTGAAACTTTTTGATAGCCAATTCAGTTTCTTGATCAAAAAATGGTGTTAAGTTATCCTTTGGTTTAAGGTCTTTCCAGTAAATTAATTTCTTTTTAATTAATGGTAAGATTACATTAGTGTCATTCAACACTATTTTACTCGATTGTTCAATTTTTACAAATTCTTCTTTTGGTAGGCTATAAATAATTTTAAGTGCATCTTTCAATCGTTTATATACAATATGATGAGGAATAACCCTTTTTAATGCCCAATTAAAAGAATCTTTTTTTTGAAAGTTTAATAGCAACTCTGTAAAATTAACATTGTTTTCTTTTAAGTCCCAATTGGTATATAATTTTTTGGGATTCAAGCTTCCCTTAGTAGCTTTTTTTATGAAACGGCTTAAGTTTTCTGTTAATATAATATCGTAGTCCACCAGCGCTACATCCATTAAAATATCAATGTTTTTCTCTTCTGTTTGTATATTTTTTAAGTCAAAATATTCAGAAAACAAACCTTCCATTTTCACATTATTAAGTAATGCAATAATTTTTTGACGATGCAATGAGTCGGCTAACCAGAACGTTTTATTTTGATTTACTCCATAAAAAGCTACCACATTTGAATCTTTTATATTTGCTAATTTAGTGGAGTCAATAGGAATGATTTTACCTTCTTCAGTAATTTCAATTTTTGGCAGCTGGAAGTTTTCTGCAAGATTTTTTTCTTCACAAGAAATTAAAAAAAATAGGATTGAAAAAAAAGAAATTAATTTCATAGTATTTTTTTTGTAAGTTTCTTATTAAATATAAAGTTTTCGATAAACTTATACAAAATTAACTCCAACTATTTTTTTATTTTACACCTTATTTGTTTCGCTTAATAAACTAAAAAACACCTCAAAAAATATATAAACGTATTACAAAAAAAGCGATAGCATCAAAAAGTAATAAGGAAAAAGAGATTGAACTATTTTATTGATTAACTATTTTCTTAAACATTAAATAATGTTCTCCAACAAATTCAATTTCAAATTTATCACCAAAAGTATTTAAACCAACCTTTGCGTAGAAATTAACAGCAGCAATACGTGCATTACACCATAAATAGTTAATTTTTAATTCATTTAATAATGTAAAGGCTTTTTCAATCATCAGTTTTCCTGCTCCACAACCTTGATATTGATTTAAAGTAGCCATACCTCTAAGCTGGTACTGCTCTCCACTAAAATTAGCATTGTGCATTTTCATAAAACTGGAAACTGCAATAAGTTCATTATTTTTAAAAGCTCCTAAATGAAATGTATCTTCATCCAAATCACCAAGAAATTGAAACGGCAACGGAATATTTTTACGTAAAACTGTTTTACGAATTGCATAAGTTTCAGAAGCTGATATTTTTTTTATTCTAATCATTTTTAATGGCGTATAATATAGCAGGAAAATTGCTTTAAATAAACTGTATTTAATGTTACATTTTATGACCACTTTTATTTAAGTAGTTCTTCAAAATTTAATTTGTTAATGTATGATTTATTAGTTTCAAAAATATATTTCATATTTTTTTTATCAAAATCAAATTTAATACTTTGACAATAAATAACATACATTCTACTTTATAATTAAAGTGATTTTTTTTGCAGAAAACGTTTGGTAAAGAGTAAAAGGATTGTATCTTTGTCATCACCAACGCGAGAGTAGCTCAGTTGGTAGAGCTTCAGCCTTCCAAGCTGACTGTCGCCGGTTCGAGCCCGGTCTCTCGCTCAAAAAAAGTCTAACATTGTTAGGCTTTTTTTATTTCAATTTATATCCAAATAGTAACAAGAGTACAATTGGAATTCCTAAAATAATTATTGTATTAAAACTTTGTGAAAATATTGTTGGATATACCGCTAACAAAATAGCATACCCTCCTATAGCTCCTCCAATATGAGCTGAATGACCAATATTGCCAATTTGTTTTTTCATACCGTAAATTGAATATAATAAATACCCAATTCCAAAAATATAACCTGGAATTGGAATTGGTAAAGGAAATATAAACAAACTCATAGAAGGATGAAGTAAAATTGCAGCATAAATAATACCTGCAACAGCACCTGAAGCACCAACAGCACTGTAATAAAGCTCTTCTTTATGATAGGTTGAAGTCAACATATTCCCAGTCAATAAACTTCCAAAATAAATAATTAAAAATTTAACAACTCCAAGTTTTACAATAATAATTGGAGCAAAAATATACAACACATACATGTTTAAAAATAAGTGCAGATAATCAACGTGTAAAAACCCTGAAGTTAACATTCTAATATACTCTCCACGTTTTACTGCCCCCATTTGAAACTTATATTTATCAAAAAACAATCTATCATTAAACCCTTTTATTGAGGCTAAAACATTAGCGACAATAACTACAAGAAGTACTTTATTAATATCCATATTTCATTCACTTATCAAAAAAACGAAATTATAAAAAACTTATGACATTTATTTAAAAAAATTAATACGATATTTGCAACTTTATTATATGGATTTACTAATTTACATACTTGTTTACCCTTTAATTTGGTTAATATCAATTCTTCCATTTAGAATATTATATATAATTTCTGATTTTCTATTTCTAATTGTTTATTACATTATTGGGTATCGAAAAAAAATAGTTTTGTCTAATTTAAAAATTGTATTCCCCAATAAAACTAAAAAAGAATTACTCTCAATTAGAAGAAAATTTTACCACCATTTTGTAGATATTTTTTTAGAATTAATTAAGTCTTTTACAATTTCCGAAAAAGAAATCTCTAAAAGATATAAATTCAAAAATATTGAATTATTTGATGAACTTCACAAGAACGGTGGTAGCTTAGCCATAGTTGGTGCACATTATGCGAATTGGGAATGGATTATATGCTTAGACAAAGTAGTTAAATACAAAACTTATGGTGTGTACAAAAAAGTTAGTAACAAGTATTTTAATACTACTATTTTAAAATCTAGAGGTAAGTTTGGATTAGTATTAAAACAAACTTCCAAAATTATTAAAGAAATAGAGATTAATAAGAAAGCTGGAAATCAAGCAATTTATGGCTTACTGAGTGATCAATCTCCTCAGTTAAAAAAAACACATTATTGGAATGAGTTTTTTGGAGTTAAATTACCAATTCATACCGGGGCTGAAATGTTAGCCAAAAAGTACGACCTTGATTTAGTTTTTATGAATACAAAAAAAATTAAAAGAGGCTTTTACAAAACAAGCTTTGAATTAATTACAGATGACGCAAAAAAATATGCCAATTATGAACTAACTGACATATTTTTAGATAAGGTTGAAAAACAAGTTAAAGCTGAACCTGCTTATTATTTTTGGACCCACAAACGCTTTAAACACAAAGATAAAGCGCCTAAATAATTTCTTTTATTTCTTCTATAATTCTTAGAGCTAAAGCATCTGCATTTTTTTGTGAAGTACTTTCAGTATAAATTCTAATAATTGGTTCAGTATTAGACTTTCTTAAATGCACCCATTCATTCTCAAAATTTACCTTTACGCCATCAATGGTACTTACATCTACGTTTTTATATTTTGCAGCCATTTTTATCAATATTGAATCCACATCAATTTCTGGAGTCAATTCAATTTTATTTTTGCTCATAAAATAATTTGGATACGATTCTCTTAGAGTTTTACAACTCACTTTTTCCTTTGCCAAATGAGACAAAAACAATCCAACTCCAACCAGTGAATCACGTCCATAATGAGATTCCGGATAAATAATTCCACCATTACCTTCTCCTCCAATTATAGCATTATTTTCTTTCATTAAATTCACTACATTAACTTCACCAACAGCACTTGCCTGATAATTTCCTCCGTGCTTTTCAGTAACATCTCTTAATGCTCTCGATGATGACAAGTTTGAAACTGTATTACCCTTAACTATACCCAACACATAATCAGCACAGGCAACCAGAGTATATTCTTCACCAAACATTGAACCGTCTTCACATACCAAAGCAAGCCTGTCAACATCAGGGTCAACAACAATTCCTAAATCAGCCTTCTCTTTTATAACTAATTCTGAAATAACGGTTAAATGTTCTTTCAACGGTTCGGGATTGTGTGGAAATTCCCCGTTTGGTTCACAGTATAATTGTACACATTCAACACCTAATTCTTCTAATAAAGCGGGAATAGCAATTCCGCCTGTGGAGTTCACACCATCAACTACCACCTTAAAATTTGCATTTTTTATGGCATTAACATCTACTAAATCTAAGTTTAAAACTTCTTGTATATGTTTAGCTATGTAGCCTTTGTTTTTTGAATACTTACCTAAATCATCAACTTCTGAAAAATTAAACAATTCATTATCAGCAATTCTTAAAACAACATCGCCGTTTTCAGCATTTAAAAATTCACCTTTCTCATTCAAAAGTTTTAAAGCATTCCATTGTTTTGGATTGTGACTTGCTGTAATAATTATACCGCCATCTGCTTTTTCTAATGGAACAGCTACTTCAACCGTAGGTGTAGTAGATAATCCAACGTCAATGACATTAATTCCTAATCCAACCAAGGTATTGCAAACCAAACTACTCACCATTTTTCCCGAAATTCGGGCATCTCTTCCTACTACTACAGTTAGTTTTTCCTTTTCTGAATTATTTTTCAACCACATTCCATATGCAGCTGCAAATTTAACAGTATCAATTGGTGTTAAATTATCATTCACTTTCCCTCCAATGGTTCCGCGTATTCCTGATATTGATTTTATTAATGACATAGGTATTTTTTAAAGTTGTACAAATATAATTTAATTGATGGTTTAGGAAAAAAAAAGCTGCATCAATTGATGCAGCTTTTCAAAATATTCTATGGAAAATAAATTACTTTTTTCCTTCCATTTTTTTCTTTAATGCAGCTAAATCACCACCTAAATCACCAAGAGTAGTTTTTTCAGAAGAATCAGCTTTTTTCTGAGCTGCTCTAATGTTTTTCTCTTCTTGAGCTTTAAATATTGAAGTATGAGATGCTACAACACGTCTAAATTCTTTGTTAAACTCAATAACTTTGAATTTTTCAGTTTCACCTTTAGCAATTTTAGAACCATCTTCTTTAGTAGTAAAACGACTTGGTACAAAAGCTTCAACACCATCTTCTAAAGTAACAACTAATCCTTTGTCACTTTTATCTTTTACAACACCTTCGTGAATAGAATTGATTGTGTATTTTTCTTCGTATTTATCCCAAGGATTCGCAGTAGTTTGTTTGTGACCTAAATTTAATTTACGTCCTTCAACATCTAATTCTAAAACTTGAACCTCTAATTTATCACCAACAGCAACAAAGTCTGATGGATGCTTTATTTTCTTAGTCCAAGAAAGATCAGAAATATAAACTAATCCGTCTATTCCTTCTTCTAATTCAACAAAAACACCAAAGTTAGTGTAGTTACGTACAATTCCTGTATGCTTAGAACCAACAGGGTATTTTTCAACAATATTTGACCATGGATCTGGGTGTAATTGCTTAATACCCAATGACATTTTTCTCTCTTCTCTATCTAAAGTTAAAACTTGAGCTTCAACCTCATCTCCAACTTTCACAAAGTCTTGAGCTGAGCGTAAGTGAGTTGACCAAGACATTTCAGATACATGAACTAAACCTTCAACTCCTTGAGCCACTTCAATAAACGCCCCATAATCAGCAATAACAACAACTTTACCTTTTACTGTATCACCAACTTTTATAGATTCGTCTAATGCTTCCCATGGGTGAGCATTTAATTGTTTTAATCCTAATTGAATTCTTGTTTTCTCATCATCAAAGTCAAGAATTACAACATTTAATGTTTGATCTAATTCAACTACTTCACTTGGGTGATTAATTCTAGACCAAGATAAATCAGTTATGTGTACTAAACCGTCAACACCACCTAAATCAACAAATACACCATAAGAAGTAATGTTTTTAACAACACCTTCTAGTACTTGTCCTTTTTCTAATTTACCAATAATTTCTTTTTTCTGAATTTCAATATCAGCTTCAATAAGCGCTTTATGAGAAACTACAACGTTTTTAAATTCATGATTAATTTTAACAACTTTGAATTCCATTGTTTTCTCTACATATTGATCGTAATCTCTAATTGGTTTAACATCAATTTGAGAACCTGGTAAGAATGCTTCAATTCCAAAAACATCAACAATCATACCTCCACGAGTTCTACATTTCACAAAACCGTTTACTACTTCACCTGTTTCGTGTGCATTGTTTACACGATCCCAAGCTTTAATTACTCTTGCTTTTTTATGTGATAAAACTAATTGACCTGTACTGTCTTCTCTTTTATCAACTAAAACTTCAACAGTATCACCAACTGATAAGTCAGGATTGTAACGAAATTCGTTTAATGAGATTACACCTTCAGATTTTGAATTAATATCAATAATAGCTTCACGATCAGTTTTTCTAACAACTGTACCTTCTATTACTTCGCGCTCACTAACTAAACCTAGAGTTCCGTCTAACGCTTTTTCAAAGGCTTTTAAGTTTTCTTCATCAACTGCTTCAATCCCCTCTTCGTATTTATGCCAATCAAAATTTTCTAAAAATTCTTCAGGACTTACCTCTACTTTTGGAGCTTCTACAACTTCTTCAACTGCTTCTACAACTGTTTCTACAACTGTTTCTACAGCTTCTTCAACTGCTTCTACAACTGCTTCTTCAACTGTTTCTACAGCTTCTTCAACTGCTTCTACTTCTTTTTTTGTTTCTTCTGAAGCTGGAGCCTCAGTTTTTTGTACTTCTGGAGCTTCAACTTGCTCCTCAGTTTTTTTTGTTTCTTCAGACATATTGCTGATGATTAATATTTGTATCTTATTGTTATCCAGATTTTTAGACGATAATAACGCTAAGAGATTATTTATATTATTTTTTTATAAACTCCTTTTTAAATCTGTTCTCGTAAAAAGGAGTGCAAATTTAGTGAAAACTATTTAAAATAACAATGGTAAGTTGTTGAAAATGTGGAAGAAAATTGAATTATCAGTTTTAATTGTATTTTTTAATCAATCCAGTTTTTAAAATCTTTTACACGTTCACGACTAACAATAATTTCAGATTCATTAAATGAATTTAAAATTAATTTTAATCGACTGTTGGAATATGAAATAATATCTTTAATGGCATTTATATTCACAAAATATTTTCTGCTTACTCGAAAAAACAATTCAGAATCTAATTTAGATTCTAATTGTTCTAAAGTTTCGTCGATTAAATAGTTTCTTTTATCAATTGTAAATATATTTGTTGCTTTATTCTCACTGTAAATACACTCAATAGTTTCTGTTGAAATCATTTTTAAATGTTGTCCAATCTTTACTGTAAATCGTGTTTTATACTTCACTTCATCTCTGGACAGCAAGTTTTTAAGCTGATTTAAATCTATATGCGTATTTATATTTTTTTGATGAAGATTTTTATATTTATTTACAGCATTCTCCAGTTCTTCGGTGTCTACTGGTTTCAATAAATAATCTACACTATTTAATTTGAACGCTTTTAGTGCATACTCATCATAAGCGGTTGTAAAAATAATAGCACTTTTCACTTCAATTTCGTCAAAAATTTCAAAAGATAACCCATCGGAAAGTTGAATATCAAGAAATATTAAATCAGGCTGTTGATTAGTTGTAAGCCAATTTAAAGACTCTTCAACTGAATGTAGCATCACATCAGATTCCATTCCTATTTCGTTCAACATTCTGTTCAACCTTCTAGCTGCAGGTTTTTCATCTTCAATTATTATTACTTTCATTTGTACTAATGGATTTATTTACATTTTTCACTACTCACAGTTGTGTAATTACTTTTTTTCAAACTTTGTAGTTTGTGTTCGGTTTTTTATAAGATATGAAAAACCTACTCCCACAAGTCTTTTTTATCTTTATCCATTAATTCTTTTATCTTTCTATCTTCCCAGTTTTTTCCTAAAATAAAATCCATTCCAAAAACTCCAAATGCATGAAAAACTAAACCAATACCCCAAAAAAACATGGTTCCGTACGAACTCCAGTCTAATAAAAGTCCAACTCCTTCTCCAGAAATCACTCTTGCTAAAATTAAAAATGCATTTACACCTAAATAGACAAATAAATGAACATAAAACCCCTTTATTGCCTTAACTCGCTTTTGAGCTCTAATATATTTTTGATTTTCTAAATTATTATTTTCCATTTTTTATTTTTATTTATTTGAATCTTTATCCATTAACTCCTTAATTTTTCTTTGCTCCCAATCTGCTCCAAAAAGTATATTCTTTCCAAAAACCCCATAGGTGTGAAATATCAGACCTACTCCCCAACTCAGCATAGGCCACCAAAACCAATGGTAACCTGGAGATGTCATTAAGTTAACAAATATTAAGAAAGGAATTACTAAACAAAAGGATAATAAATTCCAATAAAACCCTTTTATTTCATTAACTTTCTTTTTTGCTCTGATATATTTTTGTTCATCAGTATAATCAATTTTCATAATATGTGTTTTAATATTTTATTTAATTTTTACTATTCCCAGTATTGTTTTTTATCACTCTCCATGAATTCCTTAATTTTTCTATCCTCCCAATTTCTACCTAAAATTCGGTTATAACTAAAAGCTTTAAACCCTTGAAAAATCATTCCAATTCCCCAGCCAAGCATAGGAAACCAAAACCAGTGAAATTGTGAAATATATGTTAAATTTATATACATTAATGCTGGAATAACTATACAATATGCTATTAAGCTAGTGTAAAATCCTTTTATTTCTTCTACTTGCTCTACAGCTCTCATGTATTTTGTGCTTTCTATACTATTTTCTGATATTCTCATTGTTTTTGTTTGTTGTGTTAATAATGGAATTTGCACCGTAAAACTCTCTGAAGTTTTTTCTACAAACACCTTTCTTAGAGTAATTAAATTGTAACGATCTTTAATGTTATTCAAACCTACTTTAGTCCCCTTTTCTAAAGTAGTTTTTGGATTGTAATTATTTGTTACTTTTAAGTAACCATTTTCCTCGGTAATTAAAACCTTTAAAGGATTTTCTTCCGAAACAGCATTGTGCTTAACTGCATTTTCTAATAATAACTGTAATGATAGTGGTACTATTTTATAAGAAGGATTACTTGCCGAGTCAGGGATTTCAAATATTACCGCATCTTCAAAGCGCATTTTTAACAATTCCATATAAGTTCGTGCAAACTTCAATTCTTCATCTAAGTCAATTAAATCTTTACTTTTTTGCTCTAATACATACCTATATACTTTAGATAATTTAGTTGTAAATTTTTCAGCCTGCTTTGGATTCTCTCCAATCAATGAAGCCAACACATTCAAGCTATTAAATAAAAAATGTGGATCTATCTGACTTTTTAAACTCTCGTATTTAGCTGATTCGGTTTTAGCTACTATTTTTTGCTCGGTAACTTTTTTTTCGTTTAACGCCTTATAAAAGAAAATTGCATGAAAAATTAAACTTATTATTAATGTAATAACTAAACCAAAAACATAATAGTTAACCGCATATTCATCGTTCAAGAAGCTATTTATTGAATTCCCATTAATAACTACAATTGATACAAATCTTAAAAAAACTAAACCTAACATGGATAAAGTCACCGATCCAATTGCACCATAAATCAACCTTTCTTTTGAATTTTCTTTCCAAGAAAATTTTGCGCCAATATACTTGTAGAAATAGGCATTAATACAAGTTAAAACAAAAGCATACATAAAATGAATACTTACAATTTTTAATAATTCATCTAATTGTAAATTAAATCCCGTAGTAGATAATAAGCGTTCAATCATAAAAATTACTAGACCTATTACAAAAGAGATTTTGAATAAATATTTAATATCTGTCTTCATTTTAAATACTTCTACTTTTTAAAAATGCAAGTTAAAACTTAATTTCTAAATTAAGGTTTTCGTTTTTTACTTTAAATTTTGAAGATTCAAATTGTGGAGGACCAAAAATCAACGGGTTATTAGAGGTGCCATAACTCTCTTTAGGCATTCCGTTAAATTCAAAATCCATTTGACCATTTTCGTTTTCATCATGAAAACATATAATTGCATATTCACCTTCAGACACATTTTCAAAAGCTACAATGACTACTCCTTTTTCAACTTTAGAAGACTTGGAATAAACAGCAGCGGATTTCATAAAGGTTTCTTTAGAATGAAAAGCAAAATGAATGGTTCCATTATCACTTAAAGCATTTAAAACTGACACTTTAATAGTTTGCCCCTTATCTTCTGGGTTACTTTTAACAGTCGTTTGAGCTAAAATTGTTGTTGCAAACATAAGTGCAATTGTTAACATAAATTGTTGCATAATTTTTGATTTTAATTTTATAATTTCTTTTTGATGGTTCAAAAGTCCTTCAGAAAAGTAAAATTTAAAATTATTAATTACCGAATTGCATAATTTATAGGATGAAACGTAGAATGTGTTCAATTTATTTAATTTTAGAATAAAAAATCATTTTAAGAAATCAGGCACTTTTAGCGATACTTTTAAAAAAACTAAAAAAATATAAAAATGTAAAACAATAAAACAGCCATTTCTCTTAACTCCCAATTTTAAACGTTTTATATAAAATAAAACACTTTAAAAAAAACACTAACATTCGTCATATTTTTATAAATAAAAGTTTGTAACTTTATAAAACTTTTCACTAAAATTTATAGAAGTATGAAAATATATGATGATAAACACATAAAAAATGTTGCTTTTGTAGGTGCCAACAAAAGTGGTAAAACTACGTTAGCCGAAACAATGCTCTTTGAAGCTGGATTAGTCACCCGCCGTGGTAGTGTAGAAAACAAAAACACTGTTTCAGACTATCACGAAATTGAACATGAAAGAGAAACTTCCGTATTTGCCACACCGCTCCACACCGAATGGCGTAACTACAAAATAAATATTATTGACACTCCTGGCTTAGATGACTTTATTGGTGAAATTGCTTCAACAATGCGAGTTGCTGATTCAATTTGTATGGTTGTAAATGGCCAACAAGGGGTTGAAGTTGGAACTGAAATTATTTGGAATTATGTTGATAGATTTAGTAAACCAACACTTTTTGTTGTTAACCAAATTGACAATCCAAATACTGATTTTAACGAAAGCTTTAAAAGTATTGTTGATTTAGTAGGTAATAATGCTACTAAAATTCAATATCCTTTAGTTGTTGATGGTGCTCAATGTATTATTGATGTATTAAAAATGAAAATGTATAAATTTGGTCCTAAAGGTGGTAAACCTGAAAAATTCGACATTCCCGAAGATCAAGCTGATATTGCAAATGAATTACATAACGAATTGGTTGAAAAAGCTGCTGAAAATGATGAAGAATTAATGGAACTTTATTTTGATAAAGGAACATTAAATGAAGATGAAATGAGAGAAGGAATTAAAAAAGGAATGCTAAACCACGAACTATTCCCTGTATTTTGCATATCAGCATTAAATGATATGGGAAGTGGTCGATTAATGGGATTCATTGACAATGTTGCCCCATCAGCAGCCGATTTAAAACATGAACAAACAGTTGAAGGTGATACTTTAGAATGTAACGCAGAAGGACCAACCGCGCTGTTTATCTTTAAAACTTTATATGAACCTAATTTAGGTCAAATAAGTTTCTTCAAAGTAAAATCTGGTGTAATAACGCAAAATGATAAACTTGAAAATTCAAGAAATGACGAAATTGAAATTTTGAATCAATTATACATCATGGATGGTAAAAACCGTCAGCCTGTTGAAAAATTAGTTGCTGGCGATATAGGAGCTACTCTAAAATTGAAATACACTGAGACTAACGATACACTTCGAACAAAAGGCTCAAATATTACCATTAAACCTATTCAATATCCTGAGCCAAGAATTAATAAATGTGTAAATGCTGATGATAAAAATGATGAAGAAAAATTAAATGACGCACTTAAAAAAATTCATAGTCAGGATCCAACTGTTGTTTTAAAATATTCTACTGAATTAAAACAAGTAATTTTATCTTGTCAGGGAGAACTGCATTTAGCAACAATAGATTGGACCTTAAAAAATATTTATGGTATAAAACCTGTTTTCACACAGCCAAAAATCGCTTACAGAGAAACCATACAACGCTCAGCAACCACAAGCTACAAACACAAAAAACAATCTGGTGGATCTGGTCAGTTTGGTGAAGTTCATTTAAAAATTGAACCTTACACTGAAGGAATGCCTGAACCTGAAGGATTTAACATTAGAGGTAAAGAAGAAGTAGAATTGGATTGGGGTGGAAAATTAATATTTTACAACTGTATTGTAGGTGGTGTTATTGACACTCGTTATTTACCTTCAGTTTTAAAAGGCTGTTTAGAGGTTATGGAGGAAGGTCCGCTAACTGGCTCTTATGCCCGAGATATTAGAGTTATGGTTTTTGATGGGAAAATGCACTCTGTAGATTCAAATGATATTTCGTTTAAAATTGCTGCTGCCCATGCATTTAAAGATGCCTTTTTACAAGCAAAACCTAAATTATTAGAACCTATTAACGATTTAACAGTAAAAGTTCCTGAAGAATTAATGGGAAATGTAATGACTGATTTACAATCGAGAAGATCTGTTATTTTAGGAATGGATAGTGATGGGAAATATCAAACTATTAAAGCTAAAACTCCTTTAGCTGAAATGTATAAATACTCAACAACTTTGCGTTCTATAACTCAAGGTCGAGGAAGTTTTATCACTAAATTTGGAAACTTTGAATTGGTTCCAAATAATGTTCAAGATGAATTAATTAAAAAAGAAAGTTAATAAATATATATATTTAAAAGAAGAAAGACTCGCCATATGGCGAGTCTTTCTAGTTAGTAGTAATTCGTTGATATTTTTAATTTAATTCAATCAATTATTCTTTTAAGTTATAGATGGTTTATTATGCTATAAAACTTTTAAATATCAACTTTTCGCAAATTAATATCTTTTTTTGACTTTATCAATACTTTTAACACCATAAACTATGCATACATAACATATAATCAAATATTTAACATATTTATTTTATTTTTCATAATCAAACTTATTAATATTTTATTACTGTCAAATCTTAAAGGAAATAAGTATATTTGCACCAAAATTAGATTACAATAAAATGAGCTGTAACTGTAAACTTTGACTCCAACTTAAATAACAGTTTAATTGCTCAGTAAAAATATAATTAAAATGAAATTATTTTTAATAACATTAGTCTTGTTAGGAGCTGGAATTGCAGGTATAGCAATTAAACTATGGGCAAAAAAGGATGGGAAATTTGCTGGCACTTGCGCTAGTCAAAACCCTCATTTAAATAAGAACGGTGAACCTTGTGGGTATTGCGGAAAAACTGCCGATGAATGTAAAAACAGATAATAATGTTGGAATACATTTTTATTGCGTTTGTAGTAATTTTTAGTATTCAATTATGTTTTTATCTATTAGTATTTGGTAAGTTTTCGTTTCTAAAAAAAAATCCTACAAAAGATTCAAACAAATTTCCTATCTCAATAATCATTTGCGCTAAAAATGAAGCACCTAATTTAAAGCATTTATTACCTATTCTAGAAAATCAAAATTACCCTAATTTTGAAATAGTGCTTATAAATGATTGTTCAACAGATGATACTTATGAGGTTATAGAAAATTTTAAAGCCACCTCTAAAATTCCTACTAAAATAGTAAATGTAAAAGCCAATGAGCAATTTTGGGCAAGCAAAAAATACGCAATTACATTAGGTATAAAAGCTGCTTCATATGAGCACATGTTATTTTCCGATGCTGATTGTTCACCGGCAAGCAGCAATTGGGCAACAAAAATGTCTCAAAATTATTCAACATCAAAACAGTTAATACTCGGTTACGGAAAATATAAAAAACACAAAAAATCACTATTAAATAAGCTTATCCGTTTTGAAACACTTATAACTGCTATTCAGTATTTTAGCTACAGCAAAATTGGCCTACCTTACATGGGAGTTGGAAGAAATATTGCCTATACTAAAACCTTATTTTTCAACAATAATGGATTTGTAAATCACATGAAAATTAAATCAGGTGATGCTGATTTATTTGTGAATGAAGTAGCCAACAATAAAAATACTGCAATTTGCTTTTCAGAAAATAGTTTTACAATTTCAGAACCAAAAAAAACTTATAAAGATTGGATTCAACAAAAAAGAAGACATATTTCTACTGCCATATTATATCAGAAAAAACATAAATTTTTATTAGGATTATTTTATATTTCGCAGCTATTATTTTACACGCTTTCAATTTTACTTTTAAGCTTTCAATACAAATGGGCAATTATAACTTTATTAATTACTCTTAGATTTTTTATTTTATATTTTGTAATAGGATTTTCAGCTAAAAAATTAAAAGAATTTGATTTGGTTGCTTTCGCTCCTTTTTACGAAATATTTTTGATTTTCATTCAAATGCTTATCTTTATAAAAAATCTTATCTCAAAACCTACACATTGGTAAACAAAAACATTGATATTAAAGATTTAATTGAAAAAGCTAGAAAAAAAGATCAAAAAGCATTTAATACTCTTTTGAATACTTATTGGAGTGATGTTTATAGGTTTCAACTTTCAAAAACAGATGATGAAGATGAAGCAGAAGATATTACTATTAAAACCTTTTCAAAAGCTTTTGATAAAATTCATTTATACAATGAACGCTACAACTTTAAAACTTGGTTAATTTCAATTTCCAAGAATATTTTTTTAGATCATTTACGAAAACAACGCGCCGAGGTAATATCAATTAACAAAAAAGAATCAGAAGCTTATAAAATTTTTGACGAAACACCTTCGCCTGAAGATCAATTAATTATTGAACAAAATTTAGCCCAACTTTTAGACTACATAAAACTTTTAAAGCCTCGCTACCAAGAAATTATAAACTTGCGATATTTTCGAGAAATGAGTTATAAAGAAATGGCTAACACTTTAAATGAACCTATGAGTAATATTAAAGTAAAACTTTTAAGAGCTAAAAAACTACTCGCTCAAATTATTGAAAAATCATAACGTTTATGAATTTTAACTGGCTTAAAAAATTAGGTCCTGGATTACTTTTTGCCGGAGCCGCTATTGGTGTTTCACATTTAGTTCAATCTACACGTTCCGGTGCTGATTTTGGTTTTGGGTTGTTATGGGCTTTGGTTTTAATTCATATTGTAAAATACCCATTTTTCCAATTTGGACCTCGCTATGCAACTGCAACAGGTGAAAGTTTACTAGACGGATATAAAAAAATAGGCAAAAGTGTTTTAATAGTTTATTTTATATTGAATTTAGCAACTATGTTTACCATTCAAGCTGCAGTTACTATTGTTACTGCTGGTTTGGCATCAAATTTATTTGGAATAACTTCAAACCCCATAATCTGGAGCATCGTTATAACTTGTATCTGCTTTTTATTATTGCTAATTGGAAGATATAAATTATTAGACAACCTTATGAAGGTTATCATAGTATTACTGACTATTAGCACTGTAATATCATTAATAATTTCAATAGACAATTCAAATTCAACAATTCATTTTTTTCAAATACTTCCAAAAGGCACTGTAGAAGTAAGCTTTTTAATTGCTTTTTTAGGATGGATGCCTGCCCCTCTAGATGTCTCTATCTGGCAATCTTTATGGTCTATTGAAAAGCAAAAAGACCAAAATAGTCAATTCAACACAAAACAAGCTATTTTTGATTTCAATATTGGCTATGTAAGCACCCTTTTATTAGGGATTTGTTTTGTTGGTCTAGGTACATTTGTTATGTTTAATTCAAATGAAACATTTAGTTCAAGTGCTGTTAAATTTTCTCAACAATTAATAACTCTGTATACGACAAATTTAGGTTCCGAAATGTATATTTTAATTGCTGCAGCAGCGTTTACAACAATGTTTAGCACAACTATAACAACACTTGATGCATCACCAAGAGCAATGACCAAAACCTTTGATTTACTTACCAATAAATCATATAAAAACATGTATTGGTTTTGGATTACTTTTTTATCAATAGGAACAATTGCAATTCTTTTATTCTTTATGTCAGAAATGGGAATTCTTATAAAAGTTGCAACCATACTTTCTTTTTTAACAGCACCTTTTTATGCAATCATTAACTATATTCTAATTACCAGCAAGTATACACCAAAAGAACACCAACCATCTACAGGTTTAAAATTACTAAGTTGGATTGGTATTTTATTTTTAATTGGCTTTAGTATTTGGTTTATTATTAGTTTATAAAAACTTTGTATTTTTGCAGTCAATATTTAAAATATGCCGAATACTACTATAAAAAAACCAAAATGGCTTCGCGTGAAGCTCCCTATTGGGAAAAAATATACTGAATTAAGAGGTTTAGTTGATAAATACAAATTAAACACCATTTGCACTAGCGGAAGTTGTCCAAATATGGGTGAATGCTGGACCGAGGGAACCGCAACGTTTATGATTTTAGGAAATATTTGCACCAGATCCTGTGGGTTTTGTGGGGTTAAAACCGGAAGACCTGAAAACGTAGACTGGGAAGAACCTGAAAAAGTTGCACGCTCCATTAAATTAATGAAAATTAAGCACGCTGTTATTACTTCAGTTGATAGAGACGATATTAAAGATGGTGGCTCTATTATTTGGGCTGAAACTATCAATGCCATTCGTAGAGCAAACCCAGAAACAACCTTAGAAACTCTTATTCCTGATTTTCAAGGAAATACCACTAATATTGATAGAATTTTAGCGGTAGCACCTGAGGTTATTTCACATAATTTAGAAACAGTGAGAAGGTTAACAAGAGAAGTTAGAATACAAGCTAAATATGATAGAAGTTTGAAAGTTTTAGCATACATGAAAACCCAAGGACAACAAAGAACAAAATCTGGAATTATGCTTGGTTTAGGAGAAACCGAAGATGAAGTAATTGAAACATTACAAGACTTAGCAAATGCAAATGTTGATATTGTTACTATTGGTCAATATCTTCAGCCTAGTAAAAAGCACTTGCCTGTAAAGGAATTTATTACTCCTGAACAATTCAAAAAATACGAAGAAATTGGGTTAAAAATGGGATTTAAACACGTAGAAAGCAGCGCATTAGTGCGTTCATCGTATAAAGCTCAAAAGCACTTGGAGTAATTAAGATTTATTTAACACTAATTAACTTTCAATTAACGAAAAACAAGCAATTTTGGTATAACTATTGATTTATTATATTTGAAGTAAAGTTTAAAACTTTGTTTTCATTGTAAAAATTTGAATTAAAAAAAGCACCGAAGTCGGTGCTTTTTTTTGTTTTAAAATGAGTTTATTGAACAATTTTACCTTCCTCTAATAAAATATCATAAACATAACCATGTCCAAAATCTTTATTCAAAATTATTATTCCTTTAACAGTGATAGTATCCCCAACTTTTGCTAATTCGCTGGTAGTAATTGTTAAGCTGCTGTTTTCAGATGTTTTTGTACCATCAATAACATGAATCCAGTTTCTATCTAATATACTTTTGTTCACTTTAACCACAATACCTTTTACCTCAACTTCTTTCCCTGAAAAATTATTTTTTTTATTAAACAATTCTTCTAAATAAAGTTCCCCTTCACTTTTATCAAGTTTAGTAATTATTTGTGGCTTTTGAGCAGTCTTAGCATGTGGATTTTCATTTTTAACTTCCACTTGTTCTGTTTGTCTTATTCCTTCAGCAAAAATTATTCTATCAAAGATTTTATTTAATTGCTTACTTTCAAAATTTTTCATAACCATTCCACCATTATAATAATAGGTTTCTCCAACAACAATGTTAGAATTTGGAATTGCCATCCAGTACTCATTTTCATTCTCTTTAACCTTTATATAAGCATAGCTTCCACCATCAACAACTTCATTTATAATAATTTTATGACTATTCGATGACTTAATAGTTTCTGAATTATTAATTTTGGAATAATTGCTTTTATCTTTACAACTTATTAAAAGTACAAGACTTAAAAACATTACTAAAAAGGGTCTACTGTTCTTCATGTATAAATTTATATTTCAATTAATTTATCAGGTATAAATATACTTATAATTTTACAACAATTTTATGATATTAATCACCAAAAAATAACACCTAAGTTATTGTTTTTTAAGTAGTTGTTTGCTTTACTGAAATGTTTATTTCCAAACCAATAACCCCTATTTGCACTTAAAGGAGAAGGATGTCCGCTTATTAAAACACAATGTTTGTTTTGGTCAATTTTTACCCCTTTCTTTTTCGCATAACCACCCCATAATAAAAACACTACATTTTTATTTTTTTCTGAAATCTGTGAGATTACCGCATCGGTAAATTTTTCCCAACCTTTTTTTTGATGTGAACCAGCATCATGAGCTCTAACTGTTAAGGTTGCATTTAACAATAACACTCCTTGTTTTGCCCAGTGTGTTAAATTTCCACTTTTAGGATAAGGGATTTTTAAATCGGTTTCTATTTCTTTAAAAATATTCATTAATGAAGGAGGATGTGATATGGCGTCATTCACTGAAAAACATAAGCCGTGTGCTTGCCCAACTCCATGGTATGGGTCTTGCCCAATAATCACTACTTTTACTTTATCAAAATCACATAAATTAAAAGCCTCAAATATTTGACTTTCTTCAGGGAAACAAGTATTATTTTCATATTCATATTTCACAAATTCTATCAACTCTTTGAAATAGGGTTGCTCAAATTCCTGCTTTAAATAAGGTTGCCAACTTTTAGCTATTTCCACATTCATTTTAAAAAGAAATTATTAATACTGCTATTAATTCACATTTGTTCATTAACAATTGTCAATTATTTTTACTTTTGTCTAACTTTTCAAAAGTAATATTTTTTATGAGTAATATTTCAGAAAAAACACTAATTGATTTAGAATTTAATACCATTTTAAAAACGGTACAAGAATTTTGTATTTCTGATTTAGGTAAAGATGCTTGTTTACAAATAAAGCCCTATAATTCAAAAGAAAAATTAATACTTGAATTACAGCAGGTAAATGAATACGCTTCTTCATTTGTAAATGACAATAGAATACCTAATCATTACTTTGATGATATTCAAAATGAAATTTATTTACTAAACATTGAAAATAGTTATTTAGAGCCACCCTCTTTTTTAAAAATTTTAAATAATGCGGCAACCGTACATGATTTAAAAGTTTTTTTTAAGAAATTTAAAATTCTTTACCCTACACTTTTTTTAACTTCAGAAAAAATTCCATATCAAAAATCAATTACCGAATTAATAAAAAGTGTTATTACTCCTTTTGGTGAAGTTGACGAAAATGCTTCAATGCTGTTAAAGCATATTAGGCGTGACATAAATAATGTTCGTGCTAAAATTGGAGCTAGTTTTACCAGAGCTTTAAGCAAGTATCATAATGCTGGTTATTTAGATGACATAAAAGAATCTGTTATTGAAAATCAGCGCGTTTTAGCAGTACAAGCAATGTATAGAAGAAAGGTAAAAGGTAGTTTACTAGGAAGCTCTAAAACCGGAAGTATTGTATATATTGCACCAGAAGCTACTCTTCAACACAGTCGTGAATTACAAAACTTACTATTTGACGAACACGAAGAAATTGTTCGTATTTTAAAACAACTGACAAGCGATATTCGAATCTATATATCTGAGTTGGAAGAATATCAATGGTATCTAACCAATTTAGATATGATTGCCGCAAAAGCTAAATATGCTCAAAAAATAAAAGCTTGTTTACCTAAAATTACTGAAGAGAAAAAAATATTTTTAAGAGATGCCTACCACCCTATTTTATGGTTAAAAAATAAGGAACAAAATATTGCAACGGTGCCGCAAACTTTAGAGCTGAATGAAAAGCAACAAATTATTGTAATTTCAGGTCCAAATGCCGGGGGTAAAAGCATTACATTAAAAACAATTGGTTTATTGCAATTAATGCTCCAAAGCGGGATATTAATTCCAGTTCATGAACGATCCTCAACATATTTTTTCAATAAAATACTTACCGACATTGGAGATAACCAATCTATAGAAAATCAACTCAGTACATATAGCTATCGTTTAAAAAACATGCGTTCTTTTTTACGACAATGTAATAATAGCACGTTATTTTTAATAGATGAATTTGGCACAGGAAGTGATCCCGAACTTGGAGGTGCCTTGGCGGAAATATTTTTAGAAGAATTTTATAATAAAAAAGCCTTTGGAATTATTACTACTCATTATGCTAATTTAAAAGTTTTAGCAAATGAATTAGATCATGTAGCCAACGCCAATATGCAATTCGATGAGAAAAGCCTACAACCACTTTTTAAATTATTTATTGGTCAGGCAGGTAGTTCATTTACATTTGAAGTTGCTCAAAAAAATGGTATTCCATTTAGTATAATTAATAGAGCTAAAAAACGAGTAGAATCTGAAAAAATTAGATTAGACAGAACTATTTCTCGACTTCAAAAAGAGCGAAATAAGCTTCAAAAAACCTCAGAAACCTTAGAAAAAGAGAAAAATAAAGCTATTGAACATTCGGGGAGTTTAAGTGAAAAGCAAGAGAAAATTCAGCAAAAATTAGAGAGCTTTCAAGAGTTATATGATAGTAATCAAAAAATGCTTAATTATGGAAGAAAGTTAAATGAATTAGTAAATAAATATTTTCAAACCAATAATAAAAAAGAATTAAATTCTGACTTTTATAAATGGCTAACTATTGAAAAAACAAAATATTTAAAAAAGAATCCTTCAAAACCAAAAACCAAAGCACAGAAAAAAAAGGTTAAAGTGGAGAAAAAAATTATTGAACAAAAACTTCAATCTACCGAAAAAGAAGTATTGCAAGAGGTAGTAAAAGTTAGAAAAATCAAAAAATCGGAAGCAAAAAAAATAGCCAAACAAAAAGCAAATTATGTTTTTAAAGTAAATGACAAAGTTCGAATAATTGACAGCAATGCTTGTGGCACCATTGATAAAATTGAGAAGAATAATGCTTTTATAAATTATGGGATATTCACTACTAAAACCAGTTTAAATAAACTTGAGTTAGTAGAAGCTTCAAAAAAATAGCTTTATCAATCTTTTTGGTAACGCGCCATTTCTCTATCATAAAATTCACTGGCTTGATCTATCAACGTCGCCACTTGAATCTCAAGTTCAGCTTGATCTTCTCCAACAAAATCTTCTAGCCATTCAATTTCGTCATCTACTAAATTGATGATAAAACGGGGAAACTCAGTATGAATAACAAATATATCGTTTGTACAATCAGTATTATCTCCTAATAAAAATTTAGGTAAGTCCATTTTTTTCTTTTATTAATTTATTTGACAAAAAATTAAATCGTATCAACAACATTATCGCTGAAGTGGTTAATGCTGTTAGTAAGCCAATCCATATTCCAAAAGTACCCATTTCTAGTGTTCTTCCCAAATAGTAACAAACAGGAAAGCCAATAATCCAATATGCCACAAAAGTTAATAGTGATGGAATATTTACATCTTGTAATCCTCGCAAGCCACCTAAAACAACAGCTTGTAAACCATCTGAAAGCTGAAATAAACCTGCTATTATTAACAAACTTGACGCAATTCCAATTACTTCTAAATTATTGGTAAACATATAGGGTAAAACATCTTTTAAAGCTATAAAACCAATAGAAAATGCAGCCATTATAAAAAAGATTAATAAAAAATTAGAAAATGCTATTCGCCTTAATTCAATATACTGTTTTAATCCTTTTTGGTTTCCTATTCTTACTGTGGCCGCAACTCCTACTCCAACAGCAATCATAAATGTAGTTGAGGCCAATTTCAAGGCAATTTGGTTCGCAGCCTGAGAATAAGCTCCCAATGTTCCGGCGAGTAATACTGAAGCAACAAATAATCCTACTTCAAACAACATTTGCAAAGCTGTTGGAAACCCTAATTTTACAATCTTTTTTATAATTTTCTTCTTAATTTCTTCAAATTTAATTCGCACCATATAGGCTTTAAATTTTTCTTTTTTCGACAAAACAATGAAAATGAAAAATACCATTGCAAATCGCGATATTAAAGTTCCTATTGCAGCACCTACCAATTCCAATCTTGGAAATATCCAAATACCATAAATCAAAGCAAAATTTAAAATAACATTAACAATATTTGCGGTAATTGTAGCATACATAGCATATTTAGTTTCAGACAAACCATCAGTAAATTGTTTAAATCCCTGAAAAATCATTAAAGGAATCATTGAAAATGCAACAATTTCATAATATGGAATTGCCAAAACAACAACTTCCTCTGGTTGATCTAAATGATTTAAAATAGGTTTTATAAATAATAATAACACAAACATAGCAACACCCATAATTGTCGTTAAAACCAGTCCGTGTTGAAAAATTAACCTGCCTTCATTATTATCTCCTTTTGCATCGCTTTCGGCTATAAGTGGAGTTAACGCAAATGAAAAACCAATTCCAATTGAAAGTGCTATAAATATTAAACTGTTTCCTAGCGAAGTTGCAGCTAACTCAACAGGGCCTAATCTACCCACCATTATATCATCTATTAACCCCACTAATAAATGCCCTAAGGAGCCCATCATTACAGGTGTGGCTAATTTTAAATTATTCTTAAATTCTGATGTATAATTTTTTAAATTCAATTCATTAAATTTTGGTTGCGAAGATAGAGTAAAAAAACTGATAAATATGACCTTTAAAATTGAATAAATAAAATCTATTCTTTTATAAATAATTCAAATTAACATAACTTAAAAATGCTTTTTAAATATGTACCTTTGTCATTATCACAATAATCAATCAAAAAAAAATTATAAAATGGCTGTATTAGTAGGAAAAAAAGCACCTAAATTTAACGCTCAAGCAGTAGTTAACGGATCAGAATTTGTTGAAAATTATTCCTTAGAACAATTTGAAGGAAACAAGTATGTAGTTTTATTCTTTTATCCAAAAGATTTTACTTTTGTTTGCCCTACAGAATTATTTGCATTTCAAGAAAAATTAGCTGAATTTCAAAAAAGAAATGTTGAAGTAGTTGCGGTATCAACAGATACTGAGCAATCGCATTGGGGATGGTTGCAAATGCCTAAAAATGCTGGAGGTATTCAAGGTGTAACATATCCATTAGTTGCTGATACCAATAAAACAATTTCAAAAAACTACGATGTTTTGGCAGGAGATTACTTTTATGATGATAACGATCAATTACAAGCTGACGGTGAATTAATTGCATACCGTGGTTTATTCTTAATTGATAGAGAGGGTATTGTTCGTCATCAAATTGTAAACGATTTACCTTTAGGTAGAAATGTTGATGAAGCTATACGTATGGTTGATGCCTTACAATTTACTGAAGAGCATGGAGAAGCTTGTCCGGCTAACTGGAATTCTGAAAAAGAAGGTTTGAAAACTACTCACGAAGGAATTGCAGATTACTTATCAAATCATTAGAAATTAATTACAAAATTTTTTAAAAACTCTCTTTTTTTTCGAGAGTTTTTATTTTTTAAACTAACTTTGAATTTTCACTAAAAAAATAAAGATTATGGCAAAAATAACACTGAAAGGAAATCCGATAAAAACAATTGGAAAATTACCACGAGTTGGTAAAAAAGCTCCAAAATTTAGCTTAGTAAAAGCTGATTTATCAAAAGCTAAATTAAAAGATTTTAAAGGTTTTAAAGTAATTTTAAATATTTTTCCAAGTCTTGATACAGGAACATGTGCAGCGTCAGTTAGAAAATTTAACGAAGAAGCTGGAAAACTGGAGAACACAAAAGTATTATGTATTTCAAGAGATTTACCTTTTGCACAGGCTCGTTTTTGTGGTGCTGAAGGATTAGATAATGTAATTACTTTATCAGATTTTTCAAAAGGAAAATTTGGAAAGTCTTATGGATTAATGATTAAAACAGGACCTTTAAGCTATTTACATTCGAGAGCAATTGTAATTTTAAATGAAGAAGGTGAAGTAGTTTACACTGAACAAGTTCCTGAAATTGTTGATGAACCAAACTACGAAGCAGCCCTAAATGCTTTATAATTTTATGAATATAATAAGTAATTTTTTTTTAAATAGACTAAAATCAATCAAATACGCTGTTAAAGGGTTTTGGATTTTAATTACTTCTGAACACAGTATTATAGCACAACTTATTATTGCAGCAATAATGACCTTAATTGGGTTTATAATGAATATTTCTGCTACTGAATGGTTATTCCAAATTTTAGCAATTGCGTTAATTCTGGTAGCAGAATCGTTAAACACAGGTATTGAAAAATTAGCCGATTTTGTGCATCCTGAGCACCATAAACAAATTGGAAGAGTAAAAGATATTTCAGCCGGAGCAGCATTTTTTGCAGCAATATTTGCCATAATTATAGGTTTTATAATTTACTTACCTAAATTTATCTAGGTTTTTAACTACAGTCGTATTAATTTTATATTTTTGTGACATAATAGTGTAAATGGCAAAAAGGAAAAAATTAACTGTAAAAAAAAATCGTGTATCTCGTTTTCAAAAAGTAAAGTCTTTTTTTGGAAACAGGCAAACACAAACCATCATAGGTTTGTTTATAGTTGTGTTCTCAGTTTTCTTATTTACCTCATTCCTTTCTTATTTATTCAACTGGCAAGATGACCAAAGTCAATTAGACCAGTTTTCGAATAAAAAAATAACCGTAAAAAACCTTTTAGGAAAAATTGGTGCCAGTCTAAGTCATTTTTTTATATATAAAAGTTTTGGAATCTCAGTTTTATATCTACCTATATTGATGTTTTTTTCGGGAATCTTAATATCATTAAAAGGAAGTTTCAAAAGTATAAGAAAAACATGGGGCTGGGCTACTTTAGGAATTATTTGGTTCTCTATATCGTTTGGATTTTCAGCCAATAAAAGTTTTGCCGGTATTATAGGTTTTGAATTAAATAACTATTTACAGCAATTTTTAGGGAAAACCGGGTTAATTTTATCATTGTTATTTTTATTGATATCTTATCTGGTGATTCGATTTAAAATTACTCCAGAAAAATTAAAAAGAAAAGCTAAAGGGAGTATTGTTGCTGATGAAATACAAAATACTTCTACCCAAGTAAATATTTCAGAAACTGAAAAAGAAACTGTTACAAATGAAGTATCAAAAAGTAACTTTGAACTTTCAGTTGAAAGTATTGTAAAAAAACAAGGAACAGCTTCAACAAAAAACAAGTCAATTGATAAAGATTTAGAAATTAATCTTATTTCAAAAGAGCAAGTATCAGAAGAAGTTGAAATAGCTGTAGAAAAAATTGTTGAAGAAAAACATGTTGAAGAAAATTTATCAGACAAACTTGTAAAAGATTTTGGCGAATTTGACCCAACACTTGAATTGGGCAATTATACATTTCCTACTTTAAATTTATTAAAAGATTACAACGAAACTATTTCAGTGAACCAAGAAGAATTGGAAGCCAATAAAAATAGAATTGTCGAAACTTTAAACAATTACAAAATTGGAATTGATAGAATAAAAGCTACTGTTGGACCTACAGTAACTTTATACGAAATAGTTCCGGAGGCAGGTATTAGAATCTCTAAAATAAAAAATTTAGAAGATGATATTGCTCTTTCACTTTCCGCACTTGGTATTCGAATTATTGCTCCTATCCCAGGAAAAGGAACCATAGGTATTGAGGTTCCAAATAAAAAACCAACCATGGTTTCAATGAAATCGGTTATTTCATCTGCTAAATTCCAGACAAGTGAAATGGAATTACCAATAGCTTTAGGAAAAACAATTTCAAACGAAACATTTGTGGTTGATTTAGCAAAAATGCCACACTTATTGATGGCCGGGGCAACAGGACAAGGTAAATCAGTTGGGTTAAATGCGGTATTAACATCACTATTGTACAAAAAACATCCGGCTGAAGTTAAATTTGTACTTGTAGATCCTAAAAAAGTCGAATTAACACTATTCAATCATATTGAGCGCCATTATTTAGCTAAATTACCAGATACAGAAGAAGCAATTATAACTGATACGACCAAAGTTATTAATACATTAAATTCTTTATGTATTGAAATGGATACCCGATACGATCTGCTAAAAACTGCAATGGTTCGAAATATCAAAGAATACAATACAAAATTTAAAGCTCGAAAATTAAACCCTGAAAACGGACACAAATATTTACCGTATATTGTTTTAGTTATTGATGAATTTGCCGACTTAATTATGACTGCCGGAAAAGAGGTAGAAACACCTATAGCCCGTTTGGCTCAACTTGCTCGTGCCATTGGAATTCATTTAATAGTTGCTACACAACGGCCTTCAGTAAATGTGATTACAGGTATTATTAAAGCTAATTTTCCAGCTCGAGCAGCTTTTAGAGTAACTTCAAAAATTGATTCAAGAACTATTTTAGACGGTCCAGGCGCAGATCAATTAATCGGAAAAGGTGATATGCTTTTTTCTGGAGGAAATGAAGTAGTGCGCTTGCAATGTGCCTTTGTTGACACTCCTGAAGTTGAGAAAATTACTGACTTTATAGGCTCTCAGCGAGCATATCCTGAAGCTCATTTATTACCTGAATACTCAGGAGAGGAAGTTGGCACAAGTCTTGATATAGACATTAGTGAAAGAGATAAATTATTTAGAGATGCTGCTTTAGTTATTGTGCATGCTCAGCAAGGCTCGGCATCTTTATTGCAGCGTAAATTAAAATTAGGATATAATAGAGCAGGTAGGTTGATAGATCAATTAGAATCTGCAGGAATAGTAGGACCATTTGAAGGAAGTAAAGCCAGGCAAGTTTTAATTCCTGATGAAATGGCATTAAATCAATTATTAGACAACGAAAGACAATAAAAATAGAATGAAAAAACTCTTTTTAATAGCATTATTAATATTTACAAACTTATCAGTTTGTAGTCAAAATAACACTGTAGCAAAAACCTTGTTAGATGAAGTTGCTCAGAAAGTTGAAGGCTATGATAATATCTATATTGAATTTCATCACAAATTTGACAATACTGAAGCAGAAGTACATCAGGAAACAAAAGGAAATGTAACTTTGAAAGGTGATTTATACCATTTAAATTATATGGGTACCGAACAACTTTTTGATGGAAAAAAAATATATTTAATTATTCATGAAGATGAAGAAGTTATTATTCAAAAACCCTCAACTAATGATGAGGAAACTCTTACGCCTTCCAAAATGTTTTCATTTTATAAAAGCGGGTTTACGTATGCAATGGATGAATTAAAAAACATACAAGGAGTAGAAATTCAATATGTTAAGTTAGTTCCTATTGATAGTAACTCTGAAATATTAAGTGTTTTAGTTGGTATTGATGTTAAAACAAAACATATATATAATATTGTTGAAACTGGTGAAAATAACACAGTTACAACACTACAAGTAAGAAGTTTTAAAACAAATCAAACAATTTCTAATAAACTTTTTACATTTGACAAGTCTAAATATGCTGATCAAAAAAAATACACAATTTCTGAAACAAATTAGAGTCGTTGAAAATATTTGATAAATACATTTTAAAAAGCTTCTTACAACCTTTTTTTGCTACATTTTTTGTAGTCCTTTTTGTCTTAGTGATGCAGGCGTTGTGGCTCTCATTCGATGAAATTGCCGGAAAAGGAATTGATTTGATTTTTATCCTAAAGTTCCTTTGGTACTTGGCTTTAATTTTAACGCCTACCGCTTTACCAATAGGTATATTGCTTTCTTCAATTATGGCTTTAGGTAATTTATCAGAAAATTATGAATTTGCTGCCATAAAATCTGCAGGTATCTCATTAAAACGTGTAATTAGACCTCTCATTATTTTAACCGTTCTTTTGAGTAGTATAAATTTCATTTTTTTAAATAACATTTATCCTTGGGCTACATTGAAGCAAAAAAATCTTTATTTAAATATGAAGAAGAAAAAACCAGCTTTAGCACTAGTACCCGGAGTGTTTAATACTGAAATTCCTGGATACACTATAAAGTTTGAGGAAAAATATGGAGAGGACGAAAATCTTTTAAAAAATGTTCAAATAGCCGATTTAAGTTTAGGTAAAGGAAAAAATAAGGTTATAACCGCTGAAAAAGGCATTCTATCTACCGAAGAAGGTAGTAAGTATATGACATTGACTTTAGAAAATGGAAATTATTATGAAGAACATATTAAAAACGGAATGTCACGAGAAGAGAGGGCTAAAATGCCTGCTTCCAAAGCGACCTTTAATAAATATGCTATAAATATTGATATTTCATCTTTTAATGATTCTGAAAAATTAAACGATACACTTATAAAAGAGCATCATGGAATGCTAAGCATTAAACAGCTTGATTATATCTCAAAAGAAAAGAAAATTGATTTTGATAAATATATTAATAACCGATCAATAAATTTTTACACCACAATAGCTGCAAAAAAATTACACAAATATCCTGATTCTACAAGAACTAATCTTCAACCAGAAATATTAGAAAATTTCAACATTAATAACCAAATGTTAGTTCTAAATCAAGCATTAAACCAATTAAAAAGAATTACAGATAGAAACAAAAATCAAATTGCAGCATTTAAAACTAAAAGAAAACTATTGAATCTATATGATTATGAATACAGTTATAGAATTTCATTTTCATTAGCTTGTTTAGTATTGTTTTTTGTTGGTGCTCCACTAGGATCAATTATTAGAAAAGGTGGTTTTGGTTTACCAATGATAATGGCAATATTAATATTTGTAATTTACTTTTTTATATCAACATTAGGTAAAAATTTAGCAGAAGAAAGTGCAATATCATCCTTTTTTGGAAGTTGGCTTTCCACCTTAATAATGCTTCCATTTGGCATTCTTTTAACCAGAAGAGCAACAAAAGGAATGGGAATATTCAATATTGACGCTATTTTTG
>ERZ1046740.431-NODE-431-length-35686-cov-55.135640_pt1 | contig 35686 bp, 36 predicted proteins | sample MGYA00383093_ERZ1046740 | MGnify/ENA primary metagenome ERZ1046740 (study PRJEB29581, sample SAMEA5548363) | metagenome | biome: marine; feature: coastal; material: water | depth 25 m | study: Short-term variability in the microbial, nano- and picoplankton... | reverse complement strand
GCAATGTAAATTCATCACTGTACTCACCTTCAGTTGGACGGCCACGATGCGACATAAGCAATACTTTAGCACCTTGTTTCATTGCCATTTGTATGGTTGGTACGGAAGCTTTAATACGCTTATCACTCGTTACAACGCCATCTTTGATTGGCACGTTTAAGTCTTGACGAATTAGAACTTTTTTAGAACTAAGGTCTAAATCTGATAAATTGATAACTGACATAATTTTCTCCTTACTTGTTTATGCAATTGACTGATCAATAATATTGATCAATGCTTGCTCAACAGGTTCTATTAATAAAGATACATCTTCATTAGTTAGTTGAGCAATATGTTTAGAGGGTGACGCCATACCAACTTTGGTGACGCCATCCAATGTATATACCGAAATTCGACAAGGTAATACGCTTGCCAAATTCATATCCTTTTCCAGGATATTTTTTGCAACCACGGGGTTACAAATTTCAAACACATGACATTCTTCTTCTAATGTCTGGCCTTTTCCAGCCAATGTTTGTTTAATATCGTAAGAATGCAAAATTCCAAACTTATTGTTTGGAACTGCTTCTTTCAATTTTTCAATAACTTCTTCAACACTAAGCTGAGAGTCCTTGATTATTAAATCTGGCATATATAAAAAATACGGCCCGATAAACGAGCCCTAATTTTTTAATTGTTAAGCGATGTGCTCAACTAAACGAAGCATGTTACATGTGTAACCATACTCGTTATCGTACCAAGATACTACCTTAACGAACGTATCGTCAAGTGCAATACCAGCGCCAGCATCAAAGATTGAAGATTGGCTAATACCACGGAAGTCAGAAGATACTACAGATTCTTCTGTGTAACCTAGCGTACCCTTCATAGAACCTTCAGAAGCTTCTTTCATTGCAGCACAAATTTCTTCATAAGTTGCAGGCTTATCTAACTCACAAGTTAGGTCAACTACTGAAACGTCTACTGAAGGAATACGGAAAGCCATACCAGTTAGTTTGCCGTTAAGCTCTGGTAATACCACGCCTACTGCCTTAGCAGCACCTGTTGATGAAGGAATGATGTTCTCAAATACTGCACGACCACCTCTCCAATCTTTCATTGAAGGACCGTCAACAGTTTTTTGTGTTGCAGTTGAAGCATGAACCGTAGTCATAAGACCACGCTTTAAGCCCCACTTGTCATTAATTACTTTAGCAATTGGTGCTAAACAGTTAGTTGTACATGACGCAGCAGAAACAATTGCTTGACCAGCGTACTCAGAGTGGTTTACACCGTATACAAACATTGGTGTACCGTCTTTAGAAGGTGCTGATTGAACAACTTTTTTAGCGCCAGCATCGATGTGTGCTTGACAAGACTCTTCAGTTAAGAAGAAACCAGTACAATCGATTACGATTTCAGCACCAATTTCGTCCCACTTAAGGTCTGCAGGGTTACGCTCAGCAGAAAGACGAATCTTCTTACCGTCAACAATAAAGTTATTGCCTTCAACAGCTACTTCACCGTCAAAACGGCCTTGTGCTGTGTCGTACTTTAGCATGTATGCTAAGTAATCATTTTCTAATAAGTCGTTAATACCGACTACTTCTAATTCTGGGAAATCTTTCTTGATTGCTCTGAAAGCCATACGACCAATACGGCCAAATCCATTAATACCTACTTTAATTGTCATTTTTTACTCCTTTTACTTTGTTAATAAAATTAAGAACAACTGCCACAACAGCTGTCATTAAAAAGCCCGTCAATAGTGTTTAAAACATTCTCTACTGTGAAGCCAAATTCTTTAAATAGTTGATCTGCTGGTGCAGACTCACCGAATGATTTCATACCTACTACAGCACCCTCTAAACCAACATACTTGTACCAACCATTGTCAATACTAGCTTCAATTGCAACACGCTTAATGCCTGTTGGTAGAACGCTTTCTTTGTATGAATCATCTTGCTTATCAAATCTTTCAGGACAAGGCATAGAAACAACACGAACATTCTTGCCTGATGCTTGGGCAGACTCAACCGCCAAACCAACTTCTGAACCTGTAGCGATAAGAACAACGTCTGGTGTTCCAGCACAGTCCTTAAGTACGTAACCGCCTTTTGAAATATCAGCAACTTGCTGAGCTGTTCTCTCGTTTGGCGTTAGCGCTTGACGTGAGAATACTAAAGCAGTTGGACCGTTATCTCTAATAATTGCCTCTTTCCATGAAACAGCCGACTCAACAGCGTCACAACCTCTCCATGTTTCGAAGTTAGGGATAACGCGCATTGTTGCTAATTGCTCAACTGGCTGATGCGTTGGACCATCTTCACCCAGACCGATTGAGTCATGTGTGTAAACATAGATAGTACCAATCTTCATTAATGCAGACATACGTAAAGCATTACGCATGAACTCCATAAACATAAAGAATGTTGCGCCGTAAACCTTGAAACCACCATGTAGAACCATTCCGTTCATCATGTGTGCCATACCAAATTCACGAACACCCCAAGAGATGTAGTTACCATTTGCATTGCTTTCATTTACTTTAACAGTGCCTGACCAGTTAGTTAGGTTAGAGCCTGTTAAATCAGCTGAACCACCAAACATTTCTGGTAATAATGGGCCCATCGCTTCAATTGCTTTTTGAGACGCCTGACGAGATGCAATTTTTGGCATTTCTTCTTGAGTCTTCGCAATAAACTTATCCATTTCCGCATCGAAGTTAGCTGGCAATGTGCCTGCCATACGACGCTCAAACTCTGATGCATCTGCAGGGAATTCAGCCTTGTATGCTGCAAACGCATCATTCCAAGCCGCTTCGTCTGTAGCACCTTGTGCTTTATGATCCCAACCTTCGTAGATGTCTGCAGGAATCTCGAACGGTGCTGAAGTCCAGCCTAATTCTTTACGAGTTGCTGCGATTTCTTCGTCGCCTAATGGTGCGCCGTGACAATCGTGTGTGCCACATAAGTTTGGTGAACCAAAGCCGATAACTGTCTTACAACAAATTAATGAAGGCTTATCAGTGACAGCTTTAGCTTCAGTGATTGCTTTACTGATTGCATCTGCATCATGGCCATCAACAGCAACAACATGCCAATCGTATGAGTTAAAACGTCCTGGAACGCCTTTTTCCATCCAATCGCCAATATGGCCGTCAATTGAAATATCGTTGTCGTCCCAAAATGCGATTAATTTACCTAAACCTAATGTACCAGCCATTGCACATGATTCATGTGACAAGCCTTCCATTAAACAACCATCACCCATAAATACGTAAGTGTTGTGATCAACAATCGTATGACCTGGCTTGTTGAATTGTGCACCTAATGTGCGCTCAGCAATTGCCATACCAACAGCGTTAGTGATACCTTGGCCTAATGGGCCAGTTGTAGTCTCAATACCCTCAATATAACCATACTCAGGATGTCCTGCAGTTTTAGAATGTAATTGACGGAAGTCTTTAATATCATCCATGCTGCATTCGAAACCTGTTAAATGTAATAACGAGTACATCAACATTGAACCATGGCCGTTTGACAAAACAAAACGGTCACGATCAGCCCAGTTAGCACTGGTTGGGTTGTATTTCATGTGATCGTTCCAAAGTACTTCAGCAATATCTGCCATACCCATTGGGGCGCCCGGGTGGCCTGAATTTGCTTTTTGGACTGCGTCCATGCTTAAAGCACGAATTGCGTTTGCGAGATCTCTGCGTGATGGCATATTAAATTTCCTTGAATGCAAAAAGAAAATAATTATACGCAAAAACCATCAAACTTTCAAGGTCAGTATAAGTGTTTGTTTTTAAACTAAAAACCTAATTAATACTTTCCAGTTGTTAAGTACAGTTCGACACGCTCCATATTTTCTGGCGTACCGTTTAATACCAGGTGGTCTTCTACTCGCAACCTGGTCTCATTTGAAGGGTTGTTGCCACGAATACTGCCACGCTTAATTGCCTCCACCTGAATATCAAATTGATCCAGCTCAAGCTCTCCAATTGATTTTCCCGTCGCAAAAGTATCAGAACTTAAGATAATAGTATGAATAATACCTTTCATAACTTGGTGCTGTTCCATAGGATTATCGTCCTCACCTGGATAGAAATTTTCCAATAAACGATAACGATCTTTACGAATACCTCTAATTTCTCGTAATACTTTTCTAGGCGGCTCTCCAATCATTAGCATTAAATGTGAAGCCAGCATAATGCTAGACTCAAAAGTATCAGGAATTACCTCATTTGCGCCCGCCTCAAGTAGCTCGTTTACGTGGGAATCATCAGGCGTACGTACCAAAATTGGAATGTGTTTGTTGATATGTCGTATGTTTTTCAGAATTTTGATTGACGCGTGAAAATCACTAAAAGTCACAATCACAATTCTCGCCTTATTCAAAAAAGCTGCTTTTAAAATTGTCTCTTTAGCTGCGTCGCCATAATACACATTCTCACCTGCAGAATGCGCCTCCTGGACACGCTTAATATCCATATCTAGTGCAACAAAAGACTTGTTTGCCTTAGATAGAAAACGGCCAACAGTCTGCCCTACACGACCAAACCCACATAAAATTACATGCTTATCGAGATGCTGATTATCATCAATAATGGTTTGCTCAATCTCGTGATGATTAGCCGAATAAGACTCTTTATGCCATCTTTTGGCAATACGGCCATTAAACTTCACTAAAAATGGCGCCATTGACATGCTTAAAACCGCAGCCGTTAATAATATATTGCCCATTTCTGCAGGTAACAACTTATAAGTAAAGGCCAAAGTCATTAATACCAAGCCAAACTCACCCACTTGTGACAAAGAAAGAGCAATCCGTAACGCCACACCCCCTTCTTTTTTAAACACTCTGGCAATCACATACAGCGCAACGCCTTTAAGTAAAACAATACCAATAGTAATAGAGATAATCAGCCAAAAATGCTGTTGCAGAACTTCTAACGAAATCAACATGCCAACGGTTACAAAAAACAACCCTAGCAAAATATCTTGGAACGGGCGAATGTCAGACTCAATTTGATGGCGATATTCAGTTTCACTGAGCATCATGCCCGCTAAAAATGCGCCCAGAGTCATCGACAAACCCATTTGCTCAGTGAAGGCGGCAGCACCCAGAGCAACTGTTAAGACAGTTAGTGTAAATAATTCTTGTGATTTGGCAGAGGCCACTTCATGGAATAAAGGCCTGAGTAGATATTTACCAATCAAGTGCATTACTACCACCACAAACACACCCTTCAAAAAGGCAATACCCAATGTTGCGCCAAGCGTATTATCACCTGCGCTACTTAGCGCCAAGGCCGGTATTAAAATTAACAGCGGAATGGCAATAATGTCTTGGAAAATTAACACACCTAAAGCAGAGCGGCCGTGACGAGAATGAATCTCAGATTGTTCAGTTAATTGCTTAATAACAATCGCAGTTGAAGACAAAGCAAAAGCACTTGCAACCACAATATTGGTGTTTGTATCTAATCCTGCCAAATAGCCCACAAAGTATACTAATAATGCGGTTGTAACCACTTGTACAGTGCCCAGCCCGAACACCTGTCGGCGCATAGAAATCATTTGCGCAAGAGAGAACTCCAGACCAATTGCAAACAATAGAAATACAATCCCAAACTCGGCTAAAAGCTCAATATTTTCTTCTTTATCAATCCAACCAAATCCATTCGGACCGACGATAATACCGACAATAATGTAGCCCAAAATTGGTGGAAAATGCAAACGTCGAGACAACGCCACAATTACCACCGCAATAGCAAGCAATAAAACAATATGGATCAGTAGATGTTCGTTCATGTGTTAAAGGAGTGTATCGCTTATAGAAAGCACTAAAAATAATTCAATTGTAAACAAAAAAATACCCAGTGTTTAATATAAAAAATAGACGGTAAGCAAATACGTCATATTATCACATACTCACCTCTTAATAACTCAATATATAAGAATATTATAATATATTAATATAACTAAAAGATTGTAGTATAATATGTAGTAACTAACTAAACATGAGGGTTATTTTTAAGGAGCTTAGATTATAAGATCTATGCTTCAGATAATAACAGTTTTATTACTTTTCAGACGCAATGTTTTTTACATTCTAGGTTTGAAAACGATAAATACGAAAAAAAATAAGGAAACAATCATGGACAGAATTAAATACATCAACTTAGTTAATAGAATTAGAGAAGTGAAATTATCACTTGTTCCAGTTGCACTAATTGCAACAATTCCTTATAGCTGGATTAGTGATAAGATCGAAGCAATCGAAGCTAAATTTCACTAATAGAGGGCGCCACGCGCCTTTAACTACACCTTCTTTATTACAAAGTTTGGCAATCAATTATTGCCAAAAAGCTTTCTTTGCTTCTGCTATTGCCTGTTCACGGCTAATATTAATATCTTCTAACTGCTCATCACTCAAGTTTAACAACGCATGTCGTTGCTGTGAAATACTCGACCACCTCTTTATTGTTTTTATCCATTTTAATATTGCCGATATTGTCCGCTTAAATACAGACTTGTCTGATTGCTGAATATTAAATTCTTGTATGCTTATTAAGTAACTCATTGTTTTCTCCATTGGTTTTTTGTGCATGTAGGAAATTATAGAATTATTATCTGAATCAGTACAGATTTAGATAATAATTATTTAGACCATAACAGATTGGTATAATAATGTCTGTTATCCTATTTTTATATAAAATCTGTACTGCTTAATATGGAAAATAACCTATATAATCAAGTCGCTGACCGTGTCATTAGCCAAATCGAAGAAGGGGTTTATACACCTGGAGACAAGCTTTTATCTGTTCGAGCAATGTCTAAGCAACAATCTGTTAGTGTTTCAACTGTGCTAACTGCGTACGGCATTTTGGAAGATCGTGGCTTTGTAGAAGTTAGAGCAAAATCAGGCTATTATGTTCGTCGCTCTGTTGCAAAAACACCTCAAGCGCCAGTTATTAGCCAGAAAACTTCAGCACCTCAAAAAGTCACTAAAGCGCAACGTATTATGGAAGTTATGCGGGATGGTAGCAATCCGAATTTTCTCAATCTGTCTTCCGCCATTCCTGCCAATGATTTTCCAGTACTTCATCAACTTAAGAAGATTTTTTCCAGTATTGTCCGCAACAAAAAATTTGTGGGCGTCGGTTATGATGGTCCTAAAGGCAATGAGCCATTACGTAGAGAGTTAGCGAAACGTGCTATGGATGCAGGCATGCTGGTCTCTCCTGATGATATTGTAACAACTTCTGGCTGTCAGAATGCCATGGAGATATCTCTGCGTGCACTTACCAAGCCGGGTGATATTGTAGCCATTGAGACCCCCTGTTATTACGGCATGTTACAACTGCTCGAAGCACACGGATTAAAAATTATTGAAATCCCTTCTGATGCCAGTACGGGTATGAGTATTGACGCACTAAAATTAGCATTGGAACAATGGGAAATCAAAGCCATTATTAGCATTCCTTGTTACAATAATCCAACAGGCTCATTAATGCCCGATGAACATAAGCGCCAAATAGTTGAACTGATTCATCATTACAACATCCCACTGATTGAAGATGATATTTACGCTGAACTCGGCTATAAAGATAAACGCCCAAAAAGCATCAGGTCCTTTGATGACAAAGGTCAAGTTATCCTTTGCTCTTCCGTATCCAAAACACTTGATCCAGGCTTAAGAGTGGGCTGGATTATTCCCGGAATTTATCAGGAACAAATCGAATACCAAAAATTTGTAAGTAGTGTGAGCGTAGCTATCCTGCCACAATTAGCCGTAGCAGAAATGCTAAAACACGGTGGTTACGATCGCCATCTGCGCCTAGCACGTGATACTTATCGTCGTCGTAGGAATCAGTTACTTGACTTAATTGATGAGCACTTTCCAAAAGACACCAGAGTATCAAAGCCACAAGGAGGTTTTGTGGTCTGGGCACAGCTACCCAAACCTATTAATGTATCAGAACTGTATTTACAAGCTAGAAGCAAAGATATATCTATCTCTCCTGGTGAAATCTTCTCATCAAGTAATAAATACCATTCTAGCATTCGACTCACCTATTCTCACTCATGGACACAGGGGCGCATTAAAGCCATTCAAATCCTGGGAGAATTAATGGCTGACCAGCTGAACAGCATCTAAAAGGATGGATGTCATGCATAAAAAATAAAATGGATAAATATTCACCGCCAAGCGTTATATATACAAGATTAAGAAAAAACTTATTTAGAAACAGGTGAAAAATATGAAGAATTTAAAAGTACATGTAATCCCAGCAATGCTATCTTTTGTCTGGTTTACGCTCGCCATTATAAATTTCTAACGACTTTGTGTGCTAGTTAACCGACACTCCTCTAGGTTAATTAACACACTTTTTTTAAATGCTCCCATTAATTTTAATATGAGGAGTTCCATGCATAAAAAGAACGCAGCCCTTTTAATTCAGCTCTATTATTTACTCATGATTAACTATATTTAAAAACAAACAAGTTAAGGCGGACAAAAAAATACCCCTGAAAAGGGGTATTAAAATAGATGGTGGTTATAGGTGGACTTGAACCACCGACCCCAGCATTATGAATGCTGTGCTCTAACCAGCTGAGCTACATAACCAAAGAGCGTGTATTATCGATAGATTTGACCAAGTTGTCAATAGCTAGAGAATAATATTGATAAAATCAAACACATGAAAATAGCGCTTACAGGTGGGATTGCCTGCGGTAAATCCCAGATCAGCCGAGTATTTAAAAATCTCGGTGCAGATATTATCAATCTTGATGATATTTCACGAGAGGTTGTTGCGCCCAGTACAAAGGGATTATTAGCTCTAGTTTCGCATTTTGGTAATAAAATTCTCAAAACCGATAATTCACTTGATCGAGGCAAACTTAGAGAAATTTTGCTCGATAATCAAGCAAATAAACAAATCATTGAGGATATTTTGCATCCAAAAATATTGGAAAAAATGAAAATGGCGATAGAAAACAGCAAAAAATCAATTGTTATCGTCGAAATACCGCTACTTTTGGAAAAAAACTGGTCTTATTTGTTTGATAGAGCTATTATTGTTCATTGTAATGACGAAAAACAGCTGAAAAGACTGATAAAACGTGAAAATTTTGATAAAAATACTGCAAAACAGCTAATTTCTACTCAAACCACTCATAAAAATAGACTAAAACTTGCAGATCAGCTACCGATTGACGTGATTGAAAATAATTCGGAAATTTTTGATTTAGAGCAGCAAACAACAGATTTATATCAAAAATTAATCAATCTGTAAGCGCTTAACTAATTTTCCACCGATTAAATGCTCAGTGATAATTTCATCAATATCCTCTTCATCAATATATTGATACCAAACATTATCAGGATACACCACCGCCACAGGGCCGTGTTCACACCTGCCTAAACAACGTGATTCACTAATGCCAATTTTTCCCGCTCCCATCACACCTTCATCACGGCACTTGTCTTTAGCATAACGATACATTTCTTTGGCGCCAAGCTGCGAGCAGCAAGATTTTCCATCCTTGCGTACGTTGTTACAAAAAAATATGTGTCTAGTGTAGAAATCCATAATTTATGCCTGCATGTCAACTGCGATTTTATAGCAGTGTTTTTTATCAATACCTGTTATTTTGGCAGCGAGCTTTGCCGCCTTTGAAGCGCCCATCTCTGTGAGCAAAATAGGCAAAACCTTATCCAATTGCTCTTCACCAGCCACCTTGTTATCTTTATCAATGGCAGAAATTAAAATAACAAATTCGCCTTTTTGGTGCGTCGCATCTTCTTGCAAATAATCAATCAATGCTGGCAACGTATCAGTTTTTATGGTTTCGAACGATTTGGTTAATTCTTTGGCAAAACATACAATGCGCGTATCGCCCAGCACGGTTTGCAGATCTTGTGCGCAGGCTAAAATACGCTTTGGTGATTCATAAAAAATAGCAGTTTGCTCAATATGGGCAATGGCTTGAATGGCCTTAATTCTTGCACTTTTCTTATTAGGTAAAAATCCAAAAAAACCAAATCGATCACTGGCTATGCCTGCTGTACTCATGGCACTAATCATGGCACTGGGGCCAGGAATAGGAGATACAGTCACACCCGCTTGCTTTGCCTCACGCACCAAAACATAACCAGGATCACTAATAAGTGGTGTACCCGCATCGCTAATCAACGCCATATTTTGTCCACTTAATAATGATGCTACGATTGCCTGCGACTTATGAGTTTCATTGTGCTCATGCAATGCTTGTAAAGGTGTTTTGATATCGTAATGATTCATCAATCTTCTTGAATGACGGGTGTCTTCTGCCAAAATTTGATCAACAGAGTTTAGGGTGTCAACTGCCCTAAACGTGATATCATCTAAGTTTCCAATGGGCGTTGCAACAATATAAAGGGTTCCGGACATGTTTAGTTTTAAGCGAAAAATTGGCAATCAAGCTGAAGCACTTGCGCTGGAATATTTATCTGCGCACGGACTTACATTAATTGATCAAAATTATCTTACTCGACTTGGTGAAATAGACCTTATTATGCTCGAAATTGACACGCAAACTTTGGTTTTTGTTGAAGTTCGATATCGACAAAATACAAACTTTGGATCGGCTATTGACAGTGTTGATCATACTAAACAAAGTAAACTAATTCGCACCGCACAACACTATTTGCAACAACACAGTCGATTTGATGATTTTATCTGTCGGTTCGATGTTATCGGACTAGAATCTGATTTAAAATATCCTAAAATAACTTGGATTAAAGACGCTTTCGAGGGCTAAAAAAATTATGAAAAAAATCATCCTTTCAACACTCATTATTGCCAACACTTTATTTCTAGCAGGTTGTTTGCCTGCAATACAGGGCGCCTCTTCACTGAGCACCGCCATTACCGTTACCAATGACAGGCGTACAGCTGGCGAAGTGCTTGACGATAGAACCATTGCCTTTAAGCTATTTGCTTGGCCAAGTACAGATAGTGCACTTGAAGATGCACATCTTAATTTCATGGTGTATGACAAAGCTGTTCTCATTACAGGTGAAGTTTCAAGTGATGCATTGCGCAATTACACTGTTAAACAAACCCAATTACAAGACGAAAAAATTAGCCAGATTTTTAATGAATTAAGTGTTGGCCCTAATAGTAGCCTGCTAAATCGTGCTAAAGATTCAGCGATTACCGCACAGGTTGAAGCGCTGTTTCATGATCAAGAAGTATTCCATCCAACACATGTTCGAGTGATGACTGAAGCTCAAACTGTGTACTTAATGGGCGCAGTAACTAAGCGTGAAGCAGACCAGGCTGTTAAAGTTGCCAGTAAGGCTAAATGGGTTAAGCGTGTTGTAAAGTTATTTAATTATTTAAAAACACGTCCTGCTGCTGAAATTGAACGCGATCGCCAAAGAGAGCTGGCTGAACAAAAAGCAGCAGAGCTAAAACAACAACAAGCCGCGCTTGATGCTCAAAAAGCCAAGTTAAAACAAGAGCTAAAAGCATTGGGCGGGAATACCGAGGGTACGTCTTTTTAACTAGAAACCTTTACTCGCCTGACAGGCGCGAATGAAAACCGATGTTGGCGCTTAATTGCGCCATATTTTTTTAAGGCTTCTAAATGCGCTTTGGTGCCGTAGCCTTTGTGCTGAGCAAAACCATAATTTGGATAAAGCTGATCTAACTCTGCCATTTGTCGATCACGGGTAACTTTGGCAATAATTGAGGCTGCTGATATGACTGGTTCGGTTAAATCACCCTTAATAATAGCGGTACAATGAACAAGATCTGGGCAACGATTGCCATCTACCAATACCTTGTCATACTTAATATTTAAACTCTCAACTGCACGCTGCATAGCCAACATAGTAGCTTGCAAAATGTTGATTTCATCCACTTCTTGCGCATTTGATTCGCCAACAGCCCACTGACACTGTTGAGTGATAAGCTCATACAAAGTTTCACGTTTTTTTTCACTGAGTTTTTTTGAGTCGGTGAGCTCTGGCAAATTAAAATCATCAGGCAAAATGACTGCGCCAGCCACTACGCAGCCTACTAATGGGCCGCGACCAGCTTCGTCAACCCCAACAATAATCAAGCTTATAAGGCCTTAAATCCGATATCAGTTCTATAGTAAGCGTTCGACCAATCAATGGTTTTTAATAATGCGTAAGCGTTTGTTTGCGCCTCTTTGGTATCTGCACCTAATGCTGTTGCACAAAGCACACGCCCACCACTACTAACCACATCGCCGTTTTCCATCTTAGTGCCGGCATGGAATACTTTGGCGTTGTTGCTGTCTGCTGGAAAGCCAATTTTCTCACCTGATGGATAAGCATCAGGATAACCATTAGCCGCCAATACAACACCCATAGCACTGCGCTCATCCCATTCAATTTCTGCTTCATCTAGTTTGCCTTGTGTCGCTAGCAAACAAAGATCAGCAAGATTTGATTTAAGGCGCATCATAATTGGTTGTGTTTCAGGATCACCAAAACGACAATTGTATTCCAACACCTTAAAATTATTATTTTTGTCAATCATCAGACCTGCATACAAAAACCCTGTGTAAGTATTGCCTTCGGCGGCCATCCCATCAACGGTTGGACGAATAACCACATTCATGACATCCTGGAAGATCTCGTCGGTAACAATCGGCGCTGGAGAATACGCACCCATGCCGCCTGTATTAGGGCCTTTGTCACCATTATCTCGAGCCTTATGATCTTGTGAAGTGGCCATTGGCAGAATGTTTTTGCCATCTACCATTACAATAAAACTCGCCTCTTCACCCACTAAAAACTCTTCGATGACTACACGCGAACCCGCTTCACCAAAACGATTTCCTTCTAACATATCGTTAATGGCTTCAATTGCTTCTGCTTCAGTATTAGCGATAATAACGCCTTTTCCAGCTGCCAATCCATCGGCCTTGATTACAATTGGCGTGCCTTTTTCTTGTACATATTTAACAGCGGGCGTTACCTCTGTAAAGACATCATAATAGGCCGTTGGAATGTTGTTACGATCAAGGAAATCTTTACAAAATGCCTTAGAGCCTTCGAGTTGAGATGCGGCCTCAGTTGGGCCAAAAATTGCCAACCCTTGTGCTTGAAATGCATCTACCACACCAATAACTAACGGCGCTTCAGGGCCAACGATAGTGATATCTACTTGATTATTTTTAACAAAATTCAACAATCCATCAATGTCTTCAACACCAATATCAATATTGGTCAGTTTGTTTTCTAGCTCGGTTCCTGCATTGCCTGGAGCAACAAACACTTCTTCAATTTCATTAAATTTGGCACATTGCCAAGCTAAAGCGTGCTCACGTCCACCTGCACCAATGACTAAAACTTTCATATTTTTTTCCTATACGTATTCTTCGATAAACTCTCTAAATTTCTTATGCGACATAATCTGCGTACCATCGCAGTTAAATGACATAGAAATCGTTGAGTTAAATAAATTAATTACTGCTGAACGCAAATAATAGCCATCTAAATTTCTTAATGCTGGAATATGCTCAACAATATATCTAAGCTCATCTTCATCGGTTAGTTGCTTCATACTTTGGTTACGCTGATGAAATGCATCTTGCCATTCATCTGACAAATAATCAAACGCCGGGTCATGTTCAAGCATTTGATAATAGCGCCTAATTAATGCTTCTTTTTCATCCAGAGCAATTATGCCAAAATGATTAAATACATAATCAGGTACCAATAAATCTTCTGCTAAATGAATCTCAACATTAAATGGATCAAATACCGAAGATGTTTTTATCTCGCCATTATTGAGGCCAATAACGATACGGTAAATACCGGTAGATAACAGCAAGAATAAAATCACGTCCATCAGCTCGTCAATATTTTTATCAACAATATTGTGTGTTCTTTCTCGATTGTAAACACTGTCTTTTAGGCTTTCGTCGCCCTTAACGCTACGCATCAAGTTTTCATCAAACCCGTAGCCAACCAAGGCGCCTTTTTTGTTATCTCCAATATTCATGCTATAAATTATAGATTAAACAAATAATCGTTTGGGTTGAATCATGCCATCTTCGGACAATTCTCCAATGCCTAAAAATACTTGGCTCTGATCAAACAACTTAACCTTACGCTGTCCTTTTTGATCAGACTGAATCGCTCGACCGTATCTAATATCATCAGCCTGTTGAGCATTTAATGTAACACTTTCTATCGCTGGCAACATGTTTTCACTAGGGAAGATGTGTGCATCTAGCTGTTTATAATCATCGGTAGCAAGCGCTTCCAGCTCTGAAAATTTTATGGTTTCGGTAATATCAATATGGGCAAAACCAGTACGCCTAAGCTCAACAACATGCGCACCACAACCTAATTTATCGCCAATGTCTTGTATTAAACTACGAATATAAGTGCCTTTAGAGCAGCTAACATCTAATGTTATAACCCCTTTTTCACAGCTAATAAAATCAATATTATGAATGCTTACTGGGCGTGCTGGGCGCTCAATTTCAATACCTTGTCTGGCTAATTTATATAAAGGCTGTCCATCTTTTTTGAGCGCCGAATACATAGGTGGAACTTGCAAAATATCGCCTTTAAAACTCATGGTCGCATCAATAATTTCAGCTTCATTCAAATGTTCAAATTGCTGAGTTTTAATGATTTTTCCCTCGCAATCACCCGTGTCGCTAATTTCACCCAGCTTTCCACGAACAAAATAACGCTTATCATCATCAAGCAAAAATTGTGCCACCTTAGTCGCCTGCCCCAAGCAAATAGGAAGAATCCCACTAGCCAACGGATCCAAGCTGCCAGTGTGCCCGGCTTTTTTAGCAAAAAATAGTCGTTTAATTTTTTGTAAGGCAGCATTTGAACTTAGCCCTGTGTCTTTATCCAGCAACACAATGCCATTAACATCTCTGCCTTTAGGATTGCGTCGTGACATGGTTGTAGTTACAGCTTAGATAATAAATCTTCGATTCTAGAGCCGGTATTTGGCGCAGGATCGAAAATAAATCTGAGTGCTGGCGTATGACGCAAATCAATCGTTTTTGATAAGCGTGTACGGAAAAATCCCGATGCTTTATTTAGCAAAATTTCAACTTCTGGTTTACTTTTTTCAGCTACTGTGTAGTACACCTTGGCAGCGCTCAAATCTCGGCTGGTTAATACGTCAGTAATAACAACACCTGCCAATCTTGGGTCTTTAGTTTCGTTTTTTAATAACGTCACCAGCTCTCGACGAACCAATTCGTTAATGCGTTCAATTCTAAAAGAATCTTGTTGCTTCGGCATTAGTGCTATAGGGTTCTAGCAGTTTCAATGCGCTCGAATACTTCGATTTGATCGCCTGGCTGAACATCGTTGTAATCAGCTACACCGATACCACATTCAGTGCCCGATTTAACTTCTTTAACATCGTCCTTAAAGCGTCTAAGTGATTCTAGCTCACCTTCATAAATTACCACGCTATCACGCAATACACGAATTGGGGAGTCTTTTCTAACCACGCCTTCTTGTACCATGCAACCGGCAATATCACCCAATTTTTGAGATCTAAATACATCTTTAACATTGGCGATACCAATAATATTTTCACTTAACATAGGGCTTAATAAGCCGCTCATGATAGCTTTCACATCATCAATTAAGTTGTAGATAATTGAATAGTATTCAACACGCACACCTTCGTTATCGGCAGTTTTACGAGCAACTGCATCAGCACGAACATTAAAGCCTAATACTAGTGCACTTGAAGTGGCGGCTAAGTTGATGTCTGTATTATTAATACCACCAACACCAGAAGACACCACTTTAACTCTAACTTCGTCTGTTGAAAGCTCTTCTAAAGCCTCAACCAACGCTTGCGCTGAACCACGAACGTCTGACTTAAGAAGTACGTTAACTGTTGACACGTCGCCTTCTTCCATTTTCTGTAAGAAATTCTCCATCTTAGAAGCCTGTTGTCTTTGTAGTTCGGCTTCGCGCTCCTTGGCTTTTCTAAAATCAGCCACTTCACGTGCTTTACGTTCACTTTCAACAACCAACACCTCATCACCAGAATTAGGTATGCCTGACAAGCCAAGCACCTCAACTGGCGTAGAAGGGCCTGCTTCTTTAAGAACCTTACCTTGGTCGTTTATAATTTGTTTAACCTTGCCGTATTCCAAGCCAGCAATCATAATGTCGCCTTTCTTCAAAGTACCTGATTGCACTAATATGGTGGTTACCTTGCCACGACCTTTTTCTAAACGAGCCTCTAATACTGTACCATTTGCTGGACCCTTAACAACTGCTGAAAATTCTAATACTTCTGCCGTTAAAGTAATTGCTTCAAGCAGCGCATCAATACCTTCACCTGTATGTGCTGAAACTGGCACCATCATCACGTCGCCACCCCAATCTTCTGAGATCACGTCATGTGTTGATAGCACTTGCTTGATCTTATCAAGATCAGCACCTTCTTTATCAATTTTATTAATGGCAACGATAATTGGCACACCAGCTTTTTTAGCATGCTTAATGGACTCAATAGTTTGTGGCATAACACCATCATCTGCTGCAACCACCAAAATAATAATATCAGTTGAGTTTGCGCCACGAGAACGCATTTTAGAAAATGCTGCGTGTCCTGGTGTGTCAATGAATGTAATTTTGCCATTATCTGTATCAACCTGATACGAGCCAATGTGCTGAGTAATACCGCCGGCTTCGCCATCTGCTACTTGCGCTTTACGAATGTAATCCAATAAAGAGGTTTTACCGTGATCAACATGGCCCATGATTGTAACTACTGGCGGTCTTAAGCTTGCATCGCCTGTAGGCTTTGCTTTTTCAATCATTGTGTCTTCAATTGTCTCTTCAACACTAGCAACACCCTTATGACCCATTTCTTCAACCACCAACAATGCAGTATCTTGATCAATTACGTCATTTAACGTTACCATAACACCCATACCCATTAGCACTTTAAGCACTTCTCCGGCTTTGGTTGTCATTTTTTGAGCTAAGTCACTAACTTTGATAGTGTCTGGCACTGCAATATCATGCATTACCTTTTCAACTGGCTTTTGAAAACCATGCTGTGCTTGCTCTTCTTGAATTTTTTGACTCAGGCGCGTTCTGTCTTTTTTCTTTAGCTTGCGGCCTGGATTGTGTCTTGCAACGTGCAGCTGCTTACGTCTACCCGTGTTGCCACTAGGCGCTGCATTACGCATGCGATTAGGCTTTTTATCTTCTTTTGGCGCTTCTTTAGTTGTCTCTTTAGCTTTTTCAGAAGCTTTTTCAGCTTCTTGAACTACCTCTTGCTCTTGCTTGGCACTACTGTTTTTTGTCTTTAATGCATCAGCTTGTTCTTTTTGCAGGCGCGTCATTTCTAAACGCTTGGCATCTTGTGCTAATAATTTTTCATCTGCTTCGCGTCCTGCATCCAACGCCGCTTGAGCAGCTAATGCAGCCTCGTTAACAACAGGAGTCTCTTCAACTGCAGCAACCGCCTTAACACGCTTTTTCTTGACTTGAACCTTAACGCCACCAGCTGAACTAGATGTTTTGCTAGCAGGCTTTCGAGAAACAGACATGCTGGATTTATCTGAAGAACGCTTAGACAGGCTACCCATCAAAATTTTTCTTTCCTCAGAGGAGATATCAGAATCTGCTTTTTTACCCTTAATGCCAGCATTTGCCAGAATTGTAATCACCTCATTAGAGGTTTTTTTCAGTAGTTTAGATAGTGTTTCAACTGTATGTGCCATAATGCTTGCCTGTTTTTTATAATGATTAAATTAACGCTTTTTACTAACTTTCGTTATTAATCAAACCATCCTTCGTTTTCTCTTGCTGTCATGATAACACTTGAAGCTTTTTCTTTGTCCATAACTTGAATATCAAGCAGCTCATCAATTGATAATTCTGCTAAATCATCTACAGTTGTAATTTCAGCTTCAATCAAAGCGCTGGCCAAATCATCATCCACACCTTCAACACTCATTAGTAACTCAGAAGCATCTGCATCACCCAAAGCTTGCACTAACTGCGCATCAGCAGCACGTTCTTGCAATTCTTCTACCATCGATCCGTCAAATTCTTCAATGCCTTCTAGTGTTGCTGCGTCTGCATCTGCAATATCATCAACATTGGCAAAACCCTCTTCAAGAAGAACACCTGCCACTTCACTATCAACACCTAGCTTATCTGCTAATTTGTCGCTGGCTTTTTGTGTTTCTTCAGCTTGCTTTTCTTCAGCTTCAGCAGTTGACATAACATTTAACTTCCAACCTGTTAAGCGCGCTGCTAACTTAATGTTTTGACCGCCACGACCAATGGCTAAAGCCAGCTGATCTTCATCAACTGCGATATCCATTGCATTACGATCTTCATCAACAATAATAGAACTAACTTCTGCTGGTGCCATTGCGTTAATAACAAACTGTGCAGGATCCTCGTCCCACAAAATAATATCAACACGCTCGCCGTTTAATTCATTAGAAACTGCTTGCACACGTGCGCCACGCATACCAATACATGATCCAATTGGATCAAGACGCTTATCTTTTGCCTTAACAGCAAGCTTTGAGCGCAAGCCAGGATCTCTAGCACCACCCATGATCTCAATAACGCCTTCTGAGATTTCTGGCACTTCCATTTCAAATAATTGAATCATCATTTCTGGCACTGTACGCGATAAGAAAATTTGCGCACCACGAACCGAAGACTTAACCTCTTTAATATAGGCTCTTAATCGATCGTTTTTACGAACTGACTCGTTTGGAATTAAATCAAATTTAGAAATCATGCCGTCAACACCGCCCATATCAACATACACATTACCTCTGTCAACACGCTTAACCGTTACCATAATCACCTCGCCAACACGTTGAGTGTAGTCATTAACAACCACTTCTCTTTCTGCTTCGCGAACTTTTTGAATAATAACTTGTTTAACAACTTGTGCTGCAATGCGGCCAAATTCTTCAGTTTCAATTGGCTCACGAACAAAATCATCAACCGCTACGCCGTTAGAGTCTTTTTCATAGATGTGTAGCTCTGGATCAAACGGCGTACCGTCATCATCAACAAAGTTCTCTTTATCGTCAATAACCATCCATTGTCTGAACGTGTGAAATTCGCCGGTTTTACGATCAATTTCTACATGGGCATCAATCTCTTTACGTTTTTTGGTCGCAACCGCCAAAGCCTCTTCTAACGATTCAAATACATCTTCTTTTGTGATGTTTTTTTCGTTAGAGATCGCCTCAACTATCAAAAATAATTCTTTACCGTCCATGTTTTTCTCCTAAAAGTCAGCGACCAAGTTCGCTTTTTCAATCATATCAATGTCCAAAGTTACTGGACCTAATTCTGTTACTAGTTCTATACTGTGGTTTTTTTCACTCACGCTGCCAATGGCACCTTTAAATTTACGCTGACCATCAATCGGTCTAACCAGGCGCAAACTAACATCATTACCTAAAAAACGCTGGTAATGACCAATGTGAAATAACGGTCTCTCGATACCGGGCGAAGACACCTCTAAATTGTACTGACTTGCAATTGGATCTTCAACATCAAAAATAGCACTCAGCTGGTGCGATACTTTTTCACAGTCTTCAATACCAATGCCATTGTCTGTATCAATAAAAATACGCAAAGTGCTGTGCTTACCACTAGCGACATATTCAATGCCCACTAGCTCATAGCCCATATCTTCCAACACAGGGCCAATTAAATCAGTAATTTTCTCAGTAATTTTTGCCATTTGTTTTTATCTTTTATCCACTTTTTTATATAGCCAGTCTGTTAACTTATTGGCCAACACATCTCACTAATTACTTTTCCTTGCATAGCAAAAACCTCTTTAAAAAACTGGGGTCGTTTGGGTTGCTTTCCAAAAAACCCCTGTCACCTAATGCTTGCCAATCACCTTTCTTTGCATAACAAAAACCCCCTAAAAAGGGGGTCTTTGCTTGCTTTTTCTAATCATAAAGACCAAAAAAAGACTTGATTTGGTAGCGGGGACAGGATTTGAACCTATGACCTTCGGGTTATGAGCCCGACGAGCTACCGAACTGCTCCACCCCGCACTAAAGTGGCGAGATGATACGCTGTTATTGTCTGTTTGTCTAGTTTATTTTTACTCTATTACAAATTATAAGTGCGACTGACTAACACTTCCTGCGCCATGAACTGTTACGACAAAGCCTTGAGAGAGCAAGTGTTTGACGTAAAGTCGATTGTAAGTAAAGAAAAATACAATGTTGGCCAACCCTAAAGTCAATACACACAGCGGAAACATTAAAGCAAAAGATTTCCAATCACGTCGATAAATTGCTGGGCAGAAAAACAAACACAGTGATGTCCAAGAAAACCCCACTGGGGCGATTCTAGTTTCTTTGGTTTTTGGGTGTTCTAGCGTTAGGTTTGTATAAGCCAATTTTATCTCTCCTCAACAGGCATTGTACATATTATTATTGATTTATCAACTGCTTAGCGACATATCACCACAAACCCTTTTATAATGGCCCAATGAAACCAATAAAAATTGCCGTATTGATGGATGATATTAAAGATATCAAGCCCCATAAAGACTCCTCGTTAGCGATGATGCTAGAAGCAACCAAACGACACTGGGAAATTTACACCTTTGATTCTCACGAGCTCTTTGCCCGTGGCGAACAAGTTTTAGCAACCTGTGCCAGAACCAAAGTGTTTGACGATTCTCAATATTGGTATGAAAAAGAAGAAAAAGTCGATATGCCCCTTGAGGAGTTTGACGTTATTTTGATGCGCAAAGACCCACCTTTTAATATGAATTATATTTATGCTACTTATTTTCTAGAGCAAGCAGAAAAAAAAGGTGTGCTGGTTGTTAACAAGCCGCAATCTTTACGTGATGCTAATGAAAAGCTATTTGCGCTTAACTTCCCCCATTGTATTGCAAAAACGTTGGTCAGTAGTAATCAGGTGCAAATTAAAAACTTTATCAAAGAGCAGGGTGTAAGTGTAGTCAAGCCACTTGACGGTATGGGCGGTAAAGACATTTTTAAACTAGCATCGGACGACACAAACATCAATAAAGTACTTGATTATTTAACCCATCAGGGCGATACACCAATCATGGCTCAGGAGTTTTTGCCAGAGATCTCACGCGGTGATAAGCGTATTCTGCTCATCAATGGCCAGCCGATTGATTACGCTTTGGCACGTATGCCTGCTAAAGGCAGCTTTAAGGGAAACTTAGCAGCTGGCGCTACGGGTGTTGGACAACCCCTAACTGATAGAGATCGCTATCTATGTGATCAAATCGCACCCACACTAAAAGCCAAAGGTTTAATGTTTGTAGGTCTAGATGTGATTGGTGATTATATTACTGAAATTAACGTTACCAGCCCAACTTGCATTCGCGAGCTTGACACTCAATTTAATCTAAATATTGCAGGGATTTTGTTTGATACGATAGAACAAGTACTTAATTCAGCGCACTAGTTAGCAAATAAATATCGAGTCAGCGCAACACCTGCACCCGCTGCTATCAACGATAACAACACATTAAGCACTATATTAATACCTGCTTGTCCATAATGTCCTAAGCTGATCATTTCTACCGACTCCCAAGACAAGGTTGACATGGTTGTTAAAGAGCCGGTTAGTCCAATAAGCAGCAATAAACGATACGCTTCGTGCACAGCTGCTTTTTCCAAAACAATCACCACCAATACACCCGCTAAAAAAGAGCCGATAACATTAGCACTTAGCGTTCCGTATGGAAAAGAATTTCCCATACTTGCGTTCATAAATTGGGTTAGATAATAACGCACACTAGCACCAATAGTGGCGCCTACGCCAATGGCCAAAACGGTTGGTAAAAATGTCATGATATGCTCCGTATTTTTCTTAATTTTTCTGCAATTTTAATCTCTAATCCACGATCAGTTGGCTGATAATAACATTGCTCTCCCAAGCTTTCAGGAAAGTATGTTTGTCCATGGCTGATTCCGCCTTCCTCATCATGGGCATAACGATAGCCTTTGCCATAGCCCAAATCACTCATTAGCCCCGTTGGAGCGTTACACAAATGTTTTGGCACGGCTAAATCACTGGTTTGTTTTGCCTCACTCATGGCCTGATTAAACGCCTTATAAACGGCGTTTGATTTAGGCGCAATTGCACAATACACAGCAGCTTGAGCAATGGCTCGATTGCCTTCCTTGTCACCCACACGCTCAAAAATTTGCCAAGCATTTAGAGTGATCTCCAAAGCCCGTGGGTCAGCGTTGCCAATATCTTCTGAAGCAATAGCTAATAATCGCCTAGCAATGGTTTTAACATCACACCCGCCTACCAGCATTCTTGCCATCCAATATAGTGCCCCATCAGCAGATGAGCCGCGAATAGATTTATGAAAAGCCGATAACTGCTGATAAAAAATATCACCGCCCTTGTCAAAATCTGCCACCTTATCCTGCAAAAACTGATTGATACTATCCTTGTCTAATTCTGGCAAATTGGCTTGCGCTATCTTTTCAACGATATTAATCAAACGTCGCGCGTCGCCACCACTATTAGCTACAATTTTTTCTTGTACTGTCTGCTCTAAATCCAAATTTACATGCTTCAAGCAGCGCACCAATATCTGCATTAAACCTTCTTTGTCCAATGCCTCAAGCACATAAACACTCACACGAGACAGTAGCGCTCGATTCAATTCAAATGATGGATTTTCAGTTGTGGCACCAATTAACGTGATTAGGCCCGATTCAATATGAGGCAAGAATGCATCTTGCTGAGCTTTGTTAAATCGGTGAATTTCATCAACAAACAACACCGTTGGCTGGCCTATATTTTGATATTTTTTAGCATTTTCAACAACCGCTCTCAATTCTTTAACGCCGTCTAACACAGCGCTTAACTGTACAAAATAACCCTCAACTTGAGCGCAGATAATGCGTGCTAATGTGGTTTTTCCAACACCTGATGGCCCCCACAAAATCATCGAGTGTAGCTGCTTGTTATTAATAGCTTGTTTAAGTGGGTGAGCCTCATTCAACAGATGTTGCTGTGAACAAAAACTATCCAGATTATCAGGTCTTAGTATTTCTGCAAGCGGTATCATAATCCAATCTTTATTATGTTTTTCGATAATACTGACAGGTCTTGCTTGTCAGTATTATTTAAAATCAACACAGTTTTTAAATTGAGTTGATGTGCTAGTTTAACGGCTTTATCACCACCCATGGCCATCATTGCAGTTGCGTATGCGTCTGCCATCATGTTGCTATTGTGAATCACACTGACTGAGAACAAATCACTATTAACTGGCAAACCAGTATGTGGATCTAATATGTGTGCATAGCGCCCACCCTCCCAAACAAAAAAGTTTCTATAATTACCTGAGGTGGCAATAGACTCGTTAATCAAATCAATTGCGATTGACGCTTGTCCTGTCGGTGTTTCAATGCCAATCGACCAATCGCCGCGTGCTTTAATCTCACCACCAATTTCCACCATAAAACGCTCAACACCCTGGGCCTCTAATAAATCAGCAATTTCATCAACCGCATAACCTTTGACCAGTGCTGACAAATTAAGATGAATATCAACGCGCTTGTTAAGCGTTAGCTTGTTTAGTTCTAAATGCTTAATAGAGGATTTTTCAAGTGCGTGCTTAATCAAATCACGGCCAGGTTTTTTACCAACCTTACTTGCTCCAAAACCCCAAACATCGATTAATCGACCAATGCCAGGATCAAAAAATCCTTGCGTTTGTTGATACAAATTAATCGACGACTTAAGTACGCTAGTCATTTCTTCAGACACTGCTAACAACTTATTTGCAGGACTATTATTTAGCGTTGATATCTCTGAATTTTGATTCCAATTAGAAAAAATTGAGCTAATTTTCTCTAAACGCCGCTCGATTTGTTGGCGATCAATCTTAAAATTTTGCACTTTAATCGTATAAGTTGTGCCCATAGTTTGGCCACGAATCTCATCATTCGATTGATTGTCACTACATGCACTTAAAAACAAAAAGACAAAGATGATCAATAGCTTAGGCATTATAATTTTGTCATGATTCGATTAATTGCTTTTTTGTTGTTCTCTAGCTCAGTATTTGCCAATGATACCCTAGTGCAAAAAAATACGCCCAATACCCAAAGTTTTGAATCATTTTTACTCGATGTTCGCGATAAGGCGCTCAACCGCGGCGTCTCTAACGCTACACTTGATCAGGCTTTTTTAAAACTTACACCCAACCCGAAAGTGATTAAATTTGATCAAAGTCAGGCTGAATTTAGCCAAAATTTTTGGCGCTATTTAGGCTCTAGAGTGAGCGGGTATCGTTTAAATAACGGTGTTAAAAATCTAAAAATTCATCAAAAAACACTACAAGAAAACTACCTAAAATATGGCGTTCCGCCACATATTGTTGTGGCTTTTTGGGGGCTAGAAACCAACTACGGCAGCAATACTGGCAGTTTAAACTTAGTTAGATCATTAGCCACACTAAGCTACGACAAACGTAGGCGTGCGTTTTTTACCGAGCAACTACTTACACTGCTAAAACTCATTGATGAGCAAAAAATTCCATTAAATGCTAAGGGCTCTTGGGCGGGCGCTATGGGCAATGTACAATTTATGCCAACCAATGTGGCAGCTTATGGCGTTGATGCCGATCAAGATGGAGAAATTGGCCTATGGGATAACACCCAAGACATTTTTGCCAGTGCGGCTAACTTCTTACAAAAAATTGGCTGGCATCGCGGTGAGCGCTGGGGGCGAGAGGTCAGTATTCCAACTACCTTTAATTATCAGATTGCCAATTTAAAAACCAAAAAAACCGTCAATGAATGGCAAGCATTAGGCGTGCGAACTGCGCAAGGCCAAAATTTGCCAAATTCCACGCTAAGCGCTTCATTAATATTACCCATGGGTTATAACGGCCCTGCATTTTTAGCTTATCGTAATTTTCGTGCAATTTTACGTTGGAACCAATCTATTTTATATGCACTGTCTGTTGGCCATTTGTCAGATCGATTAGCAGGAACAAACAAACTTTATGCCAAGCCTATTACAGAGCCGTCTCTTAGTCGCGATGATATTACTCACATACAAATTCAGCTCAATACGCTTGGCTTTGACACAGGTGAGCCAGACGGCATATCAGGACCAAATACCCGCAATGCAACGCGCGCATACCAACAAGCCAATAGCCTGCCTATTGATGGCTACGTGGGCTATCAACTACTACAACAGCTCAAGTGAACATTGAAACTTACCTAGGCTTTGATGTTGGCACCAAGCGCACAGGTGTTGCTATTGCCAACAGCCTAACCATGCAGGCTAGCGGCATTGAGGTGGTATCACATCATAAAAATGGCGCCACCAATTGGGAAGCGTTTGATGCAATCATCAAACAACATGCGCTTAATTTATTTGTTGTTGGTGTGCCTTATGATAAAGATGGCAAAGAGCAAGAAATGACCTTTATCGCCAAATCATTTGCCAGAAAATTAACAACGCGATACAACATTGAAGTTGCCCTGGTTGATGAATATTTATCATCCAATGAAGCCAAAAAACAACTAAAATATAATCACCATCACAAAAATGCAAGTCGTGGCGAGGTGGACAAGCTCTCTGCTGCGCTGATATTACAAACCTGGTTAGGAGATTCATGAAAAAAGATTTGATTAGTAACCACGTACAGCTGGATAATTCTGGCAAATTAATCCATCTTTTAGGCCTTGAAGGCTTATCAAAATCTCATTTACTCAACATCCTCGACAAAGCCGACAGCTTAATTGACAACCAAGGTAATTTGAAAAAATCCAAAGCACTGGATGATATGTCAGTCGCAAATTTGTTTTTTGAGCCTTCAACACGAACCAGAAACACCTTTGAAATTGCTGCAATGCGTAGTAGTGCCAATGTTATTAATGTTGACTTAGCCAACTCGGCTCTAAAGAAAAATGAAGCTCTCATGGATACCATGCATACGCTTAAAGCAATGCAGATAGACATGTTCGTCATTCGCCATAAGCAATCCGGCCTGCCGCATCACGTGGCTCAACATTTAGAAGGTGTGTCTATTTTAAATGCAGGTGACGGTATTAACGCGCATCCAACTCAGGCACTACTTGATATGCTAAGCATTCGCCAACACAAACCAAATTTTGAAGATTTAACTGTGGCTATTGTTGGTGATATTACTCATTCTCGCGTTGCTCATTCAAACATTCAGGCGCTTAAAACCTTAGGCACAAGAGACATTCGTCTAATTGCACCAGAAGGCTTGCAGCACGATTCTAAACGTTGTGATGCGGTTAATTGCTTTAGCGACATGAACACCGGCCTTAAAGATTGTGATGTTGTTATTGTACTTAGATTACAAAAAGAACGCATGATTGAGGCAGATATTCCAAATGAACAAGACTATTTTGACCATTACGGTCTAACTGCTGAACGCTTAGCTCTAGCCAAACCAGACGCTATTGTTATGCATCCAGGGCCAATTAATCGTGGCGTAGAAATCGACTCTGCTGTTGCAGATGGCAATCAGTCTATCATCTTAAAACAGGTAACTAACGGCATTGCTATACGCATGGCGGTAATGCAAATTTTGGCTAAAAAATCATGAACACCACTCTAGACTACGACGATCTAAAATCCACACTACACAATCTTAATACAGACGATACCATCTCTAGTGCGCACGGTATTTTATGTGGCTTTGCTTGTGTTAAGCCCGATCTAAGCCTGGATAATTGGCTTAATGAAATTTTAGTTAGTATAGATCTAGACAATCTAAATGAAAAATCAGCACATGAAACCTTGGCGCTAATTTTTAACGACACCCTATCTCAGCTTAATGATGCAACGCTTAATTTTCAACTGCTCATTGCTGATGAAGATGCAAGACTAGGCGAACAAGCCAACACTCTAATAGAATGGTGCCAAGGTTATTTGGTCGGACTGGGGTTGCAAAAAATTTCAACCACCGATGAAGATGCGCTAGAGATGATTAAAGATATTTCTGAAATTTCTCAACTGGACACCAACATCTCTGGTGGCGAGCAAAATGCACAAGATTTAAACGAAATTATTGAATTTGTGCGCATTGGGGTGCTATTAATTCAGGAAACTTTGCAGCCATCAAAGCAAGACTACATTAGCCCAGAATTGCTACATTAGGCTATAAAGCCTTACTCTACATACTTAAAAATACTTTAAGTATTGATAATATAACAATATCATAAAATTATGCTCTAATGATAGTATTGCAAAGCTGTTGCAAGTGTATATCATGGCACACCCATAAGGGGATTAAATCTTGAGGAGGAGGTAGCCGCCTAACTAAACTTGAGGAGAATAAAAAAAACGACTACCTAATAGAAAATCATTAAATATGTCTCGGGGGAGAGAGAATAATGATCTTCTAATTATTATTATACCATAATATTAGAAAAATGTAATATAGTTTGTAATTTTTTTAATAAAGAATGAGGCGAATAGTGCTAAAAAAATTAACATCGCAATTCCCCGCTCAACAACTTGCTACTGTCGTAGTTGTCTTTCTTTCTTTGATGGGGAACGCCTCTGCAATTGACCATAGAACTCAAATCATTAAAGCAGATGTTGTTAATGTTGAGCCAATCTACATGAGCTATACACTTCAAAAAATCAGCATACCTTGTCAATCTGGTGTACGTGGCTGTTGGAATGTTAGCTATCAGAAAAAAGCAGCTAAAATTTTAAAAGGTTACCGTGTGAAACTATCATACAACGACAGTACATTCACGGCCAGAATGGCTAAAAAACCTCAGAATGAAAGCTTGGATATTCGCGTAAAAAGCGACCTTCTGAGCATGCCAAGCACGGTTGCTATTAACGCTGCTGTTGTTTATTAAATATTAACGATCTAAACTCGCAAATTGCTGAGGCACTTGCACTGCAGGAACAACTACAGGCGCAACAACAAAATCATAACCCCTATTTCCATAGTTATTAAAGGCTGAGTTGGCGTGTTGCATCTGTGCGTGCACTGAAGTTTCAAACATGGCTAACGGATTAAACGTACCATACGCTGTTGACGCATTAACAGAAGCGTTAGCTGCTACTAATAATATTGTCATAATAATGGTGTTTAAAATTGTTTTCATAATGTTTATTTCAGTTAATTAGTATGCCGACACCTTATCTCTTGAGGAGAGAATAATTCTTGGGGGAGAGTGTCGACATGTGAGTGATTATATCACTATTTTCTAATATGTCAAGTTAATAATATTATAATTTACTAATATTGATAAATTAAATATCAAATAAAGCCACAAAAAGGCTTGCACTGTTAGTATTAAACACTATAATGCAACCACTCAGCACTTAAGATGCGCTTCACGGCCCTTAGTGTTGAGACCAAACATTATGTGGGGATAGTGTTCAGAACACAGGGGAGAAATACGACAAAAGCGCCATATTGGGCGCTTTTGTCGTTTCTGGGAAGCGCTTTAATAGCTTGTTTTATATAATAAAAGCACTTTTCTGGGTGTTTTTTTATGTCTAATATATGGCGACATTCCACACTTTTGATCTTTGTTCGCGTGTAATGGTAAACCATAATATATTATTATAGTATAATATACTTATATAAATCAACAACACACAAGCATTATGAATATCAAAGCAAACACCTTAATCATTACAGTCTTAGCAGGTCTGTTTACCTCTACAACGGCACTAAGCCTTGCAACCATTACCGTACACAAGAATAACAAGCTAGAAAGCTCTTGCTCAAGACTTTGTAATACGATTGAAGGTTGTATTGGCAAGGCAATGGAACTGGATCGTAAGGGTGGTAATAATGGACGTTACAAAAGTATCGTTATTAGAAATAATGGTAAAGTGGTGTTCACAAGAAACTACCAAAATAATAATGATTTTAGAAATATGGAGGCGTTCTATAGTAAATGAATAAGCTGGCACCGCTCTTCGCTTTAATGCTGCCAGTATGGGCAAATGCTCATACGTTAACACTTGTCGTTCATAAGAACGACCAGTCACTCTCAAGCGGAACAATGGTTTGTCATAGTGTTGAGCATTGCAAATATCTAGTCAAGTCATTTGAATATAAGAATCAAGGCAATTGCCGTCTGCTAGAAGTTAAGGATGGCGACAGAGTTATTTATAGAAAGCACTACAAGCACTAATCATAATTGAACACCTTGACAACAAAAAAAGCGCACCAAAGGTGCGCTTTTTTATTTAATATGGTGGCCGCACCTAGAATTGAACTAGGGACACAGGGATTTTCAATCCCTTGCTCTACCAACTGAGCTATGCGGCCGTAAAAGTCAGAATTATACCAACAAATTCTGCGCTTGAGATAAAAACTACTTACCTAAAAAACTATCAACATCCAATCCTAATGCCATCTGAACATTCCAATAATTCCAGCGCCCGCATAAAAGAATTGCAAAAACAATATACCTTTATGCTTTCCAAGATACGCCCAGTATCCAATAAGAAAGGCGGAAATTAATAGTAATAGAAAGCCTAAAAATTCAGCACCGATATTTAATGCCACAAGCATTGAATAAAATATTGCCGTAGCAACGCCAAGCCATTCTAGCGCCTTGCCTTTTCAACATTGGCTATTCTCCTAAGAATCTCTCAGCGTCTAAGGCTGCCATACAACCTGAACCTGCAGAAGTAATTGCTTGGCGATAAATATGGTCTGCCACATCACCTGCTGCAAACACACCTTCTACAGAAGTCTGAGTTGCATTACCCTGTGTGCCACTTTGTACTTTAAGATAACCGTGCTCCATATCAAGGTGACCTTCGAAAATATCCGTATTTGGCGTATGGCCAATAGCAATAAACACACCGTGCACATCGATCTCTTTGGTGCTGCCATCGTTATTTTTTAAGCGTAATCCTGTAACACCCATGTTGTCGCCCAACACCTCATCAAGGTTCTGATTGTATTCAATGGTGATGTTGCCGGTTTTAGATTTTTCAATTAATTGATCTGACAAAATCTTTTCACTAGAGAATTTATCTTTTCTATGAATAATAGTAACGTGATCAGCGATATTAGCCAAGAACAACGCCTCTTCTACAGCAGTATTGCCGCCGCCAACAACCGCCACCTTCTGGCCGCGATAGAAAAATCCATCACAAGTTGCACAAGCTGACACACCCTTGCCTTTAAAAGCCTCTTCAGACTCTAAGCCCAAATAACGCGCTGATGCACCTGTAGCGATAATAACAGCATCTGCTGTATAGGTTGTAGAGCCGCCCGCCAATGTGAAAGGGCGTTTTGAAAAATCTACTGAAGTAATATAATCATTAATAATTTCAGTATTAAAACGCTCAGCATGTTTTTTCATGCGCTCCATTAAGTCAGGACCTTGAACACCCGCATCATCACCAGGCCAATTATCCACCTCGGTAGTGGTCATTAGCTGACCACCCTGCTCCATACCACTAACAATAACCGGATCCAAGTTTGCACGTGCTGCATAAACCGCCGCTGAATAGCCCGCAGGACCAGAACCTACAACCAATACCTTACAATGTTTATTTTCACTCATTTATATCTCAATCCTTTATACTTATACAGACCAAAATCAGTCTTTTTCGATTTAAATATTATAAAGCAAGCACAATTCCCCTTGAAAAAAAATACCTCAATAAAAACCAAAAAAAATCGACAAAAACCACGCACAAAAGCGAGCAGTGAACTATTTTTTATCTCGCTTGTGGCCGTTGGCCTTGTCTATTTGGCCGCACTCTTAAGTCACTCTGCCCATGAAAACCCTTGGTCGGGCGACATTGCATTGGATGCTTTGGTGGCCAATGTGGCTGGCATATTTGGCGCCTACTTAAGTGACATCTCTTTATCAATCTTTGGCTACAGTGCTTATATTATTCCTATATCACTTATCTGGCTGGGCTGGCGCATTCATAAAAATGCTGAACAAACTAAATCGCCGAAGCTATTAATCGCTGTTCGCCTCTTAGCACTTATTACTTTAATTGCCTTTAGTAGTGCGTTTTTGTCTCAAAATTTTACCAGTGTTGGCGCTTCAGGCGGTTATCTTGGCATTAGCATGCATGATTATTTTGGCGTGCTGTTTGGTGGCGCATCATTTATCATCTACCTGAGCATTATGATGATCAGCTTTAGCATTGTTGCTAGCGCCTCTTGGGTCAAGATTCTTACTTTTGTTAGTAAAAGCATAGGCGCTTTCTTTGCAAGAATGCGTAATCGACGCGCAAAAGCCAAACTTAACAAACAAGAAAAACTCAAAATTACACCAAAACCAACAACGCCAAAACCAAGTGTTATTGCCAAAGTAAAAGCCGCTAAAGTTAAAAAAATAATTAAACCCACTTCGTCAAACCTGTTTAACACAACAGCTGTGGCCGGCCTACCAGGCTTGGATCTACTTAATGAGCCTGCCAACAATGCTGGCGGCTATTCTGAACAGGCGCTAGAGGATATGTCGCGCCAGGTGGAAATCAAACTTAAAGACTTTGGTTTTAATGTCACCATCACCACCGTTACCCCGGGTCCTGTGGTGACTCAGTTTGAAGTTTCTTTGGCGCCTGGCGTTAAAGTGTCACAAATCATGAATCTTAATAAAGATTTAGCGCGTGCCCTATTGGTTGAAAGTGTTCGTATTGTAGATGTTATCCCTGGAAAGCCAGTTATTGGCCTGGAGATTCCAAATGAATCTCGCGAAATGATTCATCTTAAAGAGGTGTTGGCTTCTGAAGAGTTTGCTAAATCCAGCTCCACATTAACCATGGGGCTTGGCAAGGATATTAACGGCCATCCAGTCGTTGCAAACCTGGCAAAAATGCCGCATTTATTAGTAGCTGGTGCTACTGGAATGGGTAAATCGGTTGGGCTAAATGCCATGATTTTAAGTGTGCTTTATAAGGCTAAGCCAGATGAAGTGCGCATTATTATGATCGACCCTAAAATTGTGGAGCTGGCTATTTATGCCGATATCCCGCACTTATTAACACCAGTGATTACTGACATGAACGAGGCGGCTTCTGCTTTGTGGTGGTGTGTTAATGAAATGGAGCGTCGTTATTCACTATTGGCCAAGTTCGGCGTGCGTAATATTGACGGTTTTAATGACAAGCTGAAAAAATCCAAAGACAAAGGTGAGCCACTACTTGACCCAAGTTTTAATAAAAACACCGCTGAAGAAGGTGAAGAAGCCCCTGAACTTGAAGCGCTACCACTTATTATGCTGGTGATTGATGAGTATGCCGACATGCTTGGTGCGCTTGCTCAAGAAGACCGTGCCAAAGCTAAACGCGTTGAGGCGCTAATTATTCGTTTGGCACAAAAAGCACGCGCTGCTGGTATTCATATTATTATCGCCACACAGCGTCCAAGTGTTGATGTAATCACCGGACTCATCAAATCCAACGTGCCAACGCGTATCGCCTTTAAGGTGTCGTCCAAGGTGGATTCTCGCACCATTCTAGATCAAGGTGGCGCTGAACAATTACTCGGAATGGGTGACATGCTCTACATGAGCCCAAGTGCATCGCATCTAACGCGAGTACATGGCGCCTTTGTGGATGACGATGAAATTTTACGTGTGGTTAATTTCTTAAAAGAAAATTCAGATACTAATTATCTTGATGGCATTTTAAATGCTCATAGCGAATCACAAGATTCTCACGAGTCTAGTGGCGCTACAAAAACAGCCACTGGCGAAATGGACCCACTATACGATGAAGCGGTACAAATCATTACCTCATCACGTAGAGCCTCTATTTCAAGCTTACAGCGCCGTATGCGCATAGGTTACAACCGTGCCGCGCGCATTATTGAAGACATGGAGATAGCTGGTGTGGTTAGCACCATGAATAGCGCTGGTAATCGTCAAGTATTAGCGCCTGAACCTATCAGCAATAATGACTAAAATTCTAGCCCTATTAGCTTTATGCTATGCGGGCTTGGCTTCTGCTAATAATGAATTTAGTGATTTTTTTAATTCATTAGAGGCGCTCAGCGCTGACTTCAGTCAACAAACTTACAATGACTCAGGTGAGCTGTTAAATAACACTTCTGGTTATTTTCATTTTAAGCGTCCAGCACAATTTGTTTGGCAAACGCAAACGCCTATTCAGCAAATGCTATTATTAACCAACAATGAGCTGTGGCTAATCGATACTGAGCTTGAGCAAGCAAGCAAACGCACCATGGATGATTTAAACAACACGCCACTGTATTGGCTAATTAATCGACCAGAACAGCTGCAATCCATTCCTCAGCGAACGGACAACGAAGAAGGTATGCGCTGGTACGCCACGCCTGAAGAAAATCAATTAAGCTTTGGTTTTAAAGATAAAAAGCTCAGCGCACTTAAACTCACTAATCAGCTTTCTCAGAAAGTACTTATTCGATTTAGCAAGCTTAAAATAAATCCAGCCCTAGACCAAGATGCATTCGCATTAAAGCTAGGGCCGGATTTTGATGTGATTAGATAGTTTTTGAAAACTGCGTCTTGCTACTAGCCAGATACGCATCAAACACCATGCAAATATTACGAATTAAAAGCTTGCCTTTTTCCATTACTTTAATAGAGTTCTTGTCCAAAATCAGCAAACCGTCTTCATGCATTTCATTAAGTTGAATCAATGAGCCTGCAAAATACTGCGAAAAATCAATATCAAAGGCTCGCTCTATTTTGGCAAAATCCAATTCAAAATGACAAATCAAACCCATAATAACTGCTCGTCTGATTTTGTCGTCATCATTAATTAACTGGCCTTTAATCACAGGCAGTTCATCTGCCTCAATGCGCTGATAATACTGCTCGATATTCTTCTCATTTTGAGAAAAACTATCACCAACCTGGCCGATAGAACTCAAGCCTAAGCCGATGATGTCACAATCTGCATGCGTAGCATAACCTTGGAAATTTCGATACAAGTGTCCTTCTTGCTGAGCAATAGCCAAAGGATCTTCTGGCAACGAGAAGTGATCCATGCCAATATAAACATAACCTTGCTTCAACAAGAAATCCATCGAGTATTGAAAAATGGCTAGCTTTTCATCCGCACTTGGCAGCTCTAAAACATCAATACGACGCTGTGGTTTAAATAGCTCCGGCAAATGCGCATAGTTAAATAAAGAGATACGATCAGGGCGTAATTCAGCTACCTGATTTAGCGTGGTTTTAAAAGTTTCAACTGATTGTTTTGGCAAGCCATAAATCAAATCAATACTGATCGATTTAAAACCATATTTTCTAGAAATATCAATCACCGCTTTAGTTTGCTCGAAACTTTGAATACGATTAACAGCTTTTTGTACATCGGCATTAAAGTCCTGAACACCTAAGCTGATACGATTAAAGCGTGCTTTTGCTAAAGCCTTAATAGTGCCTTCATCAACACCGCGTGGATCAATTTCAATCGAGTATTCTCCATCATCTGCAAAATTAAAGCACGCTTGAAGTTTTTCACTCAAGCGAATAATTTGTTCATTAGATAAAAAAGTGGGTGTGCCGCCACCAAAGTGCACTTGCTCAACCAAACGAGCCGAATCAAATAGTTTGCCTTGTTTGTCTATTTCTTTAAATAGTGCATCTAAGTATGGATCAGCTTTGGTTTTATCCTTGGTAACCACTTTGTTACAACCGCAATAAAAACACACAGTATTACAAAATGGAATGTGGCAATATAATGAAATTGGCCCCTTTCGATCGTTACTCAATGCCACTTGGGACTGATAATCAGCCTGAGTAAACGCAGAAAAATTATTAGCCGTTGGATAAGAGGTGTATCTTGGTCCAGAACGATCGTATTTTTTAATTAATGCTAAATCAAATAAACTCATATTGATATTATAATTATATAAAAGCCCCTTAATAAAAAAAATCCCTGTCTATCAAGGCAAGGATTTAAAAAATAGGGTGGGAGCTGGTCAAACCAACTCCCGGGGGAGAGAGATTTAATTATATCAATAAGCATTTATAAAACCTTGATACGTATCAAGAAAATAATAATCAAAAAAGTCTCTCATACTGATACAATACCCCCATGATTCCAAACAGCCAACACCTTAGTCGCTATCATAGCTATATAACCAATCTGCCTATTTTTCAAGGACTGAATAAGGAGCAGTTAGACCCTCTATTAAGCACATTGCAAATTAAACAATTCCACAAGGGTGAAATTGTTACTTTTAACGCTAAAGAGCATTCAAAGCTTTATATTAATTTTGACGGTTTATTTAAGCTCACCAAAATTGATGAGCGTGGCGATGAGATCGTACTGAGAATTATCGATAAAAAAGCAGCGGTCTCGCCAATGCACTTTTCCCCACATTACGATGTTGCTGCAGATTTTGTTAAAAACACCACGTTATTCTGTTTTCCGCAAGAGGCCGTTACCAAACTAATGGCTACTGAGCATCAGTTCTCTCTTAATATTATTCAGTTTTTAGCTGATAGTGTACAAGCGTTAATGCTTAGTGCAGAAGTGTTGCAACTTAAAACTGCCAAAGAAAAAGTAGGCTGGTATTTGGTTCATACAAAAATTAACAACACATTCAACCTGCCCTACTCAAAAGCACTGATTGCCTCTTACTTAGGCATGAAGCCTGAGTCTTTTTCTAGAGCGTTATCTGAGCTTAAAAAAGATGGCG
>ERZ1046740.430-NODE-430-length-35705-cov-7.396185_pt1 | contig 35705 bp, 39 predicted proteins | sample MGYA00383093_ERZ1046740 | MGnify/ENA primary metagenome ERZ1046740 (study PRJEB29581, sample SAMEA5548363) | metagenome | biome: marine; feature: coastal; material: water | depth 25 m | study: Short-term variability in the microbial, nano- and picoplankton... | reverse complement strand
GCGGAGAGAGAGGGATTCGAACCCCCGGACCTGTGACAGTCAATAGTTTTCAAGACTACCGCATTCGACCACTCTGCCATCTCTCCAATAAATCCACTACCATTCCGTATTGGGGCGACAAAAGTAAAATTATATTCTATTCTGCAAACCTTTATCTTTACAATTTCGTATTTATTTTAGACCCCAAATTTCTAAAACATTTAAGTGAATGAAGTTCAAGCTTTTAATTTTTGCTCTGCTTATTAATTACTTTTCTTTTAGCAAAGAAATCAGTCTAGTTCTAAGCTACAACACTTATTTCTCTGAAAAAGGATACACCTACTTCGAATTATATTACAGTTTAGATCCAAATTCATTAGAGCTTATTCAAGAGGGTTCTCAAAATACAGGTGCAGCAGAAGTGACTGTAACGTTTAGCAAGGGAGATGCAATTGTAAGTTACGACAAACTTTTAATTGCTGTTAACCAAGATACGAATGCTATTGGTCAATCGATATTACAGCAATCTCGATTGAGGTTGGATACAGGCACATACGACTTTAAACTTGTAGTTCTAGATGTCAATTCAGAAAATGAACCTGTTGTTGTAGAACAAAAACTTTCAGTTAAATTTAATTTTGAAGATGCTCATTTTTCATCTCCACAGTTTTTAACCAAGTTTGAAAAGACAAGCACTGACAATGCATTCAGTAAAAATGGTTACGACCTGTTTCCCTTGATAACTTTGGGCACGCCTTACATAGACGATTCTTATGAAAATCTTTCATTCTATTGTGAACTCTATAACATTGACAAACAACTTTCTGCTGATGAGCCTTTCTTAATCAGTTTTTATATTCGGAATGAAAACTCAGGAGATAAAATCGACAAATATTCCAGTTACGACAAGTCTTCAGCTAAATCGGTTATACCGCTATTAAAGTCGTTCAATATTTCTAAACTTCAATCTGGAAATTACAGTCTTATTCTAGAGGCAAGAAGCAAAGAGAACGAAGTCATTTGTAAAGATTCCACTTTCTTTTACCGTGTTAACCCGATCAACAAGCAATTGGATTTAGACAAGCTAGAAAGCATGGATTTAGCGGGCACTTGGGTGGAAAAACTCGATGATGTAGATACCTTATACAAGTACTTAGATTGTCTTTACCCTATTTCTAATCAAGTAGAACGCCTATATGCGAACAACCAACTGAATGGCGGTGATCTTGAAAACATGAAGCGATACTTCTTGAGCTATTGGAGTATAAAGAGTCCAAGTAATCCAAAAGAAGCTTGGCTTGAATATTACAAAACTGTACTTCAAATAGATCGTAAGTACAGAACCCCAATAATGCCCGGTTACAAAACCTCAAGAGGAAGGGTATTCTTGCAGTACGGCCCACCATTTTTAATCGAATCTAGTGTTTATGAGCCTAGCACCTATCCCTATGAAATATGGCAATACGACCAACTAGAATCGGCAAGCACAAATTATCAAGTCAACAGAATATTCATATTTGTAAATTATATGGTTGGTGGTAACGATTATGAGCTAGCACATTCAGATGCTATTGGCGAGATCTATGATTCTAAATGGCGCTTGCGAATAAATAAGCGGGATAACAACTCAGGCAATATTGATGATCAGAATATTAATCCATTCGGTCGAAACAGCCCAGGCTCGAAATACGACAACAACATTATTCTCGGGGGCTCAGGCAGATAACCTGAATTAACATTCTTTTTAAAGATTGATGTCTTTTATTTGCACAAAATATTTTTAGTTTGAGAGAGATTGCTGTTGCCATTTTAAATTGGAACGGACAGAGATTATTGGAAGAGTTTTTACCATCTGTTGTCAAGCACAGTCCAGATGCTGATGTGTATTTGGTTGACAACAATTCTAGTGACGATAGTATTTCTTATGTTAATAAGGCCTTTCCAACTGTAGAAATTATTCAAACCAATGCGAATCTCGGTTACGCAGGTGGGTACAATTTCGCTTTAGCAGAAATAAAAAACACATTCGTTGTTTTATTAAACTCAGATATTGAAACAACAGAGAATTGGTTAGACGCACCTTTAGAACTTCTTAAAAAAGACAATACGATAGGCGCATGCCAACCGAAGATTAAAGCATACAAAGACAAAGACAGCTTTGAATACGCTGGCGCAGCAGGCGGTTTTATAGACTATTTAGGCTACCCTTTCTGCCGGGGTAGAATCTTTGAAAAGCTCGAAAAAGACAACGGACAATACCAAGACACAAAAGAAATATTTTGGGCATCGGGTGCATGTTTGTTTGTAAACAGAAAAGCCTTTTTGGATGCCGGAAAACTAGACGAGACATTCTTTGCGCATATGGAAGAAATTGACTTGTGCTGGCGAATGAAAAATGAAGGCTATAAAATTTTCTACACCTCAGGTTCAACAGTCTACCACTTGGGTGGAGGCACTCTCAATTCCCTTTCTACACAAAAGACATTTTTAAACTTTCGGAACAATCTTTATTTGCTTTTTAAGAACTTACCCGCAACAACTCTTTTCCCTATTCTATTTGCGCGTTTGGTTTTAGATGGTGTTGCCGCGTTAAAGTTCATTTTAGATTTAAAGCCAAAACATACGGTAGCCATTGTTAAAGCGCACTTTGCTTTTTATGCCAATTTCAATCGCTTAGCAAAAGGAAGACGTAACTATTATTATAAATTAAAGGGGTTAGAAAGTTCACAGATGTATAGCAATTCAATTGTTTTGGAACATTTTCTAAAAGGTGCCAAAACCTTTTCGGCTTTAAAAGGAACTTTTAAGAATTAAGATAATCTACCAAAGCCGTTACTCCCAGTCTGTAAGAGTTTAAGCCAAATCCAGAAATGGATCCTACACAAACACCACCAATTAAAGACGTATGTCTGAATTCTTCTCTGCTTAGCACATTAGAAATATGGACTTCTACAACTGGTGTTTCAATAGCAGCAATAACATCGCGCAAAGCAACTGATGTATGCGTGTAAGCCGCTGCATTAAAAAGGACTCCATCAACTTGAGCAGACTGGAGTTTATCCACCAACTCTCCTTCAACGTTGCTTTGGTAATATTCCAATTCCGCATCAGAAACGTTTCCCTGCAACTCTTCAAAAAAACCATCAAACCCTTCTGAACCATAAATAGATGGCTCGCGTTTACCGAGTAAATTGAGATTGGGACCGTTTACAATTAAAATGCGCATAGTGTTGATATAATGAACAAAGTAAACGTTTTATTCTTCTTTCAGACGCCTATATTCGTAATGAAATGAATTGGAATTCTGCCATCCGAAATTTTAAAAACTACCAGAAACTAGAACGCGGTTTAGCTGAAAACTCTATTCTAGCCTACGAGCGTGACCTGAAAAAACTACAGGTTTGGGCAGAAGAGAAAAGTATTCCACCATTAAAAACAACCTATGATAACCTATTGAATTTTATTCATGAGGTTTGCACTGAAGATATGGCTGCCAGAAGTCAAAGCAGATTGATTTCAGCGATTAAGACCTTTTATAAATTTCTCGTTTACGAAGACCTATTACAAGAAAACCCGAGCAAACTATTAGAAACGCCAAAACTCGGCAGAAAGCTTCCAGACGTCCTGAACGAAGGTGAAATTGAAAAGACAATAGCTGCCATTGATTTATCTGCAGAAGGCGGTGAAAGAAACAGAGCGATTATTGAAACGCTTTATGGATGTGGCCTGCGCGTATCTGAATTAACACATCTGCGCATCTCAGATTTGTTTTTTGACCAAGAGCTCATTCGTGTTATTGGAAAGGGAAACAAAGAGCGCATTGTGCCTATTAATCAGATGGCGATTAAGCGCATTAACATTTACAAAAATGAAGTGCGTAATTTTATTACGATTAAAAAAGGAAACGAAGATTACCTCTTTTTAAACAGGCGTGGTTCAAAGCTTTCCCGTGAATTCATTTTTATGCTTGTTAAAGATTTAGCAGAAAAAGCACAGTTGCGGAAGAAAATTAGCCCCCACTCTTTTAGACATTCCTTTGCATCTCACTTGGTAAACAATGGTGCTGATATTCGGATAGTACAGGAGTTACTCGGACATGCTTCAATTTTAACAACCGAGATTTACACCCATTTAGACAATCAAAAGTTAGTGGATGCTATTCACAAGTTTCACCCTAGAAATGCAGGCTAGAGTTTTATTCCGCCTTTTTTATTTAGAATTTTTACCGCCCAGAAATTTTTAGCAAACCCCCAGCCGTAACCAAACATCATGGTTAATGTGGTCTGAATACTCATAAAACCCACAGCAGCACTTTTATTGAGAAGTGTGCTCAACCATAATACGGCAACTAAATATGAACCAAACATTAAAAAAAGCAAAGACGAAAGCTGCTGAATTGGGCCTTGAGCGATAAAGATTCCGAAAAAAGATAAACCACTTATAATTGCAAAAATGCTAAATCCTAATGGAAACAAATGGGTTAGTTTTAATTCACTAGGATGCTTTTGCCACAGATTAACACGCGCTGCACCGAAGCGAAACACTTGTTGATAGAACTTACCTAAACTTGTTCTGCGCTTATGAAAAACATGAGCCTCAGGAATAAAAGCAGAAGTATATCCTTTTTCAAGAATGCGCATGCTCAACTCAATGTCTTCGCCACATTTAAAGTTCTCATCGTAACCATTCACATCTTCAAATACAGCTTTGCGAATACCCATGTTAAACCCGCGTGGGTGATATGTTCCAACCGTTTGCTTCTTCCCTCGAATTCCTCCTGTGGTTAAAAACGAGGTCATCGAAAAAGATATGGCTTTTTGAAGGTTTGTGAAATCATCGCGCGCAGCGTCTGGGCCACCAAACAAATCCACGTTTTGCGATTCCAAAAAAGTATCAACGGCATTCAAGTAATCCGCAGGAATCAAACAATCTGAATCTAAGAAAATTAAATACTCTCCTTTAGCGACTTTTGCAGCTTCATTGCGGGCGTCGCTCACGGGCAAGTACTCTTGGTAAATAATGGTTAAGGAATAAGTCGAATTTTCCTCGTACTTTTTTAGTGCAGGCCTCAAAGTGTCTTTAGGTGTTCCATCACCTAAAACCACTTCAAAATCAGAATGCCTCTGACTGAGTAAACTTTCTAAAAATTCAGTAACCTCTTCTGGTCGCCCAAATGTTGGAGAAATTAAACTGTACTTCATTCTGAAATATTCAGCATTTCTGTAATCGTGTAGTTTGTTGGTTTATTCGATTGTCTCAATACAATCTCAGCTAAAAAACCGATTAAGAAAAGCTGCGTACCAATAATGGTTGTGGTTAACATTATGTAAAACCACGGATTATCTGCAACTAGCCCTGCTCTTTCTCCAACACCTATTGCATATAATTTCAATCCGCCCATTACAGCCAACGACACTATCGAAAGGAAAAACATCAACGTTCCAAGCAAACCAAAAAAGTGCATCGGTCTGCGCCCGAATTTAGAAATCATAGCCAACGTAGCTAAATCTAGAAAGCCATTGATAAAACGGTCTAAGCCAAATTTAGTGACACCGTATTTCCGCGCCTGGTGCGAAACAACCTTTTCTCCAATTTTATTGAAGCCTACATTTTTTGCTAAAAAAGGAATGTATCGGTGCATTTCGCCATAAACCGTAATACTCTTCACCACATCACTTCTGTATGATTTCAACCCACAGTTAAAATCGTGTAATTGGATTTTTGAAATTTTACGTGTCGCCCAATTGAATAATTTGGTAGGCAACGTCTTTGTAATAGGGTCGTAACGTTTTTGTTTCCATCCGGAAATCAAATCGTAACCCTCTTCTTTAATCAAACGGTATAACTCAGGAATCTCTTCTGGGCTATCCTGAAGATCTGCATCCATTGTAATGACAACATCGCCTTGCGTATGCCCAAAACCAACATTTAGCGCATTGCTCTTTCCTTGATTCTTTCTGAAACGAATGCCCTTTACATTGTCGTTTTTAGAAGCCAACTCTTGAATAACACCCCAAGAATTGTCGGTACTTCCATCGTTCATGAATATTACTTCGAACGAAAAGTTGTTTTCTAACATTACTTTGGAAATCCAGCTGCACAGCTCGCCCAAAGATTCATCTTCGTTGTATAAAGGAATAACTACCGATATATCCATAAACTATCTTAATCTACAGTATTGTCAAATACTGGTTTTTCTTTTTTAGTAAAGGCCGCAACTATAAGCCCAACCACAAGCGCAAAAACAATTGATGTCAAGTTTCCAAGAAAAATTTTACCCACGCTGTAATTGTCTTGGTCCTGTATATCTTCAATAGCTTTATCAATTGCTTCTTGAGGAGCACCAAACTTCTCCATCATTCCAGCTGTTTTCTCCAAAGTCAGCTCTTGAACTCTTCCAGCCAAGTCTGGGTCGATTACATGGAATAACAAAATTGTAAAGACAATGCTAATGGCAACATTAACTATCCATGGCAATGTAAAAACGGAAACTGCATCTCTAAAACTTACAAACCCATCTTGTGCTTTCTTTACGGAAAAGACACCAAGTAATAAGATTATGAAAAACACAACCCAAAGACCTATTCCTATTAAAAAATTCGCGAAGAGATTTTCATCAAATAAGTAGGCTATTAAATAATATCCTATGGATATACTCGCGAGTATTAAACCATTCTTAATGCCGATTTGTTTAACAAGTGGATTCATAATTTTTTAAGGTTTTGTTTGCGACAAATATAAGACAATAGCCTACCTAATATTATGTTAAAACAGCTATTTAGCCTGAGTTTTTGTAGGCATGAAATTAACGCTCAAGCAATTAGAAAAAAGATACTTTTTTAAGCACTCAATTCAAAAATGAATTTACATTTGCAGCTGGCAAGTCCCATACAACTAGCTCCTGATGAACTCCCCCAGGGCGGGAACGCAGCAAGGGTAATTGGTTGTAGCGGTGTGATATGGGTAGCTTGCCTTTTTTTATTTCTATACTTTCCTATTTTTACGCTTTATTTAAAGTATGACCAACGAAGTATTTGTTGAATTTCTTAATGACCACAGCAAAAACACTTTGATGGAAACTTTAGAAATAAAGTACGAATCAGCAAACAGTGAAGAAGGCTGGTTAAAGGGCACAATGCCTGTCAATACTAAAAATCATCAACCTTTTGGGATATTACATGGAGGCGCATCTTTAAGTTTGGCCGAAAGCCTTGGCAGCGCTGCGTCACTCATGTATATAGATCTGAAAACTCAAGCCATCTCTGGTATTTCTGTAAGTGCAAATCACTTAAAATCTAAAAGAGATGGAATGGTGTTTGGAACCGCCAAAATTTTACACAAAGGCAAGACCACACATTTATGGGAAATTAGGATTGAAGATGAAAAAGGAAAGTTAATTTCGCTTTGTAAACTCACGAACTTGGTAATAAATAAATAATGAAAGGTTTTTTCTGTGTTAAGTTGTCATTAAAAAGGGATGTATTAGCCTATGATTTCGATACTGATGGAGAAAGTGAAATAATATTAAAGCCATTTCATAAGTCGCACGGCATTACTACTGAAAAAGCTAAATTCATTGGTAAATTCAAAAGTTTCCCAACGAGTTTAAAGAAAAGAAAACTTCCGCTTAAAGAGTTTGATGCGCCTATGTTTTCACATACAAAAGCGACTTACCTTGATTTTGTAGAACAAACAATTGACGCTGTTCAAAGCGGTGAATATAAAAAGATCGTTACATCTCGTTATACGTCTATCACCAATTCTGCTGATGCTATAAGGTTGTTCGATGCGCTTTGTATAGAATACCCTCGAACAAACGTATATTTTTTATCTCATGGAAAGTTTGGTGTTTGGATGGGTGCGTCTCCAGAAACTTTGGTAAAAGTGAATGACGGAAAGTTTAAGACTATGGCTTTGGCTGGTTCTAAACTAGAGTACCAAGAATGGAACGACAAAGAAAAAGCAGAGCAAAAGATTGTTGCAGATTATATCGCTAACGTTCTAGAGGGTTACAATTTCGACAGAATAAAAGTGAAAGGCGTTCAGACGATTAGCGCTGGTCCAATTCAGCACCTAAGAACGCATTATGAAGCAGCTATTGGAGACAATGATCCGATGGACATAGCTCAAAAATTACATCCCACTCCAGCGGTTTGCGGTGTCCCTAAAGATGAAGCGAAGAAATACATTTTGGCAAATGAAGGGTACGATCGTGAGCTTTACTCGGGATTTATTGGAGTGAAAGACAGCGGTAACTTTGACAGTTTTGTGAATTTAAGGTGTATGCGTTTGTATAAAGATCGTATTCAACTATTCGCAGGTGGTGGAATTACTCCGGAGTCGAAAGCTGAAATTGAGTGGAACGAAACACAAACTAAGCTACAGACGTTAATGAAAGTAATTAAAGACGTAAGAGAGGAATAAACCCCTGTCACCTTTATCTCAACTTTCCTTCTACAATATCATAATTTACAAGTCTACAATCCAAATCTCCGTTCATTAGCGGTATGCGTCTCGTTGCGCGGAGTCCGACATTTTTTATTCCTTCTAAATCTGCAGAAATAAACCAAACATTAGAGTTCGGGTACTTTTGCTTCAGTGTGTCTCCTATATCTTGGTAAAAATCAGGTTCAGTGCCAATACGCTTGTTATAAGGAGGGTTGAAAATTATCCATTGACGGCCTAAAATTTCTTTTGCAGATTGAAAGAAATCTTCTTCTCTCAATTCTATCAAATCTTCTAAAGCTGCATTTTCAGTATTCTCAATAGCCTTGTCAAGCGTTTCTCTGTCTAAATCGAAACCAACCAATTTTGTGTCTGGATCCTTGCTTCTTTCTAAAAGACCCTGTTTAATGGTTGTAAACAATTCCTTGTCAAAGCCTTTCCAATTCTTAAAAGCAAATTCAGATCTAAAGATACCAGGAGGAATATTTCCTGCATACAAAGCTGCTTCAATTAAAAGTGTACCCGATCCGCACATCGGATCTAATAAAGGCATGCGCTTATCCCAACCTGTAAGTTGAATAATTCCAGCCGCTAAAACTTCATTGATAGGTGCTGCTCCAATTCCTGTTTTGTAGCCTCTTTTGAAAAGTGGCATTCCGGAGCTATCTAAATTTACAGAAACTATATTTTTAGCATTTATGTGAACATTCACTTTTATGTCCGGTGATGTTTTACTCACAGAAGGACGCTTACCCACTTTATCTCTAAAGCGATCTACGATAGCATCTTTTACTAAAAGTGCTGCATACATAGTATTGTCGAACATGGCATTGTTCGCTATAGCGGACACAGAAATTGTCTTTTCTACATCAAAAAGCTCTTCCCATGCAATTTCAAGTAAGCCTTTTGAATAGCCTTTTTGATCGTGTGCTCTGAATGTTCTAATGTTTACCAAAACACTCAAAGCCGTTCTCAACTTTAAATTGGCTTTGTATACAGTACCAATGTCTCCTTTAAAAGACACCGAACGTTTTAAAATACGTACATCTCTTCCGCCAAGCTGCTGCACTTCAGCTGCCAAAACTTGTTCTAACCCCATAAAGGTTTTGGCAATTATTTCGAAATCTTTATTTAACATCTGTCGTGTCTTGAATGGCTACAAGCTTTCCAGTAAATGAAGCCGGTGATATTTTGGAAACCACACTTTCTCCAAAAATAAATTGGAGTCGTGCCGTTTCTTCATGTGTTGCAATAAAAGCAGTACTGTCAACCCAAGATTTATCACCTTGAACCAAAGTCACCAAATAATAATACGTCGCACTGTTGCCATGATTTATAAACTCGGCATCTATTCCGTTCACATTCAATGTGTCGTTCAATGGATATTCAACCAATTCCGATTTCAATATCTCAATTCCTTCAACAGGTTTTTCTACTTGTTTATTTTCATTTTGACAAGCGATAAAAGCACTGAAAAATGAAATAATAAGAAGGGTTTTAAAAAACTGCATGGTATTTACTTTAATTTTAGCCGCGAAGATAATTTTTAACTAAAGCAAAGAACATGAAAGCAATCAGAGCAAGTTTAGTATTAGGATTATTTATCTTTATGATTACTGGGGCACGAGCGCAAAACGGTATTAAACGAATAAATAAAAATCAAGTTAAATCTAGTCAAGCCCCGCAAAAAATTCAGGGTGGTTATCAAGTTCAAACGGAAGCAAAGAAAGCGCCTGCGCCTGTAAACCCGATTCCAACCCCCTATCCCAATGCAACAAGTGGTAATGTAAAATCAATAAACAACAACAATGCACCTGTTTCGACTTCTGAGCCAACCTCAAATCAAGCTACTAAAAGCGAACCTTTAAGAGCATCTAAATCAACACAGGGTAATGCTAAATTAAAATCGACTCCTCAAAAATCACGAGAAGCTCAAAATGAGAAAAAAGAATATTACCAGAAATAAAAAACTAAACACTAACACCGTACTCACGTAAGGCATCGTTTAGTGATGTTTTTTTATTTGTACTCGCTTTGCGTTTTCCTATTATAAGCGCACAGGGCACATTGTATTCACCAGCATTAAATTTCTTTGGGTAAGACCCAGGAATGACAACGCTTCCTGCCGGAACCACGCCTTTAGATTCAACCGGCTCATCACCTGTCACATCTATAATTTTTGTTGAGGCTGTTAAAACAACGTTTGCGCCTAATACAGCTTCTTTCTCAACGCGCACGCCTTCAACAACAATACATCTCGATCCGATGAAGCAATCGTCTTCTATAACAACGGGTGCAGCCTGTAAAGGTTCTAAAACACCACCAATCCCAACACCTCCACTTAAGTGAACGTTTTTACCAATCTGCGCGCATGAACCTACCGTTGCCCATGTGTCAACCATTGTTCCGGTTTCAACATATGCACCAATATTTATATAGCTCGGCATCATAATCACACCTTTATCAATAAATGCACCATAGCGCGCTATTGCGTGAGGCACCACACGAACACCCAACTCTTTGTAACCTGACTTTAATGGAATTTTATCATGAAACTCAAATGGACCAACTTCTATTGTTTCCATCTTGCGGGTTGGGAAATACAAGACAATGCCTTTCTTAACCCATTCGTTTACTTGCCAGCCACCATCAGCTGTTTCTGCAACGCGTAGTCTCCCTTTGTCAACTTCTTCGATTACAAATTCGATAGCGTTCAATGTATCTTGAGAACTCAAAAGAGATCTATCGTCCCAAGCTTTTTCTATAATTTGTTTTGCGTTTTCCATCATTCAATATTTAAAGCGTAAAAGTAGCGCATCAGGCTGTTTTAAAATTTATTAATGCCACTTCAATTTGTTCATTTTAACACAATCCTCACAGTTTGCCAGAGTCTTAAAATATAAATTGGCAGAAACAATCAACTTTATGGAATTAAATCTGGCCGAACAATTTTTATTAATCGCGCATCACACAGACAAAAAGCGTTTCGTTGTTCAAGGTAATCAAACCCTATTGGGGATGATAGACGCTATGTTTCTCGATCTTATTGAAAATGGAGACATTAAAATTGAAAATGACAAGATTATTTGCACAACACCAAACAGCTCAAAATCTATTCATCCAGAGTTATTCACGATTCTTGAAAGCGCTAAAAAACCAAGAAAAGTTAAATCATGGATTCAAAGGATGAGCCATAAAGGGAACAAATTAAAGAAGAGTCTCTTCCAAAATTTAAGTACCAAGAAATACATCACGCTCGAGCGAAAAAAATTTTTGGGCATTATACCTTATAATATTACGGGGATTATTAACAAGAGCAGCCACCGCGCAGATGTAAGTCATTATAAAAGCATTCTTCTTTTAAAAAAAGAAGCTACAAAAAATGAACAATTGTCAATGAGTGTTCTGCTCGGAAGCGGCCTTATGCCCTATTTGGGGAGAGACAGAGAGGAGCGCAAAAACTTGCGTAAAAAGGCAAAAACCTATAAACAAACAAGTGTCATTGGTTCTGAGGTTGACAAAGCCATCCAACACATGCAAGCGGCCATTGCTGTCTCTATTGCGACTATTGCAGCCACAAGTTCAGCTATTCATCATTAACATGTAATTCAGAAAACTACATTTGCGCCATGGCAAAAGTTATAGCTTTAGATGTAGGCACGAAGCGTACAGGTGTTGCAGAGACAGATCCAATGCAAATAATAGCTACAGGGTTAACAACGGTTAAAACAGCAAATCTCGTATCGTTTTTGAAAGAGTACGCATTGCGTGAAAAGCCACACTGTCTTGTGATAGGTCAACCAAAGCGCCTTCATGGCGAACTTGGAAATATAGAAGGCTTTATTGTCGATCTTATTTCTAAAATTCAAAAAGACCTCCCCGATTTACCTATTGAAAGAATTGATGAAAGGTTTACGTCTAAAATGGCGTTTCAAACAATGATTGCTAGTGGATTAAAGAAAAAAGACCGCGCAAATAAGGAATTGATAGACGAGGTAAGCGCAACAATAATCTTGCAAAGCTGGCTTTCTAAAAAATAGCGCGTTATATATAGAAAAGCGCTTTTATAAGAAGCAATTCAAATTACTTTTGCGCAGCTAAAAAAATGAATTGATGATTTTACCGATTGTAGCATATGGCGATCCCGTTTTAAAAAAAGTTGGAAAAGAAATAGACAAGGACTATCCTGGGTTGGAAACATTACTCGATAACATGTGGCAAACGATGTATAACTCAGAAGGTGTAGGTATAGCTGCGCCTCAGATAGGAAAATCTATTCGACTGTTTTTAGTTGATGCAAGTCCCTTTGCAGATCAAGAAAATCCAGAAACAAAAGATTTAGTTGATTTTAAACGTGTTTTCATCAATCCAACGATTATAGAAGAGTCTGGTACTGAATGGAATTTTGAAGAGGGATGCTTGAGTATTCCTGATGTTAGAGAAGATGTGTCTAGACATCCAGATGTGGTTCTAGAGTACTATGATGAAAATTGGAATAAGCACAAAGAGACTTTTAGTGGAATAGCTGCTCGTGTTATCCAACATGAATATGATCACATTGAAGGCATTCTGTTTACGGATCATTTATCTGGATTAAGAAAACGACTGTTAAAAGGAAAGCTAAGTAACATTAGCAAGGGTAAAATTTCTGTGAGTTATAGAATGCGTTTTCCTCAACTTAAATAAACCTGAAGTTTGAAACATTTACTTTTTATAACATTTGCTTTGAGCCTTTTGGGGTGCTCTACTCCATACGAAAGTGAAAGTAATACAGTTGCCGAAGTTTTAGACAGCAACGGCCCTTCTCGTTTAGATCATTTACTTACAAATGCAGATGGAACGATCAATATCGCTTTAAGCGACTCTGCATCTGTTTTATACAACCAGGCATACGAAGCGAATAAGCAGGATAGTATTGCGCCATATTATTTAATGAAGTCTGCGGATATCCAAAGACACATTCGTGGTAAAGCGTTATTGGCCATTAAAAAATATGCTCAATTGGCTACTGCCTACCCCGAGCACGACATAGCTCCTATCGCTACATTTATGATGGGATTGACGTTTGACGAAAACTTAAATGACAAACCAAGAGCTGGTTTGGTGTACCAGAAATTTATTGCAACCTATCCTGACCATGAAATGACGCCAGAAGCTGGCAACCTACTACTCCTTACTCAAAACACTGAGTCTACAGATTTAGACAAAGTACATGAGTGGCAAGAAAACGAAAACAAGAACAATTAAAACATTAAAATGGATTTAACTAAGGTATTATCAGTTGCTGGCAAGCCAGGACTACATGAGTTAGTTGCACAAGGGAAAAATGGAATTATAGTTCAGTCTTTGACTGACAAAAAGAGATTTCCGATTAGTGCTGCAACCAACGTTAGCTCTTTAAACGACATCGCTATATACACCCTTGAGGGTGAAATTCCATTGAAAGAAATTTTCAGAAACATCTTCAAAAAAGAAGGTGGGCAAGCTGGATTAAGCCATAAAGAAAGCAGTAACGCTATCTACACATACTTCAGCGACATTGCTCCAGGTTTTGATGATGAGCGTGTTTATGTTTCAGACATGAAAAAGGTGTTACAGTGGTACAACATTCTTTTAGGCTTTGGTTTAGTTGATTTAGGAAATGACGAAGAAGCAGCGACAAATAAAAAGGAAAAAGAGGATATAACTAAAAAGTAAGCATGCATAACTTCCTTTTATTCGAGGTCTGCAATACACCTCTTTAGTCTTTTAATACTAAAAACCTCTTTGATTGAGAATAAAATGTCCAAAAAAAAGAATTTACATAGAATCTGAAGCTTAGTTAAGAGCTTACAGTTTTAGAGTAAGCTGTTTTTTCATCTTTGACATCTCTAAACAAAAGAACATGTTCAAAGTAAAAAACATCGCGGTATTGTATGGTATTTTAATCTTGGTATCGTGCACAAAAGATTTCAAAGAATCCACACCTAGTCAACAATCCTCTGCTGCGTCAAGTTTTCATAATTTAATCGTCCCATCAGACTTTAAATTTGAAACCTATAAAAAAGTGAGTATTGACATTTCAGTTCAAGAAAATTCAAGTGAGTGTGCAATAAAAATATATGACTTTTACCCTTCAGCTGGCGGTAATTTATTGTACACAGGGTACACGAAGAATAAACTCACAGCTGACATAAGTATTCCCTCTTTCGCAAGACAATTGTACATAACTTATATTCAACCTGGGGGTTCCTCTTCTTTAACAATTGTAGACGTTCAGGGACAATCCTTGTCCCATGATTTTGGACCGAAAAAAACAGGTCTTGGGAAAACAAATGTGGTAAGTAGTCCCAACTGTGCGACAGGATGTGATGCCTTATATAACAACCATAATGGTAATATTACCATTGACGGAAATGATCCTGAAAATACGATTTGTATAACTGGTTCGTTTAATGGTAAAATTAAGATTAACAAATCCAATGTCGTTGTAAGGGTTTGCGGAGATGCAACAAGTAAGGAAATTGAGCTCAATAATGGATCTAAGCTAATTTTAGCAGATGGTGCTTCTCTTGAGGTTGAGAACTTTAAACTAAATTATAACGGTGAGTTAACGGTCTATAATGCAGAACTGACAATCGAAAAACACAATTTCTCTATCAGCGGAAAGGTTACCAACCATGGAACTATGAGTGTGTTAAAATCTTTTATGATTAATGGAAGCAGTGAATTCACAAATAATGGCACGTTAAACGTTGATGAGAATATTGAAGTAAATAGCACGTTCACAAATAATAATTCCATTGATGTAGGAAATGATTTAAAAATAAATGGTGGTGCTGTATTTACCAATAATTGTAGCATAATTGTTAATGATGATTTGGAAGCTAATAACCCTTTAAGCAATTATGGTTTTATAGATGTTTCCGATAAATTGACTATCAATGGAGGTGGCTCATCCACTTTGTACAATGGAGCCATGATCAACACAAAAAAGGCATATATCTACGCAGCACTAACTGGTAGCGGAACGACCTCCTTGATCAAGGTGACGCAGACGACTTCTATAGGTGGGGGCGGATCTTTGAATGGCAATCTTGAATACTGTGATGCAAATGGTATAGAAACCAATTATGGTAGCATCAATGCTCCTGCTTCATTGGCATGTGATGTTTACATACCCAGTACTTCCTGCAATTCGATGGGCAACGGAACACCAACAATTATAGATACTGATAATGACGGAATTGCTGACGAAATAGATGTTTTCCCAAATGACCCTAATCGGGCTGGAGAATCTTATTACCCTGGGTCAAACCAATTTGGAACTCTTGCTTTTGAAGATTTGTGGCCTAGTCGAGGTGATTATGATTTCAATGATTTAATTGTGGATTTTAGATATAGAATTATCACAAATGCTAATAATGAGGTTAAAGATGTAGAAATTGATTATTCTGTTCGTGCAATTGGAGGATCACTTAGAAATGGGTTTGGTATCGAATTGAATCTTCCAACAGCGTCTGTTGAATCTGTTACCGGTAACGAACTTTACAATAATACTATTACGAATAACTTAAATGGTACCGAGGCCAATCAGACAAAGGCGGTGGTCATAGCATTTGATGATGCATTTGACCTATTGACAAATAACGGAACACAAACAGTAAATACCATTAAAACAGACGTGTTTACGAATCCTGATACGCTTAATTTACGTATTGTACTGAGTTCACCAGTACCAAGCGCTCAGCTACCGACAAGCTCATTCAATCCTTTCATATTTGTAGGACAGGATAGAGGAAAAGAGATACATCTTTCAGGTAAACAGCCTACAGATTTAATGAATGCAGCTTATTTCCAAACTGGTGATGACTTAACTGATCCATCACTAGGTGATTATTATGTGACTGATAGCAACTTACCATGGGCAATTGAAACAGCTGAAAATTTTAGCTACCCTGCTGAAAAAGAAGATATTGTTCAGACATTTGGTTACTTCGGTGCATGGGCCCAATCAGGCGGAAGTATTTCTCAAGATTGGTACTTAGATTTTACAGGATATAGGAATAATGCCAAAGTTTACTAGTCAGGGATAATTATAACAAGTTAAATGAAGCATAACAAAATCTGAAATGTGGAAGATTATCAATAAACAATGAAGCATGAGAGAATGTTTTAAAAAAAGTAATCTCAAGATTCCAAAACAAAATTTCAAAAAAAATTCCTGAGGTTTACAAAAAGAGATAAGTTATGGCTGGCAAGGTTTAATATGTCCATTACAAAGGAATTTAGATTTTTTGTTTGGTGCGCTGAATAAAAATTATTTTCACCATAAATTAAATCTTGATACAAATCAATGTTAAAGACGCTTCATTCAAGCTCTACACACAGCAGAGAACAAAAGCTAGATGCTTTCGGGCGGTTACTTGACATCATGGAAGACTTGAGGGCCAAATGTCCTTGGGACAAAAAGCAAACGCTCGAAAGTTTAAGGCATTTGACCATAGAGGAAACCTACGAACTTACGGACGCCATTCTTGAAAAAGACATGGACGAACTGAAAGGAGAAATTGGGGATCTTATGTTACATATGGTTTTTTACAGCAAAATCGCCTCAGAAACCAAAGACTTCGATATTGCTGATGTGCTGACTGCCATATGCGACAAACTCGTTCATAGACATCCTCACATTTATGGTGATGTTGAAGTTGCAAATGAGGAGGAGGTAAAAGCAAACTGGGAAGCCTTGAAATTGAAAGAGGGTAAAACCTCTGTTCTTCAAGGTGTACCAAAATCATTACCTGCAGTTGTAAAGGCAACTCGAATACAAGACAAAGCAAGAGGTGTTGGTTTTGACTGGGAGAAACCAGAGCAGGTTTGGGAAAAGGTTGAAGAGGAATTGAATGAGTTCAAAGAAGCCACTGAAACCAACAATCAAGAAGAAATTGAAGGCGAATATGGCGATCTTCTTTTTTCGCTTATAAACTTCGCTCGCTTCAAAAATATCGATCCAGAACTCGCTTTAGAAAAAACCAACAAGAAATTCATCAAACGTTTTCAGCACCTAGAAAAAAAGGCTGGTGAACAAGGGAAAAAGTTACACGACATGACCCTTGCCGAAATGGATGTTTACTGGGAAGAAGCTAAAACGCTTTAATCGATTTGTCTTACAAAGAAGACATAGCCGACTATTACAAGCAAACGCAAGACCACTATAAAATCTGGTGGAAACTTGACAAGGGGCTTTCTCTGCATTATGGTCTATGGGAAAAGAACACCAAAGATTTCGTAACCGCTTTAGCGAATACCAATAAAAACATGGCGGCTTTATCAGGAGTCACTGAGGGTGCTAAAGTATTAGATGCAGGTTGTGGGGTTGGGGGTGCAGCAATATATCTTGCGAAAAACCACAAAGTACATTGCATTGGCATCACTTTAAGTGAAGAGCAAAAAGCAGATGCAATACGCTATGCCAAAGAGAAAAAGGTTTCTGATCTTGTCGATTTTCAAATTCAAGACTACTTAAATACAACCTTCGAGGGAAATACTTTTGACGTGGTCTGGGCCTGCGAAAGCATGACTTCAGCGCCAAGCAAATACGAATTTCTACAAGAGGCCTCGAGAATTCTAAAGCCTGGCGGTAGAATTATTGTTTCCGATTATTTTCTCGCGGAGGGCGTTAAACGTGAAGAGCATCAAATTCTTTTAGATTGGGAGAAGTCGTGGGCATTAGGTCCTATGTGTTCTTTGAGTGAGCTAGAGGCTTTTGGTGAAGACTTTAGTTTAAAGCTGACGCACAATAAAAACTTTTCGAAAGAGATACTTCCTTCTGCTAAAAGAATGTACAAATCTTACCTTTACGGGCTGTTACCTTCTGAAATTTACAATCTATTTCACCGAAAGGTTAGTCGCTTTGCAAAACACCACTACAAGTCTGGAATGTATCAGTACATGGCTCTAAAGAAAGGCCTGTGGCAGCATCACATGATAGTTTTCAAGAAATTTTAATTCCCCTCCCGTGCGTTTTAATAGTCAATAAAAGCAATTGAAGAATTAATTCTTCAAGATTAGAAACAGTGTATTATGAGCTTGATAAAACCCTATTTTCGCGCCAATTATTTATTATTATTTATTTTTATTACGATGAGCAACGGAACAGTAAAATTCTTCAATGATTCAAAAGGTTTTGGATTCATTACTGAAGAAGGTTCAGGCAAAGAACATTTTGTACACATTTCAGGTCTTGTAGACGAGATCAGAGAAGGTGATGCAGTTGAGTTTGAATTGAAAGAAGGAAAAAAAGGTTTAAATGCAATCAACGTTAGAGTAATCTAATTAGACCATTAAATTTTTATTCTTAAAAGTCCCAACAATGTTGGGACTTTTTTTATTTCTTTTGGCTGCTATGAAGACATTCGCAAAATCATTTACTCTTTTACTCTTAATTTCACTTTACGCTTGTAAAAGTAATGAGCAAATACCAGTTGTTTTTAAAGTAAACAGCGCAAAGGTTAAATGCTCGGGCGTTGCGCCCGCCAATTGCTTGCAAATACAAAAAGGAGAAAACATCAATTCTGACACTTGGGAAATGTTTTACTCAAATATTGAGGGTTTTAAATATGAACCCGGGTACATTTATTCCATATCGGTAAAGGAGATACAACTGCCCGTTGATGAAGTACCTGCTGATGGCTCTTCAATCAAGTATGAACTAATTGAGGTTTTAGAAAAGACTCAAGATCTTTTACTTGCGTTACATGATATTTATAATGTTCAGGAAATAAAGGGAAGTGAGATTCAAGAAGACTCTCTGACAAAAGTTCCTACAATGGAAATATTTGTATCTGAGAGACGGATTTCGGGAACGGATGGCTGCAACAACTACTTTGCTTCTATAGAAACTCTTTCAGAAAATGAAATTAACTTTTCTCCTGTCGGTTCTACACGTATGCTTTGTCCTGACATGTCAATACCAGATTTATTTAGCACTGCCATGGGAGAGGTGTCATCCTACACGAGAGAAAACGGAAAGGTAATGCTCACCAACTCAAAAGGAGAAACAGTTATTCTTCTTAAAAAAGTAGACTGATAAACAAATTGCACTTTTGCTTGAATGATCTTTAACAGCCTCATATTCTTCATTTTTCTACCCATTTGTTTTTTGGTATACGCCTTGTTAAAAGGAAATACTCGGGCTCAGAATATTTGGTTGTTGGTCTGCTCTTATTATTTCTATGGGTATTGGGATTGGCGTTTTTTAAGTCTCATTGCCTTTAGTACCGTTATCGACTTCATAGCAGGTCAAAAGATTCAACATTCAGAAAATGAAAAGGTTCGGAAAGGTTTTTTCTATTTGAGCTTGGCTACCAATCTTGGACTTTTAGGCTTTTTTAAATACTTCAACTTCTTCATTGAATCTACCGAAACACTCCTCAACAATTTAGGTTTAGAAATAAACACATGGACGCTTAACATCATTTTACCTGTGGGGATTAGCTTTTATACGTTTCAAACCCTCAGTTACACGATTGATGTGTATCGGAAACGCATAAAATCAACAAACGATTTTATAGCCTTTGCCGCCTTCGTTAGTTTCTTCCCGCAACTCGTCGCTGGCCCTATTGAGAGAGCATCGCATTTACTGCCACAGTTCTTAAAGCCACGTGCATTAAGCTTCAATCAATTTGGTTTGGGTTCTAAAATATTTCTATGGGGACTGTTCAAAAAAGTTGTTGTTGCCGATAACCTTGCGTCTTACGTAGACATTGTATTCGAAAACCAAGAAATATATGGTGGCCTAGTAAACGTGATTGCAATTATCTTTTTTGCATTTCAGATTTACTGCGATTTCTCAGGGTATTCAAATATGGCTATCGGCCTCGCTAAAATGTTTGGATTCGATCTCATGCAAAATTTCAATGTGCCCTACTTCGCAACCACTCTTAAAACGTTTTGGCAAAAATGGCACATCTCACTTTCCACCTGGTTTCGCGATTATGTCTATATACCTCTGGGTGGTAACCGTGCAGGAAATATGCGTATGTATTTAAACCTAGTCATTACATTTTTAGTCTCAGGGCTTTGGCATGGCGCCAATTGGACCTTTATTATATGGGGCGGTATTCATGGTTTATTCTTTATTGTTGAAGGTATTTTGATAGGAACAAATAGAGACACTTGGATTAAACGTTTTCTAGGATTATTAACAACCTTCACTGTGGTGTGTTTTGCTTGGATCTTTTTCCGTGCTCAAGATTTTACGCATGCCATAGAGTTTATCCAAAACACATTTAGTTTGGATTATACACATGTCCTAAAACCATACAGATTGGTTGTGGCATTCATTGGCATTTCAACATTAGTGTTCTTTGATTATTTAAAGAAAAACAAAACCGCAAAAGCATTGTACACAAGCTACATGCCTCTACGCTATGGGTTTTACTACCTTCTAATTTTTATGATTGTCTTGTTTGGCAACACAAATAGCCAAGAGTTTATTTACTTCCAATTTTAAATGAAAAAGAACATTCTCAAGATAATCTATTGGATTACAGGACTATTAGTTCTGTTGTTTGTTGTTGGTGAACTCTTGGAACATGCCGCACTTAAAGTTGACCCAAATGAACCTAAAGTACAAGAGGTTCTATCTCTTAAAAAACAGAATTACACTGCCTTAATTTTAGGAAATTCAATAACACAACAAGGCATAAACCCAACTGTTCTAGATTCTGCTGTTGGAACCAAGAGTTTCAATATGGCTATTGGCGGAGCTTCTATTTTTACAATGGAGTTGTTGCTTAGAAACTACCTTCTTAATAATGACAAGCCTGAAATGATTATTTACGGGTTGTATGTCAACGAAAAAGAATGGCCCGACAAAGTCCGCCCAACAATTGTAAACAACCTCAATCCGCTAATAGTTTCTGAATATTACGACACCAATGAAGACGCTGTTGGACGTGGTTCTATGGATTTCTATAACAAGTTTAAAGCCTTTCGGTATAGAAATGCAATTGAGCATTATTTGAAGTATATAGCGAATTCTGACCTATACACCTACAGTTACAAACAAGGGTTTTTAATTCGTAAAACGATTGCCAAACCAATAACAGATATTCCACCAAATACAGCTGGGCTAAATTTTAAAGCTTTAAAAAGACTCGAAGAATTCTGCAAAAGCCAAAATATAAAACTCACATTAGTTGAATTGCCAAACCACAAAGTGTTTAATCAAGCTACTTTAAATCGCGATTCCATTTTGGGAGCGTTGCGCAAACAATTGCGATACGATGTAGATTATATCGATTTAAACAAGCCTGAAATATATACGGAAGAGGAATGGGCTAGTTTGAACCATTTAAATTTGGCTGGTGCCAACAAACTTTCTATTCTTATAGCCGAAGCATTAAAAGCAAGAAAACCGATTGAATAACGTTTTGAATAATTAACAATCAGTTAGAACGTTATTATGAGACGCAATTCAAATCAATTAAGTAATTTGCCCCCATCTCATAACAATGATGATATTATGTATGTAGAAGAACCCGATTTAGGGATGCAGTACAATACGCAACGTGGCGAAATGAGAATTCCAGAGTATGGACGAAATGTTCAGAAAATGGTAGCGTATTGTTTAACAGTAGAAGATAAAGAACACCGCAACGAAGTTGCCCACTCTATCATAGATGTAATTGGCAACCTCAATCCTCATTTGAGAGACGTTCCAGATTACCGCCATAAGCTTTGGGATCACCTTTTTATCATGTCTGGTTTTAAATTAGATGTAGAATCGCCATACCCTATTCCAACTGAGGAAACATTTGAATCTAAGCCTGAACTTTTAGAATACCCTGAGAGAAACTTAAGATTTAGATATTACGGTAAAGTTGCAATCGGCATGCTTAAAAAGGTTGCAGAAATGGAAGACAACGATGAGCGTGTAGCTATTGTTACGGCCATTGCCAATCAAATGAAAAAGAATTACTTGGCGTGGAACAAAGACACGGTTGAAGATTCTTTGATTCTGAGTGATATTAGAAAAATTACCAATGGAATCGTAAATGCTGATGGGATCACTTTAGCGCATGTAGCGCAGGTTAAAAAGCAAAGGTCACATCAGAACAACAACAATCGTGGCAAGAACAATAACAGAAGAAAACACTATAAAAAGTAGTCCTTACTAAATGGGTTCATTTCAAATTACTGGAGGCAAAACCCTTAGTGGGTCAATCACTCCTCAAGGTGCAAAAAACGAAGCACTTCAAATTCTTTGCGCAGTTTTACTTACCGATCAAGAAGTTACTATTAGTAACATTCCTGACATTAGAGATGTAAATAAGCTCATAGAAATCTTAGGAGATTTAGGAGTTAAAATTCGTAAAAACGGTCCCGGAGAATACGCCTTTCAAGCCGATGACATTAATCTAGAATATCTGCATAGCGCAGAGTTCAAGAAAAAAGGTGCATCGCTAAGAGGATCCATTATGGTGGTCGGTCCATTGGTAGCTCGTTTTGGTAAAGCGTATATTCCTAAGCCTGGTGGCGATAAAATCGGAAGAAGACGTTTAGACACGCACTTTATCGGGATTCAAAAATTAGGTGCCAAATTCGATTACGACAGCAACGATAAATTTTACAGCATTACTGCAGATCGTTTACAAGGCACTTACATGCTTTTAGATGAAGCTTCTGTGACTGGTACTGCAAACATTGTGATGGCTGCAGTTTTAGCAGAGGGCACAACCACAATTTACAATGCTGCTTGCGAACCTTATTTGCAGCAGCTATGTAAGATGATGAATGCCATGGGAGCAAACATCACGGGCATTGGCTCTAACCTAATTACTATTGAAGGCGTTGAGACGATGACAGGTTGCAAGCACCGCTGTTTGCCAGATATGATTGAGATCGGCTCGTGGTTGGGCATGGCGGCAATGACGCAATCTGAACTAACCATTAAAGACGTAAGCTGGGAAAACTTAGGTTTAATTCCAATGGTCTTCAGACGCATGGGAATTAAGTTTGACAAAAAAGGTGATGACATTTATGTGCCAGCTCAAGAACACTATCAAATAGATAATTTTATTGATGGGAGTATCATGACCATTTCAGATGCACCTTGGCCAGGCTTTACGCCAGATTTGTTAAGTATTATTTTAACAGTGGCTACTCAAGCAAGAGGAAGCGTGCTTATACACCAAAAAATGTTCGAAAGCCGTTTATTCTTTGTGGATAAACTTATTGATATGGGCGCACAAATCATTTTATGTGACCCGCACAGGGCTACTGTTAACGGCTTGGACCGTAAGCAATCACTGAGAGCTACGACAATGACTTCTCCGGACATTAGAGCTGGTGTATCTTTGTTAATAGCAGCTATGGGTGCGAAAGGAACGAGTACAATTCATAACATCGATCAGATAGATCGTGGATATGAAAGAATAGATTCGCGTTTAAACGCATTAGGCGCTGAAATAATTAGAGTAAAATAAGAATTATGAAAACAAACAAAAAAATCGCAGTATTCTGTTTAGTGGCTCTTTCACTTATCGGATTTTCATTTGTAAACAAAACTGAAAACAGCATTAACAATCCTGAGGCCTCAAGTCAAATGGCCGTTTTAAACGTGGGAGATAAAGCGCCTGATTTAGCTTATATGAACCCAGAAGGAAAAGAAATGAAACTAAGCGACTTAAAAGGAAAAGTTGTTTTAATTGATTTCTGGGCCAGTTGGTGCAGACCATGTAGAATGGAGAATCCAAACTTGGTAAAAGCTTACGCAGTTTATAAAGATAAGAAATTCAAAAACGGTAAAGGCTTTGAAATTTTTAGCGTGTCTCTAGACAACAACAAATCAAAATGGATTGCAGCTATCGATAAAGACAAGTTAGCGTGGGAAGGTCATGTGAGCGACTTAAAAGGTTGGAATGCACATGGCGCTTCGTTATACAGTGTGAATTCTATCCCTGCTCAATTCTTAATTGACGGTGAAGGAACTATTATTGCGAAAAACTTGAGAGGCCCAGCTTTGGAAAATGCACTTAGAAACTTAATGGTGAAATAGTCATCATAATAACATTTTACAACCCGCATTTACGATTGTATGTGCGGGTTTTTTATTGTCACAGCACTTATGACATGATGGCATTTAATTAGTAATGGCAAAGGTTTTGATTTAACCATGGCCGGTTTAAACGATTTTTAAACATGAGTAAGAAAAAGAACAAAACAGAAGATATAAAAGTAGATGACGTAAACACTGCAGATTCAGCAGACGTGGCTACAGAAAATAACGAAGACACCACTAAAAATGAGGAGTCTCAAGATAACGAGCAAACTGAAGAAGACAGAATAGCTCTGTTGGAAAAGCAATTAGCTGATCAAAAAGACAAGAACTTAAGATTGTTTGCAGATTTCGAAAACTTAAGAAAACGCACTGCCAAAGAACGCATCGAATTGTATTCAACTGCCAATCAAGAATTAATGTCTGCTTTACTGCCAGTTGTTGATGACTTTGGTAGAGCGATGAGCAACTTACAAACACTTGATGCTAAAAAAGAAGTTTTAGAAGGTGTAGAATTGATTCAATTGAAATTTGAAAAGGTATTAGAATTGAAAGGTTTAAAAGCCATGGAAGACACTACCGGAAAAGAATTTGACGTTGACGTAATGGAAGCAATTACCAAGATTCCGGCACCTACTCCAGATATGGGCGGTAAAGTGATTGACGAAATTGAGCGCGGTTACAAATTGGGTGAAAAAATATTACGCTACTCTAAAGTAGTAGTTGGCGAAAAAGCGTAAGCAGTTTGCTGTATTTCCGCTTAAGCGGATAAAGAAATTAACACATGGCTAAAAAAGATTTTTACGAAGTATTAGGCGTTGCGAAGGGTGCTTCGGAAAGTGAGATTAAAAAGGCGTATCGAAAGGTAGCGATTAAATTTCACCCTGATAAAAACCCAGATGACAAGGCTGCTGAAGAAAAGTTTAAGGAAGCGGCTGAAGCCTACGATGTTTTAAGTAGCCCAGAGAAAAAGCAGAAGTACGACCAATTCGGACACCAAGCATTCCAAGGTGGCGGTGGCTACGGGGGTGGTCATGGCATGAATATGGACGACATCTTTAGTCACTTTGGCGACATTTTCGGTGGCGGCGGAGGCGGCTTTGGCGGTTTCGGTGGCTTTGGCGGAGGCGGCGGTGCAGGCCATGCACAACGCGGAAGCAACCTGCGTGTGAAGGTAAAATTAACTTTAGACGAAATTGCCAACGGTGCTGAAAAGAAATTAAAGATTAAACGCAGCGTTGCTGCAACCGGATTGACCTTTAAAACCTGTCCGGTATGTAAAGGCTCAGGTCAGGTTACGCGTGTTGCAAACACCATTCTTGGTCAGATGCGCACAGCCTCTACCTGTAACAATTGTAGCGGCTCTGGTAAAATTGTAGATAAAAAACCTGCTGGTGTAGGGGCAGATGGCTTAGAAAGAAGAGAAGAAGTTGTTTCTGTAAAAATACCATCTGGTGTTGCAGATGGCATGCAGCTGCGCGTCAGTGGAAAAGGGAACAGCGCTCCTATGGGCGGTCCTGCTGGTGATCTTTTCGTGCTTATCGAAGAAATTCCACATGAGGAATTAACAAGAGATGGAGAAAACGTGCACTATGACATGTATGTTTCTTTCCCGGATGCGGTTTTAGGCAACTCCGTTGAGATTCCTACGATTGGTGGAAAGGCAAAGATTAAAGTTGAGCCTGGTGTACAGTCAGGTAAGATTTTAAGATTGAAAGGCAAAGGGCTTCCAAGAATTGAAGGGTATGGAAAAGGGGATTTGTTGGTTCACATTAATGTTTGGACACCAAAGAACTTGAACTCTGACCAAAAGAAGATGATGGAGAAAATGCAAAAAGAAGACAATTTTACACCGAATCCAGGAAGAAACGAAAAGAGTTTTTTCGAAAAAATGAAAGAGATGTTTTCTTAAAAGAAAACTTTGAGTAAAACTAAAAATCCCGCATTGGCGGGATTTTTTATTTAGACCTCTTTCGAATTTCGGTTCTTAATATTCTTACAAGATGAAGACATTCATTTTTATTTAAGCCCCTGCCAATTCTCTTTTCAGATATACTGTACTTTATTTTCACATTCCCCGGGGGTGACGCCCCCCACATGAATAATGGATTATAGTCCTCTTCGGAAAATGAGATTGATTTGATATTGTCATATATAATGGATGATTCTTTTTTGATCAATGAATTCATGTTCTTAAATTCAACTCTATGTTCAGAAAAAGAAACTTGAACTTTGCCAAACACCTCCCATATAAATTGATTTATAGTATAAACGGATAACCCAATCATTACAAGCCAAAGAAACCATAAGCTTTTCACTTCAGTTGGCTTACCAATCATTCCAAACAAGAGCACAAAACCATCATCGTAATGAATAGAGCCGTAGACCCAAGTAGAATTACTCGGCTAGGATTGGCTCTTACTTTAATATTGAAAGAGTTGTCAATCATGAATTAAACTACTGCTCCATCCTTTTCAAGGTATCGTCTATCATTTCATCCAACACGTTTAAATCTAAATCAGAGAATTTATTGATATACAAACAGCCTTTGCCGGTTTTGTGTTTGCCTAGTCTTGATAACAAAGGTTGCAGTGCCTCTAAACCGCACATTAAGTATAAACTCATGTTTTGCTTACGCGGATAAAACCCAATTTTCATACACTCGCCTTCTCTTCCACTGGCATATTTATTGGCATACAACCCAAAACCAACAATGCTTCCACCCCATATTTTAGGTTCTTCTCCAGACGCTTTTGTCATCATCTCTAAAATGGTAAACGTATCTTTTTTACATTACTCATTTTCAACCGCGTTTAAAAATATTTAACAGATGCATCATTCGGTTTTGTCTTCAATTCTGCCATTTCGTTCAATCTTAAAAATTAAGATCAATTTAACAGAAATTGAGTAAAGTTAAAGCCTAATTCTACCAACTCTATTCATACATTTAGGCTCTAAACTAAAACACGCAATGAATATTCTAGAAGCAAGGAATATCACCAAAACATACGATGGCCACACTGCGCTTAGCGATTTAAGCTTAGATATCCCACAAGGAAGTGTTTATGGCTTACTCGGCCCAAACGGTGCCGGTAAAACTTCTTTCATCCGAATAATCAACCAAATAACCGCACCCGATTCTGGTGAGATTATCTTGAATGGCTCTCCGCTGCAGCGCGATGACATTTACACGATTGGCTATTTACCAGAGGAACGTGGACTGTACAAGAAAATGAAGGTGGGCGAACAAGCCATGTATCTCGCCATGCTCAAAGGTTTATCCGCGAGCGAAGCAAAAGCTAAGCTTAAGCATTGGTTTGAAAAATTTGAGATACAAGGTTGGTGGAATAAAAAAGTAGAAGAACTGAGTAAAGGGATGGCGCAAAAAATTCAATTTATAGTTACTGTAGTGCACGACCCAAAACTCTTAATATTCGATGAGCCTTTTTCCGGCTTCGACCCAATTAACACAGAACTGATAAAACAAGAAATTAAGAACCTAAATGAAAATGGGGCGACTATAATTTTCTCTACACACAGAATGGAATCGGTTGAAGAAATCTGCAACCACATTGCATTGATCAACCAGTCGAAAAAAGTGCTTGAGGGTAGTGTTAAGGAAATTAAAGAGAAGTATAGGTCTAACACTTTTAAAGTGGAATTGCACAACACAAAGAATTCAATAAAATTAAGTGACGCTTTCGAAGTTTTAGAAAACACACATTCTTCAGGTTATTTGAATCTGAAAGTGAAATTAAAAGACGGAGACAGCCCCAATAGATTAGTTCAAGAAGTGAGTCCTTTCGGTGACATATACCATCTTGAAGAAGTAATACCCACGGTAAACGACATATTTATTAAAACAGTAGAAACGACTGTATAAAGACTTTTAAAATGAATAAAATTTGGCTCATACTCCAGCGCGAGTTTATTACCCGAGTAAAGAAAAAGTCGTTTTTAATCATGACGATTCTAGGGCCCCTGCTCTTTGGTGCAATAATGATAGTCCCGATTTGGCTGGCGACACAAGGCGAAGACGTGAAACACGTTTTGGTTCTCGACAAGACAGGTGTTTGGAATTTTCAAGATTACAAAAACGAGCAACTCGGAATAAAACCAGACACCTCAAACAACATAATCACTTCCACTCTTCCGCCAAACTTGGCGATAGAGGACGCGAAGGAAATGTTGATGAAAGATGATTCATATTACGCGTTGCTTTACATTCCAAAAAGCGGAAATGACACACCTGACTTGCAATACAGTTTAAACTTAAGTAAGCTCTACGGTCGAAAAGACATAAGCTTGGGTGTGCAGAGTCACCTCGAGCGGAAACTTGAAAAGAGTGCGTCAGAAATGGTCTTACTCGATGCTGGCGTTTCGTTTGCAGAAATTGAATCTTCTAAAATTAACGTAGACATCAATACCATTTCTATGGAATCTGGTGATGAAAAAGCCAGTGCTACCCCCATAAAAATGGCCGTTGGCTATATCGCTGGTTTCGCCATATACCTTTTCATCTTTCTATACGGTGCTCAAGTCATGCGCGGTATTCTTGAAGAAAAGACCAGTCGTATTGTTGAAGTCATGATATCCTCAGTTAAACCTTTCGAGTTAATGATGGGAAAAATCTTAGGAATTTGCAGTGTGGCGCTTCTTCAAATAGTCATCTGGGTTAGTTTAAGTGCTGTCATTTCTATGTTTGTTGGAAACATGTTTTTTGAAGATGGGTTTTCTCCCGATGCAGTCGCACAAATAGAGGCCGGCGGACAAGAAGTTTCTAATGCTCAAGAAGCCTTTATTGCATTTCAATCTGTAGATTTTGCGTTAATAATACCGGCCTTTGTCTTTTTCTTTTTAGGAGGTTACTTACTCTACGCTTCTTTTTTCGCAGCCATTGGCTCCGCAGCAGACAGCGAAACAGACACACAACAATTTATGCTACCAATTACAATACCGCTCGTTGTGGCCATAATGGTAGCAACAAAAGTAATTGATGACCCTGAAGGCCCATTGGCATTTTGGTTCTCAATTATTCCGCTTACCTCTCCTATTGTTATGATGGTGCGCCTTCCGTTTATTGGTCTAACGCCCGATCTTTTTATTTCTATGGCGGCATTAATTGCATTCTTTATCTTTTCTGTATGGATAGCCTCGCGCGTTTACCGCGTTGGAATATTGATGTACGGCAAGAAAGTGAGTTACAAGGAAATCATTAAATGGATTCGCTATAAAGGTTAACGATGATTGAATGGCTTAGAGATATAGTAGACTTCGAATTGTTTTCTTGGGACAACGGAAAGCATCATTTAGTGCTTGGGAATATCCTACTGATTCTCGTGATGTTTGCCATTGCCAAGGGTGTTCTACTCTTAATCGAAAAAGTCATAAACCGCAGGGTCAAAAAATTTCGTGTAGACGAGGGTCGTGGCTATGCTATTTATCAGCTCACCTCCTATTTCGTTTATACCATAACAGTTTTGTTGGCATTCGATTTTGCGGGATTTCACATTACTGTAATCCTTGCCAGTTCAACCGCACTTTTGGTTGGTCTTGGATTAGGTCTTCAAGATGTATTTAAGGATTGGGTTGCAGGATTTGTTCTGCTAGCTGAACGCTCTATCACGGCAGGAGATATTGTTGAAGTTGACGGTATAGTTGGAGAAATTGAACAAGTTGGGCTGCGGACAACCATTATGAAAACAAGAGATGATATAATCTTGGTTCTACCCAATTCTAAGTTGACTTCTAACTATGTTATAAACTGGACGCAGAATGGCAAGACCACACGTTTTGCATTAGAGGTTGGAGTGGCTTATGGTTCAGACACATCTAAAGTGAAAGAACTGCTTTTAGAAGCTGCTAGAGAGCACAATCAAGTCAACAAGCACCCCGCTCCTCTTATTCATTTTGAAGACTTCGGAAACAGTTCTCTCGATTTTAAACTCTTGTTTTTTTCAAACGAATTATTCCGCATCGAGCGGATTAAAAGTGATTTGCGTTTTTCTATTGATAAAAAATTCAGAGAACACAAAGTCACTATTCCATTCCCGCAGAGGGATTTATGGATAAGAAATGATGTGAACGTCCAAAAAGATGCGACGCAATAAGCATTCGGCATCATGTTTGTAATTATGATAAGGAGCAGAATGAAAGCATTTAAAATTGAACTTAAGCGTGAGCAGAGCGCAATAAAATTATAGAACAGCATGCCTAAAATACTTGTTGCAGAAGACGAAGCAGCAATACGCAGAGTATTGGTGAAAATCCTTGCAGAGCAAGATGAGAAAAATGAAATAGAAGAAGCCGAAAACGGGAAAGTAGCTATTGCGAAATTCAAAGAATCAGATTACGATTTGGTATTGTGCGATATCAAAATGCCTGGTGTGGATGGAATTGAAGTCCTAGATTTTATGATGAAGGAAAAGCCAGAAACGGCTGTGATCATGATTTCAGGCCATGGTGATTTAGACACAGCAGTAGATTGCATTAAGAAAGGAGCGTTCGATTATATTTCTAAACCGCCAGATTTAAATAGACTACTTCAAACAGTTAAGCTTGGGCTTGAACGCAAGGACTTGGTTGTTGAAAACAAAACACTAAAGAGAAAGGTTGCTAAGCGTTTTCAAATGGTGGGCTCATCCAAAGCCTTAGATACAATTACGACCATGATAGATAAGGTTGCACCAACGGAAGCGCGTGTTCTCATTACAGGACCGAATGGAAGTGGTAAAGAATTAGTGGCACATCAAATCCATCAAAAAAGTGAGCGTAACAAAGAACGCTTAGTAGAAGTGAATTGCGCTGCCATTCCTTCTGAGCTTATAGAAAGTGAATTGTTCGGTCATAAAAAAGGAGCCTTTACCTCTGCTATAAAAGACCGTCAAGGGAAGTTTGAATTGGCCAACGGAGGAACATTGTTCTTAGATGAAATTGGTGATATGAGCCTTTCCGCACAAGCAAAAGTATTGCGCGCTCTGCAAGAGAATAAAATTACACCTGTTGGCGGAGAACGCGAAATGAAAGTGAATGTACGCATCTTGGCAGCCACCAACAAAAACTTGAAAAAGGAAATTACTGAAGGCCGCTTTCGCGAAGATTTATTCCACCGCTTAAGCGTTATCGTTATTCACGTGCCATCTTTAAATGAGCGCAAAGAAGATATTCCAGAATTGACGGATCATTTCAACCATATGATTGCAAACGATTATGGCAATGCCCCGAAGTTGTTTACAGCCGATGCTATAAAGGAATTACAGAAGTTGGATTGGACAGGAAATATTCGCGAATTCAGAAACGTAATTGAGCGCCTCATCATTTTATGCGATAGAGAAATCTCTGGTAAAGACGTAAAAATGTTTGCGAATAAATAGACGTTTTCTAATACATCAAATCATTCGAAAATGATTTTAAATTTTTAGAATTTAGTCCTGAATAGAGAATTGAAGATTATTCATTCTTTGGGAAGAAACTTTTCTACATTTGCCGAACTTATTTAAAATCAAATTATGGTTCCAAAGTTTTTAGTTGGCGACAACACAGATCACGAAGATGCGGTTTACATCATTCACACTGAATATCCGCGCTTTGTCATAAACCTGGAAGATGATGAAGTGGAGTGGTTTGATAACCTTGACAATGAAAATGAAGAGGAGGCCACACAGGAAGTACAAAATTTGATACAACAAGCAGAAGAGTTTTATCAGCGGGAAGTAGACCGCTACGAAGAATTAGAAGATTAATTCAAAACCCTGACTGCACAGTCAGGGTTTTTTTTTGAAATGAATTGGATATTAAAAAATAAAGAGCAATACCAGCGCAATATTAAATTGGCAGGCCCAGTGATGATTGGTTCTTTAGGACACATCATGGTTGGAGTGGCCGACAGTTTAATGGTGGGTAAAATGCTCGGTCCCATTCCTTTAGCAGCCGTTTCATTGGCCAACAGTATTTTCCATATTCCATTGGTTTTTGCCGTGGGTATTGCCTTTGGGTTAACCCCACTTATCGCTAACGCGGATGGTGAAGGCAACATTGGTAAGATTTCAAGACTTTGGAAAAATGGCTTAGTTATCAATATGACCTTTGGTGTTTTAGTGATGCTATTGCTTTTGGCCTCTGGGCCTTTGTTTGGTCATTTGGGTCAAGATCCAGAAGTTGTCGAGTACGCACTGCCCTATTTCTTTATCATAACCACAGGTATTGTCCCGATGATGATGTTCTTAAACCTTAAGCAGTTTGCGGAAGGTTTATCAGATACAGCTACGGCAACGCGAGTAAGCCTCATTGCCAACTTTATAAATATTGTGTTGAATTACTTATTGATAAAAGGTGTTTGGATTTTCCCTGAACTCGGACTTTTGGGCGCAGGTTATGCTACTGTAATTTCAAGATGGTTAATGTACATAGGCCTCTACGCCTATATTAAAAACAAAGCGAAGTTTAAGAAATACTGGAAGGCAAGAAAAGAGGAAGTCTTTAAATGGAAAACCATGAAAGACATTCTAAACATTGGCTTACCTACAGGCTTGCAATACATTTTTGAAGTAGGCGCATTTGCTATTTCTGCAGTCATGGCTGGAAGCATTGGTGCGTTTCCTCAAGCTGCACATCAAATAGCTATTTCTTTGGCCTCTATTAGTTATATGGCGGCAGGAGGCTTATCGGCAGCAGCTTCTATTAGAGTGGGAAACCAATTGGGGCAAAGAGATTATGTTCAACTGAAGTTAGCGGCAACCACACTTTTTAAAATGGTATTGATTTTTATGGCGATAAGCGGTGGACTTTTCTTATTGACGAGAAACATACTTCCCACTTTTTTTACGGATGAAGTTGAAGTTATAGCAGTTGCGTCACAGCTACTGATTATTACCACGTTGTTCCAATTGAGCGATGGCGCACAAGTGCTTGCGCAAGGTGCTTTGCGCGGCTTGAGCGATGTGAAAATGCCCACGATCATTACGTTTATAGCGTACTGGATTATTGCTTTACCTGCATCGTACATGCTAGCGTTTTGGCTAGATTGGGGTGTTGTTGGAATATGGATTGGTTTAGCCGCTGGGCTGACGTTTTCTGGCGCCCTACTCACAAAACGTTTTTATAAAAAAGCCAACGAGTTAATTCAAAAAGCGAATATAGAATAGAGTCAAACTTCTATATTCGCTTTTATGAAAATCCTCCTTCTCGCCAGATCTACACTTTATACGCAACCGGGAGGAGATACTGTGCAAATCATTGAAACAGCCAAGGCCATAAATCAAACACACTTTAGCGCAGACATTCATTTAAAAGGAGAATCCATTCCTTTTATGAATTACGATTTAGTTCATTTTTTCAATTTGGGTCGACCGGCAGACATCCTACCCTACCTCCCTCAAATTCGGGTGCCAATTGTGGTGTCTTCCATTTTCGTTAAATACGACAAAAGCCGCTTTCAATATTTGATTGAATACGCCAAAACCATTGGTCGCTGGATTAACGGTTCAGACAGTTATCCTGGATGGCTTTACATTCAGATGCGTCATAAAAAAGCAGTACAACTGATTATTGACCGAGCAAAATATTTGATTACCACCACACCTAAAGAAGCCAAGAGGCTCAAAGAAAATTGGGAGATGGAAAAAACGCCTAGAACTATTTCTCTGGGGTTGAATGCACTTTACCTTGAAAAGTTTTCTCAGCAAGAGAGAGCGGGAGCAATTGTTGTAGGTCGTTTAGAAAATTTAAAGAATCAGAAAGCAGCAATACTAGCTTCAAATGATTTACAACTTCCCTTAAAGGTGATTGGGAATTCTGCAAAAAATCAAGCAAGCTATGGTGAAGAATGCAAGAAATTAGCTGGAGAAAGCGTTTCATTTCTTCCCTTTATGGAAACCAAAGAATTAATTTTAGAATACCGCAAGGCTGAGCTTTTGATATTGCCAAGTCAGTTTGAAACATTTGGCTTGGTTGCACTAGAAGCGTGGAGCCAAGGTTGTAAACTTGTGTTGAGTAAAAATATTGAGAGTTCTGATTTCTTTAAAGAGAAAGCTGTGTTCTTCGACCCAAATGACAAAGAAGATTTAATAAAGGCAATTGAAACTGCGCAAAACTCAACTTCAATTCCTCCTTCTAAAAGTGATTTAGAAAGCTTAAGTTGGTCAACCATTGTGAATGAATTGGAGAGAATATATGAAGCCTGTTAATCAAGCGACTACATGAAGATAGCCATTATTGGATCTAGAGGAATCCCAAATCAATATGGCGGCTTTGAAGAATTGGCTGAACACCTTTCTATTTTTCTTGCAAAGCAAGGGCACGATGTATTTGTCTACAACTCGCATAAACATCCTTACACCGAAGACACTTACGAAGGCGTAAATATTGTACGCAAATTCGATCCTGAAAACAGTATCGGTACTGCAGGGCAGTTCATTTACGATCTTAACAGCATCTTAGATTGCAGACGAAAAAAAGTTGACATTGTTTTACAGTTGGGCTATACGAGCAGTAGCGTTTGGTATTGGCTTATGCCGAAAAATGCTCGCGTTATCACAAATATGGATGGCTTGGAATGGATGCGCAGCAAGTACAGTTCTGCTGTGAAAAAATTCCTGAAACGTGCCGAAGCTTTGGCCGCTAAACACAGTCATCTGATGATTGCCGACAATCCAGAAATTGAAAAATACCTCAGTAAAAAATATCAAAACCAGAAGATATACATCCCTTACGGGGCAAATATTCCAGCTAAATTCAATGTAGAAACCCTGAAAGATTATGGCCTTGAACCTAAGAAGTATTTGCTAGCCATTGCGCGGATTGAACCTGAGAATAATATTGAAACCATTATCAAAGGTGTTCTGAAAAGTCAAACTGAAATGCCGCTAATTCTAATTGGTAATTTCAATACTTCGTTTGGAAAGATTTTGAAGAAGAAATACAAAGAGACGAATACGAAATTCATTTCTGCAGTTTACGATAAAGAAGCCTTGAATTCATTGCGCTACTTTTCAAATATTTATTTCCACGGGCACAGTGTTGGGGGCACAAACCCTTCATTGCTTGAAGCTATGGCGTGCCAATGTGTTATTGCTGCGCATCAAAATGAGTTTAACCACAATACGTTGGATGAAGACGCCTATTACTTTTTAGACGATACGGATATTGCAAATGGTATTGCAAATCAACACGATGAAGAAGTTGAAGCTATGTTCATTAAAAACAATCTCACTAAGGTGAGAGACAAATTCAATTGGCGTGT